>Ga0136622_10000004_pt1 | contig 86196 bp, 81 predicted proteins | sample AntDrymUQ4482106_2_FD_104803 | JGI IMG/M metagenome (GOLD analysis project Ga0136622, IMG submission 104803) | Polar desert sand microbial communities from Dry Valleys, Antarctica - metaG UQ448 (21.06) | ecosystem: Environmental > Terrestrial > Soil > Desert | place: Antarctica: Dry Valley...
CAGCGCGTGGTCCGGCCCGATCTCGACGCCGCGGAGACGACCGTAGGTGCCGTCGAGCGCCTGCGGTGACGTCTGCCTTGCCAACCGGTTCACCATTGCGCGCAAGCTGCTTGCTGGAGTTCGCATGTGCCCAAGTGTGCGCCGGTGCGACCGACCGCGCATGCACAACACGGGTTAGCGCTGACGGGGCAAACCGGCGTACTGGGTGACCGTGACGATCCTTCCAGCTAGACCTCGACTTCCTGCTGGCCAAGCGTCAGAAGCTGGTCGACTCGGTGCTGGCGACGTCCTCCTTCAGGTGATGGCGAAGCCTCCCCGATAAATGACACCACTGTCGTTAGCAAGGCGACACGCCGTGTGACGCGTGTTAATTTTGGGATTGGTGTTTCCAATGGGGCTGATGAGGACTAGATTGGCCCCGCACAGCAGCACCGGGAACCCACGGAAGCGGTCCTGCGGCTCGACACGAAGGTCGATTCATGCGTTCTCAGGCCACCCCGCGGTACGTCATTGCCACCACGGCACTGATCGCAAGTGGCGCCCTCCTGATCGGTGTGCTGAGCAGCACGGCACAAGCCGACGAGGACGGCCCGAGCAGGCAACAGGTGCATGCCGCGGCCGATGCCGTCGCCCAAAGGGCCCACGACGTCGGTGTCATCAAGGCCCGCTTGGTGGCGGCTGTCCAACGCGTGGACGACCTGAGCTTCGCCGCCGCAGCGGCGGCGGAGACGTACAACGGGACGCTCTACCGCCTGTCGGTGGCCGAGAAGGACGCGGCTCGAGCGATGGCCCGGGCCGACAGGGCAGCGGCCGGGGTCACCGTTCAGCGCGGTGACGTGGCTGCGATGACCGTCGAGTCGGTGCAGCAGAGCACCGACCTGAACCGGATGGGTGCGCTGCTCGACAGCGCCGGCCCGACCGAGCTGCTCGAGCAGGACAGCGCGTACGACAGGACGAACGAGGCGCTGCAGGCCCAGCTCGACGGCTTTGAGTCCCAGAAGTCGGTCTCGGCCCTGCTGTCGCGACAGGCCGACCAGGCCGAACGCAAGCAGCGCAGGCTCGCCGCGGCCGCCGAGGACGCAAAGGTCGCCGCGGACGCAGCGGTCACCGCCAGCGAGCAGGCTGCTGCGTCCATCGCCGAGCGCAAACACGCGCTCGTCAGTCAGCTCGCGACGGCGCAGGGCATTTCGGTCGAGCTCGCCAGCCGGCGTCAGGACGCCCTCGAGGCGCGCGCACGAGATCGTGCGACCGCGCAGGCCGCAGCCGAAGCGGCGGCCGCGGATGCGCGCGCGGCTGAATTGGCGGCAACGGACGCGACCGCGACATCGCAGGATGACGATGACGATGGCGGTGGCGTGGATGGCAGCTCTGGTGGCGGCTCACCCGCCGCCACCGGTGGCGGTTCGGGCGGCAGCACCGGCGGTGCTGGCGGTGGAGGTGGCTCGGGTGGCAGTGCCGGTGGTGCTCCCGGCGGCGGGGGTGGTGGCTCCGACGGTGATTCTGGCGGCGGCGGCGGTTCTGATGGTTCTGGCGGTGGTGGTGGCGGCGGTTCTGATGGTTCTGGCGGCGGCGGCGGCGGCGGTTCTGGCGGCGGCGGCGGTGGTGGTGGTGGAACCGCACCAGCCGGCAGTGGTGCCCAAGCGATCGCATTCGCCCGTGCACAGATCGGTGAGCCGTACGTGTGGGGCGCCGCCGGACCCAGCTCGTGGGACTGTTCCGGTCTGACGATGCAGGCCTGGGCGTCGGCGGGTGTGTCCTTGCCGCACTACAGCGCCGCGCAGTACTCCGCGACGCGGCCGGTCAGTCTCAGCGCTATCCGACCTGGGGATCTACTGTTCTGGAGCCGGGGCAGCGCAAGCTCGATCTACCACGTGGGGATCTACGCCGGTGGCGGCATGATGATCGACGCGCCGCGGCCCGGCCGAACGGTGGAGAACGTCTCCATCTACTCCTGGACCGCTCCCGATCTCGCCGGCCGCCCCTGAGCCCGCCCGTACGTGGATGATGGTGCGCCCGTACGTGGATGATGGTGCGCCCGTACGTGGATGATGGTCAGTGCAGCCGAGCATTGACTTCACCGGCTTGACCGTCGCCTCACTAGGGTTGCAACCTCGGTGCAGTGACGCCGTACCAGGATAACCTGGTACGGCCGGGACAGATGGTGCGAACGGTCGAGGACGAAGGCACTGGCGCGGGTTCAGTAACCGCCGTTGTCGCGGAAGCGCTGGAAGCTCGCCTCCACCTCGACCTCCGCCTCGCGGCGGCCGACCCAGAGGGCACCCTCGACGGACTTACCGGGTTCGAGGTCCTTGTAGACCTCGAAAAAATGCTGGATCTCGAGTCGGTCGAACTCCGGCACGTGCCGGATGTCCTGCAGGTGCTCCTGCCGCGGGTCGGCGGCTGGGACGCACAGCACCTTGTCATCGCCCCCGGCCTCGTCGGTCATCCGGAACATCCCGATCGCGCGGCAGCGGATCAGGCAACCGGGAAAGGTCGGCTCGGGAAGCAGGACCAAGGCGTCAAGTGGGTCGGTGTCCTGGCCGAGCGTGTCCTCGATGAACCCGTAGTCCGCCGGGTACTGCGTCGCGGTGAACAGCGTGCGGTCCAGCCGGATCCGGTGGGAGGCGTGGTCGACCTCGTACTTGTTGCGGTTGCCCTTGGGGATCTCGACCGTCACGTCGAACTGCACGAGTCCTCCCTCATCTGGCCGCGTCGCGCGCACCGGCTCGGCACGAGTCGCTGCCCGCTATTGTCTCGCACATGGACCGCCCCCACCCGCTCAGGTCCAGGTGGTGCGATCGCGGCGACGGGGGACGCTCGCGAGCGCTCTGGATGCTGGTGGTCGTCGTCCTCGTCGCGGGTGCCGGGCTCGGCGCCTACAGCCAGGGCTACCTCGACCGGTTGCTCTGCGACATCGACGGCACGTCGACCCGGTGCCCGTCGGCCGACATACCACCGCCGCCAGAGCTGAACCTCCCCACCGCCCGACGCGCCGAGCCGGTGCTCGACCCACCTGACGGCCGACCCGCAGCAGCCGGGAAGATCCGCGCGGCGGTCCTTCCGCTGCTGCGCGATTGGGCTCTCGGCAGGCGCGTCGGTTTCGCGGTACGTGACCTTCCGCACGATCGCGACCTTCTCTCCTACGGGTCGGGGCTGGTCATCCCCGCATCGACGCTGAAGCTGTTCACGAGCCTCGCGGCACTCGAGGCGATCGAGCCCGATCGACGCTTCCGCACCATCGTCACGAGCCAGCCCGGCCCAGGCGACCGGCGGCTCGTGCTGGTCGGTGGAGGTGACCCGCTCTTGGCGACGAGGAAGCCGGCGGCGGCGAGCTACCCCGAACCAGCCACCTTGACCGCGCTCGCGACGCGGACCGCCAAGGCCCTGCGCGCCGACGGTGCCCGGCCGCGGGTCCGGCTCGGGTTCGACGACTCCCTGTTCTCCGGGCCCGCGGTCAGCCCGCACTGGGAGGACGACTACGTCGCCGACAACGTCGCGACACCGGTGAGCGCGCTGTGGGTCGACGAGGGCATCACGAGCACGGCGCCGACGGCACGTACGCGTACGCCGGCGCGAGCGGCGGCGACGGCCTTCGCGGTGGCGCTCGAACGAGCGGGGGTCACCGTGCGCGGCGCCGTGCAACGGACGAACGGCAGCGATGACGGAGCAGCCATCGCGTCGGTCTCGAGCCCGACGCTCACGCAGATCGTGCAGCTGATGCTGGAGACCAGCGACAACGAGTCCGCCGAGGTGGTGCTTCGCCACCTGGCGATCGCCGAAGGCAAGCCAGCGACCTTCGGCGGCGGTTCTCGCGCCGTGCTCGCCGTACTGGCCGAGCTGGGGGTGCCGCTCGAGCGCGTCGAGATCCACGACGGCAGCGGGCTCGCGCGCGACAACGTCGTCACGACCGAGGCGTTGCTGAGCGTGCTGACGATCGGTGCCGGCGATGCCGAGGGCGGCGGACGAGCGCCGGTACGGCTGCGGCCGATCGTGACGGGTCTGCCGGTGGCCGGGTTCAACGGCAGTCTTGCCGGCCGGTTCGTCACACCCGGCACGGCCGGCGGCCTGGGTCTGGTGCGGGCTAAGACCGGCACCCTCACCGGCGTGCACGCGCTGGCTGGCGTCACCGTCGACGCCGAAGGCACCACGTTGGCGTTCGTCGCCGTCGCCGACGAGGTCAAGGTCGCCCAAACCCTCGACGCACGCGCGGTGCTCGATGAGATCGCGGCGGCGCTGACCACCTGCGCCTGCTCCAGGTGACCGCAACCGGGCACTACCCGTACCGTTGCGTTCATGACTGCGGATCCGCAAGGCGCAATGGTGGACTGGGGGTTCGCGCTGCAGACGGCCGGCAAGCTCGTACGCCCCGGACCCCAGATCTCCCGGGTACGCGCCGCCGAGGCTGTCGCGGAGCTGCGCGAGGGTGCGGCTCGCTCGGAGCAGCCGGTCCGTGACTTCACCGGGCTGCACGCCCGGTCCGCGACCGCCCCCGTGCTCGTCGTGGACCGGATCGGCTGGGTGCAGGCCAACATCGAGGGCTTCGAGGCCGTCACTCAGCCGCTTGTGGACAAGATCGGCAAGCAGTCGCGGCTGCCGAGCGGGTTTGGGCGGGCCGTCGGCGCCAAGGTCTCCGGCGCCGAGGTGGGTGCGCTGCTCGCGTTCCTGTCCGGAAAGGTACTCGGCCAGTTCGACCCGTTCTGGGGTGGCTTGATCGGTCAGCACATCGATCCGTCGTCGCCCGAGGTCGGTCGGATGCTGCTGGTTGCGCCCAACATCGTGCAGATCGAGCAAGAGCTCGGCGTCAACCCGACGGACTTCCGGCTGTGGGTCTGCCTGCACGAGGAGACTCACCGGGTGCAGTTCACCGCCGTCCCGTGGATGCGGGACCACATGCACTCGCTGATCGGCGAGTTCGTCGACGCGACCGAGATCAACCCCGACGAGGTACGCAAGCTGCTCGGCGACAGCACCCGCGAGCTCGGCAGGATCTTGCGCGGCGACCCCAACGGCTCGATCATGGACGTCTTGCAGAACCCGGCCCAGCGTGCCGTCGTCGACAAGCTCACCGGCGTGATGTCTTTGCTCGAGGGCCATGCCGATGTCGTCATGGACGGTGTGGGACCTGGCGTGATCCCGTCGGTCAAGAAGATCCGGAGCCGATTCAACGAGCGTCGCAAGGGCGCCGGAGGTCTGGACCTGTTGCTGCGCAGGTTGTTGGGGCTCGACGCGAAGATGAAGCAGTACCGCGACGGCGCGGCGTTCGTCCGCACTGTGACCGACAAGGTGGGCCACGACGGCTTCAACGCGGTCTGGTCGTCGCCGCAGGAGCTCCCCACCTCGTCCGAGATCACCGACCCGGACGCCTGGGTCGCACGCGTCCACCGCTGAGAATGGGCGGCCGCCTGGATCCCGCCGTCGCGTCGGTGCGCCTCGCCGTACGCCAGTCGCTGGCCGACGTCGGTCCCGGCTCCACTGTGCTCGTGGCTCTGTCCGGTGGGGCGGACTCGCTCGCGCTGGCTGCTGCGACAGCGTTCGAGGCGCCCCGCTCCGGCGTACGCGCTGGGGCGGTCGTGGTCGACCACGGTCTGCAGCCCGGGTCCGGGGCCGTGGCGAGGGCCGCCGCTGAGCAGGCGCGTGTCCTCGGGCTCGCTCCCGTCGAGGTGCTGAAGGTTAGCGTCGGTACCGTCGGCGGGCCCGAGGGCGCGGCGCGCACCGCGAGGTACGAGGCGCTGCACGATGCAGCACGGCGGCACGGAGCTACCTCCGTGCTCCTCGCCCACACGCTCGACGACCAGGCCGAGACCGTGCTGCTCGGGCTCGGCCGCGGCTCCGGGCCGCGGGCGGTCGCCGCCATGGCGCCGGTCGACGGCGTGTTGCGCCGGCCGCTGCTCGCGATCGGCCGCACCGAGACGAGGCGGGTGTGTGACGCCAGCGGGTTGGTGCCGTGGGACGACCCGCAGAACTCCGACCCCGCCTTCACCCGGGTGCGCGTACGCCATGGTGCGCTGCCGGCGCTCGAGACGGCGCTCGGACCGGGTGTGAGCGAGGCCCTCGCGCGTACCGCTGACCTCATGCGGGCCGACGCCGACGCGCTCGACGCGCTGGCCGCGGACGCCCACGCGGCAGCTAGCGTCGCCGATGGCGGGCTCGACGTCCTTCGGCTTGCCGCGCTGCCACCGGCCCTTCGTACCCGCGTCATCAGACGCGCTGCGCTCGCTGCCGGCTGTCCGGCCTCCGATCTCGCGGCCGTGCACGTCTTCGCCGTCGACCGCCTGGTCACCAGCTGGCACGGCCAGGAGCGCCTCGACCTCCCCGGCGGCGTCGGTGTCACCCGCACCGGCGGCACCCTCTCCTTCGTGCGCGCAGGACCGTCCCCGCGGCCGCCAGCCGTCCCGGAGCGATGACCGGCGGTGTGGCAGGCTGACGTCCGTGGAACACACCGATGTCCCCGGTGACCTCACCGAGACGCTGTTGACCGAGCAGCAGATCCAAAGCCGCCTCCGCGAGCTGGCCGCGCAGATCGAGATCGACTACGCAGGACGCGACATCCTTCTCGTCGGTGTCCTCAAGGGTGCCGTCATGGTGATGGCCGACCTGGCCCGCTCGCTCGACCGCCACGTCGAGATGGACTGGATGGCGATCTCGTCGTACGGCTCGGGCACCACCTCCTCGGGGGTGGTCCGGATCCTCAAGGACCTCGACACCGACCTCACGGGCAGACACGTGATCGTCGTCGAGGACATCATCGACACCGGGCTCACGCTGTCGTGGCTGATCTCCAACCTGCGTTCGCGCGGGCCCGCCTCGGTCGAGATCGCCACGCTGCTGCGCAAGCCCGACGCCCTGCAGATGAGGGTCGAGCCGAAGTACGTGGGGTTCGACATCCCCGACGCGTTCGTCGTCGGGTACGGGCTGGACTTCGACGAGCGCTACCGCAACCTGCGCTGCATCGGCACCCTTTCGCCGCACGTCTACTCCTGACCGAGTGCGCGCGCTGGTGGAACGCTTCGCGGCCCCCGCTCGTTGGTCACGTCGGAGGTACGTGCCCCGCCGCGGACGTGATCGTTGGCGCCGCGCGCCGCCGTGTACCGTTTGACAACCAGAGTCAGTACGTAGGAGGAGCGGGGCACCAGCCCCCATCATGGACGCCAAGCGCATTCTCAGAGGTCCCTGGTTGTGGATCGTCGTCGCCGTCATCGCCGTCTTCGTCACCCTGCAGCTCGTCTCCTCCAACGGCACGGGCACCGAGGTCAAGACCGCGACCATGGTCGGCTACTTCGGCGACGACCAGATCGACGAGGTCACCTTCGTCGACGGTGAGCAGGAGATCCGAGCGACGCTCGACGACGGTCGCGAGGTCTACGCCCACTGGCTCGGCAGCCGCCAGGGTGAGCGGCTCGTGCAGAAGGCCGAGGGCGGCGTCGCCAACAAGCAGATCTCCTCCTTCGACGTCGAGGTGCCCAAACCCAGCGTCCTCGGCTCGATCTTGGTGACGCTGCTCCCGATCGTCCTGATCGTGCTGATCCTGCTGTTCTTCCTCAACAGCATGCAAGGCGGCGGTGGCCGGGTCATGCAGTTCGCCAAGTCCAAGGCCAAGCTGATCACCAAGGACACCCCCAAGACCACGTTCGGTGACGTCGCCGGCTGTGACGAGGCAGTCGAGGAGCTCGGCGAGATCAAGGAGTTCCTGCAGGAGCCGGCGAAGTTCCAGGCCGTCGGGGCCAAGATTCCCAAGGGTGTGCTGCTGTACGGCCAACCGGGCACCGGCAAGACGCTGCTCGCCCGTGCGGTCGCCGGCGAGGCGGGCGTACCCTTCTACTCCATCTCCGGCTCGGACTTCGTCGAGATGTTCGTCGGTGTCGGCGCGAGCCGGGTACGTGACCTGTTCCAGCAGGCCAAGGAGAACGCCCCAGCCATCGTCTTCATCGACGAGATCGACGCCGTCGGGCGCCACCGCGGCACCGGCATGGGCGGCGGCCACGACGAGCGGGAGCAGACCCTCAACCAGCTGCTCGTGGAGATGGACGGCTTCGACATCCGCGGCGGGGTGATCCTGATCGCTGCGACCAACCGTCCCGACGTGCTCGACCCGGCGCTGCTACGCCCCGGTCGCTTCGACCGGCAGATCAGTGTCGAGGCGCCGGACCTGGCCGGCCGCACCCAGATCCTCACGGTGCACTCGCGCGGCAAGCCGATCGCCGAGGGCGTCGACCTCGGATCGGTCGCCAAGCGCACCCCCGGCTTCAGCGGCGCCGACCTCGCCAACGTCCTCAACGAGGCGGCGCTGCTAACCGCGCGCAGCAACAAGCTGATGATCGACAACTTCTCCTTGGACGAGGCGATCGACCGCGTCATCGCCGGTCCCCAGAAGCGCAGCCGCCTGATGAGCGAGCACGAGAAGCTCGTGACGGCCTACCACGAAGGTGGGCACGCACTTGTCGCCGCGGCACTGCCCGGAAGCGACCCCGTGCACAAGATCACCATCCTGCCGCGCGGGCGTGCTCTCGGCTACACGATGGTGCTGCCCGATGAGGACAAGTACTCCCAGACCCGCAGCGAGCTGCTCGACAAGCTGGCGTACATGCTCGGAGGCCGCGCCGCCGAGGAGCTGGTGTTCCACAACCCGACGACGGGCGCCGGCAACGACATCGAGAAGGCGACCGGTCTGGCCCGCGCGATGGTCACGCAGTACGGCATGACCGAACGCATCGGCGCGGTCAAGCTCGGCGAGGAGAACTCCCAGCCGTTCCTCGGTCGCGACATCGGGCACGCCCGCAACTACTCCGAGGAGATCGCCGCCCTCGTCGACCGCGAGATCAACAAGCTGATCGGCTCGGCGCACCAGGAGGCGTACGACATCCTGGTCGAGAACCGCGACGTGCTCGACGCCCTCGTGCTGGAGCTGTTGGAGAAGGAGACCCTCGACAAGGCACAGGTGGCCGAGGTCTTCGAGGCCCTGCGCCGCACGCCGGTGCGCCCGGCGTGGACGGGCTCGGAGTCGCGTCGGCCGTCGACGCTGCCGCCGGTGATGACACCCAAGCAGCTCAACGGCACCACGCCGGCTGGTCACGACCCGGCCGAGGAGGAGGGGTCGATAGTTCTCGCTCCCGGCGGTGCCGGTGACATGCACGGCACAGGTGACTTGAGGCCAGGCGACGCGCCCGTACCACCGTTGCCCGGAGCCTGAGCGTGTCGGGGGAGAGGGTGGCGTCGGTGCCCGCCTTCGACCATGCCCGCGCCGAGGCTGCGGTCCGTGAGCTGCTGTTCGCCGTGGGCGAGGATCCCGACCGCGAGGGGCTCCGGGACACACCCGCACGCGTCGCGCGAGCGTACGCCGAGATGCTCGCCGGACTCGGTCAGGACCCCGCCGACGTGCTCGAGAAGCGTTTCGGTGTCGGCTACCGCGACGAGCTGGTACTGGTCAAGGACCTCGAGCTGTGGTCGCTGTGCGAGCACCATCTGTTGCCGTTCACCGGGGTGGCGCACATCGGTTACATCCCCGGCCTCGACGGAAGGGTCACCGGGTTGTCCAAGCTGGGTCGGCTCGTCGACGTATACGCGCGTCGACCGCAGGTACAGGAACGCTTGACCACGCAGGTGGCTGACGCGATCAGCGACCTGCTCGAGCCCCAGGGCGTGATCGTGGTCGTTGAGGCCGAGCACCTGTGCATGACGATGCGCGGTATCCGCAAGCCCGGCGCCAAGACGGTGACGAGTGCGGTACGCGGGCAGCTACGCAACGCCGCGACCCGGGCCGAGGCCATGGTCCTCATCAAAGGTCGATGACCGTGGCGTCAGTACCCGGCCTCCCCGACCCGGGCCGCTGTCTGGTGATGGGCGTCCTCAACGTCACCCCCGACTCCTTCTCCGACGGTGGTCGTTGGCTCGAGCCCGACGACGCGATAACCCACGGCCTCCGGCTCCACGCCGAGGGCGCCGACCTGGTCGACGTCGGCGGTGAGTCCACGCGCCCCGGCGCCGCCCGCGTCGACGCCGGCGAGGAGCTGAAGCGCGTCCTGCCGGTCGTCGAGGCACTCGCAGCCGCCGGTGTGGTGGTCTCGGTCGACACGATGCGCGCCGAGGTGGCCGGGCGCGCGGTCGAGGCCGGCGCGCGTCTCGTCAACGACGTCTCGGGTGGGCGGGCCGAGCCCGAGATCATGCGGGTCGCCGCGCAGGCGCAGGTGCCGTTCGTCCTGATGCACTGGCGAACGCACTCGGCGACCATGCAGGACGACGCGGTGTACGCCGACGTGGTGGCCGACGTCGTCGCCGAGATGGAGCAGCAGATCGCCGCCGCGGGCGACGCCGGCATCGCCGCGGACCAGCTGATCCTCGACCCCGGCCTCGGATTCTCCAAGACCGGGGCTCAGAACTGGACCCTCCTGAGCGGTCTGGACGCGCTCGGCGCCCTGGGCCATCCGGTGCTGGTCGCCGCGAGCCGCAAACGATTCCTGGGCGAGCTGCTCGCGGACGAGGGGGGCGAGCTGCGCACCACGCAGGAGCGCGAGCCCGCCACCGTCGCGATCAGCGCGCTCGCCGCCGCCGCCGGCGTCTGGTGTGTGCGCGTCCACGACGTAGGTCCCAGCCTGGACGCCGTACGTGTCGCCGCTCGGTGGGCCGATGGCTGACGGTGTGGCGGCTGAGGCGACGGTCCTGGCCGCCCATCAGGGGCTGTACGACGCGATCGAGGCCGGTGACCTGGACCTGATGCGGTCGCTGTGGTTGCCCGGTGAGGCCACGGTGTGCGTACCGTTCGGCGGCGAGCCCGTCCGCGGCACGGCGGCGGTGCTGCGGGCCTGGGCGGTCATCATGGCCAACACCGGGTACATCCAGTTCATCCTCACCGACGTGGCCGTCTCGCGCTCTGCGGACGGTGGCGGCACCGCGGTGGTCTCGTGCACCGAGAACGTCTTGTCCGAGGCGTCGCCGGCCGCCGACAGCTTCATCGGCGGGCGTGCGGTCGCCTCCAGCGTCCTGGTGCGCACGGCCGGCGGCTGGAGGTTCTGGACCCACCACTCCTCGCCGGTGGGGACATCTGAGGACGACGACCGATGAGCGCACCGCAGGGGCTCGACCAGATCGCGGTGCGGGGGATCTCGGCGATCGGGTACCACGGCGTGCTCGAGCACGAACGCCGCGAAGGTCAGCGGTTCGTGGTCGACGTCGTGGTCGCCCTGGACCTGCGACCAGCCGCCGGGAGCGATGATTTATCGCGAACCCTGGACTACGGTACGTTAGCGCGAGGGGTCCACGACGCGATCACGTCCGATCCGGTGGATCTCATCGAGACCCTTGCCGAACGCATCGCCGGGGTGTGCCTGGAGTTCGCCGCCGTGGGCTGGACCCAGGTCACGGTCCACAAGCCCGCAGCGCCCATCGCGGTGACATTCACAGATGTCGCCGTCACGATAGAGCGGAGTCGTACGTGACCGAGACACCCAACCCGTACATCCTCGACGCGGACACCATGACAGGCGGGATGCGCCCGATCCGCCAGGCGGTCCTGGCGATCGGCTCCAACCTCGGAGACCGCTTCGACAACCTCCAAGGCGCCGTCTCGGCCCTGTCCGACACTCCGGACGTCACCGTCGTCGCGGTGTCCAGCGTCTATGAGACCGTGCCGGTCGGTGCTCCCGCCGGCTCCCACGACTTCCTCAACGCTGTCGTCCTCATCGACACGACGCTGACGGTTCACACACTCCTGGACCGTTGTCTGGCGATAGAGGATGCCTATGGGCGGGTGCGCGGCGAGCGCAACGACCCGCGCACGCTCGACGTCGACCTCATCGTCGTCGGCGACCGCGTCGTCTCCGACGAGACGATGGTGCTGCCCCACCCCCGTGCCCACTCGCGCGCCTTCGTGCTCGCGCCGTGGATGGAGCTCGACATCGAGGGCGAGATCCCGGGCAAGGGCTTCATCGCCGACCTCATCGGTGACCTCGACACCAGCGGGATCACCCGTCGCGAGGACTTCAAGATCCTGTTGTGAGCGTGCCCTGGACGAGCGCAGGGGCGATGGGAGGTCGGCTGTGAAACCGCGACTTCGCCGCAGCTCGCCCGTCGTGCTGGCGATCGTCGCGGCGGTTGGTCTGGTGCTGGGACGCTCTGTCCGTCTTGTCGTGGAAGGCGCCGGCGCGATCGCTCCGTCTGTGCCTTGGGCGTCGCCGATCGTGCTCTTCTTCCTCGCCGTCGTACTTGGCGAACGAGCGTGGGCGACGTACCGTGCGGTCCACCGCGACCGCCTCGGCATCGAGCCGGTCGACGGGGTACGACTTCTCGCCCTCGCCAAGGCGTGCGCGCTCGGTGGCGTGTTCATCGCCGGTCTCTACCTCGGCTACGCGCTCAGCTTCGTCGGCGACATGGAAGCGGCCCTGCCGCGCGAGCGCGTCCTTCGCTCGGCCGTCGCGTTCGTCGCGTCGGCTTGCGTCGCCGCCGCCGCCGTGTTGCTGGAGCGGGCGTGCGAGGTGCCCACCGATGATGACGACGACACCGAGGGCAGCCCTCCGAAGAACGGAAGCGTCGCATAACGGCCGGAGCGCCACGCGGCGTGGCGCACCTACCGCGCGGGGAGGCGCGCCTACCCTTTGCGCATGTCCAGCCAACGTCGTCGCACCCGCAGCAGGCGCATCGTTGCCGCCTGCTCCGTGCTGGCCGTGGCCTTCCTCGTGGTGGCCGTCGCCCTCGTCGTCGAGACCCTCGCGGCGCTGACCGCCGCCGCTGTCGTCGCACTCCTCGCGGGCATCGTCGCAGCGCGGGTCCTCGTCGGCGAACTCGCCCAGACGCGTCGCGAATGGGCCAAGGACCGGGCCGAGCAAGCCCGGTCGTACCAGGGTGTCATGGCAGCTCGCATGCGCGAGCAGGCCGTGTACGCCGCCTCGATCACCGACGAGGTCACCAGGCAGGCGCGGACCATCACCGAGCTGCATGGCGAGCGACGGCTGCTGGAGTGCCGCCTGGCCGAGCTCGTCGCGCGCCTTCGGACCGAGACCTACCGCAGCGCGGAGCTGCAGGCCGACCTGTCCGACCTGCGCGCGGAGGCCGAGGAGATCGCTGCCGAAGTCGGCACCGGCTGGGACGGTGCCGACGTGCCCACGATCGTCGACCTGCTCAACTGGGAGCAGGCCGTTGCCGCGCCCGCCGTTGACTCGACCGGGCAGCGCAAACCGGCCTGAGCCCGCACCGTGCCGGCTCAGTGCAGCGGTCCGGCGGTGTCCAGCTCGACGTCCGCTGACTCGATGCCGGCGTCGGCCGCGCGTACCGAGCGACGTAGCGCCGCGTGCAACGACTCCGGAGTCAGCACGCCGCACAGGCGGGAGCCGTCGAGCACCGCGACCCATCCGGCGTCATGGCGCAGCATCGTCGACAGCGCGTCCTTGAGCTGCGCGGCGCGCTCGACGTACGCCCCCATGCGCCGGGCCCGGTCCGCGACCACACCAGGGCCCTCGCACTCGGTGATCGAGATCCATCCCCTCAGGTGGTCGTCGGCGTCGAGCACCACCGCCCAGAGCGCCTCGTCCCGCTCGAGCACCGCGCGGGCCTCAGCCAGCGTCGACTCAGTACGCACCATCGGCGCGCGGACCAGGTCACATTCCTCGATCTCGGTGACGGCCAGACGCCGGAGGCCACGGTCGGAGCCGACGAACTCCGAGACGAAGCCGTCCGCGGGCGCCCCCAGCACGGTGGCAGGTGTGTCGTACTGGGCGAGGCGGCCACCTTGGGCGAACACCGCCACCCGGTCGCCGAGCTTGACCGCCTCCTCGATGTCATGGGTGACGAGCATCACCGTCTTGGCCAGCTCGGACTGCAGCCGCAGGAACTCATCCTGCAGGCGGGCGCGGACCACGGGGTCGACGGCGCCGAACGGCTCGTCCATCAGCAGCACCGGCGGGTCGGCTGCCAGCGCCCGGGCGACGCCGATGCGTTGACGCTGTCCGCCGGACAGCTGGTGCGGGTAGCGGTCGCCGTACACCGACGGGTCGAGACCCACCAGCTCGAGCAGCTCGTTCGAGCGGGCGATGACTTGTCTGCGGTCCCACCCCAACAGGTCGGGCACCGTACCGACATTGGCCCGGATCGTCTGGTGCGGGAACAACCCGACCTGCTGGATGACGTAGCCGATCCGACGACGCAGCTGGACCGGGTCGACCCCGGTGACGTCCTCGCCGTCCAGGACGATGCGGCCGGTCGTCGGCTCGATCAGACGGTTGACCATCTTCAGCGTCGTGGACTTGCCGCAACCGGACGGCCCGACAAGGGTGACCAGGGAGTTACGGGGCACGTGCATGTCCAACGCCTCGACGGCGACCGTGCCGTCGTCGAAGGTCTTGCCCAAACCTTCGAGCGAGATCATCGGATCTTCGGTACCGTCCATGCCGTGACCTTAGCCGCTGGTGGCTCGACATTCTCAGCAAGCGGCCCGCCCTGCTACTCCGCACTCGTCAACGACTGGATCTGTCCGGCGTACGTCTCGGACCGGCGTACCGAGATCGCCGACGCACTCTTGGAGCACGTCCTGATCACCCTCGCCGCCGTCGCACTCGGGTTCGTGCTGGCGCTGCCGCTGGCGCTGGTGGCACGCCGCTACACCGCGGTCGAGAGCGCCATCGTGGCGGCCACCACGATCATCTACACGGTCCCGTCGCTGGCGTTGTTCGCGCTGCTCGTCAACATCACGGCGCTGTCGCCGTGGACGGTGATCATCGGCCTGGCGCTCTACACGCTCACGATCCTTGTCCGCAACATGCTCGCCGGCCTGCGTGATGTACCCGCGGACGTCAAGGAGTCCGCCGTCGGGCTCGGGTACGGCCCTGGTCGGCTGCTGTTGCGCGTCGAGCTGCCGCTGGCGCTGCCGGTGATCATGGCGGGGCTCCGGGTGGCGACCGTCTCGACTGTCGCGCTGACCACCGTGGGCACACTCGTCGCCTACGGCGGCCTCGGTGACCTGCTCTCGAACGGGATCCGTACCGACTTCAAGGCGCAGATACTCACCGCCAGCGTGCTCTGCGTCGCTCTCGCCGTCGTCTTCGACGCGCTGCTGATGGGCACCCAGCGCGTGCTGACCCCATGGGCCCGGGGGAGGAAGTAGATGGGTGAGGCATTCGCGTACCTCCTGGACGGCGACAGCTGGTCCGGGAGCAACGGGCTCGGCCAACAGCTCGTGCAACAGGTTCTTCTGACGGTGGTGAGCCTGGCCGTCGCGACCGTCCTCTCGCTCCCGGTCGCGTTGTGGCTCGGCCACATCGGCAAAGGGGGGGCCATCGCCATCAACATCTCCAACATCGGGCGCGCGATCCCCGTCTTCGCGGTTCTCGTGCTGCTGTCGGTGGGACCGGTCGGTACCGATGTGCTCGGCCCGTTCGGACGGGCAGGAGCCGCGACGCTGATCTCGCTGGTCCTGTTCGCGCTGCCGCCGATCATCACCAACGCCTATGTCGGCGTACGCGGCGTCGATCCCGAGATCGTCGAGGCCGCACGCGGGATGGGTATGGCCGAGCGGCGCATCTTCACCCGCGTGGAGTGGCCCCTCGCGCTGCCGCTGGTCCTCACCGGGCTTCGGCTGGCGCTGGTGCAGGTGTGGGCGACTGCGACCATCGCCGCCCTGGTCGCGGGCCCCGGACTCGGCAACACCATCACCAACGGCTTCGCCAACAGCCGCATCGACCAGGTCACCGCAGGAGCGATCCTCGTCGCCGTCGTCGCGCTGCTGTTGGAGGGGGCGGCGTTCGCCGCCGAGCGCCTGGTGGACCCCATGCGGGCCAGTCGGCGCGCGAACCGCCACTCGCAGCGCACACCGTCCGTCCCCACGGTGGAGCCGATTGTGTGATGCTTGGACTGGGCGCTCTCCGGCGCCCGAACCGGACACGCGTGCACTGGCACGGGACACAGAAGGTAGGAACCTATGAACGTACGTCGAACCTTTGTCGCCGCTCTTGCGACCGGAGTCCTTCTCGCCACTGCTGCGTGTGGCGGCGACCCCTTGGAGGAGAGCGACAGCTCGAGCTCAGGGGAGAAGGGGTCGGTCACGATCGGGGGCCAGAACTTCACCGAGAGCCAGATCATGGCGGCGATCTATCAAGAGCTCCTCGAGAGCGACGGCTACGACGTGACCCAGAAGCTCGTCGACACACGGGACATCTACTTCCCCCAGCTTCAGAAGGGCAACGTCCAGGTCGTCCCGGACTACCTCGCCGGGATCGGTGACTATCTCAACACCGAGGCCAACGGGCCGGACGCCAAGCCGATCACCAGCAACAGCGCCGAGGAGTCCCTCACCGCGGTCCAGCCGCTGGCCGAGGAGGTCGGCGTCACGCTGCTGACCCCGGCGGAGGCAACCGACCAGAACGGGTTCTTCGTCACGCAGGACTATGCCTCGGAGAACGAGCTCACCACGTTGTCCGACCTCGGCGCCCTCGGGGAGCCGATCACGCTCGCCGCTGCGAAGGACTGCCCCGACCGTGAGGACTGTGCTCTGGGCCTGGAATCGGTCTACGGAATCAGCATCGAGGAGGTGCTGCCGCTCGGGTTCGGGCTGGCGCCGACGTTCCAGGCCGTCACCGACGGGGAGGCCGAGCTCGGACAGACCGGCACGACCGACGGCACGCTCGACGCCAAGGGCCTGGTGCTTCTGGAGGACGACAAGGGCATCCAGCCGGCCCAGAACCTCACCCCTGCGGTCAACTCGGACTGGCTCGGTGACCACCCGGACGTCGAGGAGACGTTGGACGAGCTGTCCGGCGCGCTCACGACCGAGGATCTCGCCGCGCTCAACCTCAAGGTCGACCAGGACCGGGAGAAGCCTGAGGACGTCGCCGCGGCTTTCTTGGAGGAGCAGGGCCTGATCTGAGCCTGGGCGCGGCAGCCGGCTGGGGGGTTACTTGTCGATGTCGCCGACGACGAAGAACATGGATCCCAAGATCGCGACCATGTCGGCGACGACGCAGCCCTCGAGCACGTGCGGGAGCGCGGCGATGTTGTTGAACGACGCCGAGCGCAGCTTGAGGCGCCACGGGGTCTTCTCCCCACGCGAGACGAGCCAGTACCCGTTGATACCCAGCGGGTTCTCGGTCCAGGCGTACGTCGACCCCTCCGGAGCCTTGACGATCTTGGGCAGTCGAACGTTGATCGGCCCCTGGGCCATCTCGGTGAGGCGTTCGAGGCACGCGTCGGCAAGGTCGAGCGAGACCTTGACCTGCGCGAGCAGGCAGGCGAACCGGGCGTAGCAGTCTCCCTCGGTGCGGGTGACGACCTGCAGCACGCCGTCGGCGAGGAGCTCGTCGTAGGCGAGGTACGGCTCGTCGCGTCGCAGGTCGAGGTCGACACCACTCGCGCGGGCGATCGGCCCGGACACGCCGAACGCGTGCGCGACGTCGACCGGAAGCACACCGACGCCACGGGTGCGCGCCTGGAAGATCTCGTTGCCGAAGATCAGGTCCTCGATCTGCGGCAGACGCCGGCGTACGGCGGCCACCGCGTCGCAAACCCGTCCGGTCCACCCGGCGGGGACATCCTCCTTGAGGCCGCCGACGCGGTTGAACATGTAGTGCATCCGACCACCGGAGACCTCCTCCATCACCTCCTGGATCGTCTCGCGCTCGCGGAATGCGTAGAAGATCGGCGTGATAGCACCCACCTCGAGCGGGTAGGAGCCGAGGAACATCAGGTGGTTGAGCACCCGGTTCAGCTCGGCGAGAAGCATCCGGGTCCAGGTGGCGCGCTCGGGCACCTGCATGCCGAGCATGCGCTCGACGGCAAGTACCACGCCGAGCTCGGAGGAGAACGCGCTCAACCAGTCGTGCCGGTTGGCCAGGACGATGATCTGTCGGTAGTCGCGTACCTCGAACAGCTTCTCCACCCCGCGGTGCATGTAGCCCACGACCGGCTCGCAGTGCACGATCCGTTCGCCGTCCAGCGTCATCCTCAGCCGCAGGACGCCGTGGGTCGCCGGGTGCTGCGGGCCGACGTTGAGCACCATGTCGGTCGTGGCCAGGTCGCTACCCGGCCCGCCTCCGCCGCGCTCGTACCCGCGGCCGTCAGCGGAGAAGCCCGAGGCACCGGCGCCAAGGCCGACCACGACCTGACGCGGGCCGTCCTGCGGTGACATGGGTGCATCCTAGTTGCGTCATGTGCCCGAGCTCGTCGCCCCGTCACCGCTCGGCGGTGATCCACCAGAGCTCACCGAGGCCGCCGCACGCGGTGAGCTCGACCGCCTCGCCCGCGCGCGACAGCGCCTCGACGTACGCCAGCGGGTCGCGAGCCGCGAGCGCTGCGTCCGGCCAGGTGGCGGCCACCCCGAGACCGGCGAGGGCCTCACGCTGGGACTGCAACCGACCACCCACCCGCGCGGCCACCGCATCGACCGCCACGTGCGCCGTCACGTCCCGGGATCCGTCGGGCCGCACCGACACCTCGTGCCCGTCGCGATAGGACCGCAGCGAGCCGAGCGGCGGACGCGTCTGGAGCAGGTGCCCGTAGTCGACGGCGACGGCGACGCCGTGACCGAGATGGTCGACCGCCGCGGACCAGGCGTCGTCCCGGGCGCTTCCGACCTCTGCGCGAAGCCCGGGTACGGCCACGCCGGCACCGTCGAGCGGCCACCACCGCGACAGCCACGGGTCGCTGCATGGCTCGCCCAGCTGTTCGTCGCCGGTCTCGGGGTCGACGAGGACGAAGCGCACCACCGCGTCGGAATCGAGCTGCACGACGTCGCAGACGACGTTGTCCAACCACTCGTTGGCAACCAGGAGTCCATCGAACGTCGCCGGCACGTCCCTCAGCCACTCGATGTCGGCTGCAAGGCCCAGCGGGCGCCGCGCGATGTCGACACCGACGAGCTCGAGCTCACCGGGCTCGCTGTGTTCTCGCATCGCGGTCAGCAGCTCGCCGCCACCTGACCCGAGATCGACAACCGTGCGCAGTCCGCGGTCGCGGGCAAGACGTACCAGGGCCTCGGCGAAGAACGTCGAGGCATGCACCGAGGTACGAAAATGCGCCGCGGGCTCCTCTCGCAGGAAGAAGCCGTCGTGGCCGTACAGCGCGTCGTGCCACGCCTCCCGCCACGGACGCGCCGATCGCATCCGGCCAGGGTATCGGTCCGGACCGCCGGCCCGCCTGCCGTCGGGTGCACCGGTCGGCCGTGCGCGACTTGGACCACTCGGCAGCGGGCCGATATCGTGAGGCGCCGATCGACCCGCGGTGGCGTAGGTGGACGCAACAGAACGGAAGGTCCTCGATGGCGGTGCCCGTAGACGCCTTGGCGACCATCCGCGATCGCGTGGGTGAGGCCGCGGTCATCCTCGGCACCGCCGGCGCCGTGGTCAGCGGGCTCGCCGGCTGGGGCGTCTCGTGCGCGGTGTTCCTCGTCGTCTCCGTCGTCGGTGAGCCGTTCATGCCTAGGCGTGGTGACATCGTCGAGCGGCTTTTGCGCGTCGGCCAGCTCGGCTCGTCGGTCCGGGTGGCGCTGCGGTTCAGTGCGGTGATGGCGCTCGTGCTGAACCAGGGCGACGCGAGCACGCTGGCCTCACTGGTCCTCATCGGCTACGTCCTGTTCGCGCTGATGGCCGCGGTGACCGGCATCGCGATGCACCGGGTGAGATACCGCCGCAACCTGCCGGTGGAGACGCGAAACATCGACACGTCATCCCTGCTGATACCCGACCCGCCCTCACGGCTGATTCGCGGCAAGATCAACGAGAACTTCTTCGTCCCCATGCTGCTCGTTCTCGTCCCGGCCTGCATCGCCTCGGACACCATCTGGCCCACCGTCACCGGCGGTGCCATCGCTTTCGTGCTGGCGTGCCTTCCGCTGACCCTCGCCCTCCTCGCCGACCGGCGTACCGCCGGGTTGCTGGACAACGATGCGGTCCTGGACGTCGTACGGGACTTCCTCGCCGAGCACGAGCCGGAGGTGCTGCTGTACTTCGCCGACAGCTCGCCGTCGATCTACCAGGTCAACATGTGGCTGTCCACGATCGAGCGGCTCGAGCGCCGCGCCATGATCGTCATGCGCAGTCGCCGGGCACTGGTCAAGATCGGCGCCACCTCGCTGCCGGTGCTGTGTGTGCCGTCCACCGTCAACCTGATCTCCCTGGACTTCGCCGCGGCGCGCGCCGCCCTCTACGTCGGCAACAACGGTCCCAACCTGCACCTGCTGAGGCTGCCACACCTGAAGTCGGCCTTCATCGGCCACGGGGACAGCGACAAGAACGCCTCAGTCAACCCCTATGCCAAGGTCTACGACGAGCTGTGGACCGCTGGCCCCGCCGGACGCGACCGGTGGAGGCTCGCCGACATCGGCATCGACGACGCCGACATCGTCGAGGTCGGGCGACCGCAGCTGCACCACCTCGCGATGCACGACGCCGACGGCGGCCCGATCCCAACACTCCTCTATGCGCCCACGTGGGAGGGCTGGAACCTCACCCAGGAGTACGGGTCGGTGGCGTTCCAGGGTCTTGCTCTGGTGCGCGCGGTGCTCGACAGCCCGGTCCCGGTCCGGCTCATCTACAAGCCCCACCCGCTTACCGGCCGACGCGACCCGCGGGTGCGAGAAGTCCACCAGCAGATCATCGCGCTCATCGACGCCGACAACCACGCCCGCGGTCTCACCAACCGGCCGACGTACGAACCTCCCGACATCGACGCGCTGCACGCGTTCGCCGACGCCGCGCAGCGCACCCGCCACAGCGGGGAGCCGGGCTACCAGCTCTCGGCGATCGAGGCGCAGACCCGGACCGTGGCGGCACAGAAGGCGTACCTCGCCAGCCTGGACCCGCAGGCGCACCTGGTTGCCGAGGGGCCCGGACCGGACCTGTTCGCCTACTTCGGTGCAGCGGACTTTCTCGTGACCGACATCTCCAGCGTGCTGAGCGACTTCCAGGCGACAGACAAGCCGTACGCCGTGTGCAACACGACGACGAACACCGAGAAGCAGTTCATCGAGAACGCCCCTGCCGCCGCCGCCGGCATCGTCATCGGTCCCGACGGCGAGCGGCTCGACGAGGTGATCGCCGTCGCGTCTCGGGTCGCCGCGGACACGTACGTCGACGCCCGCCAACACATGCGCACCTACCTGCTCGGCGATCGACGCGTGCCGGCGCAGCAGCGCTTCGCCGACGCCGTGGATGCGCTGGTCGCCCGCGCCGGCGAACGCGCAGCCAAGCACTCCGACCCGCCGGGAGGGCCTGTGTGACGTGCGCCACCACGGCGGCCGGGTGCCTCGGACCCGGCATACGATGGCAGCGTCCAATTGTCTGGTACCCGTCCGCGGGACTGGAACGAAAGGCAGCCTCGTGGTCGATCACCCCCGCCTGCGCGTCGGTGTGACCGGCGCCGGTCGCGTCGGCTCCGTGATCGCCGCCAAGCTGCGCGCGTCAGGGCACGACATCGTTGCCGTCAGCGGAAGCTCAGATGCTTCCCGCACCCGGATCGAGACGATGCTTCCCGGGGTGGATGTGCTCGCACCCGCATCGGTAGCCGATCGCTCCGACGTGCTGGTGCTGGCCGTGCCTGACGACGTGCTCGTCGAGGTCGTCTCCCGGCTCGCCGCCGACGGTCACCTCCGGCCCGGGCAGCTGGTCGTCCACACCAGTGGACGCCACGGGACCAACGCGCTGCGCGCGGCACGCCGCGTGGGCGCGCGGGTCATCGCCATGCACCCCGCCATGACCTTCACCGGGGCCGATGTCGATGTCGACCGGCTCGACGGCTGCGTCTTCGGCCTCACCGCTGACAGCGCGGAACGGGACGTTGCCGAGTCCCTCGTCGCCGCGCTCGGCGGCAGCGCGATGTGGGTCGCGGAGGACCAGCGCGCGCTCTACCACGCCAGCCTCGCGCACGGCTCCAACCACCTCGTCACCCTCGTCTCCCAGGCGATGGCGTTGTTGCGCCGCGCCGGTGCCGAGGACCCGGCGGCGGTGCTGCAGCCGCTGCTGCAGGCTGCACTCGACAACGCCCTCGCCTACGGTGACGCTGCACTGACTGGTCCAGTCGTGCGTGGTGACGTCACCACCGTCGAGGCACACCTGGCCGCCCTCGCCGACGCTCCGGCCTCGACGCTCGGCTCGTACCTCGCGATGGCCGCGGCGACCGCCGACCATGCCGTCGCCGACGGCCGGCTCAGCCACGAGCGGGCCGACGAGCTGCGCGATCTTCTCGGCGGGACCGCCCAGAGCCACCTGCGCAGCAACGACGTCGACAGCTCCGCGAGGCGGTGACGTGGGGCTGCTCGTGGCGCGCACCCGCCCCGAGCTGCAAGCCGCGCTCGACCCGGCGCGAGAAGCCCGCCGGCGGATCGGGCTCGTACCCACGATGGGAGCGCTGCACGCGGGCCACGACGCGCTGATCGGTCGCACTCGCACGATGTCCGACGTCAGTGTCGTGTCGATCTTCGTCAACCCGACGCAGTTCGGTGCCGATGAGGACTTCGGCGTGTACCCCCGTTCGTTCCAGGCCGACCTTGATCGGTGTGCCGCCGAAGGCGTTGATCTCGTCTTCGCCCCGGACGTCGCCACGATGTACCCCGACGGTGCCGGCGGGGTGAGCGTCGAGCCGGGGCCGCTCGGCGGCGTGTTCGAGGGCGTCACCCGCCCTACCCACTTTCGTGGCGTCCTGACGGTGGTCGCCAAGCTCCTCCACCTGGTCGCCCCCGACGTCGCGGCCTTCGGTGAGAAGGACTACCAGCAGCTGGTACTGGTCCGGCAGATGGTCAACAGCCTGCAGTTCGACGTCGAGGTGTTGGGCGTCCCCATCGTGCGTCAGGCAGACGGGCTTGCGCTGTCCTCACGCAACAGCTTCCTCGACGACGAGGACCGCCGACACGCGCTGATGTTGTCGCGCGCGCTGACCGCAGGCATCGACGCCGCACCTCGCGGAGTCGATGCCGTGCTGGCTGCTGCCCGCGACGTACTTGCGTCCGCGGCGGGAGCCGTCGACTACGTGGCACTCACCGACCCGGACCTCGGTGAGCCAAGGCTCGGCCAGGAGGCCAGGTTGCTGGTCGCCGCGCGCGTCAGCACGGTACGCCTGATCGACAACACGTCACTGCGACTCGGCCTGCCTGCCGGCGCCAGCTCGGGAGAGGTCGTTGGCCCATGACGCTGCTGTGCCTCAACGTCGCCAACACCGACACGGTGCTGGGGGTCTTCGAGGGCGAGCATCTCCTCGGGCACTGGCGGGTGGCCTCCGATGAGCGTCAAACCGCCGACGAGTGGTTCCTGTTGCTCGACGGTCTCCTACGCAGTGCCGACCTCGCGCCGGTGCGGGCGATCAGCATGTGTTGCACCGTACCGGTGATCCTGCACGAGATGCGTGAGCTCACCGCCAGGTACTTCGCCGACTGCCCGGTGACGATCGTCGGCCCCGGAGTCAAGACCGGGATCCCGATCCTCACCGACAACCCACGCGAGGTCGGCACGGACCGCATAGTCAACGCCGTCGCCGCGAATGCGTTGTTCGGCGGGCCGAGCATCGTGGTGGACTTCGGCACCGCGACGACGTTCGACGTCGTCGATGCGGAGGGCCGCTACGTCGGTGGCTCGATAGCGCCAGGCATCGCCATCTCGCTACAGGCACTCGGTCAGCACGGTGCACAGCTTCGGGTCGTGGAGCTCGCCGCACCGCGGGGGGTGATCGCGAAGAACACCGTCGAGGCGTTGCAGTCTGGCATGGTGTACGGCTTCGCCGGACAGGTCGACGGAATCGTCGCTCGCATGGTCGAGGCGCTCGGCTGCATCCCCGGACAGGTGCCGGTCATCGCCACCGGGCCGCTTGCCGACGTCGTGGTCGATGAGTGTCGTACGGTCGGACACCACCTCCGGTGGCTTACCTTGACGGGCTTGCGCCTGGTGCACGAGAAGAACTGCCCCTGACCTAGTCTTGACGCCCATGAGCGGCCCGCGCGACGACGACGACCTCCCCGAGCAGATCAGGGTGCGACGCGCGAAGCGCCAGGCGCTCATCGACCGCGGCGTCGACCCGTACCCGGTCAGAGTGGACCGCACCCACACGATCAGCGACGTCGTCACGGGGTACGACCCTTCGCTGCTCGGGCCCGATGCCCACACCGGCGACGAGGTCACCATCGCCGGCCGGGTCATCTTCCAACGCAACACCGGCAAGCTGTGCTTCGTCCGCCTGCGCGAGGGCAACGGGACCGAGATTCAGGCGATGCTCTCGCTGGCCGACATCGGAGCGGACGCGCTCGCGGACTACAAGGCGCTGGTCGACATCGGTGACCACCTCGCGGTGACCGGCGAGGTGGTCACGAGTCGTCGGGGCGAGCTGTCCGTGCAGTCGCGCTCGTGGCGCATCGCGTCCAAGACGTTGCGACCGCTGCCCAACGAGCACAAGCCACTGAGCGACGAGGCGCGTACTCGCCTGCGCTACGTCGATCTCATCGTGCGTGGCGAGGCGCGCGAGATGGTGCGTGATCGCGCGTCGACCCTGCGGTCGCTTCGAGCGACGCTCGACGACGACGGCTTCGTGGAGATCGAGACGCCGATCCTGCAGTTCGTTCACGGCGGCGCTACCGCGCGCCCCTTTCGCACGCACCTCAACGTCTTCGACACCGAGATGACGCTGCGAATTGCGCTGGAGCTGTTCCTCAAGCGCGCCGTGGTCGGTGGTATCGAACGCGTTTACGAGATCGACCGCAATTTCCGTAACGAGGGCATCGACTCGACGCACGCACCGGAGTTCACGATGCTCGAGTCGTACCAGGCCTATGGCGACTGGCGCACCGCTGCCGATCTCACCCAGCGGCTCATCGTAAATGCCGCCGACGCACTCGGGTCGACGATAGTTCCCGACGGGAGCGGCGGCGAGACCGACCTCTCCGGACCATGGCGGCATGTGCCGATCCACGAGCTGGTCTCTGAGGCACTCGGTGAGCAGGTCGACGTGACGACCTCGCGCCAGGTGCTTGCCGGGTACGCGGAGAAGCGCGGCATCGAGGTGCAGCCGGCGTGGGGGGCCGGCGAGCTGGTCGTCGAGCTGTTCGACAAGCTGGTCGAGCCCACCCTCACCGCACCAACATTCGTCATCGACTACCCCGAGTCGACCCGCCCACTGGCGCGCCCGCACCGCGAGACCCGTGGGCTGTGCGAGGCCTGGGACCTCATCGTGGCCGGTTTCGAGCTGGGCACCGGCTACTCCGAGATGGCCGACCCTGTCGTGCAGCGGGAGCGGCTCGTCGCGCAGTCCGCGCTTGCCGCCGGCGGTGACGCCGAGGCGATGCAGCTCGACGAGGACTTCCTGCGCGCCCTCGAGTACGGCATGCCACCCACCGGGGGAATGGGAATGGGAATAGACCGGTTGTTACGCCTCCTGAAGGGCGTGGGAATACGCGAGACCATCCTCTTCCCGCTGCACCGGCCCGGATGAAACCGACCCCGCCTACAATCAGCTGATTTTTCGCCCCTTTTGACGGACCACCGGGGTTCGCGCTTTAATTGTCCCGCGGATACTTCGGTGATGCACACGCGCTGTGACGATCGCCTAGATACTCGCCTGGAAGATCTCTGCAGCCTGGAAGGCGAAACCCGATGGCACAAAAAGTTCAGATCATTCTCGTTGACGACGTCGACGGCGGCGAGGCCGACGAGACCGTCCGGTTCGGTCTCGACGGAACCAGCTACGAGATCGACCTCTCGCGCAAGAACGCCCAAGCGCTGCGCGACACGTTTGCCCGCTACGTTGCCGAAGGACGCAAGGTCGGTAACCGCCGCAGCGCGAGTGGCCGCAGGTCGTCGTCGACGACGACGAGCGGTGACTCGCCCGCACAGATCCGGGAGTGGGCGCGTAACAACGGCTTCAACGTTCCCGCACGCGGCCGGGTCTCGGCCGAGGTGCGCGAGGCCTACGCGGCAGCGCACTGACGTAGACGTCTCCTCCTGGGTGTCCCGCCGGTTGTTCGCTCTGCGCGAACCACCCAGGTGGAACAAGGCCGCGTTCGCTCGCGTTGGAACTGTCATCGCGTCGTGGACTCATCGGATCGGCCTTTGCCACGGCGACTAGCATGGCCGAAGAGCACCCGTCAAGGCGAGCCAAGGGGAGACAATGTTCGAGAGGTTTACTGATCGCGCGCGACGGGTCGTCGTGCTCGCTCAAGAAGAAGCCCGCATGCTCAGCCACAACTACATCGGCACCGAGCACATCCTCCTGGGTCTGATCCACGAGGGGGAAGGCGTGGCGGCCAAGGCTCTGGAGAGCCTCGGCATCTCCCTCGATGCCGTACGCGGTCAGGTCGAGGAGATCATCGGCCAGGGCCAGCAGGCGCCCAGCGGACATATCCCGTTCACGCCGCGAGCCAAGAAGGTGCTGGAGCTCAGCCTGCGTGAAGCGTTGCAGCTCGGGCACAACTACATCGGCACCGAGCACATCCTGCTCGGACTGATCCGCGAGGGCGAGGGCGTCGCCGCGCAGGTCCTCGTCAAGCTCGGAGCCGACCTCAACCGCGTTCGCCAGCAGGTCATCCAGCTGCTGAGCGGCTACCAGGGCAAGGAGACCGCAGCCGCCGGCGCTCCCACCGAGGGCGTGCCGAGCAGCTCGCTCGTCCTGGACCAGTTCGGTCGCAACCTGACACAGGCCGCTCGCGAAGGCAAGCTCGACCCGGTCATCGGCCGCGAGAAGGAGATCGAGCGCGTCATGCAGATCTTGTCGCGCCGCACCAAGAACAACCCGGTGCTGATCGGGGAGCCCGGCGTCGGCAAGACGACCGTCGTCGAGGGGCTGGCCCAAGACATCGTCCGCGGTGACGTACCCGAGACGCTCAAGGACAAGCAGATCTACACCCTCGACCTCGGCGCCCTCGTCGCGGGGTCCCGCTACCGCGGGGACTTCGAGGAGCGCCTCAAGAAAGTGCTCAAGGAGATCCGCACCCGCGGCGACATCGTCCTGTTCATCGACGAGATCCACACCCTCGTCGGGGCTGGGGCCGCCGAGGGAGCGATCGATGCTGCCAGCATCCTCAAGCCGATGCTCGCCCGCGGAGAGCTCCAGACGATCGGGGCGACCACCCTCGATGAGTACCGCAAGCACTTCGAGAAGGACGCGGCGCTCGAGCGCCGCTTCCAGCCGATCCAGGTCGCCGAGCCGTCGATCGCCCACACGATCGAGATGCTCAAGGGCCTGCGGGACCGGTACGAAGCCCACCACCGGGTGACGATCACCGACGAGGCGCTGGTCTCGGCGGCGACGCTCGCCGATCGCTACATCTCCGACCGGTTCTTGCCCGACAAGGCGATCGACCTCGTCGACGAGGCCGGTTCGCGGCTCCGGATCCGCCGGATGACCGCTCCGCCGGACCTGCGCGAGTTCGACGACAAGATCGCCGACGTACGCCGCCGCAAGGAAGGTGCCATCGACGCACAGGACTTCGAGGCCGCTGCCTCGCTGCGCGATGAGGAGAAGAAGCTGATCGCGGCCAAGGGCGAGCGTGAGAAGCAGTGGAAGGCAGGCGACATGGACATCGTCGCCGAGGTCGACGAAGAGCTCATCGCCGAGGTCCTCGCGATCGCGACCGGCATCCCGATCGTCAAGCTGAGCGAGGAGGAGTCCACCCGCCTGCTCAACATGGAGCAGGAGCTGCACAAGCGTGTCATCGGCCAGGAGGAGGCCATCCAGGCGATGTCGCGGGCGATCCGTCGTACGCGTGCCGGCCTGAAGGACCCGCGCCGTCCCGGTGGGTCGTTCATCTTCGCCGGGCCCTCGGGCGTCGGCAAGACGTGGCTCTCCAAGGCGCTTGCCAACTTCCTGTTCGGCGACGACGACGCGCTGATCCAGCTCGACATGAGTGAGTTCTCCGAGAAGCACACCGTCTCGCGGTTGTTCGGTTCGCCCCCGGGCTACGTCGGCTACGAAGAGGGCGGACAGCTGACCGAGAAGGTCCGCCGCAAGCCGTTCTCGGTGGTCTTGTTCGACGAGGTCGAGAAGGCCCACCCCGACATCTTCAACTCGCTGCTGCAGATCCTGGAGGAAGGTCGGCTGACCGACTCCCAGGGCCGGGTCATCGACTTCAAGAACACCGTCATCATCATGACGACCAACCTCGGCACAAAAGACATCGCCAAGGGCGTCAACCTCGGCTTCAGCCAGGTCGGGGACGTCGCTGGCTCCTACGACAAGATGAAGGCCAAGGTCACCGACGAGCTCAAGCAGCACTTCCGGCCGGAGTTCCTCAACCGCGTCGACGAGATCGTGGTGTTCCCGCCGCTGACACAGGACGAGATCATCCAGATGGTCGACATGATGCTGGGCTCGGTCGAGGGACGGCTCAAGGACAAGGACATGGCCCTGGAGCTGACGTCGGCCGCCAAGGAGCTGCTGGCGCGGCGGGGGTTCGACCCGGTCCTGGGCGCGCGACCGCTGCGTCGTACGGTGCAGCGCGAGATCGAGGACACGCTCGCAGAGAAGCTGCTGTTCGGTGAGGTTCGTCCTGGCCAGATCGTGCTCGTCGACATCGAGGGCGAGGGACCCACGGCGACGTTCACATTCAAGGGCGAGCCCAAGGGCGAGGTGCCCGACCAGCCTCCCGTGGAGGCCGCGGACGCCGGGTGAGACTGGCGCTGCGCACGAGCAGACACGCGCCCCGTACGGCTCCTCGAGTCGTACGGGGCGCGTTTGTCTACGTCGCGAGGGTGTACAGCGCGCCGGCCAGCGGTTCAACGAGACCATCGACCAGGAGACTGTCCAGCGAGCGCTCCCGCTGGACGTCGTCATCCCACGCCTGGTCGAGCCGGTGCTTGTCCACTGGCCCTGATGAGTCGCGCAACACCGCCAGCAACCTTCCTCGGCACTGCCGGTCCGTGCCGGCGTACGACTGGGAGCGCCGGGCAGCGCCCTCGGCGGCCGGGTAGCCCGCGGCTCGCCAGCGGCACTGCGATCGCACGGGGCAGGTCGTGCAGTGCGGTGTGCGGGCGGTGCAGACCAGTGCGCCTAGCTCCATGACCGCCACCGACCACCGGGCCGCCCGGTCTCGATCGGGAAGCAGGCTCTCGGCGAGCCGTCGCTCGGCAACCGACACGGTGGGGGAGGCCACGGCACGGCCCGCGACGACTCGGCTGAGGACGCGGCGGACATTGGTGTCCAGCACGGCGTGCCGCTGACCGTATGCGAAGGAGGCCACTGCGGCGGCCGTGTAGTCGCCGACGCCGGGCAGCGCCCGTAGCTGGGCCACGTCGTCCGGGACCCGACCATCGTGGCGTTCGGTGAGGATACGTGCGCAGGCGTGCAGCCTCAGCGCCCGCCGCGGGTAGCCGAGCCGGCCCCACGCTCGTACGGCCTCACCAGCCGGAACCCGCGCGAGGTCCGCGGGCGATGGCCACCGCTCGACCCAGGCCGCGTAGACGGGCAGGACCCGGCTGACCGGCGTCTGCTGCAACATCAGTTCCGAGACCAGCACGTGCCACGCCGTGGCCGTCACTTCGCGCCATGGCAGGATCCGCGCATTCGCCTCGTACCAGGCCAGGCAGATGTCGCGCAGGCGACCGGCGTCGACCGGGGTGCGGGAGACCGTTGGTCGTGCGTCGTCCATGGCGAGTCGATCCTCGCACGTCATCGCCGCAGGTTAGCGTTGCGGCCATGAGCGCAGATGTCCGTCCGGGTGGCGGGCAGCCGCGGTGGGTCTTCTGGCGGCGAAGGTTCGTGCTGCTCGGCGTCGTGCTGCTGCTCGCCTGGGGCGCTACGAGGTTGCTCACCGGACGCGAGCCCGGTCCGGCCGTCTCGCTACCGCCGCCGTCGAGCACCGACAGTGCTGCGAACTCTGCGCCGGCCGGGGGCAAGGACGACGGCAGACGCGCGCGTGCCGCGCAGCGCACCGACGAGCGCAAGGCCGTCACGGTCTCGCTCGGCCAGTCCTACGGCCCGTGCGACAGCGATGAGGTGATGGTCCGCCCCGCGGTCCCCGCGGACACCTACGCCGGAGGTTCGGTGCCCCTGGCGTTGGCGATGAGCACCAGCGAAAAGCTGGCATGCACGCTCGACCTGGCCGAGGCGCGCCTCCTGGTGGCGGTGGTCGCCGGTGAAGGGGACGATTCTGAGACGGTGTGGGAGAGCGGGACGTGCCCAGCGGCGCTGCCGACCCAGGTCCTGCAGCTGGACCCGACCTGGGCCACGACGGTGCCGATGACCTGGTCCGGCGCGGCGTCGGGCGCGCGCTGCGCAGCGGACGCGCGGCCGGTGCGAGCCGGTGACTACACGATCAAGGCCGCGATGCTCGGTGGCGCCGCGGCCGAGTCGGAGTTCACCTTGGCCGTACGCCCGGTGCGCGAACCCCCCGACGACAAGAAGACCCCCCGCCGCTGACGCCCCCCCGCAGACAACCCCCGTTGAGCCTTACGTGATCTGCGCTGGGACTTTCCGAAACGCCGCGACACGCCGCCTTGTGAACCGACGTGGGTAAGTCTCAGCGGAGTTGGGGTCAGACGTAGCGCTCGAGAATGCTGGACTCGGCGAGGCGGGACAGTCCCTCGCGGACGGTGCGGGCACGCAGGTCACCGACCCCTTCGACGGTCTGCAGGTCCTCGACGCCGGCCGCGAGCAGCTTCTGCAGCGTGCCGAAGTGGTCGACCAGCCGCTCGATGACCGCCCCGGGCAGCCGGGGGATCTTGGCCAGCAACCGGTATCCGCGCGGTGAGACCGCCGAGTCCAGGTGCTCGGCCGTGCCCAGGCTGATCGCCTTGGCGACGGCCGCCACGTCCACCAGGTCACTGGCGCTCACGTCGGCCAGGTCGTCCAGGAGCGCCGAGACAGACTTGGTACGCCTACCGCCGGGCATGTAGTCGCGAACCATCAGCTCACGCTCCATCTCGACCCCGGTCACCAGCTCTTCGAGCTGCAAGGACAACAGCCTGCCGTCCGTGCCGAGCTCCAGGACGTAGTCCTCGATCTCGGAGGCGATCCGGGTCACCATCTCCAGCCGTTGGGCGACGACGGCGACGTCGCGGACGGTCACGAGGTCCTCGATCTCCAAGGCCGTCAGCGCGCCGGAGACCTCGTCGAGACGGAGCTTGTAGCGCTCGAGCGTGGCGAGCGCCTGGTTGGCACGGCCGAGGATCGCGCTGGCCTCCTCGAGCACGCGGCGGGTGCCGCCGACGTAGAGCGCGACGATGTGCATCGATGCCGACACCGAGATCACCGGGACCGACGTCTGGCGGGCCACGCGATCTGCGGTGCGGTGCCGGGTGCCGGTCTCCTGGGTGAAGATCGACGGATCGGGCATCAGGTGCACGCCGGCGCGCAGTATCTGGGTCGCCTCACGGTCGAGGACGATCGCGCCGTCCATCTTGGCCAGCTCACGCAGCGCCGTCGCGGAGAAGGGCACGTCCAAGATGAAGCCGCCGGTCGCCATCGCCTCGATCTCGCGGTCCTGACCGAAGACGATGAGGGCGCCGGTGCGTCCGCGGAGGATCCGTTCGAGGCCTTCGCGCAGCGGCGTGCCTGGAGCGACGCTCGCCAGAGTGTTCCGCAGCTTGACCTCACTGGAGGTCTTGCTGATCCTGTCGCTGCTCGCCACGATGCTCCCGGGGGATGTACGTCGCGGCCATCCTAGGCGAGATCGCCGGCGCCACGGGCCAATCTCGGCGCACTCACAGCCAGGACGGTACGGCGTGACCCATCGGCGTGTCGCGGGGGCGACCGAAGTTGGGTCGGATCACCAGCCCGCGCGCCTTGCCCTGCGCGAGCCCGAGGACCACCAGGGCGCTGTGGACGTCGTGCACCGGTATCACGTCCAGCCCATCGACGGCGTTGCTGCCAGCAGGGGCTGGCCCAGCATCGGCAGGTACGACCGCATGCCGGAAGCCGAGTCGTGCAGCCTCACGCAGCCGCGAGCCCAGCCCGCCGATGCGGCGCACCTCTCCTGCCAGCCCCACCTCACCGAGCGCGACCAGATCGGTGGAGACGACGTGACCGGCATGGGCCGATGCGATCGAGATTGCGGTGGCGAGATCGGCTGCGGGGTCGACCAGGCGAGCACCACCGACAGTCGCGGCGTAGACGTCGAAGCCATGGACTCCGACATCACAGCGCCGGGTCAGCACCGCGATGATCATCGCGACCCTGGCGGCGTCGAGGCCGCTGGTGGCCCGCCGGGGCGGACCGGTGGCCGTCTCGGCGACCAGCGCCTGGACCTCGGCGAGGAGGGGACGGCGTCCCTCCATCGTGACGGTGACGCATGTCCCCGAGACCGGCTCGCTGTGGCGCGAGACGAAGAGCCCGGTCGGATCGGGCACCTCGACGATGCCGTCCTCGGAGAGGTCGAAGCAGCCGATCTCGTCGACGGGGCCGAAGCGGTTCTTGACCGCACGCACGAGGCGCAGCCGCGAGTTGCGGTCACCCTCGAAGTGCAGCACCACGTCGACAAGGTGCTCGAGCACCCGCGGACCGGCGATCGATCCGTCCTTGGTGACGTGGCCGACCAGCAACGTGGCGATGTTGCGCCGCTTGCCGATCTGGATCAGGGCGGCAGCCACCTCACGCACCTGGGTGACGCCGCCGGGGGTGCCGTCGACCTCGGCCGAACCGATCGTCTGCACCGAGTCGACGACGAGCAGCGAGGGCTGAACCTGCTCGATGTGCGTCAACACCGCACCGAGATCGGTCTCGGCGGCGAGGAACAGCTGGTCGTGCACGGCTCCGGTGCGATCGGCGCGCAACCGCACCTGTGCCGCGGACTCCTCGCCGGAGATGTAGAGCGTGCGTTTCCCGAGCTGGGCCCACTGCGAGGCGACCTCGAGCAGCAGGGTCGACTTGCCGACTCCTGGTTCGCCGGCGAGCAGCAGCGCCGCGCCTGGGACCACTCCACCGCCGAGCACCCGGTCGAGCTCTGCGACCCCCGAGCTGGTCGCACGCGACGCCTCGATGTCGATCTCGGGCATCGGACGTGCCTTGCCGGTCACCGCGGCGGGCAGGGTGCGGCCCGTCGCCCGGGCGGCGCCTACCTCATCGACCGTGCCCCACGCGTGGCACTCACCGCAGCGGCCGACCCACTTGGTGGTGGTCCAGCCGCACTCAGAGCAGCGGTAGGTGGTACGGGGCGCCCTGGCGGTGGGTGTCTTGGCCATAGCGGTCACCGTAGGCCACGGCGCCGACAACGAGCGGACTCAGACGCGGACGACGCCGTTCGGCGTCGAGAACTGGGCGGCGACCACGCCGGGGGTGCCGTTGGGTGCGACCCAGCGCACCTCGAGATCCTCAAGTGCCTCCAGCGCCGGCTCACCGAGCCAGTCGGCCACCCGATGGGGGTCACCGGCGATCTCCAGCGCGGCGAGCTGGATGTCGCTCGGAGCACTCTGCGACGGGTGCTCCTCTGCGGGCACGTCCCAGGAGATGACGAAGGGCAGCTGTGGGTCGGCCTGGAAGCCCTTGACGCCGATCTGCTTCCACTGCAGGTTGTAGCCGTCCGGCCGGTGCCGGTTGCCCTGGACCGCGTGCCGCCCGATCCGGTGCTCCACGGTGGCGATGTCGTCGACGGCGATCACCCAGCCGAGCCAGCCGCCGCCGAGATCGGAGCGGGCGCGTACAGCCTGGCCGAACGGCGCTTTGTCCGACGCGGGGTGATCGAGCACCTCGACGACCTCGATGTACTGCCTCCACTTGAGCGGCATCACCATGTTGCGGGTGCCGAACCGGGGGTGGACCCCGCCGTCGACGAAGGTCGCACCGAGCAGCCGGCTCAGCCGCGCGGTGGTCTTCGCCAGTCCGTCCGGGCCCACGGCGAACGAGAGATGATCGAGGCGCATGGCCCCATTGTGGCCAGGCAGACGGGGCCGTCAGACGGCGGGGTCGGCCGGGTGTGGCACCGGCGCCGCGCGGTCGCGTAGGAACGCCACGCAGTGCTCGACCAGCACGGCGTACGCAGGCGCGCCCATGAGCGCGGTCAGCTCCGGTGCGGTGGAGACGTAGACGGGGTCGCTCCCTACGTGGGCCTCGGTGTTGGAGGAGCAGTACCAGTCGAGGTCGTGACCGCCCGGTCCCCAGGCGGACCGACCGTACTCGCCGACCTGGACCTCGGTGTAGCCCGTGCCGTCCCCGCGGTCGACCTCGCGGTACTGCCGCCGCAGCGGCAGCTGCCAGCAGACATCGGGCTTGGCCAGGTGCGGCGCGATGTCGTTGTCGAGTGCCCAGGTGTGCAACGCGCACCCGGCTCCGCCTGCGAACCCGGGTGAGTTGTGGAAGATGCAGGCGCCGCGATGGGTCCGGGTCTTGAGCTCGTCGTCGTCGTCGGTCTCGGTCCAACCGACTGCACGACCCTCACCCCGGTGCTGCCAGTGCTGTGGACCGAGCGCGGCGACGAAGCCCGCGACCCGCGTGTGGTCGGCCTCGTCGGCGAAGTGTGCGCCAAGGCTGCAGCAGCCCGCGTCCGGCGAGGTGGCGTCGATGCCCTTGCAGCCCGAACCGAAGATGCACGTCCAACGCGATGTCAACCACGTCAGGTCGCAGCGAAAGACCTGGTTATGATCAGCGGGATCGGCGAACTCGACGAAAGCACGGGGGAAGTCGAGAGACACTTCTGGCACGTGCAGATCGTAGCCGCCGCTGATGCCCGATCGGAGAGCCGTCGTCACGGCCAGGCCATCCGCGCCCCGGGCGACCCTCGACGACGCCGTCGACTACCCGCGCTATCTCGATGTGCGGCTGCGACGGACACCCGGCAAGGCGGTCATGACCGGACGGGACGTGACGCGGCAATGGCTCCGCAGGCACCATGCCCGACGGTCCGCGCCGCCTGCCGCTGCCGGAGTTGGTCCCTCGACGTTCAGGGTGATCGAGCCAGGTCAGCGGCGGGCCAAGGATGTCGCTCGCCACCAGGAGGTGCGGACGGTGCCCGCCACCTGACCATCGCCTGGCAACCCGACGGCCAAGACGCACAGGCGACCCGTGTGTCGGTTCGTTGACGCTCACCTCGTAGCCTTCGTGCATGCGCATGGGCGTGCTCGACATCGGCTCGAACACCGGTCACCTGCTTGTCGTCGACGGCTACCGCGGTGCGCCCCCCATCCCTGCGTACTCCTACGCCGAGCCGTTGCGCTTGGCAGAGCACCTCGACGACTCAGGAGCCGTCACCGAGGCCGGGATCAGCCGGCTCGAGACGTTCCTCGTGCAGGCCAAGAGCGTCGCTGCGGACAAGGGGTGCGCGATGGTGCTGGCGTTCGCCACGTCGGCGGTACGCGACTCCCCCAACTCCGACAGCGTCCTGGACCGCGTGCAGCGCACCTCCGGCGTCGACCTGCAGGTTCTGCCCGGTGCGGACGAGGCGCGCCTGACCTTCCTCGCGGTGCGCCGCTGGTTCGGGTGGTCATCTGGACGCCTCGGCGTCTTCGACATCGGAGGCGGATCGCTGGAGATCGCTGCCGGTCCCGATGAGGACCCCGACATCGGACACTCTCTGCCGCTGGGTGCCGGCAAGCTGACGCGTGACTGGCTCGACGAGGCTGACCGTTCCCCCGAGCAGATGGTACGCCTGCGCAGGTACGTGCGGACGCGCATCGCAGACGACGCAGGCGCGCTGCTACGGCCGGGCATGTTCGACCGCGCCGTCGCCACCAGCAAGACCTTCCGCTCGTTGGCACGGATGTGCGGGGCCGCCGCGTCGTCCGAGGGGCGTTTCGTGCCCCGCGAGATCAAACGCGTCGACCTGGTGGCGTTGCTGGAGCGGCTCTGTTCCATGGCCCCCGCCGAGGTCCTGCAGCTGCCCGGTGTCTCGTCGCGGCGGGCGCACCAGATGCTGGCGGGCGCGGTCGTCGCCGACGCCGTGATGGACCTCTTCGACTTCGAGAGCCTGCAGATCTGCCCATGGGCACTGCGCGAAGGCGTGCTGTTGGAGCGGCTCGACCAGATGTGAGACAGCTTGTCGGCCACCCCGGGCATGGGGGGGCCGCCCGCCACGATCGTAGGCTGCAGGGGTGAGCCGAAAGGAACGAGCAGGTCGCCGCCCGCGGGTAGCGATCGCGTCCGTACCGGTCTCGCTGTCCACGTCGTCGGTCTACCCCGAATCGACTGCGGTCGGGTTCGAGCTTGCCGCCGGGCTCGGTTACGAGGGTGTCGAGGTCATGGTCGGGATCGATGAGATCAGCTCCGACATCGGTGCTGTCCGCGGTCTGCGCGACTACTACGAGGTCCCGGTCGTCGCCGTCCACGCACCGTGCCTGCTGGTGACCCAGCGGGTCTGGGGGACCGACCCGTGGGGCAAGCTCGAACGCAGCACCGAGATGGCCCACGCCACGGGAGCGAGCGTTGTCGTCGTCCATCCTCCGTTTCGGTGGCAGCGCGACTACGCACGCGAGTTCATCGAAGGCGTCGTTGCGCTGGAGTCCCGGACGGGCATGGCCATCGCCGTGGAGAACATGTACCCGTGGCGCACCCGCGGGCGCGAGTTCCAGGCGTACGCACCCGGCTGGGACCCGGTGCTTCACCCCTACCCGCACGTGACGGTCGACCTGTCGCACACCGCGACGGCAGGATCCGAGGTGATGGCGATGGTCCATGAGCTCGGCGACCGACTCTCGCACGTGCACCTCGCGGACGGGTCCGGCTCGGCCAAGGACGAACACCTCATCCCCGGACGGGGCACGCAACCGTGCGGTGAGCTGCTCGAGCACCTCGGCACCACCGGGTACGAGGGCCAGGTCGTGGTCGAGGTCAACACCCGCCGGTGCGCCGACCGCGGCGAGCGCGAGTCCGACCTGATCGAGGCGTTGGCCTTCAGCCGCCTGCACCTCGCCGTGCCCCAGGCCTAGGTGCGGTCGCAGGACGTAGAGTCGCGGGGTGGCTGCAGGACGACGAGCGGGCGACCCCGACACGCGGGGTGAGATCATCGCCGCTGCGCGGCGGGAGTTCGCCGAGAAGGGCTTCGACCGGACCTCGCTGCGAGGCGTTGCCCGTGCGGCCGGCGTCGACGCCGCGCTGGTGCACCACTACTTCGACGGCAAGAACGGCCTGTTCCTGGCGTGCATCCAGGTCGACTTCCGTGTGGACCAGGCACTCGCCCGCGCGTTACGCGTACCGCGGGACCAGGTCGGTTCCGCGCTCATCGGATTCGTCGTGTCGGTGTGGGACGATCCGGACCGACGCAGCCCCCTTCTCGCCCTGCTGCGGTCGGTCACGACCAACGCAGAGGTCGCCGCGATGATGCGCGAGGGTGTCGTGGGCACGCTGCTGAGCCAGGTGCTGGACGCAGTGCAGGTGCCGGCGGGGCGACGCCCGGAAACGGCTTCGCTTCTCATGCCACAGGTCGTCGGGCTGATCATGTCGCGCTACGTGCTGCGGGTGGAGCCGCTTGCGTCGATGAGCGCCGCGGAGGTCGCGGACCTGATGGGTCCGGTCGTGCAGTTCTGCTTGACCCGCCACGACGCCTGAGAGGTTGGACGCGCTGCACCACCCTGTTGACACGGCGAGCCCGGTTGAGGAATAATTCATCACATGATGAATACAAGTTCTTCGGGCCGGTCCACCGCTGGCGTGGCGGTTCAGGTGCAGGACCTGGTCGTCGTACGTGGCCGCCGCACGGTGCTGCCGGGGTTGTCCTGCACCCTGCGTCGCGGCGCCATCACCGGGCTCCTCGGGCCGTCGGGGTGCGGCAAGTCGACGCTGATCCGCTCGATCGTCGGTGTGCAGCAGGTCGACTCGGGTCGGGTCGAGGTCCTCGGCCAACCCGCAGGCTCGGCCACGCTGCGCTCCCAGATCGGATACGTGACCCAAGAAGCCAGCGTCTATGACAACCTCAGCGTCCGCGACAACGTGGCCTTCTTCTCGCGTGTCCTCGGCGTACCCGTGAGCGACGAGGACCGGGTGATCGAGCAGGTCGGCCTCGCCGACCACGGCGGGTCCCTCGCGGGGCAGCTGTCCGGCGGCCAGCGCAGTCGCGTCTCGCTGGCGGTCGCACTTCTCGGCGAGCCGCCACTGCTGGTTCTCGACGAGCCGACGGTCGGGCTCGACCCGGTGCTCCGGGTGGAACTGTGGCGGCTGTTCGCCGATCTCGCGGCCGCGGGAGCGACGATCCTGGTCTCCAGCCACGCCATGGACGAGGCCGCGCGGTGCGACGACCTGATCTTGATGCGTAGCGGGGAGATCCTCGCCGCCGGCACCCCCGCTCAGCTGTGTGACGCAGCCGGCGCTCAAGACATCGAGTCGGTCTTCCTGAAGCTCGTCAGGGCGAGGGGAGAGGCGGCATGAACAAGGCGATCGTGGCAGCGGTCACTGTCCGCGTGCTCCGCCAGCTCCGGCGCGACCGCCGCACGGCGGCGATGCTGCTGGTCCTGCCCTGCGTGCTGATCACGCTGTTGTGGTGGGTCTACGACGGTCAGGAGCTTGTCTTCGACCGGGTCGGAGCACCGCTGCTGGCAGTGTTCCCGTTCATCGTGATGTTTCTCGTCACGTCGGTGACGACGCTGTCCGAACGCACGTCCGGAACCCTCGAGCGCCTGCTCGCGATGCCGATGGGCAAGTTGGACTTCCTGGCCGGGTACGCCCTCGCGTTCGGTGCGGTGGCGATCGTCCAGGGCTTGCTCACCACCTCACTGGCGCTCTTCGTCCTCGGCCTCGACGTCGCGGGACCCGCGTGGGTGCTCGCCGCCGTCGCCATGTTGGACGGGGTGCTCGGTACGACGCTCGGGTTGTTCGTGTCGGCCTTCGCCCGGACAGAGTTCCAGGCGGTGCAGTTCATGCCGGCGTTCGTCCTCCCGCAGCTGCTCGTGTGCGGGTTGCTGCTGCCCCGCGACCAGCTGCCCGACGCCCTGCGCGTCGCCTCGGACCTGTTGCCGCTGTCGTACGCCGTCGATGCCATGCAGCAGGTCTCGATGCACGCCGAGTGGACGACAGACTTGGGCCGCGACGTCGTCGTCCTCGTCGGGTTCATCGGCGGTGCGCTGCTGCTCGGCGCGGCCACGCTGCGGCGGCGCACGCCCTAGACACCGTCAGGCGGGAGGGCGCTCGGCGGGCAGACACGCCACCGTAGAGTCGGTCGCGAACGGGTCGCCACCGTGGCCGCCCGGAGGCGGGAGGACGACGTGCTACGTCAGTCGTTGATGGCACTGTCGCGCAGCGAACAGGTCAAGAACACCATCGAGGCGGTGCCCGGGACGAGTGGCATCGTGGCTCGGTTCGTCGCCGGCGACAGCACCGCCCACGCTGTGCGCGCGAGCGCCGACCTGGCCGGTCGCGGCTTGCGGATCAGCCTGGACCACCTCGGCGAGGACACCGTGGACCGCGAACAGGCCGACGCATCGGTGCGGGCGTACCTCGAGCTCTTCGACGCCCTCGTCGACGCCGGGCTCGCCGCCTCGGCGGAGGCATCGGTCAAGCTCTCCGCCGTCGGACAGGCACTCGGGCCCGACGGTGGACGCATCGCGCTCGACAACGCCCGGCGGATCTGCCAGGCAGCTCTAGACGCGGGTACCACGGTGACCCTCGACATGGAGGACCACACGACGACGGACTCGACCCTCGCCGTTCTCGCCGAGCTGCGCCAGGACTTCTCGCAGACCGGCGCCGTCGTGCAGGCGTACCTGCGACGCACGGTCGCGGACTGCGCCGGTCTCGCGACGGGAGGTTCGCGCGTCCGGCTGTGCAAGGGTGCGTACGACGAGCCGGCGGGGGTGGCATTCCAGGACAAGGCCGAGGTCGACACGTCGTACGTGCGGTGCCTCAAGGTGCTGATGGCCGGCGACGGCTACCCGATGGTTGCCACGCACGACCCGCGGCTGATCGAGATCGCTGGAGTGCTCGCGCAGAAGCATGGGCGCGCACCCGGCGACTTCGAGTACCAGATGCTGTACGGCATCCGCCCCACCGAGCAGGAGCGGCTCGCCGGCGAAGGCCACACGGTGCGTGTCTACGTGCCGTACGGTCAGCAGTGGTACGGCTACCTCATGCGACGCCTTGCCGAACGCCCGGCAAACGTGCTGTTCTTTGCCCGTTCCCTGCTCACGAGAGGCTGAACCATGGGTGTGATCGCGGTCCTCGGCGCCGGTGTGATGGGCGAGACGATCGTCTCCGGGTTGCTGCGCGCCGGCCGGCAGCCCGCTGACCTGATCCTGTCCGAACGGCGGGAGGAGCGCGCGGCCGAGCTGCGCGAGCGCTACGGGATCGACGTGGTCGGCAACGGCGAGGCCACGCGAAAGGCCGGGACGGTGCTGCTAGTGGTCAAGCCGCAGGACATGGTCGACCTGCTGGAGGAGATCACGCCGTTCGTGGACAGCTCGACGCTCGTGGTCTCGCTCGCCGCCGGCATCACGACGGCGATCCTGGAGGAGGGCCTGCCGCCCGGTACCGCGGTCATCCGGGTGATGGCCAACACTCCCGCTCTCGTGGACGAAGGCATGTTCGCCATCTCCCGCGGTTCGCACTGCGACGAGGCCCACCTGGTCGAGACCGAGGCGCTGCTGTCCGCGACGGGCAAGGTGATCAGGGTCCCCGAGAAGCAGCAGGACGCCGTCACCGCGATCTCCGGCTCCGGGCCGGCGTACATTTTCTTCGTCGTCGAGGCGATGATCGAGGCAGGTGTCCACCTCGGCCTGCCGCGCGCGACCGCCGCCGAGCTCGTGATCCAGACGTTCGTGGGGTCGGCCAAGATGATCGCTACGACAGGAGAGCACCCGACAGTGCTGCGCGAGCGGGTCACCTCACCCGGGGGCACCACGGCCGCCGCGATCCGCTCGCTCGAGGACCACAAGGTACGCGCGGCCTTCCTCTCCGCGATCGAAGCCGCCCGAAACCGCTCCCGCGACCTGGCCGGCTGAGCCGCGCCGCGGCCCTGCGGCGGCACCGCACGTATCGCCCGGCCCCGAGGGCGCCGGTCACGCGCCGGGCTAGGCTGTCGGCATGCCAGCCGCCGCCTGCGTCGTCCTGGACGAGCGCGACGCAGCGTACGACTTCGGTGCCGCGCACCCGTTGGCGCCCATCCGGCTCGAGCTCACGATGCGGTTGGCCCGCGACCTGGGCGTGATCGATGGCGACGAGATGGTGGAGGTCGGTGCCGAGGCCGCAGACGACGACACCTTGGCCACCGTTCACACCCCGGAGTACGTCGACGCCGTACGTGCGGTCCGGGGCCCCGCCGACACCAACCTCATGCTCGGGCTCGGCACGGCCGACAACCCGACGTTCGCACACATGCACCGGGCCAGTGCCCTGGTCGCCGGCGCCAGCATCGAGGCAGCCCGCCGGGTGTGGACAGGGCAGGCGTTGCACGCGGTGAACGTCAGCGGAGGACTGCACCACGCCATGCCAGGACTCGCCAGCGGCTTCTGCATCTACAACGACGTCGCGCTCGCCATCAGCTGGCTGCTGGCCAACGGCGCCCAGCGGGTCGCGTACATCGATGTCGACGCCCACCACGGTGACGGCGTGCAGGAGATCTTCTACTACGACCCCCGCGTGCTCACCGTCTCGATCCACGAGGGGCCGCAGACGCTGTTCCCTGGCACGGGCCTGCCGACCGAGGTCGGCGGCGAGGGCGCCGAAGGCTCGTCGGTCAACATCGCCCTGCCACCGGGGACTGCCGACGCCGGCTGGTTGCGTGCCTTCCATGCCGTGGTGCCACAGGTCGTGGCCGCGTTCAAGCCGGACATCATCGTCAGCCAGCAGGGCTGCGACTCGCACATGGACGATCCGCTCACGCACCTGATGCTGAGCGTCGACGGCCAGCGGGCGTCGTACCTCGCGATCTGCGACCTCGCCGACCAGGTGTGCGGTGGCAGGTGGGTCGCCACCGGTGGCGGGGGCTACTCCGTGCTCGACGTGGTGCCGCGGGCCTGGACCCACCTGCTCTCGATCGTGGCGGGTCGCCCGCTCGACCCGCACACGCCGACGCCGGAGCAGTGGCGTGCTCGGGTGCAGGAGCTGCGCGGCCGACCCGCGCCGCTCTCGATGACCGACGGGCGGGCGACCGCCAACAAGCCGTGGGCTGACGGGTACGACCCCGCGAGCTGGCTCGACCGTTCCATCCTCGCTGCCCGGACAGCGGTCTTCCCGTTGCACGGGCTCGACCCGATGCCCTGATCGGCCGTCCTTGCGAGGATTGTTATGACAACTGCTATCGCAATGACCCCGCCAGGCACTACTCTTTCGCCAGGCACGCGCGCTTCATCTCCGGTGGGGAAGCCGGAGAGCGCGCGTGCTGCGGAAGTTGGTGCGCAGATGCCTGCAAGTGTGAAGTTCTTGACCGTGGCCGAGGTCGCCACGACGATGCGTGTCTCCAAGATGACTGTCTACCGCCTTGTTCACGGCGGCGAGCTCGAGGCGGTACGCGTCGGGCGCTCGTTCCGCGTCCCGGAGAGCGCGGTGGAGGAGTACCTTCGCAAGTCCTACTTCCAGGCGGGCTGAAGCCGCAGACGCCTCCGCGCTGGGACACCCATTCGTCATCATCTGGCCCATGGCTCTAGGCTTGAGTGCCCGGGACTACTCGTGTCGCGGGATCTGAAGTCCGGCAGAAAAGGTGAACCGTGGGTTCTGTTGTCAAGAAGCGCCGCAAGCGGATGGCGAAGAAGAAGCACCGCAAGCTGCTCAAGCGCACGCGCGTGCAGCGCCGTCGCCTCGGCAAGTAGGTAGCAGCTCCGTGGGCCGTGTCGTCCTCGTCACCGGAGTCGCCCGTGACCTCGGCGCGAGGCTGGCGAGCACGCTGTTTGACGACCCCGCCATCGACAAGGTGGTCGGGATCGACGTCTTCCCGCCCCAGCACGACCTCGGCAGGGTCAAGTTCGTCCGGGCCGACATCCGTACCCCCGTGGTCGGCAAAGTTCTCGCCGTCGAGGACATCGACACCGTCGTCCACATGAACGTCGCCGCGCCCGAGCGCGGCCTCGCCGGTCGCGGTGCGGCCAAAGAGCTCAACGTCATCGGCACGATGCAGCTCCTCGCCGCCTGCCAGGCAGCGCCGGCGGTCGACAAGCTGGTTCTGCAGTCCTCGACTGCTGTGTACGGGTCCTCGCCGCGCGACCCGGCGATGTTCACCGAGTCGATGGCCGCGCGTGGCGGCGTACGCTCGGGCTTTCCCAAGGACGCCGTCGAGGTCGAGGGCTACGTACGGGGCTTGGGCCGGCGGCGGCCGGACATCGTGCTGAGCATCCTGCGTGTCGGCGACGTCCTGAGCCCCTACATCAGCTCACCGTTCGGCCAGTACTTCTCGTTGCCGGTCCTGCCATCGGTGCTCGGGTACGATCCGCGCCTGCAGTTCGTGCACGAGGAGGACGTGCTCAACGTCCTGCGCCGCGCCACCACGACGGACCGGCCAGGGGTCTTCAACGTCACAGGACCTGAGGTGGTCACGCTGTCCCAAGCGGCGCGCCGACTCGCCAAGCCACTCCTGCGGCTGCCGTCGGTCGGATTCACCTCCGCTGCGACCAGGCTTGTTCGGGCCATGGGTGCGAGGTACACCGTCGAGCTGACGCGCCTGCTGACGTACGGTCGGGTCGTCGACACCACGGCGCTCGGCGACGACTTCGGGTACGAGATGCGGCACACCACCGGTCGGACCCTCGACGAGTTCGTGGAGTTGGCCTCGCCCGGTGCCCTCTCCGCGCTGGGCGTTCACCATGGATGACAGCCGGGAGCACCCGATCGTGGTCCCGATCGGCACCCGCGGACGCCCTGGTCGCGGTAGCCGCTCCCACTCCCCGTCTGCCGCCGCCCGATCACTCGCCAACGGTGCACCGGTGCCGTCGGCGACGGCTGCGAGCCGTTCACGCGTACGTCCCGAACAGTCAGGCAGCACCCGCCGCCCACCGACGGGGACGGCCCCCACGCCGCCGCTCACCTCCATCGACGGCGGGGCCGGCGACCGTGGCAGAGGCAACGGCGGCGCCGAGGAGTCGCCGCACCCGCCGCCGGGTGCCGATGGCACCGACGACATACCCGTCGGTGACTGGATCGCCGCTCTCCTGGCGGCGGCACAGGAGGTGCTCGGCGAGGACTGGGAGGCCCGTTCGGCCGTCCTGGTGGCACAGCTGCGCAAGCGGGTCACCGGGGACTACGAAGTCGATCCTTTCGGACTCGACCCGCAGATCCAGGAGATCGCCATGGCGATGCTCCGGCCGATGTCGCGCACGTGGTTCCGGACCGAGATACGCGGCGCAGAGAACATCCCACGCGAGGGTGGGGCGCTGATCGTCGGCAACCACTCGGGCACGATTCCGCTCGACGCCGCGATGACGATGCTCGCGGTCAACGACCACGGCGGGCGCACGTTGCGTCTGCTCGGCGCCGACCTCGTGTTCTCGTTGCCGTTCGTGGGCGAGCTGGCCCGCAAGACGGGCGCCACCCTCGCCTGCAACGAGGACGCCGAGCGGCTGTTGCGCCGAGGCGAGGTGGCCGGTGTCTGGCCCGAGGGCTTCAAAGGTGTCGGCAAACCCTACGCCGAGCGATACAAGCTCCAGCGGTTCGGTCGCGGCGGCTTCGTCTCTGCGGCGATGCGCACCGGAGTGCCGATCGTTCCCGTCTCGATCGTCGGCGCCGAGGAGATCTACCCGATGGTGGGCAACATCCCCTCCCTCGCGCGGTTGCTGGGGCTGCCGTACGTCCCCATCACTCCACTCTTCCCGCTGCTCGGGCCGCTCGGTCTCGTCCCGCTGCCGAGCAAGTGGATCATCGAGTTCGGGGAGCCGATCCGCACCGACGCATACGAAGAGTCCGCCGCCGACGACCCGATGCTTGTCTTCAACGTCACCGACCAGGTGCGCGAGACCATCCAACAGACGCTCTACTCCCTGCTCGTCGATCGCGGGCACCCGTTCTTCTAGGTCGCATCACAGGTGCGGGCGCCGGCCGGGCCGCCGGCCGGTCGCGTCAGCGGCCGAGCAGACTGCCGAGCGGCCCGCCAGACGCGTCGTCGTCGTCCCCTTCGCCGCCGCCGAGCGGGTTGTCGAGCAGAGGCGACAGAACCCCGGTGGTCTCACCTGCAGGGTCCTCGTCGGGATCGTCCTGTGGCTCGTCACTGCGCGGCTCATCGTCGGGATCGTCCTGTGGCTCGTCACTGCGCGGCTCATCGTCGGACTTGGTCGTTGTCCCGTCCGGCTCGGGGTCTGCCGCCGACTTCGAGTCGTCCGGCTGCGAGTCGTCCGGGAGCGAGGCGTCCGGGAGCGAGGCGTCCGGGAGCGAGTCCGACGGCACGTCGCGTTGCGGGTCGTCCGCCCGTTGACGGTCATCGGGCTGGCCGAGGAGATCGCTCACCGGTCCCGGCGCGGCCATCGGCTGTCCGGTGGCAGCACGATCCTCGACGCGGTCGACCAGCTCCTGCTGAGGGGAAGCGGGCCCGGAGGTACGGCAGGAGGCGCAGATCCTGGACGAGGCCCTGCTCAGTTCGGTGACCATTCCGGCCGCCTCCGCATAAGCGGGACCGGTGGACTGGGGGAGTGCTTTGGACAGGCCTGCCAGGCTGCTGCTCGAGGCCAGGCTGAAATCGGAGATCTCGGTGATCGCCGAAGCGTCCCGGCCGTTGGCGTAGGCCTCGAGCAACTCCCTGGCGCCGGCGTCCGCCTGGGAGGTGAAGTCTTCGAGTGCCTCTGCGGCCAGCGCGGACTCCTGGCTGTCGACGGTGCCGTCCTCGACCATCGCCTCGACCTCGGCCAGCCGCTCGCCGGCGTGCTGCAGGTTGGTGCGGCCCTCAGCACCGTCGCCGCGCTGGAGCGCAAGGTCGGTCTGCTCGACGCCACGCTTGACCGAGTACAACGCGTCACCGGGAAGCGCCTGGGCGCTGGCGGTGACGAGCCCGAAGGACCCACCGGCAACGGCCAGCACGGCTGACGCGGCAGCGAGCCGCTGACGCCCCGGCGTGCCGGTCGCCATGGGATCGCGAACGGGCCTGACGTGTACGACCCGCTGAGGGCTCAGCGCGTGTGGCGCCTCAGCCATCAGCCGTTCGCGCAACACGACGGCGAACTGACCGTCGGGCGACTCCAGCGACGCGTCCCTGATCGAGCGCGCGACGCCGACGAGGCGTGCGGTCGCGGGCGCTGACGTTGCTGCGGTCGCGCGGCTCTCGAGAGCGTCGGCGAACACGTCGGCCCGGCGCTGTTCCCATGGACTCATCGGCCGATCCCTTCTCGCTGCTCAACGAGACTGCGGACCGAAACGTTACGGATCTGGGTCGCGACGTCCGCGACGTTGGCGTTCACAGGACCGCCTCCCTCGGCAGCACCCGGGCGAGCTTGCGCACGGCGCGCAGCTGTAGCTGCTTGACTGCGCCCTCGGAGCGACCGAGCGCGGTCGCGGTCTGGGTGATCGAAAGGCCTTGCACGAACCGCATCAGCAGACAGTCGCGCTGCTCGGGGGGCAGCCCCGCGACCGCGTCCATGAGCGCGACGCTGGTGAGCGTGCCGAGCGCCTCGTCCTCGGGGTTTGCGGTAGTGCTGGGACTCTCGGGGACCACGTCCGTCACGATCTCCAGCCGGGACCGGCTCGACCTGTAGTGGTCGGTCACGAGATTTCGCGCGATGGTCGTGAGCCAGGCGCCGAAGTCCTTGCCCTGCCACTGGAACCTGCTGACCGAGCGCAGTGCCCGGGTAAACGTTTCACTGGTGAGGTCCTCGGCGAGGCTGCGTGAACCGACGCGGTAGTAGACGAACCGGTAGATGCCGGGAAGGTAGTGGTCGTAGAGCTGGCCGAACGCTTCGGCGTCACCAGCACACGCCAGGTCGACGAGGGCCATGATCCGGGTCTCGCCACCATCGTCGTCGGGCTCTGGCGACAAGTTGGAGCCGCTGACCCGGGGGGCGCCGTAGGCGGTGGAGAGGGCGATCGCCAGCTCAGCTCCAGCGGGAGGCAGTAGTCGCTGGGCGTGACGGACCGCAGCATGCAACCTCGTCCACGACGCACCCATTCGGGCGCCCTCCCGCAATCGTGTCGATCGTACGCACCCTGGGTCGGTGGCGACACCCGAATGCGAAGGGTCAGCGCAGCCGGCGCCGGACCGCTGCTCCAGCGGCGACGGCGCCGACGACGCTTCCGACACCGGCCGCGGTGAGCACCCCGGCGCGGGCGGCTTTGCGACCGGTGCGGTAGTCGTGGACCCGCCAGCCGTTGGCGCGTGCGTGCTCGCGTAGGCGCAGGTCAGGGTTGATGGCGCACGGCGCACCCACCAGCGACAACATGGGCAGGTCGTTGCTGGAGTCGGAGTAGGCGGCGCAACGTCCGAGGTCGAGCCCTTCGCGCTCGGCGATCGCACGGACCGCCTCCGCCTTGGCCCCGCCGTGCAGCATCTCGCCGACCAGCTTCCCGGTGTATACACCGTCGATCTGTTCCGCGACCGTCCCGAGGGCACCGGTGACGCCGAGACGTTGCGCGATGATGGTGGCGATCTCGACCGGAGCGGCAGTGATCAACCAGACCCGCTCTCCGGCGTCGAGATGCATCTGGGCCAGAGCCCGGGTGCCCGGCCAGATCCGGTGCGCCATCGTCTCGTCGAAGATCTCGTGTGTGACCTCGGCAAGCTCGTCGACCCGGTGGCCGGCGATGAACGCCAGGGCCGAGGACCGCGCCTCGGCGACGTGGTCAGGATCCTCGACGCCGATGATCCGGAAGTACATCTGCTGCGAGGTGGCCTTGGCGATGTCTGCGGTGGTGAAGAACCTGCGCCGGTGCAGCCCCCGGGCGAGATGGAAGATCGAGGCGCCCTGCATGAGCGTGTTGTCGACGTCGAAGAAGGCCGCGACCGTGGGCTCGGGTGCGCCGACGAGAGCGAACTCCACCTCCGCAGCCGCAGCAGAGGCCTGACCAGCCAGGATCGACCGCGACCGGAGGTTGACCGGTCGGTCGCGGGACGACGCGCGGGGCACGGGGTCGAGCGTAACGGTTTTGTCGGCGGCGCCTGTGGAAGACTTCTTTCATGGCGGTCAATATCAGCGAGGTCCTGCGCGAGCGTGCCTCGATGACCCCCGACGCGGTCGGGCTCGTCGAGGGGTACGGCGACCGTCGTCGGCTCACCTGGGCCGAGCTCGACGCGCAGGCAGACGCGGTTGCCGGCTGGTTGTCCGCGCGCGGTCTGGTGGCAGGGCACCGGGTCGGGATCGTGCTGAGCAACCGGATCGAGTTCGTGGCCGCGTTCCTGGGCGCGGCACGCCGCGGTCTCGTCGTCGTCCCGATGAACCCTCGCTCCACCACCGGCGAGCTGGTGCGGATGATCGCTGACTCCGGCAGCAGGGTCGTGTTCTGCGAGGCGAGCAACGTCTCGATCGTTCGCGAGGCGGCGCAGAGCCTCGCCGAGGTGCTGGCTGGCGCCGACGAGGCGTTACGGGCCGGTTCGGTGGTCCCGCACCTCGTCGTCGTCGGTGGGGGCGAGCGATCCGGCGAGGTCGGTTATGAGGTGGTCGCCGCCCGCGACGACGGGCCGGAAACGATGGCGCCGGTCGACGACGAGGCGTTGTCGACGTTGCTCTACACCTCCGGGACCAGCGGCCAACCACGCGGCGTGATGCTCAGCCACCGTGCGATGCTCGCCAACGTCGAACAGGTCGCGGCTCTCGACCCGCCGGTCATCACCCCCGACGACGTCGTCCTGGGGCTGCTGCCGTTGTTCCACATCTACGGGCTGAACGGGGTCCTCGGCACCGCGGTCCGCCAGGGTGTGCGGGTGGTGCTCGCCGACAGGTTCGATCCGACCGGGACGCTTGATCTCGTGCGGGCCGAGGGCGTCACCAACATCCCGCTCGCGCCGCCGGTCATCGCCGCCTGGGCAGGCCGCGACGACTTGCGCGAAAAGCTGGCCGGCGTCAGGCAGGTCATGTGCGGCGCTTCCGCGCTCGATCCCGTGCTCGCGGCACTGTTCGCCCGGTCCAGCGGGGTCGTGGTGGAGCAGGGGTACGGCCTCACCGAGACCGCTCCGGTGCTGACCGTGACCCTCGCCGGGCACGGCCGACGGCCCGACGGAATCGCCAAGCCCGGGTCGGTCGGCTCCGCGCTCGCGGGCATCGACATCCGGATCGTCGACGCCTCCGGTGGGGACGCGGACCCCGGCGATCCCGGCGAGATCTGGGTACGCGGCCCCAACCTGTTCAGCGGTTACTGGCCGGACGGCAGCGACGGCCCCGACGCCGCCGGGTGGTTCGCCACCGGTGACGTCGGCATCGTGGACGCAGACGGTGATCTGAGCTTGGTGGACCGGCTGCGCGAGCTGGTCATCGTCTCGGGGTTCAACGTCTACCCGCATGAGGTCGAGGACGTCATCGCCGAGCTTCCGTCGGTCGCCGAGGCAGCGGTGATCGGGGTGCCGACGGCCGAGACCGGTGAGGCCGTGCAGGCCTTCGTCGTTGCCGCCGACGCCTCGCAACGCCCGGACGAGCTCGCCTCGACCATTCGCAACCATTGCGAGTACAGGCTGGCCCGGTTCAAGTGGCCGGGGCACATCACGGTGATCTCGGGCCTCCCGCACTCGGCGACCGGCAAGGTCGCCAAGGGTCGGCTGCGCGCCGTTGCCCGACGCGACACGCTCGGTCTGGACTGACACGTGCGGGTCGAAGTCCTCACCAAGCCCGGCTGCCACCTGTGCGAGGTCGCGGTCGAGGTGGTCGGCTCGGTGTGTGCTGAGGTAGGGGTGGAGTGGGCCGAACGCGACATCAGCGCCGATCCCGCCCTGCTGCGCGACTACGCCGAGCAGATCCCGGTGACGTTCGTCGACGGCCGACGGCACGACTTCTGGCGGGTCGACCCGGTGCGCCTGCGCGAAGCGCTGACCCGGTGATCTGCGCCACCTGCGCGACGCTGGATTTTGTTCTCGCGTTCACAAACTCCTACAGTTGACTGACCGAGCGGCTGCTTCGACGAACGACGGGCGAAAATCCTCAGCCGTGCGGTTCAGGAGCGAAGTGACACACATGCGCCCTTCGGCGACCCCCCCGGACGATGTCGACCGCGGCATCCCCGAGGCGACGATCGCGCGACTGCCCATCTATCTGCGCGCCCTCACCGGCCTCGCCGAGCGCGGGATGCGCACCGCGTCCTCCGAGCAGCTCGCAGCCGCGACCGGCGTCAACTCCGCGAAGCTGCGCAAGGACCTGTCGTACCTCGGTTCGTACGGCACGCGGGGCGTCGGGTACGACGTGGAGTACCTCCGTTACCAGATAGCCCGCGAGATCGGAGTGACCGAGGACTGGCCGGTCCTCATCGTCGGGATCGGCAACCTTGGCCAGGCGCTCTCCAACTATGGCGGGTTCAGCTCCCGTGGGTTTCGGATCGTCGCCCTCCTTGACGGTGACCCGGCCCGCGTCGGAGAGCAGCTGGGTGACCTGGTCATCTCCTCGATGGACGACCTCGACAGCATCGTGGCGCGAGAGGCCGTCTCGATCGCCGTGATCGCCACGCCGGGATCGGCCGCACAGGGAGTGGTCGACCGGCTTGTCGCCGCCGGCGTCACGAGCATCCTGAACTTCGCACCGTCGGTGCTCACGGTTCCGCCAGGTGTCGACGTGCGCAAGGTGGACCTGTCCATCGAGCTGCAGATCCTCGCCTACCACGAGCAGCGCAAGGCCCACGGTGGTACGCAGCTTGCCGTCTCAGATGAGGTGGTGACGCTGTGAGTGTCCTCGTCGTCGGGGTGTCCCACCGTACCGCTCCGGTTTCGACCCTCGAACGCGTCGCCCTCGACGAGGACGGCGTGGTTAAGCTGTTGCACCGCGCTGTCGAGACGCCGCACGTCACCGAGTCGGTGGTGGTCTCGACCTGCAACCGCGTCGAGGTGTACGTCGAGGCCGAGCGCTTCCACGGCAGTGTCGAGGACGTGTCCGCCCTCCTGGTCGAGCAGGCCGGCCTCGCGCGCGATGACGTGTTGCGCCACCTCTATGTCCACTACGATGACGCTGCCATCGCGCACCTGTTCTCCGTCGCCGCGGGCCTGGACTCGATGGTCGTGGGCGAGAGCCAGGTGCTCGGTCAGGTCCGCAACGCGCTACAACGCAGCCAGGACCAGGGCACCGTAGGCGCCGCCCTCAACCTGCTGTTCCAGCAGGCCCTGCGCATCGGCAAGCGTGGCCACGCCGAGACCGGGATCGACCAGGTCGGGCCGTCGGTCGTGGCGGCCGCGGTCGAGCGCGCCGAGCGGCTCGGCGTCGACCTGGCGAGGTCGCGCGTGGTCGTGGTCGGTGCCGGCGCCATGGCCGCGCTCAGTGCCACCACGTGCCTGCGAGGTGGCGCACGCGACATCGTCGTCATCAACCGCACCCCAGAACGCGCCCGGCGGCTCGCCGAAGCCGTCGGTGGCCGCAGTGCCGCGTGGGGCGACCTCGGCGACGAGCTGGCGCACAGCGACCTCGTCTTCTCCTGCACCGGGGCGATGAGGGTCGTCGTCGACGCCACCCAGGTGGCGCGCGGCGTGGCCCTTCGACCTGCCGATGGTGCTCCGTACGTCCTGGTCGACCTCGCCCTCCCGCGGGACGTCGCCGAGGAGGCCGCCGAGCTGCCTGGCGTGGCCATCATCGGCTTGGCCGAGGTCGCCGAGTCGCTCGCCGGCGAGCAGATCGCGACCGACCTGCGTGAGGTGCGCCGGATCGTCGCCAACGAGGTCGCCGCATTCGTGTCAGCGCGAAACGCCGCTCGCGTCACTCCGACGGTGGTTGCGCTCCGCTCGATGGCCACCGAGGTGGTCGAGTCAGAGCTCGACAGGTTCCGAAGCCGCCGACCCGAGCTCTCGGACGACATTGCAGCCGACGTCGCCCAGACGGTGCGACGGGTCGCCGACAAGCTTCTGCACGCTCCTACCGTGCGCATCAAGGAGCTCGCCGGGCAGCCGGACGGCATCACCTACGCCGATGCGCTCGCCGAGCTCTTCGCGCTCGACCCGTCGGCTGTTGATGCCGTCACCCGCGTCGTCCCCCCCGGTGGTGATGACACGTGACCGTCCTGCGCATCGGCACCCGCGCCAGCGCGCTCGCCACCGCCCAGTCGGCCAACATCGCCCGGCAGCTGCGCGACCGGACCGGCCAGGAGACCGAGCTCGTCGAGATCTCCACCGAAGGCGACCGCAGCACCCGCCTGCTGACCGAGCTCGGTGGACAAGGCGTATTCGTCTCCGCGTTGCGTGATGCGCTCGTCGCCGGTCGTATCGACGTCGCCGTCCACTCCCTCAAGGACCTCCCGACGACGCCTGACCCGGCGGTGAGCCTGGCCGCCATCCCCGCCCGCGAGGACCCCAGGGACGTGGTCGTCGCTCGGGACGGTCTGACCCTGGCGGGTCTGCCGCACGGGGCGACGGTCGCCACGGGGTCGCCGCGTCGTGCCGCCCAGATCAATGCACTCGGCCTCGGCGTCGAGGTCGTGCCGATCCGTGGCAACGTCGACACCCGCATGAACCGGGTGCGCGAAGGTATCGTCGACGCGGTCGTGCTCGCTCGCGCCGGCCTGGTGCGGCTCGGGCGCCTCGACGAGGCCACCGAGGTGCTCGACCCCCTGCAGATGCTCCCGGCGCCCGGCCAGGGCGCACTGGCCTGCGAGTGCCGCGCCGACGACGTCACGGTTGAGCACCTGCTGCACGATGCTCTCGAGGACGCCGCGTCCCGTCTCGTCGTCAGCGCCGAACGCAGCCTCCTCGCCACGCTCGAGGCCGGCTGCTCGGCTCCGGTCGGTGCCCTCGGCGACCTCGCCCTCGGAGACGACGGCGACGAGCTGTGGCTGCGCGCCTTCGTCGGAGACATCTCCGGCGCACCCACCATCAAGATGTCCACGACGGGGTCGCCTGACGATGCCGTCGCGACCGGTGCGCGTCTCGCTGTCGAGATGCTCGCCGAAGGCGCGTCCTCCCTCATGAAGGAGGCCGTCTCATGACTGCTCGACCCCTGAGGCAGACGAGGAAGAAGACAACAGTGACCACCGCAACGGCAACCCTTGAAACGAGCGACATCGTGCCTGGCTCCGCCGCCACCCGAACCCCGTCCAAGACCGTTTCGGTAAAGGCGGTGACGTCGACCGCGAGCACTGCGGGCGTCGACGCAGCAACTGCGCCACGCCGGCCACTGGGACACGTCAGCTTCGTCGGCTCCGGTCCCGGGGACGCCAGCCTGCTGACAGTCCGCGCCGCCGAGCTGATCGAGACAGCGGACATCGTCATCACCGAGCTGTCCGAGCAGGCCGAGCTCGTCACCAACGGTGCCCAGATCGTGGACGGCGGATTCGCCGAGGATGGTTCGGTTCTGACGCCGGCCGCCCGTGGCCGACTGGTGGTGAAGCACGCCAAGACCGGTGTCCGCGTCGTGCGGCTGCTCGCCGGTGACCCGTTCACCTACTCCACCGGGCCGGAGGAGGCGCAAGCGTGTCACAAGGCGGGGATGTCCTTTGAGATAGTGCCCGGCGTGTCCTCGGTCACCGCCGTGCCCGCGTACGCGGGGGTTCCCCTGACCACGCGTACGCGCCGCGAGGTGGCGGTGGTGCGGATGGGTGAGTCCAAGGTGGACTGGACGCCGTACTCCGGTGACCAGACCGTCGTGGTCCTGTCTGCCGTCACCACGATCGACGAGGTCGCGGCGGGCCTGATCGCGGCCGGTCGCCCGCCCAGCACGCCCGTCGCGATGACCCGCGTGGGCACCACGACCCAGCAGTTCACCGTCGTCTCGACCCTCGCTGACATCGACGCCGACGCCAAGGCCGCCAAGATGTCCGCACCGGCGGTCACCGTCGTCGGCGACGTCGTGGATCTGCGGGAGGCGCTGTCCTGGTTCGAGACCAAGCCGCTGTTCGGCTGGCGGGTGCTCGTGCCTCGTACCAAGGAACAGGCCGCGAGCCTGACCACGCGCCTGCGCGGCTACGGTGCCATCTCCGAGGAGGTGCCGACCATCTCGGTGGAGCCACCGCGCAATCCCCAGCAGATGGACAAGGCGGTCAGGGGACTCGTCGAGGGCCGCTACGAGTGGGTCGCGTTCACCAGCGTCAACGCCGTCAGGGCGGTCCGCGAGAAGTTCGACGAGTACGGCTTGGACGCCCGCGCGTTCTCGGGCCTGAAGATCGCCGCCGTCGGGGACAAGACCGCCGAGGCCATCACTGCCTGGGGGATCCGCCCCGACCTGCAGCCCAGCGGCGAGCAGTCGGCCCGCGGCCTGCTGGAGGACTGGCCGCCGTATGACAACCTTCTCGACCCGATCAACCGGGTGTTCCTGCCGCGCGCCGACATCGCGACCGAGGCGCTCGTCGCAGGGCTCAGCGGACTGGGATGGGAGGTCGATGACGTCACCGCCTACCGGACCGTCCGCGCCGCCCCGCCTCCTGCGCCCACGCGCGAGGCGATCAAGACCGGCAAGTTCGACGCCGTCGTGTTCACCTCCTCCTCGACCGTGCGCAACCTGGTCGGGATCGCGGGCAAGCCGCACCCGTCGACGGTCATCGCGTGCATCGGCCCGGCCACCGCCAAGACTGCCGAGGAGCACGGCTTGCGGGTGGACGTCCAGGCCGAGACACCGTCGGCGGAGGTGCTCGCCGACGCTCTGGCAGACTTCGGTGCAGCCCGTCGGCTGGCGCTGCTGGAGGCAGGAGAGCCGGTGACAAAGCCGTCCGAGCGTCGCCCGGTGCCGCGTCGCCGGGCCAACTGAGGTGGCCTTCCCGGTCGAACGGCCGCGTCGCCTGCGTACCTCTGCTGCGGTACGCAGGCTGGTGGCCGAGACCACAGTCGAGGCGCGACAGCTGGTGTTGCCCATGTTCGTGGCTGAAGGACTTGCTGAGCCGCGAGCAATCTCCAGCATGCCGGGCGTGGTGCAGCACACGCGGGACTCCGCCCGCAAGGCAGTCGCCGACGCCGCCGAGGCCGACCTCGGCGGGGTGATGTTGTTCGGGATACCTGAGCACAAGAATGCGAGTGGTTCGGCAGGGCTCGACCCGCATGGCATCTTGAACGTCGCGATCGCCGACGCCGTCAGCGAGGCCGGCGACGCCCTCGTCGTCATGTCCGACCTGTGTCTCGATGAGTTCACCGACCACGGGCACTGCGGTGTACTGGACGACCGTGGCCGCGTCGACAACGACGCCACGTTGGCGATCTATGCACAGATGGGTGTCGCCCAGGCGCAGGCCGGCGCCCAGATGGTCGGACCCAGCGGCATGATGGACGGGCAGGTCGGTGCGATCCGGACCGCGCTTGATGCTGCCGGGTTTGCCGACACGTCGATCCTGGCCTACGCCACGAAGTACGCCTCGGCGTTCTACGGTCCGTTCCGCGAGGCGGTGCGATCCTCGTTGCGGGGGGACCGGCACACGTACCAGCAAGCGCCGGCGAACATCGTCGAGTCGTTGCGCGAGACCGCCCTCGACGTCGCCGAGGGCGCCGACATCGTCATGGTCAAGCCTGCACTCGGTTACCTCGATGTGCTCGTCGCGGTGCGGGCGGCGGTCGACGTACCGGTTGCGGCGTACAACGTCTCGGGGGAGTACGCCATGGTCGAGGCCGCGGCCGCCCAAGGCTGGATCGACCGTGAACGCGCCATCGACGAGACCATCGTCTCCATCCGGCGAGCCGGCGCCGACATCGTGCTGACGTACTGGGCGACCGAGGTCGCTCAGCGCCTGCACCGGCGCTGAGGCCCGGATCAGGGCGTCAGGTCCAGGACGATCTTGCCCCGGCCAGTTCCGCGCTCGCTGAGCGTATGAGCGTCGGCCGCGGCAGCGAGCCCGAACGTCCGCGGGGTCGGCAGGGCCAGCTGTCCTGCTCGCACCGCCCCGGCAAGCATTGCCAGCAGCTGGGTGGTCTGACCGCTGTCGGTGCCCGCAAGGAAAGCGACGCCGAGTGAGGAGGCAGCAGGGTCGGCCAGCGTGACGACCCTGTCGGTGCCGCCGCGAAGCTCGATCGACGCGGGCAGCGCGCCCTTGCCGGCGATGTCCAGCACCGCGTCCACACCCTGCGGCGCCAATTGCCGCACCCGGTCGAGAAGGCCATCACCGTAGACCGTTGCGGTCACCCCCAGCGCGGTCAGATCCTCCTGGTTGGACGGCCCGGCCGTGCCGACGACCGTTGCCCCCGCGCGTAACGCCAGCTGCACCGCGATCGTGCCGACGGCTCCGGCGGCACCGTGCACGAGCAGGGTCTCACCGGCCCGGAGTCCTAACGTCTCCAGTGCACGGTTCGCCGCCTCGCCAGCCACGGGCAACGCGGCGGCATCAACCCACGACAGGCCCGCTGGTACGTCCGCGAAGGCCGACAACGTGGCCCGCTCGGCGTAGCCCCCGCTCTTTGCCCACCCGAAGACCGGGTCTCCGACCTGCGTGCCCGCGACGTCCCGCCCGACCGCGTCCACCACCCCGGCCACCTCTGCGCCGGGGACGTGGGGCAGGCGCAGCCGGATCTGCCCGGCGAAAGCACCCGCGCGCAGCTTGCAGTCGAACGGGTTGACGCCGGCGGCGCGCACCTGGACGCGAACCTGGTCCGCTCGCGGCTCAGGACTGTCGACGTCGACCTCGCGCAGAACCTCGGGTCCGCCGTACTCGGAGAAGCTGATGGCGCGCATGGCTTAGGCTGCCGGCGGTTGGCTCGGCCTAGCGCCCGAGGAGCCCGCCGAGGAGGTCGTCGATGAGTCCGCCCAAGCCATCGACGACACCGCCGACCATGCTTCAGCGTTCTCGACAGTCTTGCCGACCAGTCGACCAGCGCACCTGTTGATCGCCTCTTGCGGAGCCTCGCCGTACTGATTCCTGAGCTCATCGGCGCACATCGAGGCCGCCAGAGAAGCGTCCACGATCGTCCTCACCACTGGCTCGGTGACATCCTCGACAGGATCGTTGTTGCCTCCGCCGCCACTGCCGCCACCGCCGGTGTTGTTGTCGTCGCCACCGCCGGTGTTGTTGTCTGGGTCGCCACCGCCGGTGTTGTTGTCTGGGTCGCCACCGCCGGTGTTGTTGTCTGGGTCGCCACCGTCTGGATCGCCACCGCCGTTGTTGCCGGCGGGAGTGCTGCCGTCGCCGCCGCCGTCGTCGCCCGGAGTCGCGGAGCCGTCGTCATCAGGTGCACTGGTGTCGCCGCCACCGGGGCCACCGCTGCTCGGGCCGTCAGACCTGATCGCCTTCTTGGCATCCTTGGGATCACGCACGGACTTGGGGAGCGCCTGGTCGTTCTTCTGGCTCGTCAGCGTGGTGGGGCTGACCTGATTGTTGGGCGTCTGGCTGAAGTCGCCGGCGGCGTACGCCCGCGCGATCGAGAGCACCAGGTCGACGTACGACGTGGAGTGGTTGTAGCGCGTGACAGCGCTCCGGGCGCCCGCGTCGTCGGAGAGGTCGCCGGTGCCAGCGCACAGGTAGACGCCGCTGGCCAACGCTGCGTCGTTGACGTCCTGGGGGTTCTTGTCGCCGTCGCCGTTGGCGTCGACGCCGACGACGTCCCAGGTGGAGGGGATGAACTGCATGGGTCCGACCGCGCGGTCCCAGACCGGATCGTCATCCAGCGCACCGTTGTCGGTGTCGCCGATGCTGGCCGTGTTGTCGCTGCCGTCCAGCGGGACGCCGTAGATCCCCGGCCTGGAGACCCCGTCTGCGCCGACGCGGTTGCCGGCGAAGCGGCCGTGGTCGGACTCGACCCGCCCGATGGCGGCGACCAAGGTCCATGGGAGGCCGCACGCCGGGTCGGCCTCTGCCAGGAGCGTCTCGGCGCGCTTGTGGGCGAGCAGGGTGGCGGCGGGGATGCCGTTGGAGGACAACGTGGAGATGGTGCCTTGGAGGCCGGCCTTGCGGTCGATGCCCGTCGGTGATGCCCCCTTCGCCTGGACGCTCGCCGGCTGCCCAAAGGCTGTCGTCGGGACCTCTGGCACTCCGGGGTCTGTCTGCTGCTGGTCGTTGGAGGTCGAGGCCAGACCGGCGGGGTTGGTGATCGCGGCGGTCCACGCACCGACGAGCAGAGCAACCGGGATCGCAGCACCGGCCTTCTGCCAGCGGGAGAGGTGAGCCGTCCGCCGACGCGGCTGCTTGTGTCGTGCCATGAGCTCCCGTCCGTGTCGTGAATCCAGGTATGCGCGTCGTGACCCGCAGCCAGGTAACCGCATGTTACGGCCACTGCGGGGTCGCTGCCGCACCGACGAGGAAAATCGCCCGCTGCCCGAAGGCCACAAGGCCGCCCGGTGCTGAGTCAGGCGGTCGGTGACAATGGATGGGTGACCACCGCCGCCGGAGCTCCGTCCGTGCCCGCAACGAACGCCGGGGCGGTGCCCGCGTCGGCGGCACTCTTCACCCGGGCGAAGGCCGTCTCGCCCGGTGGGGTGAACTCCCCGGTGCGCGCCTTCCGCGCCGTCGGTGGCACGCCCCGGTTCATGCGTGCGGCTTCTGGGGCGTACCTCACTGACGCCGACGGCAACACCTTCGTCGACATGGTCGGGTCCTGGGGCCCCATGCTGCTCGGGCACGCCCACCCCGCCGTGGTCGCGGCCGTACGCGAGGCCGCCGGTCGCGGCACGTCGTTCGGTACACCCAGCGAGCCCGAGGTCGCCCTTGCCGAGGAGATCGTCGGTCGTACGCCGGTCGAGCTGGTGCGCATGGTGTCCTCCGGGACAGAAGCAACGATGTCTGCCATCCGGCTGGCGCGGGGTTGCACCGGGCGGGACCTCGTCGTGAAGTTCGCCGGTTGCTACCACGGCCACGTCGACTCGCTGCTGGCCGAGGCCGGGTCCGGCCTCGTGACCTTCGCCGTGCCCGGCACACCGGGCGTACCGGCGGCGTCAGCGGCGCAGACTCTGGTGCTGCCGTACAACGACCCTGATGCCGTGGACGCCGCTTTCGCCGAGCACGGCGACTCGATCGCCTGCGTGATCACCGAGGCCGCGGCGGGAAACATGGGGGCCGTCCCGCCCGAACCGGGCTTCAACGCCCACCTGGCGAAGACCTGTCAGGACAACGGGGCCGTATTCGTCAGCGACGAGGTGATGACGGGCTTCCGGGTCAGCCGCTGCGGACAGTGGGGACTCGACGGTGCCCGCGAGGGCTGGCGCCCGGACCTGATGACGTTCGGCAAGGTGATGGGCGGGGGATTCCCCGCCGCGGCGTTCGGTGGGCGCGCGGACCTGATGAGCCAGCTCGCGCCGGACGGTCCCGTCTACCAGGCCGGGACGCTGTCGGGCAACCCGGTCGCCACGACCGCCGGGCTCACCACCTTGCGGCTCGCGACCCCAGAGGTTTACGCGGCCCTCGACGCCACCGCGGACGCTGTCCAGCAGCTTGCCCGCCAGGCGCTCCAGGCGGCCGGCGTGCCCCACGTCGTCCAGTCCGCCGGCAACATGTTCAGCATCTTCTTCGGCCGCACCGAGCCCGTCCGCAACTTCGTTGACGCCCAGGCCCAGGATCCTTCCTGCTACCGGGCCTTCTTCCACGCGATGCTCGCCGCCGGCGTCTACCTTCCGCCGAGCTCGTACGAGAGCTGGTTCGTCTCCTACGCTCACGATGACCGCGCCCTCGGCATCATCGCCGAGGCGCTTCCCGTCGCAGCAGCAGCTGCAGCTGCAGCCAGCAGACAGGGGTACACCCATGGCTGAGTCCTCCATCCGCACGACCGTCCACCTGGTGCGTCACGGAGAGGTCTACAACCCCACCGGTGTGCTGTACGGCCGCCTGCCGGACTTCCACCTGTCCGAGCTGGGGCAGCAGATGGCCGAGCGGGTTGGCCAGTACTTCGCCGACAGCGACCACGACGTCACCCGCCTGATCGCCTCCCCGCTCGAACGGGCCCAGGAGACCGCGGCTCCCACCGCCACCATGCTGGGCCTGGACGTGCACACCGATGAGCGGGTGATCGAGGCCGGCAACTCCTTCGAGGGCAAGGTGTTCGGCGTCGGCGACGGTGCCCTGCGGCACCCGTCGGCGTGGTGGATGGTGCGCAACCCCTGGAAGCCGTCGTGGGGCGAGCCCTACACCGTGATCGCCGATCGGATGCTGGCGGCGATCACCGACGCGCGCACGGCGGTAGAGGGCCATGAGGCGGTCATCGTCTCCCACCAGCTGCCGGTGTGGATCGCGCGGCTGACCGCGGAGCGCCGACGCTACTTCCACGACCCGCGCCAGCGGCAGTGCTCGCTCGCCAGCCTCACCTCGTTCACGTTCGAGGGGGACGCCATCGTCTCGGTCGCCTACAACGAGCCCGCCGGCGACCTGATTCCGGCCGCGCTGCGCAAGAAGTTCGTCGGCGGTGCCTGAGACGTGTCCCTCCCCTCGCGGTGGCGTCCCGCGATCGCCGCTCTCGTCCTGCTACTCACCGCTTCGGCGTGCTCCGGCGACGCGGCCAGCCAGGCGACGGGTGGATTCGTCAGCGGCAACGGTGCGATCACTCTCGTCGAGCCTGGCGACCGCGAGCCGGCCCCTGCGCTGGCGGGTGACGACCTCGAGGGCAACCCGGTCGCCTTGTCCGACTACACCGGCAAGACCGTCGTGGTCAACGTATGGGGGTCGTGGTGCACCCCCTGCCGCGAGGAGGCACCAGAGCTCGCCGCGGCCTCGGCGGCGCTGCAGGACGAGGACGTGCAGTTCCTCGGGATCAACATCCGAGACGAGCCGTCAGCCGCCCGGGCCTTCGAGGCCCGGTTCGGCATCACCTACCCCAGCATCGACGACCCGAGCAGCACCACCCTTCTCGGTTTCGCCGCTTCGCTGCCGGCGTCCGCGGTGCCCACGACGTTCGTGATCGATGACCAGGGGCGAGTCGCGGCACGCATCCTGGACGCAACGACGCGCACGACACTGATCGACCTCGTCGACGGTGTACAGGACAGCACGCCGTGATCGACTGGCTCCAACAGACGGTGCAGTCCGGTTCCCTCCTGCTCGCCGTCCCGATCGCGCTCGCCGCCGGGCTAGTGTCGTTCGCCTCCCCGTGTGTGGTGCCGCTGCTGCCCGGCTACCTGTCGTACGTCACCGGGCTGTCCGCCGCCGACCTTGCCGATCGTCAGGCCACCGGGGCGGGCCGCGGGCGCCTGCTGGCCGGCACCGTCCTGTTCGTCCTGGGCTTCTCGGCCGTCTTCGTGTCCCTCGGCACGTTCTTCGGCGCGGCCGGCTTCTACCTGCTGCCGTACCAGCGGACCATCTCGGTCGTCATGGGGCTCGTCGTGATCGCGCTCGGGCTGGCGTTCATGGGGTTCGTTCCAGCGCTCAACCGAGACGTTCGGATCCACCGGGTACCCGCGGTCGGGTTGGCGGCCGCGCCGCTGCTCGGTGCGCTGTTCGGTCTCGGCTGGACACCGTGCATCGGACCGACGCTCGCCGTCGTCCTGACGCTGTCCGGTACGGAGGGCACCGCCGGGCGAGGTGCCTTGCTGACCCTCTTCTACTGTCTCGGCCTCGGGATCCCGTTCGTCCTCGTCGGCCTTGGCTACCGCTGGTCCATCGGAGCCGTGTCCTGGGTACGCGCCCACCAGCGCACCCTGTCCTACGCCGGTGGTGGCCTGCTGGTCGCGGTCGGCATCTTGCTGGTGACCGGAGCGTGGGACGCACTGGTCTTCGACCTCCGCGGCTGGGTCGGCGGATTCGAGACCGCCATCTGATGACCGACGACGACAACGGACCGCAGACCGCACGACGCTCCGCGCTTGCCCCCGCCCTGCCGACGCGACACTTCCTGCGGTGGGTTTGGCGTCAGCTGACGTCGATGCGTACCGCCTTGTTCCTGCTGCTGCTACTCGCGCTCGCCGCGATACCGGGGTCGCTGGTGCCGCAGCAGGGAGTGGACGCGCAGCAGGTCCTGACGTACCGCGCGGCCCACCCCACCCTCGCACCGCTGTGGGACAAGCTCGGTGTGTTCTCGGTCTACACCTCGCCGTGGTTCAGTGCCATCTACCTGCTGGTGCTGGTCTCGCTCGTCGGCTGCATCCTGCCACGGGCAGGCGTCTATGCCCGTGCGCTGCGGGCACGACCGCCCAAGGCGCCGCGCAACTTCGACCGGCTGCCGCACTCTCGCACCTACGAGACCGACCTGGCGCCCGAGGCGGTCCTCGCAGGCGCGAGCCAGGTCCTGCGCGCACGGCGGGCGAGGGTCGACGTCGCCGGTGACGAGCTGCGTGCCGAGAGCGGCTACCTGCGCGAGGCCGGCAACCTGGTGTTCCACGTGTGCCTGGTCATCGTCCTGGTCGGCGTGGCCGGCGGAGCGTTGTTCGGCTACCGCGGCGGCGCGATCATCACCGAGGGCGGCGGCTTCTCCAACACGCTCACGCAATATGACGACTTCAGCTCCGGTGCCTTGTTCGACACCGAAGACCTGCCGCCGTTCTCGTTGCGCCTCGACGACTTCTCTGCCACCTTCCAGCAGGACGGACCGCAGCGCGGGGCGCCACGGTCGTTCGAGGCGACCGGCACCTACACCTCCGAACCAGGTGCACAACCGACGCCGTACGACATCGAGGTCAACCACCCGCTCGAGGTCGACGGCACGTCGGTGTTCCTGATCGGCCAGGGGTACGCCCCGGTGATCCGGGTCACCGACGGCGACGGCAACGTCGCGTACGAGGGCGCGGTGCCGTTCCTGCCGGCCGACGGCACGTACACCTCGACCGGTGTGGTCAAGGTGCCGGACGCACAGCCGGAGCAGCTCGGGTTCCAGGGGTTCTTCCTGCCGACGGCGGTCTCGGTCGGCGACGGCGCACCGATCTCGGCGTTCCCAGCCGCTGCCAACCCGGTCCTCGGGCTCTTCGCCTACACCGGCGACCTCGGAATGGACGACGGTGCCGCGCAGTCGGTGTTCGTCCTGGACAAGGACGAGCTGACGCAGGTCACGATGCGCGACGACAAGCCGCTGCGGATCCTGCTGTCGTTGGGTCAGGTCACCGAGCTGCCGCAGGGACGCGGCAGCGTCGAGTTCGTCGGACTGCGACAGTTCGTCAAGCTGCAGTTCTCCTCCTCGCCCGGACTGTCGATCCCGTTGTGGGGCACGTCCATCGGCGTCCTCGGACTGATCATGTCCCTGTCGATCCGTCCCCGCCGCCTGTGGGTGCGTGCACGCTCGACCGGCTCGCGTACCGTGGTGGAGGTGGCAGGTCTGGACCGCGTGTCGCGCGGTGACCTGGCCGCCGACCTTGACCACTTCGTCGAACAGCTGCAGGACGGGCCATGACCCTCGAGGGCTACGCCAACTTCTCCAACTACGCCGTCGCGGCCGCGACCGTGGTGCTCGCACTCGCCTGGCTGTCGTACGTCGCGGAGTGGGCCTTCGGCCGCCGCCAGCTCGGTGTCGCTGCCGCTCCGGGCTCGACAACGCGGACCGCCACGGCCTCCGCGGAAGCACACGTCGACGGCACGGGGGGGCCGGGCGGCGTGGCCACCCGCACCGGTTCGGGCGCCGATGCCGGCGCGGATGCCGGGCTGCGCAGTGACGCCGCTCGGCGGATCGCGCTGTCCCTGACCGTGCTGGCCTGGGCCGTTCTCGTGGCCGCCGTCGTCGCGCGAGGGCTCGCCGCACAGCGGGTGCCCTGGGGCAACATGTTCGAGTTCGCCTGCGCCGCCATCGCGGTGGTGCTGACGGTCTACCTGATCCTGGTGCGGCTGCAGCAGGTCGAGTGGCTCGGCGGCATCGTCACCGGGTTCGGCGTGGTGGTGCTCGGATCCTCGATCACCTACTACGTGCCGGCCGGTCCGCTGGTGCCGGCGCTGCACTCGTACTGGCTCGTCATCCACGTCGCAGCCGCGATGATCGCCGGCGGCGCGTTCCTCGTCGGCGCCGGCGCCTCGGCCCTCTACCTCCTGAAGTCCCGCGCGGAGCGGCGTACGCCGCAGACGGCCGACCGGGTCGGCTACATCTGGCGGCTGCCGACGACGGCGGCGATGGACCAGCTTGCCTACCGGGTGCATGCGTTCGCGTTCCCGATCTGGACGTTCGGGGCGCTGATCGCCGGACCGATCTGGGCGCAGTACGCGTGGGGCCGCTACTGGGGTTGGGACCCCAAGGAGGTGTGGGCGTTCATCACCTGGGTCGTCTACGCGGGCTATCTGCACGCGCGGGCGACGGCAGGCTGGAAGGGCAAGGGCGCCGCCGTCCTCGCGCTCGTTGGCTTCGCCTGCTTCCTCTTCAACTTCGTCGGCGTCAACCTCTTCATCTCCGGCCTGCACTCGTACGCCAAGTAGTCGGCGCGGCGCGTCCGCGGGTCGTCCCTGGCGTCACATCAGACACACCTGTGCCAGGTTCGGCACGAAGCGGGGTTATCCGCCGCGTCGTGACCGGCGATTCGTGGCTTGGGTGAAACTGCTGTGACGCCCGGGTCTCGCCACCGGGCGACGCGTCACAGGCCGCGGAGGAAGTCCGGGTCGTCGTCAGGGCCGCGAGCGGGCGGGCGCGGTTGGCGACGTGGGCCGGCAGGCCCGGTGCGCGTACGGCCGAAGGCGAACCAGGCGACAGCGCCGACGACCGGGACGAGCACGACGACGAGCCAGGCGAGGCGTGGAAGCACCCGCACGCGCTCGCGGGGGGTCGCGAAGACGTCGAACAGCGAGTAGACCGCGAGGGCGACGACGATCACCACCAGCAGCGCTTTGCCCATGACGTCGAGCGTACCCGGGCTACTGAAGGCTGCCCGTCGACCGGTGGCGGCCATCGCCGGGTCGCTAGTCTGAGGCCATGTCCCTGATCAGCCTCGAAGAGATCGAGCTGGCCGCGGCCCGCATCGCCGACACCTGCCTGCGCACGCCGGTGCTGCCGGTCGCGGTGGATACCGAACGTACCGGTGGTGCGCCGCTGTGGATAAAGGCCGAGTCCCTGCAGCCGACCGGCGCCTTCAAGCTCCGCGGCGCCACCAACGCGATCGCACAGCTGAGCCCGGCCCAGCACGCCGCCGGTGTGGTGACGCACTCCTCGGGCAACCACGGACAGGCGGTCGCGTTCGCGGCGGCGGCGGCGGGCACGCACGCGACGGTGGTGATGCCGCATGGCTCGCCGGCGGTCAAGATCGACGGCACCCGTCGCCTCGGCGCCGAGGTGGTGCTCGTCCCGGTCGAGCAGCGTGCCGGCGCGTGCCAAGAGATCGCCGAACGTACCGGTGCCGCGTTCATCGCACCGTACGACGACGCGCGGGTCATCGCGGGCCAGGGCACGATCGGCCTGGAAATCCTCGAGCAGATCCCCGACGTCGCCGTCGTCCTCGTCCCTGTCAGCGGCGGCGGACTGATCTCCGGCATCGGCGCGGCGCTCAAGCTGTCCCGGCCCGACGTGGCGGTCATCGGTGTCGAGCCGGAGCTAGCCGGCGACCTTGCGGAGGGATTCGCCGTCGGCGAGCGCCGGATCTGGTCGACCGACGCCACCACCCGCACGATTGCCGACGGCCTGCGCACCCCCGCCGTCGGTGAGCTCAACTGGGCGCACATCCGCGCGTACGTCGACGATGTCGTCACCGTCAGCGAGGATGCGATCATCGCCGCGATGCGGGAGATCGTCACCCGTACCCGGGTCGTGGTCGAGCCCAGCGGCGCCGTCGCCGCCGCGGCGTACCTCGAACGCGCCGACGTGATCCCAGGCGGCGTCACGGTCGCCATCGCGTCGGGCGGCAACGTCGATCCCGCTGTCCTGGCCTCGGCGCTCGGCTGATCCGTCCGCCGGTATGGTCGAGACGTGAGCACGTTCGTCCGGTACACCCTGGCCAGGCTCGCGCTCTTCGTCGTCGCGTTCGGACTCACCTGGCTGGTCTGCTTCAGCTTCTTGGAGTGGACGTCGGTCACCGCCCTGTGGACGGTCCTGATCGCGCTCGTGGTGTCCTCGCTGGCCTCCCTCGTGCTGCTGCGACACCTGCGCGACGAGCTCGCATCGGTCGTCGCCCAGCGTGCCGACCGGGTCTCGGCCAAGATCGAGGAGTCGCGGCGTGCCGAAGACGTGGATTGACCGCACCTGGGTCGACGGGGCGGTACGTGCGGTGGAGGCCGACGCCAACCGCAGCGCCGACACCCACCTGCACGTGTTCCCGCTGCCCGGCCCCGTTGGCGTCGACCTGTACCTCAAGGACGAGTCGGTACACCCGACCGGCAGCCTCAAGCACCGGCTGGCTCGGTCGCTGTTCCTCTACGCGCTGTGCAACGGCTGGGTCGGTCCGCACACGACCGTGGTGGAGGCCTCCAGTGGCTCGACAGCGGTAAGCGAGGCGTACTTCGCACGGTTGGTCGGCGTGCCGTTCGTCGCGGTGATGCCGGTCGGCACGAGTGCGGAGAAGATAGCGCTGATCGAGTGGTACGGCGGCCGGTGCCACCTCGTCGACGAGGCGTCGCAGATCTATGAGGAGGCGCGGCGGCTCGCCGCCGACTGCGGCGGGCACTTCATGGATCAGTTCACCTTCGCCGAGCGGGCCACCGACTGGCGCGGCAACAACAACATCGCCGAGTCGATCTATGAGCAGCTGGCAGCCGAGCAGCACCCGGTGCCCACCTGGGTGGTCGTCGGCGCCGGCACCGGCGGCACCTCGGCCACGATCGGCAGATTCATCCGCTACCGACGCCACACCACGAAGATGGCGGTCGTCGACCCGGAGGGCTCGGCCTTCCTCGACGGGTGGCGACAGGACACCTCGGACTGGACCACCGCCGCGTCCTCGAGGATCGAGGGCATCGGCCGGCCCCGGGTCGAGCCGTCCTTCGTCGGCGGGGTCATCGACCACATGCAGCGGGTGCCCGACGCCGCATCGATCGCCGCCATGCGGTGGTGCTCGGCCATCACCGGTCGGATGGTCGGCGGCTCCACCGGCACCAACGTGTGGGGCGCCCTCACGCTGATCGCGCAGATGCGTGCCGAGGGCGAGAACGGCAGCGTGGTGACGTTGCTGTGCGACGGCGGCGAGCGCTACGCCAGCACCTACTTCGACAACGGCTGGCTCGCCGAGCGGGGTATCGACATCGCGCCGTACGCCGATGTCCTCAGCGAGTTCGCCGCCACCGGTGTGTGGCCACTCTCAGGCGCCGATGGTCAGGCCGGCCGCGACGCCGACGGCGTAGACGAGCTCGGCCAGGCTGGTGTCGCGCAACACGGAGACGAGGCCGAGGCCGGTCGTGCCACCGGCGATGGCGACGTACGCCCGCGCGGCGAATGGCACCGCGAGCAGCCCCAGCAGCGCCCACGGCGTGAAAGCGACGGCAAGACACGCGACACACGCAAGCGCGACCGCCAGTAGCGCCACGTACAGCAACCGGGTGGCCGACTCGCCCATGACGACGGCGAGCGTCCGCTTGCCGGTCGCGTTGTCGGTCGCGATGTCGCGCAGGTTGTTGGCGACCAGGATCGCGCAGGCCAGCGCACCGACGCCGACGCCAGCGGCCAGGCTGGGCCACGTGAGCCGCCCGGCTTGGGTGAAGGTCGTGCCCAGCACCGCCACGATGCCGAAGAACACGAAGACGCTCACCTCACCGAACGCCCGGTAGCCGTACGGGCGGGAGCCGCCGGTGTAGAACCATGCGGCCGCGATCGCCGCGGCACCGACGAGCACGAGCCACCACGATGACGTGGCGGCGAGGACGAGACCGAGGGCGGCGCCGACGCCGAGACACCCAAAGGCCGCGAACCTGACCGCCGCCGGCGCCGCGGCACCGGAACCGACGAGCCGCATCGGACCCACCCGGTCGGCGTCGGTACCCCTGACGCCGTCGGAGTAGTCGTTGGCGTAGTTGACGCCGATCTGCAGGAGCAGGGACACCCCTAGGCAGAGCAACGCCTTCCACCACACGAACGCCGACGCGTACGCGGCCGCCCCGCTGCCGGCCAGGACCGGGGCCACCGCCGCCGGGAGGGTCCGCGGACGCGTGCCCTCCATCCACTGTCTCGCGGTAGCCATGACCGGCCATCCTGCCACGCGTCCGTAGGCTTACGGCCGTGACCTCCGCCTCGTTGCGCCCCGTCGCCGGCACGGCCCGGGAGGTCTTCGCGCTGCTGCGCGACTGGTTGACAGTGGGCGCTGCGGTTGATCCGTTGGTGGTGCGTACCTCGGGCAGCAGCGGCCTCCCGAAGGACGTCGTGCTGTCCCGCGAGGCGCTGCTCGCCTCGGCACGGGCGACGCACCATCGCCTCGGTGGGCCGGGTCGGTGGATGCTCGACCTACCCGTCCACCACGTGGCCGGTCTTCAGGTCCTCATCCGCTCGGTCATCGCCGGCAGCGTGCCCGTCGTCGCGGCCGAGCACGGCGGCCTCCCGGCCGCTCTGGCTGCGGTGTCGACCGAACGTACGTACGTCTCGCTCGTCCCGACGCAGCTGCACCGGCTCGCGGAGTCTGGTCTCCTGGGGACGTTGGCGCGCTGCGAGGCCGTGCTGGTCGGTGGTGCCTTCCTCTCCCCACGCCTCGCTGTCGCCGCCGGCGAGGCCGGCGTGCGCGTCGTGCGCACGTACGGGATGAGCGAGACCGGCGGGGGGTGCGTCTACGACGGTGTCGCGCTGGACGGTGTCGGTATCAAGGTCGACGGCGGAGGTCAGGTGCACCTGGCCGGGCCGATGCTCTTCGAGCGGTACGACAACGATCCCGAGGCGACGAAGGCGGTGTTTCGGGACGGCTGGTTCGCCACCGCCGACCTCGGCGAGCTCGACGCCGACGGCCGGCTGCGCGTCCTGGGTCGCGGCGACGACGTCGTGATCTCCGGAGGGGTCAACGTGTCCCTCCCGGCGGTCACCGAGGCACTCACCGCGTGCGTCGGCGTGCGGGACGCGGTGGCGGTCGGCATACCCGACGACGAGTGGGGTGCGCGCGTCGTCGCCTGCGTCGTGGGTACGTCCGGCGTCGTGCCGCTGACGGTGCTGCGCGATGCGGTGGAGTCGGCCGGTCTGCCGCGGACCTGGGGACCGCGCGACGTCGTCACGCTCGAGCGGCTGCCGTTGCTGGCCAGCGGCAAGGTGGACCGGGTCGCCCTGCGAGCGGCTGCGGCGGCCGCTTCGACACAGGGCTGACGCAGGCGCGTCGCACGGCAAAGTCGGTCGGCCCCAGGTATCAGTGGTTCGGTCTCAGTCACGAATGGGGGTTATGAAGTGGCAGATAACCCCGATTCGTGCCCACCGTGTGACTGATGTGGCTGGTGTAACGCTGGCGCATGCCGAGGCCAGTTCGCTCACTCGCGGCCGCTTCGACACAGGGCCGGACCGCTGCCGCGCTAGGCTCCACACCGTGTCGTCCCCCTTCACCTTCGCGATCGCGATGCGTACCCGCTTCCGCGGCATCACCACCCGCGAGGGGATGCTGATCGAGGGGGAGGCCGGCTGGGCAGAGTTCAGCCCGTTCTGGGACTACGGTGCGCGCGAGTCCGTCGCCTGGCTCGCCGCCGCCCGCGCCGGCGCCGACCACGCCTGGCCCGACCCGGTGCGGCAGAGCATCCCCGTCAACGTCACGGTCCCCGCCGTCGACCCCGAGCGTGCCGCGCAGATCGTGCGCGCAGGCAGGGGCTGCCGTACCGCCAAGGTCAAGGTGGCCGAACCCGGCCAGGTGCTTGGCGAGGACATCGGCCGCGTCGAGGCGGTGCGAGACGCGCTCGGACCGGGCGGCAAGGTGCGCGTCGACGCCAACGGCGGCTGGGACACCGTAACCGCCGTCACCGCCATCGCCGCCCTCGACCGCGCCGCGGGCGGCTTGGAGTACGTCGAGCAGCCGTGTCGATCGACAGCGGAGCTCGCTGCCGTGCGTCGCCGGGTGGACGTGCCCGTAGCGGCCGACGAGTCGATCCGACATGAGGACGACCCCCTGCGTGTCGCCGCGCTGGAGGCGGCCGACATCGCGGTGCTCAAGGTGCAGCCGCTGGGCGGTGTCGAGGCATGCCTCCGCATCGCCGAGGAGATCGGCCTGCCGGTGGTGGTCTCCAGCGCCCTGGAGACCTCGGTCGGCATCGCCGCCGGCGTAGCGCTCGCCGCCGCGCTCCCCGAGCTGCCGTACGCCTGCGGCCTGGCGACCGTGCAGCTGCTCGATGGCGACGTGGTCTCTGAGCCCTTGCTGCCGGTCGACGGCGCGTTGCCGGTCGTACGCCCCGTACCCGACCCGGTGGCACTTGCCGCTGCCGCAGCCGACGCCGACACGGCCCGGCGCTGGGCGGCGCGGCTGACCGCCGTCGGCGCCGAGCCCGCACGAGGACCTCAGGCCCGGTGAACCCCTCGACTGCTCTGGCGCGCGTGCTCGTCGACGAGCTGGTCCGTGCCGGCACGCGCGACGCAGTGCTCGCACCGGGCTCCCGTTCGGCACCGCTCGCACTGGCGCTGCAGGCCGCCGACGGACGCGGTGGCCTTCGGCTGCACGTACGCGTCGACGAGCGCAGCGCCGGCTTCCTCGCCCTCGGACTGGCCAAGGGCTCACACCGGCCGGTGCCGGTCGTCACCACCTCCGGCACTGCCGTCGCCAACCTGCACCCGGCCGTCCTGGAGGCATCCCACGCCGGCGTACCGCTGATCGTGGTGTCCGCCGACCGGCCGGCCGAGCTGCGCGGGACGGGCGCCAACCAGACGACCGACCAGGTCAAGATCTTCGGGTCGGCGGTACGCTCCTTCGCCGAGATCGCCGCACCCGAACAGGTGCCGGCGTCGACGGCCGCGTGGCGGTCGGGGGTGTCCCGCTTGCTCCGGGACGCCGCGACCGGCCCGGTCCACCTCAACGTGTGCCTGCGCGACCCTCTAGTGCCCGACACCCAGGACAGCCAGCTGGACGCCGCTCTCCTCGGACGTCCGCGAGGCGCCCCGTGGTCGGCGGTCGAGGGTGGCCTGGCCGCGACGGCCGTGCTGCTCCCGCTCGGCCCACGCACCGTGGTGATCGCCGGGGACGACGCCGGTCCACCTGCCCGCCAGCTCGCCGAGCATGCCGGGTGGCCGCTGTTCGCCGAGCCGTCGTCCGGCTCTCGGACGGGCACCCACCCCATCTCCACGTACCGCCTGCTGCTCGGGGTCCCGTCCCTGGCGCGGGACGTGGAGCGGGTGCTCGTGTACGGCCGTCCGACGCTCTCGCGACCGGTGACCCAGCTGCTGGCCCGCGAGGACGTCGAGGTCGTCGCCGTGGCGGCCGGCCGCGTGACGGACCCCGCCCACCGGGTCTCGCGGGTGCTCGGCGCCGCCACCGTCGCGGGCGCCGGCGACACGGACTGGCTCGAGCGCTGGCGCTGCGCCGACACCGCGACCCTGGCCGCCGTCGACGGGGTACTCGCCGCGCAGGAAGGGCTCCCACCGCTGACCGTGGCGCGCGAGGTCTCCGCCGCCGTACCGCCCGGAGGCCTGCTGGTCGTCGGCTCCTCCAACCCGGTGCGCGACCTGGACCTGATGGCGATCGCCCACCCGGTCGGCGAACGGCGCATGGTGCTGGCGAACCGCGGTCTTGCGGGCATCGACGGCATGGTCTCGACCGCTGTCGGGGCCGCCCTGGGACGTCACTCGTCCCGTTCTCTGGCGTACGTCGGCGACCTGACGTTCCTGCACGACACCAACGGTCTCCTGATCGGGCCCGGTGAGCCCCGCCCCGACCTGACGATCGTCGTCGCCTCGGACGACGGCGGCAGCATCTTCGCCTCTCTCGAGACCGGTGGTCCGGTACATGCCGCCGCCTTCGAGCGCGTCTTCGCCACCCCCACCGGCGTCGACCTGGCAGCACTCTGCGCCGCACACGCGATCGCCCACCGGGTCGTACGGGACGCCGCGTCGCTGCGCGCCGCGCTGGCCGTCGCGCCGACCGGCATCGAGGTGGTCGAGGCAGTCGTCGACCGCGGCGGTCGCCGGGCGCTCGACGCCGAGCTCGTTCGCGCCGCACGCGAGCGCTGAAACGCACGCCGTACGTCCGCCCTCAAACCCAGCCGCGGACGTCGACCGGGTACACCCACCGGCGCCCCGGCCACTCGGTCAGCGTCCAGAGCACTTCGTCGGGGGCGTAGTAGGTCACGTCCTCCGGACCGGTCGGCAGCACGCCGGGGTGGTGCCGCACCGAACCGGTCATGCCGACCCAGAGACCGCCCGGGTTTCCCTCTCCCGCACTGGAGGTGATGAACCACCTGCCGTCGACCATCGTCGCACCCTGCATGCGCTGCATCTGGTCATCGAGCACCTCCAGGGGCACGGCGCCGCGTCCGGCGTCGCGCCGAAGACCGTACGAGACGGGGTCGAGCCCCCACCGGGCCAGACGTGCAGGGCTGCCCTCGCGGGCGTACTCGCCGGTGATCAGCTGGTGCTCGGTGCCGGTGCGGTCCAAGGACATGAAGGAGAAGCGGAGCCCGGTGGCGCCGGAGTGCTCCGACGGGACGTACGCCGATGACTGCGGGAGCACGTACCGGTAGCCGTACGCCCGGTAGCGACCGCTCCAGCCACGCCCGAGCCCGATGTCAGCCGACCGGTCGCGACCCCACCGCCACCGCGGACGGCGCTGCGGCACCCGCATGATGTCATCCAGCAGGAAGACCCGCAGGCCGCTCCTGGTCGCGGCGACGTACAGCCGGTCGCCGTACCACGCCATGCCTCCGGCGTGGGACCGTACCGGGCGAAGGTCGACACGCCACAGGCGGCGCACCGGTTGGACGAGCAGCACGTGCCGGTAGCGCGGCCGCTCCGGGTCGGTGTGGTCGACCACGGTGATGCGGGCGCCCTGGGACCGGCCGCGCACGAGCTTGGCGTACCAGCTGATGAGCATCACGCGACGGCCGTCGCGCGTGGGCTGACCGGTTGCGTCCGCGCACGTCGTGATCCCTTGGGGGAACCACGCAGTGCTGTCCCGATCCTGCTTGTCCCAGGTGAAACCCGCACCGCACGCGGGGCCGGGCGCGGTGGCGGCCTCGCCGCTGCGGTTCGGGTCGGCGAGCACGCCGTCCAACCCGACCCGTTCCAAGGTCTTGGCCAGTTCGTCGGTGAGGTCCTGCGCCGGTGTCGACTCGATCAGAGCGAACGCGGCCTGGGTCGCTGGATCAGGCATGCACCGATTGTGGCGTGGTCCCACCGCGGGTGCAGGTGCGCCGCGGCCGTCCGAAGGGCACGATGGGGTCACCGCGACGAGAAGAGGCATGCGATGAAGGCTCACCACCCGCTCGGTATCGACATCGGTGGGAGCGGGATCAAGGGCGCGCCGGTCGATCTGGAGACCGGGAGGTTCGCTTCGGATCGGCTCCGGATCGAGACGCCGCAGAAGTCGACCCCGGAGGCCGTGGCCGAGGTCGTCGGACGCATTGCCGACCACTTCGCCAAGGAGACCGGTGACTCGCCCGTCGGTGTGACGGTGCCCGCGGTGGTCGCCCGGGGACTGGTACGTACCGCCGCCAACATCGACCCGTCGTGGGTCGGCAGCGATGCGGCGGCGTTGCTGACCGCGACGCTGGGCCGACCAGTCACCGTGGTCAACGACGCCGACGCCGCCGGCGTCGGCGAGCTGCACTACGGGGCCGCCCGCAGCACCCCGGGCCTGGTGGTGCTGGCGACGCTGGGCACGGGGATCGGTTCGGCGCTGCTCAACAACGGCGAGCTGATCCCCAACAGCGAGCTCGGGCACCTGCTGATCGATGGAGTCGACGCCGAGAAGCGTGCGTCCTCGCACGCACGCGAGAGCGAGGACCTGTCGTGGGAACAGTGGGCCGACCGCCTGCAGACGTACTTCGCCCACGTGGAGGACCTGCTCTGGCCGGACCTCCTCGTGGTCGGCGGCGGCGTCTCCAAGCACGCGGACCGCTACCTGCCCCTGTTGCACCTGCGCGCCCCGATCGTCGCCGCGGAGCTGGGCAACGCCGCCGGTATCGTCGGCGCCGCCTGGTTGGCGGCGAACGCGCACACCTGAGCCCTGCGCGGCGCTCTTCGTCACGTTGCCTGGCCGATTACTTGCGCGTAACTTGTGAGCCACACCCTCGAGGAGCTGCGGATGGCCGACGACGCCCAGGAACGGTACGACTATGTGGTGGTCGGAGCCGGCAGCGCGGGCGCCGTCCTCGCCGCGCGCCTGTCCGAGGACCCCGCGCTCTCGGTCCTGCTGCTGGAGGCCGGCGGTGCGGACGACGCGGACGAGATCAAGATCCCGGCGGCGTTCTCGGGTCTTTTCAAGACACGGTGGGACTGGAACTACACCACGACCGGGCAGCACCAGCTTGGCGGCCGAGGCGCGTACTGGCCGCGGATGAAGGCACTCGGTGGCTCCTCGTCGATGAACGCGATGATCTACATCCGCGGCAACCGCGCCGACTACGACGCATGGCGTGGCGTCCACGGCGCCGCCGGCTGGGGGTGGGACGACGTCCTCGCCTACTTCATCAGGTCCGAGGACAACACCCGCCTCGGGTCGCCACTGCACGGACAGGATGGTCCGCTGCACGTCGAGGACCGCCGCTACACCCACGAGCTCACCCACGCGTGGGTCGAGTCGGCGGTCGCCTCCGGACTCAAGCCCACCGACGACTTCAACGGTACCGAGCAGGAAGGCGCTGGTCTGTACCAGGTGACGTGCAAGAACGGCCGCCGCTGGTCCGTCGCCGACGCCTACCTGCGTCCTGCACTCACCCGCCCCAACCTGACCCTGCGCACCGGTGCACACGCGACGCGGGTGATGTTGACCGCCGGCCGCGCCACGGGTGTGGAGTACGTCCGCCGAGGCCAGGTGGAGGCGGCGTACGCCGAGGCCGAGGTCGTCCTCAGCGGTGGAGCGGTCAACAGCCCGCAGCTCTTGATGCTGTCCGGCATCGGCCCGGCGGGGCACCTTCGAGAGGTCGGCGTCGATGTCCGCGTCGACCTCCCCGGGGTAGGGCAGAACCTGCACGACCACCCCGCGTGCCCGGTGCTGTGGCACACCCGCGACACCACCGACCTGCAGGAGCACCTGGGCCTGGGCGCCCTCCTGCGCTGGCGAGCACGGGGCAACGGGCCGTTGACCTCCAACATCGCCGAGGGCGGCGCCTTCTTCACCAGCCGGGACGACGAGGCCGCGCCGGACCTGCAGGCGCACATCGCGCCGAGCGGGTTCTACGACAACCGGCTCCACGAGCCCACGTCGCGGATGTTCACCGCGGCCCCCACGCTGGTCGACGTCAAGAGCCGTGGCCGGCTGCGGCTGCGCTCGACCGACCCGACCTGGCACCCCGAGATCGACCCGGCGTACTACGAGGACCGGGCAGACCTCGACGCCATGGTGATCGGCATCCAACGCATGCTCGACATCGCCTCGCGGGGGCCGCTCGCCCGGTTCGTCGACTCTCTCGCCCGACCCGTCCGCACCACCGAGGACGACATCGTGCAGCACGTGCGCGAGATGACGCAGACGCTCTACCACCCGGTCGGCACCTGTGCGATGGGCGCCGGCGAGCAGTCCGTCGTCGACGCCGAGCTCAAGGTGCGGGGCGTCGAGGCGTTGCGCGTCGTCGACGCGTCGGTGATGCCCACCGTCCCGCGCGGCAACACCAACGCACCGACCGTCATGATCGGCGAGAAGGCCGCCGACATGATCCGCGGTGTTCCGGCTCCGACCTCGACGAAGGACCTGGCATGACCACCACCAGCGCCAAGCCCGCGACGACACCGGAAGAGGCGGTTTCCGCCACCGGCGGGACCAGCCCGCGGGGGTCGGCGGAGACCTTCGACTCCCTCAACCCCGCCAACGGCGACGTCGTCGGCACCTACCCCGTCCGGTCGGCCGAGGAGGTCCGCACCGCCGTCGCCCGCGCGCACACCGCCGCGGCCTGGTGGTCGGCGCTGTCCTACGACGAGCGCGGGGAGCTGCTCGGCAGGTGGAAGGGTGTGCTCGCACGGCGCATGGGGCAGCTCGGGCAGATCGTCCACGACGAGACCGGCAAGCCGCACGGCGACGCACAGCTCGAGGTCGTCCTGGCCATCGACCACCTGGCGTGGGCCGCCCGGCACGCCGAGAAGGTGCTCGGACCGCGTCGGGTGCGACCCGGGCTGCTGATGGCCAACCAGGCCGCGACCGTGGAGTACAAGGCGCTTGGCGTGATCGGCGTCATCGGTCCGTGGAACTACCCCGTGTTCACGCCGATGGGCTCGATCGTCTACGCACTTGCCGCAGGCAACGCCGTCGTCTTCAAGCCGAGCGAGTACACCCCCGGGGTCGGCGTCTGGCTCGCGGAGTCCTTCGCCGAGGTCGTACCGGACCATCCCGTCCTGCAGGTCGTCACTGGCCTCGGGAAGACGGGCGCGGCGCTCGCGTCGTCTGCAGTCGACAAGATCGCGTTCACCGGCTCCACCGACACCGGCAAGCTGGTCATGGCGGCGGCGGCGGCCAACCTCACCCCCGTCATCATCGAGGCCGGCGGCAAGGACGCCATGCTCGTCGACGAGGACGCCGATCTCGTCGATGCCGCCGACGCCGCCGTCTGGGGAGGCATGTCCAACGCTGGCCAGACCTGCGTCGGCGTCGAGCGTGTCTACGTCCACGAACGCGTCTACGACGACTTCGTCGACGAGGTGATGAAGCAGGCTCGCTCGGTGCGGGTCGGCAGCGACGCCGAGGCCAACGTAGGGCCGATCACGATGCCGTCACAGCTGGCGGTGATCAAGAGCCACGTCGACGACGCCCTCGCGCGCGGGGCGCGTGCGCTGATCGGCGGGTCCGACGCGATCGGCAAGAGGTTCGTGCAGCCGACAGTGCTCGTCGACGTACCCGAGGACTCGCTCGCGGTGACCGAGGAGACGTTCGGCCCGACGCTGACGATCGCCAAGGTGCGCGACATGGACGAGGCGGTCGACCGTGCCAACGCCACGCGGTACGGTCTCGGCGGAGCGGTGTTCTCCAAGAAGCGCGGCGTCGAACTCGCCCGACGGATCCGCTCGGGAATGACCTCGGTCAACTCCGTCATCGCGTTTGCGGCGATGCCGACGCTGCCCTTCGGTGGGGTGGGTGACTCAGGTTTCGGACGCATCCACGGCCCCGACGGACTCAAGGAGTTCACCTACGCCAAGGCCATCTCGCGTCAGCGGATCAGGCCGCCGATGCTGCTCACGTCGTTCACGCGTACCACCAAGACCGACGGCAAGGTGGCGCAGCTGATCACCCTCATGCACGGCGGCAGCTCCACCATCCCCAAGCGCTGACCCCCACCCCTCGTTCGTGGATGACGGCGCTCGTACGTGGATGATGGCGCGCCCGTACGTGGATGATGGCACGCCCGTACGTGGATGATGGCGCGCCCGTCGGTCAGCGCGGAGCGACGGAGACGATGCGCAGGACGGCCTCGCCGGCCCCATCCGAGGCGTCGAGGTCGACCTCGGCGCTGATGCCCCAGTCCTGGTGCCCCTCGGGGTCGTCGAACACCTGGCGGACGCGCCAGCGGCGGCTACCAGGCTCGGCGAGATCATCGGGCGCCTCGTCGACGATCAGCAGTGCGGGGCCACGCGCATCGGGGCCGGTGCCGACGGTGTCGTACTCCGCGAGGTACTCCTCCATGGCCACCCGCCAGCGTTCGGCGTCCCACCCACTCGGTGCGTCGAGCTCACCGAGCGCCTCGTAGCGCCGCAGCGCCGCAAGCTCGACGCGGCGGAACAGCGAGTTCCGTACCAGGACGCCGAACGCCCGCGCGTTGGATGTGACCGAAGGCGGCAGCACCTCCACCGGTCGCGCAACCCGCGTCGCCGCCACGATCTCGGCCTCGGAGGTCAGCGCCTCCCACTCATCCAGCAGGCTGGAGTCGGTCTGGCGGACGAGCTCGCCGAGCCATGCCGTCAGATCGACCAGATCGTCGGTACGTGCGGAGTCCGGCACCGTGTGCAGCAACGCCTTGTAGACATCGGACAGGTACCGCAACACCAGACCTTCTGATCGCGAGAGCGAGTAGAACGCGACGTACTCGTTGAAGGTCATCGCCCGCTCGTACATGTCGCGAGCGACCGTCTTGGGCCGCAACGGGTGGTCCGCCACCCACGGGTGGCCCTTGCGGTACGCGTCGTACGCCACCTCCAGGACGTCCCGCAGCGGCTGCGGGTGCTCGACGTCGTCGAGCAGCTCCATCCGCTCGTCGTACTCGATCCCGTCGGCCTTCATCGAGGCGACCGCCTCGCCGCGCGCCTTGTGCCGCTGCGCCGAGATGATCGTCCGCGGATTCTCCAAGGTCGCCTCGATGACCGAGACGACGTCGAGCGAGTACGTCGGGTCCTCGCGGTCCAATATGTCGAGCGCCGCGACCGCGAACGGAGACAGCGGCTGGTTGAGCGCGAAGTTCTCCTGCAGGTCGACCGTCAGCCGCACTCGCCGGCCGTCGGCGTCGGGGGCCGGGAGCTGCTCGACGACACCGCCGGCCAGCAGCGCGCGGTATATCTGGATCGCCTCGTGAATGAGGCGCCGCTGGGTGTGACGGTCCTCGTGGTTGTCGGTCAACAGGTGGCGCATGGCCGCGAATGTGTCTCCGCCGCGGGCGATGACGTTGAGGAGCATGGAGTGGCTGACGGTGAAGCGCGAGACCAGCGGCTCGGGCTCGCCGGTCGCCAGCCGCTCAAAGGTGTTCTCGGTCCACGAGACGTAGCCCTCGGGGGGCTTCTTGCGGACGATCCGGCGCAGCTTCTTGGTGTCGTCGCCGGCCTTGGCGACGAGCCTGGCGTTCTCGACCTCGTGGTCGGGTGCCTCGACGACGACGGTCCCGACCGTGTCGTACCCCGCCCTGCCCGCGCGGCCCGCGATCTGCTGGAACTCGCGGACCTGCAGGTGCCGCTGACGGGTGCCGTCGTACTTGGACAACCCTGAGAACAGCACCGTGCGAATCGGCACGTTGATGCCGACCCCGAGCGTGTCGGTGCCACAGACGACCTTGAGCAGACCGGCCTGGGTGAGGGTCTCGACGAGCCGCCGGTAGCGCGGCAGCATGCCGGCGTGGTGCACCCCGATGCCCATGCGCACCAGCCGGGACAGGGTCTTGCCGAAGCCCGAGGTGAAGCGGAACGCCCCGATCTGCTCGGCGATCGCGTCCTTCTCCTGACGCGTGGACACGTTGGTGCTGGCCAGTGCCTGCGCACGCTCGATCGCCGATGCCTGGGTGAAGTGCACGACATAGATCGGCGCCTGGTGCGTCGCCAAGAGCTCTTCGAGCGTTTCGTGGACGGGACTGCGGACGTACTCGAAGTTGAGCGGGACGGGCCGGTCGCCCGAGGCGATCAGAGCGGTCGGGCGGCCGGTACGGCGGGTGAGGTCGTGCTCGAAGCGGGTGGTGTCGCCGAGAGTGGCCGACATGAGGACGAACTGCGCGTGCGGCAGCTCCAGCAGCGGCACCTGCCAGGCCCAGCCGCGGTCCGGCTCGGCGTAGTAGTGGAACTCGTCCATGACCACGAGCCCGACGTCGGTGTCGGCGCCGGCACGCAGCGCCTTGTTGGCGAGGATCTCAGCCGTGGCGGTGATGATCGGGGCGTCGGGGTTGACCGATGCGTCGCCGGTCAGCATGCCGACGTTGGCGGCGCCGAACATGTCGCACAGCGCGAAGAACTTCTCCGAGACGAGGGCCTTGATCGGTGCGGTGTAGTAGCTGCGCGTGCCTTGGGCGAGGGCGGTGAACTGTGCGCCGGCCGCGACCAGGCTCTTGCCCGAGCCGGTCGGCGTGGCGACGATGACGTTGGAGCCCGAGGCCACCTCGAGCAATGCCTCCTCCTGCGCCGGGTACAGCTCGATGCCCTCGCCACCCACCCACTCGGTGAATGCATCGAAGAGGTCTCCACCGTCGGGTTCGGGGTCGCGTCCGGGCAGGTGGTCGATCAGCACGCGCCCATCGTCCCTCACTGGTCTCGGTTGCGCGGGTGCTCCCTGGCCGTCCGTTCGTTCCCTCGCTTGTAGTTGCCGGTCAGCCGAGCCATCAGCTCCTGGGGGTCGTCGTCGGCGACGTCGGCAAGAACTTTCCCGCCGCCGCGCCGCGCAGGGTCGTCGCGTGCCGGCCGTGGTGGCTGATGCGGACGTCTCCGCCCACCTCTTGGTACTCGAATCCTTCAGCGCGGTTGGCCACTCAAGGCAGCATGGCACCCTCGGCGCGTTGGAGGCTACCGGTCATCGAGCCGGCGACCGGACGCCGCGGCGGTACGCGTCACTGCCCGCTGCTCGCGTTGAGATGGTCGCGCAGAGAGCCGAGCCATGTCGGGAGCGACTCCTCCCACCAGCCGGACCAGTAATGGTCGTCACGCTCTGGACAGACATACCGGGCCGACCACTCGGCGAGCGAACGGTCGCCCTCCACGATCGGCCTGATGCGCAACGTCCGCTGGTACGTCTCGAGGGTTCGGACGGAACCGTCCGTCTTCGACTCGAAGACCGCACAGCTCTCGTACGTGAAGTAGCGGTCGACGTCGGAGTGTGCCAACAATCGTTGCCGGGTACGTGAGCCGCCCATCGAGAAGTTGCGTACACCGCCGACCGCGGTGCCTGCCAGGTTGCCTTCGATGTGGCTGTCGTCGACGCCGTTGCCGGTTCGCGGGAACCGCGCAGGCGGTGGAGATCGCGCACTCACTCGTTGGCGGTGAGTTCGACCGCTTGCTGGAGTCCTTCGAGGTCGAGCCGTAGCCCACGCGCCAGAACCTGCGGATGGAGGGGCCAGAACCTGCGGATCAGGGGGAGAGGGCGTCGCGGACGGGGATGAACTTCGCCTGACACTCGGCGAGCTCGGCCGCGGGCTGGGAGTCGGCCACGATCCCACAGCCGGCGAACAGGCGGACCCGGTCGGACTCGACGCTGGCCGAGCGCAAGGCGATGCCCCACTCGCCGTCGCCGGCGGCGTCGATCCAGCCGACCGGCCCGGCGTACCGTCCCCGGTCCATGCACTCGATCTCGGTGATAAGCGCCAGCGCGGATGCTGTCGGGGTGCCGCCGACAGCAGCCGACGGATGCAGGGCTGCCGCAAGGCCCAGCGCGTCGGCGCCGGGCTGGTTGTCGCCAGGGTCGATCACACCGGTGACGTCGGTTGCGAGGTGCATGACGTTGGGCAGGTGCAGCACGAACGGGGACTCGGGCACGTTCATGCTGGAGCAGTGCGGTGCCAGTGCTTCGGCGACCGAGCGGACGGCGTACTCGTGCTCCTCCAGATCCTTGCTGGAGCGGGCCAGCGAGCCCGCGAGCGCGAGGTCGTGCTCGTCGTCGCCGGTAAGTCGGATCGTCCCCGCCAGGACGCGGGAGGTGACGAGACCTCGTTCGCGGCGTACGAGCATCTCCGGCGTCGCGCCGAACAGTCCCTCGACGTGGAACGTCCAGCACCGGGGGTACTCCGCGACGAGCTGCTGCAGCGGCCACCGCACATCGAGCGGGGCATCGAGCTCGGCGACCAGATCGCGGGCGAGGACCACCTTGTCGAGGTCGCCGGCGCCGATGCGCCGGACGGCGTCCGCGACGATGCTCTCCCACCGGGCGCCGGACACCGCGCCGTCGGCGAAGACGACCCCTGCGGGCAGGCTGGGCGGTCGGCGCGCTCGGAGCTCCGGTGGCGCGGCAATGGCGCCGATGCCGATCGTCGTCACCCAGGCAAGGTCTCCGCGGCGGCCGACGACGACTTCGGGCACGACGAGGCTGGAGGTGCCGGGAGCGTCGGCGAACGCGAAGGAGCCGAATGCGACGAGCCCGGTCCCCGGCGCGCGTACGGCGTCGCGCAGGATCACCTGGTCGGTGATACCGCGCCACCAGCTGTCGGCGGCGGCGAACCGGTCGGCACCGTCGATGTCGAGGCGTGCGACCTCGCCCCAGCCAACAAGCCCCTCACCGTCGCGGATCCAGGCCAAGTTGCCCTGCGCGGGGAGCAGCGACACGAGGGGTCCGGGATCGTCGATCCGTACGGTCTGTGCCACCAGAGGTGACAGCGACGGATCCTGCAGCGCTGCGTCACTCACGACAGCCAAGCGTACGGCCAAGCGCTCGGCGGCCGTCGTGGAGTGCGGGTGGGTGCGTGGGACACTAGGCCGGTGAGCCGTGCGAGCCTGGACAAGCAACCGACCGAGGTCGCCGCCATGTTCGACGGGGTCGCGCGCAGGTACGACCTCACCAATGACGTGCTCTCGCTCGGGCAGGACCGGCGCTGGCGTAGGCACGTGCTCGACCTGGTCGACCCCGAGCCGGGGGAGAAGGTCCTGGACCTGGCAGCCGGTACAGGTACGTCGAGCGTCCCGTTCGCACGCGCCGGCACCTTTGTGGTGCCCTGCGACTTCTCCCTCGGGATGCTGCGCGTCGGCAAGCAGTCGCTGCCGGAGCTGGCGTTCACCGCCGGTGATGCGGTGCGGCTGCCGTTCGCTGACCGGTCGTTCGACGCGGTGACGATCTCGTTCGGCCTGCGCAACGTCGTCGACCCCATGGCAGGTCTGACCGAGATGCTGCGGGCGACCAGACCGGGGGGCCGACTGGTCGTCTGCGAGTTCAGCAAGCCGGTCCGGCCGGCATTTCGCACGGTCTACATCGAGTACCTCATGCGCGCACTCCCGGCGGTCGCGCGCCGGGTGTCGTCCAATCCGGACAGCTACGTCTACCTGGCCGAGTCGATCCAGGAGTGGCCGGACCAGCTCGGCCTGGCAAAGCAGATCACCGCCGCCGGCTGGGAGTCGGTGACGTGGCAGAACCTCAGCGGTGGGATCGTCGCCCTCCACCACGCTCGCAAGCCCTGACCGGTCAACGGCCACGCACCTGCGCCCCCTGCGTCCACGAGTCACAGGCTAGGCACGAGATGGTGTTATCGGAGTAGGGAGCACCAGCTGTGACCCTGAGGGCCGCCGAGGTGTCGCGCGGGTGTCCCATCCGCGTGGCGTCACCGGGTGGGGCGGGCATAGACTGTGGTCGCCGTCGTACTTCGTGAAGTAATTCACGAAGTACCAGGAGTTGCCGGAAGGGGGCCCATCGACATGAACGTCTACGCTCCGATCCTGGTCCTCGGGATCATCGCCGCGGCGTTCGCGGTGCTGTCGGTCGGGGTCGCGCCGTTCACCGGCCCCAAGCGCTACAACCGGGCCAAGTTGGACTCCTACGAGTGCGGCATCGAGCCGACCCCTCAGCCTGCCGGCGGCGGACGGGTGTCGGTGAAGTACTTCATCACGGCGATGCTCTTCATCGTCTTCGACATCGAGATCATCTTCTTGTACCCCTTCGCGGTCGCCTTCGACCAGCTCGGCTGGTTCGGGCTCATCGAGATGGTCATCTTCATCGGTACGGTCTTCGTGGCCTACGTCTACGTGTGGCGCCGCGGCGGATTGGAGTGGGACTGACGTGAGCGAACGAAATGAGCGAACCATTCGACACCGCTGTCGTCGGGCCCCGCGTCAGCCCGGAGCGAAGCGAGGACTGACGTGGGCCTAGAGGAGAAGCTGCCGAGCGGCGTCCTGCTGTCCACGGTCGAGGGCCTGGCCGGGTACTTCCGCAAGGCGTCGTTCTGGCCGGCGACCTTCGGTCTGGCCTGCTGCGCCATCGAGATGATGACGTTCGGTGCCCCCCGGTACGACTCCGCCCGCTTTGGCATGGAGGTCTTCCGGCCGTCACCGCGCCAGGCCGATCTGATGATCGTCGCGGGCCGGGTGAGCAACAAGATGGCGCCCGTGCTGCGCCAGATCTACGACCAGATGACGGGTCCGAAGTACGTCCTGGCCATGGGAGTGTGCGCAAGCTCGGGCGGCATGTTCAACAACTACGCGATAGTCCAGGGCGTCGACCACGTCGTACCGGTCGACATGTACCTGCCTGGCTGCCCGCCGCGCCCGGAGATGCTCATCGACGCGATCCTCAAGCTGCACGCACAGGTGCAGGCGGAGAAGCTCGGGTCCAATCGAGCGGCGGAGATCGCGACGGACGAACGCAGCGCCCTGGAGGCGACGCCGACCTCACAGATGCGGGGCCTGCTGCGATGAGCGAGGACAAGCCCACGCAGCGCGTGGACGAGCCCGCCCAGAGCCCCGAGCCGGCGCCTAGCGGCGACGCCACCGCAAGCGGCGCCGCCCGCTCCAGCCGCCCGGACGAGCACGACCGGTCCGACAACCATGCCGGTGACAAGGCCAAGAGCCCGGGCGAGACCACCCAGGACGTGAGCAACGAGTCCGTGACCGCCGCACGGGTCGACCAGCTGATGCCGAGCGACGCCACCGAGCTCGAGGTGGTCGACGTGCGGCAGGGGATGTTCGGCATCCACGGCTCCGGCGACACCAGCGGGTACGGCGGCCTCACCCGGCCGGTCGTGCTCCGCTCACCGTCCACCCGCCCCTACGGCGGCTGGTTCGACGAGGTCGCCGACCGGTTCGAGACGGTCCTGCACGAGCACGGCACCGGCGAGGCCATCGAGAAGGTGGTCGTGGACCGCGGTGAGATCACCTTCTTCATCCGCCGTCCCCACATCCGCACCGTCGCGCAGCTGCTCCGCGACGACGCGGCACTCAGGTTCGAGGTGTGCAGCGGCGTCTCGGGCGTCCACTACCCGCACGAGACCGGTCGCGAGCTGCACGCGCTCTACCACCTGTTGTCGATGACCCACAACCGGCGGATCCGTCTGGAGGTGGCCGTTCCCGACGCCGACCCGCACCTGCCGTCGGTGGTCGGCGTCTATCCCACCGCCGACTGGCACGAGCGCGAGACGTACGACTTCTTCGGCCTGGTCTTCGACGACCACCCCGCCCTGACCCGCATCGAGATGCCCGACGACTGGCCGGGCCACCCCCAGCGCAAGGACTACCCCCTCGGCGGTATCCCGGTCGAGTACAAGGGCGCCACCATTGCGCCGCCGGACCAGCGGAGGTCGTACACCTGATGACTACCACCCACGACGAGGCGACCGACCCGTACGCCGAGTCCTCGCAGACCACGAGCGGACCGGTCTACACCGTCACCGGGCAGGACTGGGACTCCATCGCCGGCGGTGAGGAGGGGCGCGCCGAGCGCATCGTCGTCAACATGGGCCCGCAGCACCCCTCGACCCACGGTGTGCTGCGGCTGATCCTGGAGGTCGACGGCGAGACGGTGACCGAGGCCCGATGCGGTATCGGCTACCTGCACACCGGCATCGAGAAGAACATGGAGTTCCGCACCTGGACGCAGGGGGTCACCTTCTGCACCCGGATGGACTACCTCGCGCCGTTCTACAACGAGTACGTCTATGTCGCCGGTGTCGAGAAGCTCCTGGGGATCACCGACCAGGTCCCCGAGAAGGCCCAGGTCATGCGGGTCCTGCTGATGGAGCTCAACCGGGTCGCCTCGCACCTGGTGGCGATCGCGACCGGCGGCATGGAGCTGGGCGCGCTGACGGTGATGACGTGCGGGTTCCGTGACCGTGAGCTGATCTTGGACGTCTTCGAGCTGATCACCGGCCTGCGGATGAACCACGGCTTCATCCGGCCCGGAGGCGTCGCGCAAGACCTCCCGCCGGGCGCGCTGGACAAGGTCACCGAGACCGTCGAGCTGCTGCGCAAGCGCCTCCCCGAGTACGCCGCCCTGTGCAACGCCAACCCCATCTTCATGGGGCGCCTGCAGGAGGTCGGCTACCTCGACCTCGCCGGCTGCCTGTCCCTGGGCATCACCGGGCCGGCGCTACGGGCCACGGGCTACGACTGGGACCTGCGCAAGAAGCAGCCGTACTGCGGGTACGAGGACTACGACTTCGACGTGGTCACCTGGGACCGTCCGGACTCCTACGGCCGGTTCCGGGTGCGCCAGGACGAGATGTGGCAGTCGCTGCGGATCGTCGAGCAGGCCGCGGCGAGGCTCGCCGGCCTCGACGGTGCCCCGGTCATGATCGAGGACAAGAAGATCGCCTGGCCGGCGCAGCTGGCCGTCGGCGCCGACGGACAGGGCAACTCGCTGGAGCACATCAAGCACATCATGGGCGAGTCGATGGAGGCCTTGATCCATCACTTCAAGCTGGTCACCGAGGGGTTCCGCGTCCCGGCCGGCCAGGCGTACACCAGTGTGGAGTCGCCACGCGGCGAGCTGTCGTGCCATGTCGTCTCCGACGGCGGTACTCGCCCGTACCGCGCGCACTTCCGTGACCCCTCGTTCGTCAACCTGCAGGGCACCTCGGTGATGAGCGAGGGCGGGATGATCGCGGACGTGGTCGTCGCGATCGCGAGCATCGACCCGGTGATGGGAGGCGTGGACCGATGACAGCGCCCGACCAACGGACCGACGTCACCGCGCTCACCGACGAATGCCTCGTCGAGCTGCGCGAGATAGCCGGTCGCTACCCGCAGTCCCGCTCGGCGCTGCTGCCGATGCTGCACCTGGTGCAGTCCGTCAGCGGGCACGTCACACCCGAGGGCATCGAGACGTGTGCCGCCATCTTGGGCATCAGCGCCGCCGAGGTGGCCGCGGTCTCGACCTTCTACACGATGTACAAGCGCCGTCCCGTCGGTGACTACCACGTCGGGGTGTGCACCAACACGTTGTGTGCTGTGCTCGGCGGCGACCTCATCTTCGAGCGCCTCAAGGACCACCTCGACGTCGGCAACGACGAGACGACCGCGGACGGCAAGATCACGCTCGAGCACATCGAGTGCAACGC
>Ga0136622_10000005_pt1 | contig 83333 bp, 83 predicted proteins | sample AntDrymUQ4482106_2_FD_104803 | JGI IMG/M metagenome (GOLD analysis project Ga0136622, IMG submission 104803) | Polar desert sand microbial communities from Dry Valleys, Antarctica - metaG UQ448 (21.06) | ecosystem: Environmental > Terrestrial > Soil > Desert | place: Antarctica: Dry Valley...
CACCGAGATCGTCGCCACCACCGGATCGGGGGGGTGGACCGTCGACGTCACCAGAACCATCACCTTCAGGGACGGCGACACTTCGTCGCAGACCTGGACCCATGTCTACCAGCCCATCCCCACCATCATCAGGGTGCATCCGTGCGACATGCCGGGCTCCACCCAGACCTGCCCGGTCCCGGTACCCAGCGTGGTCGGGCTCACCTACGGAGAGGCGCAGGCCCGGTTGGCCGACGCCGGGCTGACCAGCGCCGACGGCGGCACGGTGTCGGTGGGGAGCGCCAGCGACGATGGGATCGTGCAGAGCCAGAGCACCGCCCCCGGGGTATATGTGGCCAGGGGCACGGCGATCACCGTGACGGTCGGGGTCTACACCGCTCCGCCGACCACAACCGAGCCGCCACCCACCACCACGCCGCCACCGACAACCACGCCGCCACCGCCAACGATCGCCCCCTAGGTGCCGGTTGCCTCTCGCCGAACTTCAGCGGATTGGTACTCGCCAGGGGTACGCAGAACCTTAGGTTCGCCGCAAACGGCCACCGCTCGACCAACATCAGCGGATCGCGTGTCACCACGACACCCAGGAACCTGAGGTTCGCCGGAGCACAGGCCGCCCCTACGCGGCGACCTGGGTCAGATGCCCTCTCGGTAGAAGAGGAAGAAGTCCTCGACGATCGAGGAGGCGGACTCGCTGCCCTGGTCGTCCCAGCCGCCGAGCCGGCGCACCACGATCTGGTTGGAGGCGATGAACACGTGGTCGATGGCCGGGTCCGATGCGAAGAGCCGGGCGGCGAGCACCCCGGGGAAGCGCTGGTCTGCCTTGGCCTCGGCGGCCGATCCGTAGGCCGACCCGTCCTGGCCGGTGATGCTGCGATCGGCGTCGATCAACAGCACGTCGTCGGCGTTGGTGACGCTGACCTTGATCGGCTGGCCCACCTGTCCTCCCTGACGGCGGCGAGCGCCGATGGTAGCGCCCGGCCCGGCGCGGTCCCGGTCAGTCCCCGCCGGGCACACCGATCACGGTCTCGCCGACGGTGTGCAGCTTCATCAGGTTGGTCGACGCGCTCATGTTGGGAGGTATCCCGGCAGCCATCACCGCCCCGTCGCCCGGCTTGAGGATCCCCGATGCGACCAGGTTCTGCTCGGCGTAGCTGATCATCTGGTCGGTCGAGTCGACCGCCCGGAACGACAGCGGGGTCACCCCCGCATACAGCGCCATCCGCCGGTAGGTCCGCTCGTGCGGGGTGTAGGCGAAGATGTCCGCCTTGGGCCGGTACTTGGAGATGAGCCGGGCGGTCGACCCGCTCTCGGTGAAGGCGACGATGGCCTCCAGCCCCAGATTGCTGGCGGCGTCGACACAGGCCTGGGCGGTGGCGGATGCGAACCGGGCCCGGTCCTCGAGGAAGTGGATCTCGGGGCCGCGGCCGTAGTCGGGGCTGCGCTCCGCCTCGCGGCAGATGCGGTCCATCATCTGCACGGCCCGGATCGGGTACCCCCCCACCGCCGTCTCGGCGGACAGCATCACCGCGTCCGAGCCGTCGAGCACCGCGGTGGCGACGTCGGTTACCTCGGCCCTGGTAGGCCGGGGCGAGTGCGTCATCGACTCCAGCATCTCGGTGGCGGTGATCGACACCCTGGCCTTGGCGTTGGTGCGGGCCAGGATGTCCTTCTGGGCCCTGGGGACGCTCTCCATCGACAGCTCGACCCCCAGATCGCCCCTGGCCACCATGGCGCCGTGGGCTTCGGTCAGGATGTCGTCGAGGTTGGCGTAGCCGACGGCGCTTTCGATCTTGGCGATGACGGGGGTGCCCGGGATCAAGCGGTGGATCTGGCGAAGATCGGCGGCGGATGACACGAAGGAGGCGGCGACCAGGTCGACCCCGATGGCGGCGCCGAACGCCAGGTCGTCCTCGTCCTTGGGGGTGATGGCCGGCACCTGGAGCGAGGTGCCGGGGAAGGCGACCCCCTTGTGATCGGCCAGCTCTCCACCCTGGGTGCAGCGCACCACCACGTCCGAGCCGCGGCGGCGGAGCACCTCGAAGCTGATCAACCCGTCGGACATCACCACCGGGTCGCCGGCGTCGAGATCGGCGTCCGCCAGGTAGGCGACGTGGATCCTGGAGTCGCTCCCCTGACCCTCGTCCGGCACCAGGGTCACCTCCTCGCCGGCGTCGAGGCTGATGGCACCGCGGGGGAACGTGCCCACCCTGAGTTTGGGCCCCTGGATGTCCTGGAGGACGGCGACCGCCTCCTCCAGCTCCTCGCCGGCCCGTCTCACCCAGCCGAAGAACTCCTCGTGGACGGCGTGGTCGCCGTGCGAGAAGTTGAGCCGGGCCACGTTCATGCCTGCGGCCACCAGGTGGCGCACCGCCTCGTACGAGGCGACGGCCGGACCGAGGGTGGCGATGATCTTGGTCTTGCGCTTCACGGACCGAGCTTAGGTCGTGCCTACCCGTCTCATCGGAGGGCGGGGGCGACCTCGGTGGCGAACCGCTCGATCCCTGACCGGTCGAAGGCGATCTCCGGGAAGAACATGATGGCGTAGCTGAGGCCGACCGCCTGCCATTCCCGGAATCGCTCGATCAATTGCTCGGGTGTCCCCGCCATCGCGGTGTACATGGCGCGGACGTCGGCCGCCTTGTCGGCGCCGACCAGCGGGGTGTAGCGCTCGGTGATCCAATCCAACCGGGAGGCGACGTCCGCCTCGGTTGCCTCGCACACCACGTTGAAGTTGCTCGACCGAACGATCCGGTCGTAGTCGGCGCCCACGTCGGTGCAGTGCCCGGCCAACACCGCCGACTTGTGGGCGAACAGCTCGGGGCTCCCCCCGAAGTTGGTGGCGGAGGCGAACCGGGCGGCGATGCGTAGGGTGACCCGCTCGCCTCCACCGGCGATCCAGAGCGGAATGTGGGGCTGCTGGATCGGACCGGGGCGGCAGATCGCCCCGTCGAGCCGGTAGTGCTTGCCGTCGAACGAGACCTCGTCCTCGGTCCACAACCGCCGCATGATCTCGACGGCCTCGCCCAGCTCGCCGAGACGGACGGACGGCTTGGGGAAGGGGTAGCCGTACCCGGCGAACTCGTCCTGGTACCAGCCGGCGCCGATCCCCACCTCGAGCCTGCCCCCCGAGATCACGTCGATCGACGCCGCCATCTTGGCCAGGTAGCTGGGCGACCGGTATCCGTTGCAGGTGCACATCTGGCCAAGCCGGATGGTGCCGGTGACCGCGGCCAGCGCCGCCATCATGGTCCATGCCTCGTAGGTGACCTCCTGGGTGGGGACCGGCACGGTGTGGAAGTGGTCGTAGACCCATACCGACTCGTAACCGAGGGCTTCGGCGGTGCGGGCGGTCTCGACGATCAGCGGCCAATGCTCTGCGACCGAGAGGCCGGCCAGGTCGCAACGCCACCCCTGGGGCACGAACACACCGAAACGCATCGCGGGCTCCTCTCGTCGCGGCAACGGTAGGCCGTCGCCGGCCCGGCGACCACGGCCGGCGGACCACGGCCGTTGGGGCGGAACTGCGAGCCTAAGGTTCCTGCGTGTCGCCACGACACGCAATCCGCTGAAGTTCGAAAGACGAGCGGCGCCAGGATTCGTCGAACCTAAGGTTCCTGCGTGTCGCCACGACACGCAATCCGCTGAAGTTCGAGGCCGGGTGGTCCCAGGCGGCGAACCTAAGGTTCTGCGTACCCCTGGCGAGTACCAATCCGCTGAAGTTCGGCGAGACACGAGGGTCCGGCAGGATCGCCTCGGGCATCAGGGCCCATTCGGCCTTGATCCGCCCTCATCGTGGTGCCGATGGCTGCCCCTACGGGCCCGGGCGGTGACGGCCCGGCCGGTGGGTAGGCTCCCCCGGCCATGCTCCGTTGCCGTCGGCCCTCCCCATGATCCCCAACCTGGTCGGGGTGCCGATCAAACCGTTCGGGGTGGCCAAGCGGCGGCTCGGGCCCGCCGTCGACGCCGCCACACGATCCCGGCTGGGACGGGCCATCGCCGCCAACACCCTGGTCACCATCGCCGCCTCGGGAGCGACCGCGCTGGTGGTCACCGGCGACCGGGGCGTTGCCGCCTGGGCACGGGCCGGGGGATGGGACGTGCTGGTCGAACCGGCGGGTGTTGGGCTGGACGGGGCGGCGGCGGTGGTGGCGGCGGCAAGCCCCCGCTCGTGGGCGGTGGTCCACGCCGACCTCCCCCTGCTGGGTGTCGACGACCTGACCGCCGCCTGGGATGCGGACGAACGGGTGGTGCTCGCCCCCTCCCGTGACGGCGGCACCAACCTGGTCGCCGGCGTCGGCCCGATGCGGTTCTCCTACGGTCCGGGCAGCTTCCACCGGCATCTGGCGCAGGCCCCCGGCGCCGCCGTGATCACCCGAGCGGGGCTCGCCCTCGACCTCGACACCCCCGCCGATCTGGTCACCGTGCTCGCCCTGGGAGCGCCGGATTGGCTCATCGGCCTGCTCTCCCCCGCTCCGGTGCTGCCGTGACCGACCTCCGTCCGGAGGTGACGCCGCTCGAGGTGCCGGATCGGGCGCTGGCCATCGGCGCTCATCCCGACGACATCGAGTTCGGCGCCGGGGGGACCCTGGCGCGATGGGCCGCCGCCGGCTGCCACGTCACCATGCTGGTGGCCACCGACGGGTCGAAGGGGACCTGGGACCGGGACGTCGACCCGGCCGGGTTGGTGTCCACCCGTAGGGCCGAGCAGGCGGCGGCCGCCGTCGCCCTGGGTGCAGGAGAGGTGATCCACCTCGACCACGTCGACGGCGAACTGGAGTACTCGATGGCGCTGCGCGCCGAGCTGTGCGCCCACATCCGGCGTACCCGCCCCGACGTGGTGCTCAGCCACGATCCCTGGCAGCGTTACCAGCTCCACCCCGACCACCGGGTCACCGGGTGGGGCGCCGTTGACGGGATCGTCGCCGCCCGCGACCATCTGTTCTTCCCCGAGCAGGCGCTCGACGCCCACCGCCCTGCGGCGATGCTGCTCTTCGCCACCGACGCCCCCGACCACTGGGAGCCGATCGACGTCGCCCCCAAGATCGAGGCGCTGCTGTGCCACTCGTCGCAGGGCGCCACCACCATGGGAGACGCCCATCTCGGCGAGGTGGCGCGGGCCACCTTCGCCTCGTCGATCGCCGACCGGGCCAGTACCGTCGGCGCCGGTGCCGGCATCGGCCCGGCCGAGGCCTTCAAGCGGCTCACACCCTGACTGCAGATCGGGAACAACCGCTTGCCCACGGCTAACCTCGGGGTGATGGACACCGATCACGTCGCCATTGTCACCGGCGGGACCGGCCAGCTCGGCCGGGTGCTGGTACCGATGTTGGTGCGTCGCAATTTCCGGCTGGCGGTGACCTATCTCGTCCCGGATGAGGCCACCGAGCTCGAGGAGAACCTGGACCTGGACGACGAACGGCTGCTGCTCCGTCGAGTCGACTGCACCGACGGCGAGGCGGTGAACCGGTTCATGAAGGAGACGGCGGCGACGTTCGGCCAGATCAACGTGGTCTGCTCGCTGGTGGGTGGCTGGGCGGGTGGCCGCGACGTGGCGGAAACCGACGACGTCCGCTTCGACCGGATGCTCGACCTCAACCTGCGGTCGGCCTTCTACACCATCCGGGCCGCCATTCCCCATCTGCTCGAGGCCGAATGGGGCCGCATCATCGCCGTCGCCAGCAGGGCCGCCTTCGACACCCCGACGGGCCAGGCGGCCTTCAACGTCGCCAAGGCGGGGGTGATCGCCCTGGTGAAGAGCGTCGCCTCCGAGCTGGAGGGCACCTCCATCACCTCCAACGCCATCCTCCCCGCCGTCATCGACACCGACGCCACACGGGCCACCCTCCCCTACGCCGACTATGTGCACTGGCCCAAGCCGTCCGAGATCGCCGCCGTGGTCGACTTCCTGGCCAGCCCGGCCTCGGCCGTCATCAACGGCGCCGCCATCCCGGCCTACGGCCATAGTTGACCCTGGATCCACCGCCGAGCCGGGGGGACGAGGCGTGACCGACGACCGCACGCCGAACGACAGTACGCCGGACGATGATCTCGTCCCCTACGTCTCCTCCGAGGAGCTGATCCGTCAGGCCAAGGAGGACGTCTACGACGACGACCCGCTCGAGGGCTACGTCCCCACCCGCAGCTTCGACCGGGCCGACATCGAGGTGCCGATGGACCCAGAGACGCTGGAACCGGTCGAGCCACCCGGCGAGGGGTCGTACCAAACCGTCGACAGGTCGGACCGGTTCGATGCTCGGTCGCAACCGCCGGTGGACACCCCGCCCCCGCTCCCCGTGTACGCCGATCTGCCGCCCTCATACCCCTCGCCCGGGACCGCACCACCGGCGCCTCCCCCCGGCGAGCCGAGGCAGGGCTCGCGCCGGGGCGGGGTCCTCTCGGCGGCGATCCTGATCGCCCTCCTCGCCGCCGGCGGCATGTTCCTCGCCAACCGTTTCGCCTCGGGGTCCGATGTGCGGGATCACCGTTTCGCCTCGGGGTCCGCTGTGCGGGATCTGAGCGTCGGCGACTGCTTCCACGAGTTCGAGGGCACCGAGGTGGCACGGTTCGAGACCGTCGACTGCACCGAGCCCCACGTCTACGAGGTCATCGCCAACGTCGAGTTGCCCGACGGCCCCTACCCGGGCGAGAACGAGATCCACCAGATCGGATTCGACCAGTGTCTCCCTCGGTTCGAGCCCTATGTTGGCTTGGACTACCAGAGCTCGCTGTGGTACCTCACCCCGCGGGTCCCGCTGCGGGAGAGCTGGCCGGGCGACCGGGTCGTCAACTGCCTGGTATTCCAGCAGGATCAGGCCAATCCGGGCGAACCGGGCACGGTGACCGGATCGGCCCGGAGCTCCGGCGTCTGATCCGCCGCCCCACGGCTGGACCGATTGGGGCACAATGGGGTGGCCATGGACGAACAGACCCGTTCGGATGACACCGGACGTGAGCTCGGGAACCTCTCCGAGTACCTGACCCTCGAGCCATCCGAGACCTCGGTGGCGCCGAAGGGATACGACCCCCTGGCGCTGTTCCGAGGCGAGGGCGTCGGGTCGAGGTCGGTGACGGTCAGCGCCTCGGCCAACGAAGCCCACGTCGAATGGGTCGCCCAGCGGCACCGCTACGGACGTTTCTCGGGACGTCCGCTCGACCCGGTGGAGATCGCCATGGTCGCCCGCAGGGAGAAGCGGCGACGTTGGGCGCGGCGCTCGTCGTGGCTCGGGCTCCTCCTCGGGCTGATCGGGCTGTTCGTCTGGAACCTCGCCAACGATCCGTGGCTGCCCGCCTCCTCGCTCGAGGCGGGGACCTGCTTCCAGGACTCGCTCTCCTCGCTGATCGTGCGCGGCGGGGTCCGCTACGAGGTGCGGAGCACCGTGGAGGTGGTCGACTGCAACGATCCGCACCAGTACGAGTCCATCGGGACCGTCCCCCTGAGCGGTCTTGGCGACCCCAGCACGCTGGCGGTTGCCGCCCACGAGCTGTGCACCCCGTTGTTCGAGGCGTACGTCGGGGCGAATCGGCTCGGGTCGACTCCGTGGCGGTTGGAGACGTTCCCGCCCTACCTGCAGTTGATCGCAGACGAGCGGGCGCATTGCGTGGTGTACCAGGGCGACCGTTCGGAGCCGACCCGGGTCGAGGGGTCCGCCCGCACCGGGAGCGTCTCCGGCTGAGGCTCAGCCGGGACGGACCCGGACGCAGCAGAAGCCCTCCTCCGGCTCGAGGTAGGCCTTCCGATCGTCGCCGGTACGCTCGATCATCCCCTCCACCAGGGCGTGATTGAGGGCGCAGGTGGTCTGCCGGTCCTCCTCGACCAGGGCGTGGAAGGGGCAGTTGCGGAACCGGATCTCCCCGCCGCACTCGGACGGCTCGTACCCGGTGGCGCGCAGGGCGTGGTCGAGGTCGCCGTCGCCCATCTCCTCGCCGATGCGGTGGGCGGCGCCGGCGAGGTCGGCGGTGTCGACCGCCCCCGAGGCAACCGCGGCCAGCAGGATGCGAGCGGCGAGCTGGTAGCGGCGTGGCGGCAGGGTCACCCCGTGCTCGCCGGCGGATCGACGGTAGAGCTTGGCAGGCCGGCCCGCCCCGGGGCCGGTACGGCCGATGAGGCGCAGGTACTCGATCTCGAGCAGACCGTCGTCGGCGAGCCGGTCGAGGTGGTAGGCCGCCGTCTGCCGAGCCACCCCCACGGCTTCTGCGGCCTCGTCCCGTCCCACCGGCCGGTCGGCCTCCACCACCATCTCGTACAGGGCGCGCCGGGTGGGATCGGCCAGGGCGGCGATGGCTTCGATGGCGCTCCCGGTGGTCTCTTCGATCATCCGGCCACTCTACAGCTCATAGCTCTTGACAATACAGATCTCACCGTGTAAGAACATGAGCACGACGGGGCGCGACGCGAACTTTGAGCGCCTCACTCCGCCTGACGGGGTGAGGCGCTCAAAGTTGCCAGCTGGGGGTCGTCCCTGACCGGGTGGCGACAAGCCGCACGCCGCATCACCGCAGCCAGACGCACGCCCCTCGGCCCGGCTGCGGTGACGGCGGCGATCCTGGGCGGGGCACGCCGCCCGAGGCCCCGCTCCCCTGGTCCCTACAGTGGACGGCGTGCCCTCCCTCCGGTCTCGTGCTTTCGCGGTCGCCGTCGCCGTTCTTGCGGCCACCGCGGTCGGATGCGGCGGGAGCGGCGACCGCACCGCTGCGGCACCGTCAACCATGACCTCGTTGGTCACCTCCACCACGATGGCGCCACCCCCGACGGCCACCAACCTCCCGACCACCTCGGTCCCGACACCCACCACCCTCGCCGCGACCACCACCACCTCGACGGCACCGCCCGGCCCGTTGCCGCCCGCCGAAGTGGCCCCCTTCACCGGCGGCGATGACCTGGCCGGCGCCCTCGCCATCGCCGAGACCGCCTTGGCCGACCCCGCCACCCCACCGCAGGACTTCCCCAACTGGGCGTGGCTGCAGCAGCAGGCGTACCGTGATCTGGTGGTCCATCCGGACTGGCAGGACGCCGCCAGGGAGCAGGTCCCCCCGGAGCTGCGGAAGGCATTCGACCTGAACCTGCTGGCGGGCACCCAGCTCCGCCGGCTCACCTCACCGCAGCCGGCGCTGCCGAGCTGGCGGATCGGCGCCCCACCTCCCCTCGACGAACTGCGCGGCTACTACACCGACGCCGAGACCGAGTTCGGCGTCCCGTGGAACGTGCTCGCCGCCATCCATCTGGTCGAGACCCGCTTCGGCCGCATCCTGGGCGACAGCCACGCCGGCGCCCGCGGCCCGATGCAGTTCCTCCCCAGCACATGGGACGCGTACGGTCAGGGCGACATCGAGGATCCGGGCGACGCCATCGCCGCCGCCGCCCGCTACCTGCTGGCCCATGGCGCCCCCGGTGATCTGGAGGGCGCCCTGTGGGCCTACAACCACAGCGACCTGTATGTGACCGCGGTCATCGCCCACGCCGAGGCGATGGACCTCTACGACCACTACCTCGCCGTCTACCACCAGTGGCGGGTCTACTACCGAACCGTCGACGGAGACGTCCTACTCGAGGAGGGCTACGGCTCCTGACGGCGCGACGCGAAGCTGGGGGATCGTCCCTGACCGGGGGCGCCTCGGAACTCGCCGGCGCGCAGCCTCAGATCCGCTTGCGGTAGCGAGAGATGGTCAGCGGGGCGAACACCGCCACGATCGCCACCAGCCACAGCACCGACTTCACCACCGGGTCGGCAACCGGACCACCGAGCATCAACCCGCGGGCGGCATCGATGACGGCGGTGATCGGGTTGGCGTCGGCGACCGCCCTGAGGAACCCGGGCATGGTGTCCGTCGGCACAAACGCCGAGCTGAGGAACGTCAGGGCAGGATGATCATGAACCCCCACGAGTTCACCGACTCCGGGGTCTTGGCGGTGACCCCGATGAAGGCCATCGGCCAGCACATGGCGATCCCGAAGGCGGTGACGATGGCCAGGGCGCCGAGCGCACCGAGCATCCCTCCACCGAAGCGGAACCCGAGCAGCACGCCGAAGCCCATCATGATCAGGGCACTCCACACGATCCGCACCCCGTCGGCCAGGATGCGGCCGCCGATCACCGACGAGCGGGCGATGGGCAGCGAGCGGAACCTGTCGATGAGACCCCGGGAGAAGTCGCCGTTCAGTCCCAACGCCGTGGTGAACGGGGTGAAGGCGATGCCCTGCACCAGGATGCCGGGGAGGGCGAACTGCAGATACTCGGCGCTGGAGCCGGCGATCGCCCCGCCGAACACGTAGACGAACAGCACCAGGAACATCAGCGGCTGGATCGTCATCTCCACGATCTGCTCCGGATTGGCCTTGATGTGCAGCAGGTTTCGTCTGGCGATGGAGAGGGTGTTGGCGATCACCGACTCCCTCCCCAGCTCGGTGCAGGTGGTTGCGGTCATGCGCGGCTCCTGTCTGCGATGTCGTCGAGCTCGGTGGTCTCCTCGGTGGTGTGGCCGGTGATGGCCAGGAACACCTCGTCCAGGCTGGGGCGGCGCATCGACAGGTCGTCGACGACGATGCCGGCGTCGTCGAGCCGGCGCACCGCCCGACCCAACGCCGACCGCTCGGCGATACCGACGGTGACCGTCTGGCCGTCGTTGTGGGCATCCTCACCGTCGGCGGCGAACCCGGACAGGATCTGTTGCGTGGCGGCGAGGTCGGCGGGATCGGCGGGCCTGGCCACCAGCACCTGGCCGCCCACCCTGGTCTTGAGCTGGAGCGGGGATCCGGCGGCGATGACCAGGCCGCGGTCGATCACCACGATCTCGTCGGCGAGCTGGTCCGCCTCCTCGAGGTACTGGGTGGTGAGCAGCACCGTGGTGCCGTCGGCCACCAGGCGGCGGATCATGCCCCACAGGTCGATACGGCTCTTCGGGTCGAGCCCGGTGGTCGGCTCGTCGAGGTAGAGGAATCGGGGTCGACCCACCAGGCTGGCGGCGAGGTCGAGCCGGCGCCGCATGCCTCCCGAGTAGGTCTTGGCGAAGGCGCCGGCGGCATCGGACAGGTCTAAGTCGTCGAGCAGCTCGGTGGCGCGGGAGCGGGCATCCTTCGCCGCCATCCCCAGCAACCGGCCGATCATGTACAGGTTCTCGTGGCCGGAGAGCTGCTCGTCGACGGCGGCGTACTGACCGGTGAGCCCGATCAGCCGGCGCACCTGGCGGGGTTGGCGCACCACGTCGTAGCCGCCGACGATGGCGCGCCCGGCATCGGGGGTGAGCAGCGTCGACAGCACCCGGATGGCGGTGGTCTTCCCGGCGCCGTTCGGACCGAGCAGGCCGAACACGGTGCCCTCGCCGGCGACCATGTCGATGCCGCCGAGGGCGCGCACGTTGCCGAAGGACTTGACCAGTCCCTCGGTTTCGATGGCTGGTGTCTGCATGGGGGGTTCCTTTCCTTCCGACTGGGTGTGTCGCCCCATCTACGTCGGGATAGCGCCCAGGGATCGACACCCTACGGAAAGATGCGGACAGATTCTGTCCGCAATACCTCGATTTTCTTAGGACCGAAACGCGTCATGGGTGACGCGTTTCGGTCCCAAGAAAATCGGCTCTTGGCGCCGCGCCGACCGTCGCCGGGGCGTAGCGTTCGATGATCTGGCCGTTCGTGCCCCGGGGAGGAAGCGTCATGGTCGAAACCGTCACCTGGAACGACATCGCCGGTGCGTCAACGCACTACGGACGGGACCAGGCCCGCCCGCTGCGCACCGAGGGGAGACCGGCCTCGTTCCGGTCGACGGCGGACTTCAAGCGGACCCTCGATGCCTGCTTCGAGGAGATGTGGACCCACTCCCGTCTCGGGGCGGCTGACGTCGTGGTGAGCGCCGGCGCCCTGGTCGCCAAGCCGGGCATGCACGGCCAGGGGGCGGCGTTCGACCTCGACGGCATCGTGTGGCACGCCACCGACACCCGGCCCGAGCTCCAGTTCTACGCCATCGACTTCACGAAGAACCATGTGCTCTACTGCGCCGTCGGCGCCATCCTCAGCCGCCACTTCGTCCACACCTTGCACTACCTGTACAACGCCGACCACGAGGACCACTACCACGTCGACACCAGCATCCGGCCCGGCTTCTCCAGTCAGTCGTCGTCGCGGGTCACGTTCCTCCAGGCGACCCTCCACCACGTGCATGACCTCCCGCTGGTGATCGACGGCACGTTCGGCCACCGCACGGCGACGGCGACGGAGTCGGCGCTGCGGCGCCTGGAGATCGCCGGGAGCCTGAGCACCCCGTCGGTGTGGAAGGAGTACCTGCTCGAGACCGCCCGCATCGCCTTCTCGGCCAGCGTCACCGCCGGATCCACCGACGATCCCGACCGGGGCGACGACACCGAGCCGGCAGGGCAGATCGACCCGATCGACGATCACGAGCGGCCCCCCGGTGAGCAGAACCGGACCCCGCTGTTCTCCCTGACCAGGCCTCGGATGAAGGGCAGGGTGGTGACCCGGATCCAACGTGCCGTCAAGAAAGCAGGAATCGATCCTAGGCCCATCGACGGCATCTACGGGACGCTGACCAAGGACGGCGTCGTCACCTACCAGCAGGGCCACAACCTCGAGGTCGACGGCATCGTCGGCCCCGAGACCGCCGCTTCGCTGAAGGTCCGTCTGACCTGACCGGGGACGCTGGCCATGGACGGCGACACCGGTCCGGTGAGCGCGGTCCTGATCAGAAGCCGCGCAGTTTCTCCGGAGTGACCCTGAGGGGGACCGAGTACGCCGCGTGGAACTGCTCCGAGGTGTATCCGATCCGGACGGTGGAGTCGATGTACTTGGCGGTGAAGGCCGCCATCTCCGTGGAGGTCGGAGCGACGTCGTCGAGCCGGGCCGTGCCGGTGAAGGTGGCGACCTCCTCGCCCAGTCGATCGCCGTTGAAGTTGAGCGCCACCCGCGGGTTGCGGGCGATGTTGCGCAGCTTGGGCTTGTCCGGCTGGCTGAGGATGAGGAACTCCCCCTCGGTCCACAGGAACCACACCGGGCTGGGCTGCGGGGTCCCGTCGGCTCCGACCGTGGTCAGCCAGACGATCTCATCGCTCTCCAACTGCCCGCTCACCCGCCGCCCGAGCTCGGTGGTTGTGTCGATGACGGACATCCGGCCTCCTGTAGCTGCGTCGCCTCGGAGTGTATGCGGCCGATCGGCGGTCCCTCAGGCGCCGGTTTCGCCCGCGGCCGCCACGGGTAGGCCGTGTGGTGATCGACCAGGCGGCGCAGCCGCCGTGACAGGAGGAGTCGCTGATGAACTGCATGCACGAGGGATGCACCTGCGCAGCCGGCGAGGACGGCCGGTTCTGCAGCGAATACTGCCGGATGCACGGCGAGAGCCACGAAGACGGCGGTCACCTCTGCGAGTGCGGCCACGCCGAGTGCGTCGCCACCGCAGCGCGGTGACCTAGGTCGAGCCCGTCCTCCGGACGACACCGGTCGATGACGGCCATGCGGCACCTGCAACTTCCCGATCCCGGCGCGTGTGTGTCCCGACGGTGCCGACCGCGTCGGCGAGTCTTGTGGGACGCTTTGCGGACGCACCACGATCATTCGACCTGATCCGGCCATGCATCGGGATCGAAGTCGTCGGGATCAATGTCAGGCCCGTAGTCGAGATCCGGCAGTGCTGTCGATGTCGGTGGCCGCCACGGGCGAACATGGTCGTATCCTCCGTCGTCGCTCATGGTGCCCAGCGTCGGCGCCTCATCGATCAAGCGCTGAATGCCCTGTTCGTCCTCCTTAAGGCGCTCCCGCACGTGTCTGGCTCGGGCACGCATCTCAGGGAGCGCTCGCGCCGCAGCATTGTTGTAGACGTGGCTCATGATCCTGTCGCCGACGGGTGAGTCGGTTGCGAACACCATCGTGTACACCGGGCGGCCCTTGTCGGTAGCGATCTGCAAGGCGTGCGTCCACTTGTAGCCGAGCACACTCTCCAGTCGCCATCGCAGCAGGTTGATGAACTCGAGCCTCATCTCGTTCGGCCCGATCTCCTCGAGCTGGCGTTGCCGGTGGATCACCTGCCAATCGCTCGTGCCATAGAGCCGGTCGAGCAGCTCTGCGCTCCGTGAGCCCTGCACGCCCTTGAGACCGAGGACGCGAGCCAGCGCCGGTTCGGGAAACAGGATCCACATCTCGACCTTGGTCTTCCCAACCCGCCACTGAGCAAGTGTCTCCAGTGTCGACCAAGCCACCTGAAGACCGTTCGGATCGATGAAGGCGAACGTTGGCGCCCACCGAGTCTCGAGCCACGTCAGAGCATCCCGGACGACGATGTTGCTGTCTCCCGGTACCACCCTCCAGCGCTTGTCGGCGGGACGATCTGCACGGATCGCCTCTTCAAGGGCCCTTGCCGGTCCGGGGAGCTCGATGAAGGCGAGGCGGGTGAACGGAGTGTCGCTCGCCAGCTTGATGGGACCACCCGTTCGCCAGTGGCATGGGACCGGGTCGGGGTTCGGTCAGGTCCGGCGACGGGATGATCGCGGGCGGTGTGTTGGCTTGTCAACTGGGTCGGTGACGGTGGGCTTTTGGCGTTGCCGGTAGGACTCGCCGTCGAGGACGAGTTCGTGGGCGGCGGACTGGAGTCGGTCGATCGCTGATTGGGCAAGGAGGGGGTCGGCCATGAGTGCGAGCCATTCGACGGGTTGCCGGTTCGACGTGACGACGGTGGCCGCGGTGCGGTGGCGTTCGACGATGAGTTCGTAGATGTCGGCGGTGTCGATGGGGTCGAGGGTCTGGAGGGCGAAGTCGTCGATTACGAGCAGGTCAACCCGCAGCAGCTTGCGGATCTCGGTGTCGTGGCTGTTGTCCAGCCTCGAGGCGCGGAGCCGTTTGAGGAGCCGGTCGCAGCGTTCGAAGTGGACGCTGTGTCGGCGCCGGATGGCGGCGTGGCCGAGGGCGGTGGCGAGGAAGGTCTTGCCGACCCCGACCGGGCCCATGATGACGGCGTTGTGGCTGGCGTCGATAAACCGCAGTGAGCACAGCTCGTTCCAGGTGGCCCGGTCGTAGGTGATGTTGGCGGTGTCGTCCCAACGGTCCAGGGTCATGGTGGGGTCGAGGCCGGCGGTGCGGGCGCGCCGGTCGGCGGAGCTGTTCTCGCGGCGGGTGACTTCGTCGGCGAGGACGAGTTCGAGGAACTCGGCATGGCCCATCTGGCCGGTGTGGGCGAGGGCGAGTCGTTCGGGGAGGGTATCGAGGGCAGCGGCCGAGCTTCACCCTCCGCAGCAGCCCCTTCAGCTCCGGTGTCACGATCGGGGTGCCGCTCATCGGGCCACGTCCTCGGTGTCGGTGCCGGTGCGCACGGCGAAGTGGCTGCCATCGCGAACGAACCGTGGGGTGACGACGGTGCCGGGCAGCGTCTGCTGGACCGGGACCCCGTTTCCGGTCTCGGTGCCGCGTTCGAGCATGCGTCCGATGAGGCCGACGTTGATGGCTTCGGCGTCGAGGGCTCGTTGGCACGCAGCGTTGACCCGGTCGGGGCCCCACTTGTTGACGAGACCCAACAGGGCGTAGACCTGGCGCATCTTGGTCCACGGCAACGGGATGTCCAACAGGGCGGCGGCGTAGGCGCCGATCGCTTCGCCGTGGCCAGCGGCGATGTGCTGAAGCTTGTCCAGGTCCCGCATCGCATACACCGTCTTGTGCGACGGCAGGTCCTGCGGGTCCGTGGAACGGCCGCCGGCGGTCTGGCGGGGGTGGACCTTGACCAGCTGACCACGGGAGAACACCCGCACCAGGCTCCGGTCGGCGCGCACGTCGACCCGGGTGCCGATCAGGTTCCCCGGCACCGAGTAGAGCGCCTTGGCGACCTCGATGTGGTGATCCCGGTGAACCTTGGCTGTCGCGTAGATCGGCAGGTCATAGGGTGTGGCCGGGGCCGGCGCGAGCACCGGTTGCTCCTCGACGCGGAACTGCTCGGCCGGGTGGGCCTGGGTGGTGCCATGGATACGCATACCGGCCCGGTCCCGGCACCACACCTCGACCCGCCGCTGGGCGTCGGCCAGATCGATGAAGCTCTCACCGGCGAAGAAGCTGTTCCGCACGAAGGGGACGACCCGCTCCACCCTCGGCTTGTCCTGCGGGGAGCGCACCCGCGCCGGGTCGACAACGAAGCCTCGGGCCTGGGCGTACTCGACGAACGCCTGGTTGAGGCGGGGCTCGAGCGGATCGGCGCCGACGACGATCGTCTTCATGTTGTCGGGGATGACCGTGGCGAAGACCCCGCCGAAGAACACCCACGCCGCTTCGAACCCGGCGACCACATCCTCAGTCGTCTGCCGGTGCGTCAGCCACACGAAGCTGAACCTGGAGACGGCCGGCGTGAAGATCAACGCCCACAGATCCCGCTGCCGACCCGTCTCCGGATCCGGGATGCGGCCCAACTTGCCGAAGTCGACCTGCAGCTCGTCCCCCGGCTTCCCGTCGTTCACCCGCACCGTCGACGACCGCGCCGACCGGCCGACCCCCAGCTCGTCGAGGGCGTAGCGGTGCAGCGTCCGCTGCGGCACCACCACACCCTGCCGCCCCAGCAGCTCATGGACCTTCACCACCGTCAGCCCCTGATCCTCGAGCCACACCCTGAGCCGGCCACGGTGAGCATCCAACAGCCGCCACGCCTCACCGCGACCGTCGGTTCGATGCGACCGGACCTTCTCCACGACCTGACCCAGCAACACATCGGACAGCTGGGCCTCCTCACCGGCACGGTTCAAGCCCAGCACCTCAGCGGCCTCCACGTAGCGGCGGACGGTCTTGCGATCCATCCCCACCAGACGGCTGATCGACCGCAGACCTTCCCCGTGCAGCCACAACCGCAACACCTCACGTACTTCGAACACGCGGACCTCCCGGAACGCCATACCGCCTCCTGTGCTCCCCATCGACACCGACGGCGGCAAGCCCAGCGTCAACAGCACCGGAACTGGCGGACCCCGCAAGGTGGTCCCATCACTGGCGAACGGGTGGTCCCATTACTGGCGACAAGATGGTCCCATCCCACTGGCGAAACTCACCCCAAGGTGGTCCCATCCCACTGGCGGGCGACAAACGGAGGCGCGGTCTCCAGTGCGATTCGGCTCGAACCTCTGACCCGACTTTGACACGTGATTTGTAAATGCCCTGGTAGCGGGGCCGCGCGGGGAGACTGTTTCCCCTACGCGGTGACATTTGGGTGGTGGTCGGTCAGCGGAGGGTGGCTTTGTTCCAGGTCCTGGTGTCGACGTCGAAGGCGGCGAGGACCTGGATTTGGAGGGGGGAGCGTCGGGTGGTGAGTTCAATGGGGGTTCCGGTCACGTCGAGGGTGACCCGCTTGATGCGGGAGACCTCCCGCAGCGCCCGGCGGGGGGAGAGGGCCTGGTCCGAGAGGTCGGGGTCGGCGACGTCGGCTTGGGCGAGGTCCCGCTCCATCAGCGCCTCGATCACCGCCGCCAGCACACAGACCGCCACGTGTCCCCGCATCCGCTCCTCGGTCCAGTGGTAGACGGGACGCAGCTCCAAGAAGTCCTTCATGACCCGGAAGGTGGACTCCACCTCGAGGAGGCGCCGGTAGGCCACCAGCACCTGAGCAGCGGTGGCCTGGGCGGGTGAGAGCGAGGTAGAGAGCACGTAGCGGCCGGTCAGCAGCTCCTCCTCGTAGGCGAGGGCCTCCTCGTTGTAGTGGTAGAGGAAGCGGCCCTCGGCGATCTCGGTGTCGAATAGGCGAGCCACACCGGAGGACGCCATGATGCGCCCGGCCGCCTGGGCGATCTTGGTCTGGTCGACGAGTCTGCCCTGGCGCACCCTGGCTTCAAGGGCCAGGAGCTCGGCTTCGGTGCGCTGGACGAGCTGGGCCCGGCGGGTGGCGTCACGGTGCCATCGTTGCGCCGACAGCGCCACCACGTAGCGTCTGTTGTCGTGGGTGATGTCGCACACCGCCGAACGGGCCGCTGGGACCGGGTGCCAGCGGGCATCGGGGCGGGTGGCCGCTTCCAGCACCGCGGCCACCTCGGGGCTGCGGTGCAGGCGGGTGGCCAGCACATGGTGGTAACCCCGGTCGGCCACCTGGGCCAAGTTGGCCTGGGAGATGAGACCCCGGTCGGCGACCAGGCAGATGCCTCCCACCCCGAAGCGGTCCCCAAGGTGGTCGAGCACCCCGGGCAGGGTGGCGACGTCGGCGGTCGCACCGGAGAACATGTGGTGGGCGATGGGGATCCCGTCCCCGGTGACCAGTAGCCCGATCACCGCCTGGGGACGGTCTTGCCGATGGTCCCGGGAATAGCCGAACGCCCGGGAGGGAAAGCGGGCCGAGGGTCCCCGGGCCCCCTCGAAGTAGGTGGAGGTCAGGTCATAACAGACGAACCGCAGATCCAGGTTGGTCAGGTCGCAGAGCCTCCCATACAGATGCTGCTCGGTGGCCTCCTTGGAGGCGGCCACCGCATCCAACGCCCGGTAGTAGTGGTGCAGCTGCGGATAGGTGAAGCCCTCGGGGGCGGCCACCTCCTCCAACAGCCACTCGGGGAGCCGCCAGCGCCGAGATGCTGATCGCCACCCGCGCCCTGATGGGGATCGCCGGGGCGACCCTGGCGCCGTCGACCCTTTCGCTGATCCTCAACATGTTCCGGGACCCCGGGCAACGATCGGTGGCGATCGGGGTGTGGATCGCCGCCTTCTCGGCGGGCGGGGCGATCGGGCCGATGCTCGGCGGGCTGCTGCTCGAGCATTTCTGGTGGGGGTCGGTGTTCCTGCTCGCCCTTCCGGTGATGGTGCTGCTGCTCCTGATCGGACCCCGGGTGTTGCCCGAGTTTCGCGACCCCGACGCCGGCCCCCTCGACCTGCGCAGCGCCGCCATGTCGCTCATCGCCGTGCTCGCCATGATCTACGGGCTGAAGGAGACCGCCCAGTCCGGCTTTGGTCCGGTGCCGGCGGCGTCGATCCTGGCCGGGCTGGTGGTCGGCGCCCTGTTCCTAAGGCGGCAGCGCCGGCTGGTCGACCCGCTCATCGACCTCCAGCTCTTCAGGACCCCCACCTTCAACGCGGCCCTAGCCACCAACATGATCAGCATCTTCGTGGCGATCGGGTACTTCCTGTTCGTGGCCCAGTACCTGCAGCTCGTCCTCGGCCTGACCCCGCTCCAGGCGGGTGTGTGGTCGCTGCCATCGGCGGCCGGGTTCATCGTGGGATCCACGCTCGCTCCCCGGTTCGTACACCGGATCCGGCCTGCCCGGGTGCTCGGCGCCGCCCTTACCACGGCGGCTCTCGGGCTCGGGCTGCTCACCATGGTCGGCGGATCGGATGGCCTCGGCCTGGTGGTGATCGGATCGCTGGTGATCTCGTTGGCGCTCGCCCCCGTCTTCAGCCTGACCACCGAGCTGATCGTCGGCAGCGCCCCGCCCGAACGGGCCGGAGCCGCCTCCGGCATCTCGGAGACCGGCGCCGAGCTCGGCGGCGCCCTCGGGATCGCCATCCTCGGCAGCATCGGGACCGCCGTCTACCGCAGCGCCCTGGCCGGGAGCGTCCCCGCCGGTGTCCCGTCCGGGGCGGCCGATGCGGCTCGCGACACCCTGGGGGGCGCCGTGGCCGTGGCCGGAGAGCTTCCGGACCAGGTCGGCACCGCCTTGCTCGACGCCGCCCGCGACGCCTTCGTCCAGGGCCTGCACCTCGCCGCCGGCATCAGCGCCGCCATCGCCGTCGCCGCCGCCGTTCTGGCCTGGGCCATCCTCAGAGACGTCCGCCCCGGCTCGCCCGGCCCCACCGAGCCGGAGGCTACGGGGCCCGAGGGGCTGCTGCCCCGCCCGGCCGAGGGATAGCCGTGTGCCGGGGGCCGCCTCTCGGGGCCGCCCGCGGTCGGGACGTACGTCCGGCTAGGAATCGAGCCGGGGTGGCAGGTCGAACAGCGGGAACAGGGTCTCGGTGTCGAGGAAGTAGTTGAGCAAAACGATCCTGCCGCCGGCGATCTCGAGAACCTGAAGCGCCCAGGGCCGGTGGCTCCCATTGGGGCCGGAGGCTCGGTACTGACCGAACGACGGCGCCCCGTTGGCCACCGTGGGAACGAGGCGCGAGCCGCGGCAGCCGATCCCCGTCCCCAGCATCCAGTCGCGGATGTCGGCGTGACCCTGCAGCCACAGCTCGTACGGGGGCATGGACTGCTTGGCGTCCTCGTCGACCAGGGCGAGCAGGGCGTCGATGTCGTAGCGCTCGAAGGCGTCGACGTAGCGCCCCAGCAGATCCCGTTGCGCATCGTCCAGCGATGCGACCCCGCCGGTGGTGGTGACGTCGTTGGCGGCCAGCGTGGCCCGTGCCCGCTGCAGGGCGCTGTTCACCGACGCCACCGTGGTGTCGAGCGTGGTGGCGACCTCGGCGGCCCTCAGACGCAACACCTCGCGCAGGATCAGCACCGCCCGCTGTCGTGCGGGGAGACGCTGCAGGGCGGCAATGAAGGCGAGGCGGACGGTGTCGCGGGCCACGGCCACCTCGGCGGGGTCCCCGTCGGGCGAAACGACCCGGCCGTCGGGGATGGGCCCGATCCAGGTCACCTCGGGCCGCCCCGGATCGAGGGTGGAGGAGGCGCTCGAGGCGGGCCCGAGATCCATCGGCCGCGCCCGCCGCTGCCTGCCGTTGAGCATGTCGAAGCACACGTTGGTGGCGATCCGGTACAGCCAGGTGCGCAGCGACGATCGGCCCTCGAACCGGTCGAAGGAGCGCCACGCCTTCAGCATCGTGTCCTGGACGGCGTCCTCGGCCTCGAAGGCGGAGCCGAGCATCCGGTAGCAGTAACCGGCCAGCGCCACCCGGTGCTCCTCCAACAGGAGCTCCACCGGGTCGCCGTGTGGGGTGGTACGCGTTGCGAGATCGGTCATGGGGGGCCTCCCGCTGTCGTCACCCTGTCGATGGTACCGGGCTGCGGGCGGCGTCGGTGCGCCCGCTCGGCTGAACTTTGAGCGGGTCACACTGCCTGGCGGTGTGAGGCGCTCAAAGTTTGGCCAGAAGCGACTCCCCCGCCCCCAGCCGCACCGGCACCCGAGGGCGGAGCGTTGAGACGGAGGGTGCGGCTCACCGTGTCCCAGCGCTGACCGGTGTACGCCTCCAGGACGCTCCATCCCGCCAGGGCACGCACGTAGTGGTCGCCACACTCGATCTCGTTGTAGGGGTTGCGACGCCAGACCCGGAGGCTCTCGGCAGCATGGCGAGGCGGTGTGGTCGCCGTGCGGGGCCCGGTCGAGCTTCGGTAGCGTGAGGGCGACGCCCGCGCCGCAGAGATCGCCGTTGCCGCGCTCGGCGGCCAGCCCGATGCCCGCGCTCGACAGGATGGCTCCGCGTCGTCCACACTTTCCCCGTCGCTCCGGGGTGTGGCACGATTGTGGGCATGTCCAGCGAATCCTTGCGTACCGTGCGTGACCGATTCTCGGAGTTCATCGATCGCGTCCACACTCATCACGAGCGCGTGGTGGTCACCCGCAACGGCACGCCGGCTGCGGTCCTCATCATCCCTGACGACCTCGAGACGCTCGAAGAGACGCTCGCCGTGCTCGGTGATACCGAAGCGGTGGCGGAGCTGGTCGAGGCTCACCGCGCTTACCTGGAAGCGACGTCGTCCGCGGCGTTGGAGCCGTCGAGGCCCCTCGACCTCGGTGAGCCCTCAGCCCTGGTTGCCGAAACGGACGCGTTCCTTGAGCCACGCTGCGGTCCAGACCTCGTCCACCTGACCGGCCGCGATGGCCCCCATCGCTGCCTCGGCCTCATCGATATTCGGAGGGTCGGGAACCCAGTCGCCGTCGTTGAGGTCGATGAACATGACAAACGCCGCCCACGCTGACCGCTTGTTCCCATCGGCGAGTGGATGGTTCCACGCCAGCCGACACACCAGCACGGCGGCCTTGTCGTAGAGGTCCGGGTAGAACTCCTCGTCTCCATACCCCGCCTGCGGAGCATGCAGGGCAGACTCGGCGAGATCGGACCGGGATGACATGGCGAGTGTGGTGGCGTCCACGCCGGTCACCTGCTCGGCCAGCCAGAAGTACTCGGCCAGCGTGACGTACCGAATCACCGGGCGAGACGTTCCAACAACTCCCGGTCACGTTCGAGAAGCCGCTTGGCGACGTTCGTGAATTCGTCGTCCCGCCGGACGCGTTCGATCTCAGCCTTGAGGGCATCGACGATCAAGGCGTTGACGCTGGTGCCCTTGACCCGAGCCACAGCCTCGGCATCATCCGCGAGGTCTTCAGGCAGGCGCACAGTGGTTTGCTTGGTCATGCGATCATGATATCGCCGTATCGTGACAACGCAACCCCCCGAGTGCTCCTCGGCGCCTTCAGCCCCGACCCTCCACACGCGCAGAAACCCTTGGCTGGCGAGGGTTTCGGTGGTAGCCCCGACCGGATTTGAACCGGCGTTACCGCCTTGAGAGGGCGGCGTCCTAGGCCGCTAGACGACGGGGCCGTGACGGGTCGAGTGTAGCCGAGCCGCCCTGCGGTCGGACTCGGTGAAGGCCCGGGCGGCGACCCGGGCCTCCTTCTCATTGGGCTCGGGGGGGAGGACTCGAACCCCCAATGACGGGACCAGAACCCGGCGTGTTACCGATTACACCACCCCCGACCGGGACCGGAAGGATACAGGACGGCGCCTGCATGGCAACCTGGGGCGCGGCGGCGATGTTCCCGGCTGGTTAGCACGGTGCGGCCGGTAGCCTTCCGTCCCAGGACCGCGGGCAGCACTTGGGGGGACCATGAAGCGAATCACCGGCCTCGTCGCCATGCTGCTGCTGGTCGGCGCCTGCTCCGCCAGCCCGGCAGCCGAGACGGCGACCAGCACACCTCCAGGGTCCACCGTTCCCAGCTCCACCAGCGGATCCACCGACGAGGGCACCGCAACCACCACGGGCGGACCCACCGCGATGGCCGAGGGCTGCGCCCCGCTGACCGACGGCACCCCGTGGACCGACGAGGTCAGCGCCGAGGCGGTCACCATCCAGGAGCCGGGCCCTGACACGGTCGGCGTCCAAGCCGTGGTCTACCCCCATCCCGACTACGAGGGACGGCCCTGGTCGCAGTGGGGCCAGGGGTTCGCCCTCCCCGACGGCCGCTTCCTCTCCGCCATCGGCGATCACGGCGGCGCCGACGCCAACTCCTATCTCTACGAGTTCGACCCGGCTACCGGGCTGCTCACCCAGATCGCCGACGCGCTGTCGCTGATCGACCACGCCCCGGGCGACTGGGGCTACGGCAAGATCCACGCCCAGATGGTGGCGGGGCCGTGCGGCGACGTGTTCACCTCCACCTACTGGGGATCGCGGCGGGGGCTGGCGTACCAGGGCAGCTACACCGGTGACTACCTGCTCCGCATCGATCCCGAGACCCGCACCATGGCCGCCCCCCAGGTGCTGGCCGAGGAGCGGGGCTCGGCCTCGATGGCGTCGTGGCCCCAGGGCGGGCTCGTCTACGCCGAGGCCGCCGACCCGTTCGGGCGCAAGACCGGCGACTTCGTCGTCGTCGACGCCATCACCGGCGAGACCGTCTTCAGCGACGACAGCGCCGAGCACCTCGGCTACCGCAGCATCGCAGTCGACGCAGACGGCGGCGCCTGGATCACCTGGAACGGCACCTCGCTGGCCCGCTACGACCCCGAGTCCAACAGCCTGGAACCGACGGACGTCACCCTCCCCGGCACCACTTTGAGGGCGGTGACCAGGCCCGCCGCCGACGGCACCATCTACGCCGTCACCGACGAGCCGCCGATCTTCTTCGCCCTCGAGCCCGACGGCACGGTGCGCCAGCTGGGCGAGGCCCGCAAGTACACCGCGTCCCTGGCATTGTCCGCAGACGAGACACGTTTCTTCTCGGTCCCCGGCGCCCACAGCGGGCTTCCCGAGGACGGCACTCCGCTGGTGGCGATCGACACCGAAACCGGCGCCGAGGAGGTCATCCTCGAGCTGCACCCGCTGGTCGAGGAGGCGCTGGGGCTGGCGCTCGGCGGCACCTACAACGTGGTCGCCTCCGGGGAGAACACGCTGTATATCGGGATCAACGCCGGGCCGCTCGGCTCCGACGAGGGCTTCGGCGAGATCATCCTGCTGATCGTCACCCTGCCGTGACCATGCTGCGGCGGTCGGCGGCGGCGCTGGTGCTCGTCCTGGTGGTCGCCGCCTGCTCCGGCGACCCCGACCCATCGACAGCCACCATGGCCTCGCCGGACGGGTCGACCGCGGCACCGTCAGGCTCTACGGCCGGGGTGAACGGCGGCGAGGGGATCACCTGCTGGGCCTCCCCCGCCGCCGACGGCGACGACGGGATCGCCTTGGTCGACGCCGCCGAGGCGTGGGGGCTGGTCGAGCCACTGACCGGCATGTACGGGCACGCCGCCGCCTGGGGAGACGTCAACGGCGACCTGCTCCCCGACCTGCTGGTGGGCACCTTCGCCAACCGGGCCCCCGACCGCTACGCCTTTCGGGGAGCCACCGGCCCCTCCCCCGACCGGCTGCTGCTCTCCACCGGAGACGGCTACGAGGTGGCCACCGGCTTCCCCGAGGAGTTCGGGCGTACCAGCGGCGCCGCCTTCGTCGACCTCGACAACGACGGCGATCTCGACCTGGTGCTTTCCCGCAATGTGTCCGACCGTGATCCGGGGATGGACGTCACCTCGCTGTTCGCCAACGACGGGGGCTCGTTCACCGTGGTCGACTCCGGGCTCGACCCCGACCTTCCCGGCCGCTCGATCGGGGTGCTCGACATCGACCAGGACGGGCTGCTCGACCTGATCATCGTCGAGGACCGCTACACCGGGGGCTCGAGCCGGGCCTACCGCAACCTGGGCGATCTCCGCTTCGAGGACGCCAGCGAGGCGTGGGGGCTGCCGCTCGACATCGCCGGGCTGGGGATCGCCACCGGCGACCTCAACGGCGATGGCATCACCGACTTTTTCGTGGCCGGCTCCAACCGGCTGTTCGTCGGCACCGGGAGCGGGGTGAGGGAGATCACCTCCAATGATCTGATTTGGCCCCCCGGTGGCCCCGAGGACGACGCCGCCGGCGCCGCCATCGCCGACGTCAATCGTGACGGATGGCCCGATCTGGTGGTGGGCCAGCACTACAACAGCACCCTGTCGCAGGGCACCCTGGCCCCGGTGCGGCTCTACCTCAACCGCACCTCGGGGGTGGGCGACGATCCCGTGCTCGAGGACGTCACCGAGCAGGCCGGGCTGATCGGGCTCCCCACCAAGGCACCCCACGTCGAGGTGGTCGACCTCGACAACGATGGCTGGCCCGACATCCTCACCACCGCCGCCGCACACGACGGCGCCGGGCCCGCCGTGTTCCGCTCGACCGGGGTCGAGGACGGGATCCCCCGCTTCGAGGCGCCCGCCGGTCTCGGCTCGCCGCAGTACTGGGTGGCGGGGCCCACCGCCGACATCGACCGCGACGGCCGGATCGACATCCTGCTGGTCGAATGGGAGCCCGCCCTGCCCTCGCTGCTGATGCTCAACCAGTCGGCGTCGGGCCACTGGCTCGAGGTGTCGGTGGGCACCGAGCTGGGCGGCGGTGTCGGCACCACCGTCGCCGCCTACGAATCCGGCGGCGCCGGCGATCCCGACCGTCTGCTGGGGGTGCGAGAGATCGTGGCCACCGTCGGCTACACCGCCGGGATCGAGCAGATCGCCCACCTCGGCCTGGGCGACGTGACCGAGGTGGACGTGGTGGTCACCCCCCCACCGGGCCACGACCCGATCATCCTCACCGCCATCCCCGCCGACCAACACATCCGGTTGCCGAACGGCTGCTAGAGCCGGTGTCTTCTCTCCCCATCGCCGAAGGCGAGCAACGAACCGGCCGGGGCCGGGGGAAAGCTGCCGAACAGCACCGCCGGGGCCTCGTATCCCACCCCGCCTCGCAGAGCCTCGGCACCCCTCCCAATGGGAGGGGAAAAGAACCGGGAGGGAAGGCAACCGGCCCGCACCGCCGCGGCCTCGGTATCCCACCCCGCCTCGCAGAGCCTCGGCACCCCTCCCAATGGGAGGGGAAAAAGAATGGGAGGGGAAAAAGAGTGGGCGGCGCTATGTGCCGGCGGTGGGCCAGCGGTCGAGAAGGCGCTTGCCGGCGGTGGTGAGGCGGTTCAGGGTGCGGTCCTTGCCCAGCACGGCGATCGACTCGAAGAGTGGCGGGCTGATCGAGGAGCCGGTCACCGCCACCCGGAGCGGCTGCAGGCCCTTGCGGGCGGACAGGCCCTGCTCTGCCAGCATCCCACGCAGCGCCGTCTCCACGGTCTCGGCCGACCAGGGTGGCTCCACCTTGTGCAAAGCCCGCTTCGCCTTGGCCAGCACCACCGGGACCGACGGGTCGGTCATCACCTTGTCCCAGGACGTCTGGTCGTAGGCGACGGCGACATCGCTTTCCGTCGCCGCCCCGAATCCCGCGTACACGTTCAGCAGGAAGGCGACCTGGGGTCCGACCTCGTCGAGCCGCTTGGCCCGCTCCTGCACCAGCGGGGCGATCTCACCGATCCGCTCCAGCTCGTCGGGGTCGAGCGGCCGACCCACCCCCTGCTCGACGAACGGCAGCGCCCTTGCCAGGAAGTCGCCCGGGTCGAGCGCCCGCAGGTAGACCCCGTTCATCCACTCCAGCTTGGTGGGGTCGAACACGGCGGCGTTGCGGGAGACGGCGTCGAGGGAGAACCGCGACACCATCTCGTGCAGCGGGACGACCTCCTCGTCCTCGCCGGGAGACCAGCCGAGGATGGCCAGGTAATTGCAGAGCGCCTCGGGCAGGTAGCCCTCCTGCCGGAAGGCGGCCATGGCGGTGTGGCCGTGCCGCTTGGACAGCTTGGACCCGTCTGGGCCGATCAGTAGCGAGAGGTGCCCGTACCTGGCCCGAGCCGCCCCCGTCGCCTCGGTGAGCAGGATGTGCTTGGGGGTCGACGGCAGCAGGTCTTCGCCCCTGATGACGTGGGTGATCTCGAAGTCGACGTCGTCGACGGTGCTGGCCAGGTGATAGGTGGGCGATCCGTCCGAGCGGAGGATGACGAAATCGTCGACCTGGGTGTGCTCGAACACGATCTCGCCCTTGACCGCGTCCTCGAACCGGGTTTCACCGGGGCGGGGAACGGCGAACCGGATGGGGGCCGTCTCCCCCGCCTCGACCCGCCGCTGCGCCTCGGCCGGATCGATGCGGAAGCGGCCGTCGTACGAGGGCGATCGGCCCGCCGCCTGCGCCTCCTGGCGGAAGCCGTCAAGCTGCTCCTCGGTCTCGAAGCCGTGGTAGGCCCGCCCGGCGGCGACCAGATCGAGCGCCACCTGCCGGTAGCGGTCGAGCCGACGGCTCTGGTGGTACTCCCCGTGGGGACCGCCGACCTCGACCCCCTCGTCCCAGTCGAGACCGAGCCAGCGCATGCTGGCGACGATGTCGTCGGCGAACTCGGCGGTCGACCGGGCCACGTCGGTGTCGTCGCTGCGCAGGATCATGGTGCCACCCCGGGATCGGGCGAACAGCCAGTTGTACAGGGCGGTGCGGCCCCCGCCGACGTGGAGGAAGCCGGTGGGCGAAGGGGCGAACCGGACCCTGACCGTCATCGGGCCACCGGGTTGGTGAGCACGCCGATCCCCTCGATCTCGACCTCGACGGTCTCGCCCGCCTCGATCGGACCGACCCCGGCCGGGGTGCCGGTGAGGATGACGTCGCCGGGGAGCAGGGTCATGATCGACGAGACGTGCGCCACCAGCTCACCCACCCCGTACACCATGTCGGCGGTGGAGCCCGCCTGGCGGATGTCGCCGTCGACCCGGCAGATGATCGACAGCCCCTCCATGGGGTCGAGCTCGGTGTCGATGGCCGGGCCCAGCGGGCAGAACGTGTCGAACCCCTTTGCCCTGGTCCATTGACCGTCCTTTCGCTGCAGGTCGCGGGCGGTGACGTCGTTGGCGGCGGTGTAGCCGAGGATGTGGGCGCCGGCGTCCTCGATGGCGACGTTGCAGGCCACCCGGCCGATGACCACGGCCAGCTCGGCCTCGTGGTGCACCTCCTCTGAGACGGCAGGAAGGCGGATCGTCTGCAGCGGCCCGATCACCGAGGTGGGCGGCTTGAGGAAGATCAGCGGCAGCTCGGGGACCGCCCCACCCATCTCGACGGCATGGTCGACGTAGTTCTTGCCGACCGCCACCACCTTGGTGGGAATCACCGGCGCCAGCAGCCTGGTCTCGTTCCACCCCACCACCGTCTCGGTTGGCTCCCAGGCCACGAAGGGGGTGCCCCGGTGGAGCCTGATGCCTTCGGGCTCGACCACCCCGTAGACGATGTCGTCGGTGACGGTGTCGACGCGCACGATCTTCATGGATGCTCCTTCGGGCGGGGCCAGCGGTCAGCGCTGGATCAGCCGCTCGCCCCGCGCCATGCGGGCGCGCAGGTCGTCGAGCGGGGCGGCGAGGTTCTCGATGGGGACGGCGGCGACGAGCTGTCTGGTCCTGCCCACGTCGTGACCCAGGTTTGCCGTCCAGCCGATCCGGTCGGCGGCGAGCCGGTCGATCAGGTCCTCCGGCATCCCCTCCGCCAGGTAGCCGAGTATCGTCATCGCCACGTCGATGTCGCTCCCGGTGGGCGCCCGGCCGAAGTGCGAGGCCCGGGCGGCGGCGAGGGCGGCGATCCCCACCTCGGCGTTGTGGCGGTGCTCGCCGGGACCGGTGGCGATGTCGAGCCGGCGCACCAGCGTCATGACGTAGCCGGTGTCCGGGCCGATGGTGCCGAAGGCGCCGCCCCAGGGAACATCCTCGGGGCCGTACAGTTCGCCCGGACGGTCGGGCGACCAGCGCCGCTCCGCCGGCGGATGCGAGGTCGGCCGGGGCAGATCGGAGATCTCGAGCTCGATGTTGGGCTGCTGGCCCATCAGACGTACTCGAGCCACTCGGCCCGATCGGGGTTCCTCCCGGTGACGGTGTCCAAGAACAGCTTCTGGGCCCGCTTGGTGATCGGCCCCACGGTGCCGTCGCCGACCGGCCGGTCGTCGACCTGGCGGATCGGGGTGACCTCGGCGGCGGTACCGGTCATGAAGATCTCGTCGCAGTAGTACAGATCGGATCGGGTCATGGTGCTCTCCACCACCGCGTAGCCGTCGTCGCGCAGCAGGGTGGCCACCGAGTCGCGGGTGATACCGTCGAGACATCCCACCGACACCGGTGGGGTGTAGGCGACCCCGTCCCGGATCAGGAACAGGTTCTCACCGGTGCCCTCGGAGAGCATCCCGTCGCTGCTGAGCATGATCGCCTCGTCGTAGCCCGCCTTGGTTGCCTCCAGCTTGGCCAGGATGCTGTTGATGTAGGTGCCGGTTGCCTTGGCGTTGGGGAAGGCATCCGCAGGGAAGCGCCGCCACGAAGACACCACCGCCCTGATCCCGTTGCGCACGCCTTCCTCGCCGAGGTACGCCCCCCATTCCCAGGTGATGATGGCGGTGCGGACCCTGGCGGCGCCCGGGTTGAGCCCTACCGCCCCCAGTTCGAGGAACACGATGGGCCGCACGTAGCCCGAGGCGAGGCCGTTCTCGGCGAGCAGCTCCTTGGTCGCCTTGGCCAGGTCGGCAACCGACCACTCCAGGTCCATCGAGTACGCCTTGGAAGAGCGGTGCAGTCGCGCCATGTGGTCGGTGAGCCGGAATACGGCGGTGCCCCGTTCGGCCTGGTATGCCCGGATACCCTCGAAGACACCGGTGCCGTAATGGAGCCCGTGGGAGAGCACGTGGACCGTTGCTTCCTCCCAGGGGACCATGGCACCGTCCATCCAGATGTAGGTGGTCGGTTCCATACCGGCGACTCTACCCGCCCCCGGCTCCGCTCCCGAGGCCACAAGCGGTCTTCTCCGTTCCGATGTCACTCTCGCCGAAGCGGACCCTCTCGTACATGGCGATTTGGCGGAGTTCGGTTTCCGACAGCGTGTCCTCGTGCGATGGCATGGCGCCCTCGACCGGCTTGCCCTGAGCGCCGTAGGAGGGGCCGACCTCGTCCACCCACCGCTGCGAGCCCAGGGTGATCCAGCGGACGTGATCGTCGCAGCTGGGGAACGTCTCCAGCACCCCGGTGAGCGGGGGACCGGCTCCGCCTCGCCCTGGGTGCCATGGCAGGCGGCGCAGCCACGGAACACGGTGCGACCGGCGACGAAGTCGGCGTCTTGCGGCTCGGCGCCGCCGCAGGCAGTGATGGCAGCGATGACACCGCCGACGACCAGCAACATCCGGACGGTCAGGCGGGCGATGGCTGCCCGCGCCGCGACTGGATCAGGGCGTACACCGCCGCCATCAGCGCAACCCCCAACACCGGCGAGGACACCCGCTTGATTCCGGGCGAATCGACCAGCAGCCCGACCAGGAACCCGATGAGGCCGATGTTGAACCCCCATGCCACCGCCCTGAGCAGCCCGTCGTAGACCCGGGCCAACACCAACGCCGCCACCCCGAGCAGGGCGTTGGTCATCACCCCGAGGAACATGGCGTGGTCGAAGGCGATCAGGATGTGCTCGCCTTCTCCCGCCTCGGGATCGATCCTCCCCGCCACGAAGAGCTGGACCACGTAGACGAGTAGGCCCACCCCGACGATGAGGAACACAACGGCCATACGGGGGAACACGCCGATGCCGGCGCCGGCCCACGCCCCCGGCTTGATGTAGCGCCACATCCTGACCACGAACACCACGACGCCGATCACCTCGAGCATCGACATCGCCTGGATCAGCGGCTCCGAGCCGGAAATGAAGGCCACGTTGCCGATCACCCCCGAGATGAACAGCCCGTAGGCGACGGCGAGCCCCGGCTTGTCCTGTGAGGCAGGCTTGGGGTCGCCCACCAGCAACCACTCGGAGATCGCCACCCCGGCCAGGATCAGGTACCCGATCAGCATCGCCGCCGGGTGGGCGGCGCCGAGGTTGCTGGCGGTGTCTTCGGCGAACCCCGGGATCGAGCCGGTTGCGATGTACAGTCCGAGCAAGACGCCGAGGACCGCTCCGATCACCAGCGAGACCATGGCCAGGGTCAGAGCAACATTGGGGACCGTCGACGGGACCTGGCGGCGCCGGCCCAGCACCCACACCAGCGCCCAGGTCACCGCCACCAGCATCAGAGTTCCGGCGATGGGACGGAACACGCCGGTGGTGGTGGCGAAGGCGATCACGTAGAGCACCACGGATACCAGGACGATCTGGGCCAGCCGTGTCCCGGTGCGAACCGCCTCACGGTCGGCGTTCTCGCCAAACATGAGCAGGGCGACGGCAACGACCGACAGCGTGATCCAGCCCAGGGTGCCGGCGTGGACGTGGGTGAGCAGCATCTCATGGGACGGGTCCCACACGTCGAGGCCGTTGAGGATCCCGATGACGATGGTCACCAGGAACAGGATCAAGGCCGATCGCAGCAGCAGCCGCGCCGGCCGCTTCATCCCACCCTCCATCACACCCTCCCCTCGACCGTCCCCCCGTTGCATCCGGATGATATGGCACCGTCACCCGGTCTGCCGTGATTCCGGGAGACCGCCCGGCGGAAGGCAGCAGGCTCCACGGCGGCCCCGCTCTAGAGTCCGGGCATGCATCTGTGGTTCGCCGTCACCGCCACTCTCTTGGTGGTCGCCGGCTATGCCAAGATCTCCAACCCGTCCCCAACCGCCGGGGCGCTCGGCGTGGCCGGCCTCCCCTCGCATCGCCGCGCCGTTGTCACCCTTGGCGCCATCGAGGTGGTGGCCGGACTGGCCGGGCTGGGGTTGGGCGACGGGATCGGCGGCGCCCCCGTCGCCATCGTCTACGCCGGGTTCACCGGGTTCGTGGTGGCGGCGCTGGCGAGGCGCTGGCCCATCCAGAGGTGCGGGTGCTTCGCCCGGATCGACACCCCGCCGAGCTGGATCCACGTCACCTTCAACGCCACCGCCGCCGTCGCCGCCGCCTGGCGGGTGGTGACCGCGGCCCCGAGCACCGCCGAGACCATGATCGGTCTCGACCGCTGGGCGATCCTGTTCGCTCTCGGGATCATCGCCGGCGTGGTCGTCGCCCACCAGCTGGTGTTCGCGCTACCCACCCGCATCGGGCGGCGGTCGCCGCAGCGCGCCTGACGGATGCGCCGCCTGGTCGCCGCCGGATTCGGCAGCGGGCTGCTTGCCCGGCGGATGTGGGGCAGCGACACCGGCGCCGGAACTCTGGGAGCGCTGGTCGCCGTCGGGATCGGGCTCCTGATGCGGCCGGCACCGTGGTGGGTGGACCTCGCCGTCGCCGTCGCCGCCGTCGCCCTCTCGGTGTGGGCCACCGCACCGGTCACCGGCGATCCCGGCTGGGTGGCGATCGACGAGGTGGCCGGCACCCTGGTGGCCATGATCGGGCTCACCGGCCTCCCCTGGGTGGTCGCCGTGGTGGCGGCGCGGCTACTGGACATCTTCAAGGTCGCCCCCGGGGTCGCCGCCGCCGAACGGATGGGCTCGCCGTGGGGGATCACCGCAGACGACGTGGTCGCCGGCCTCTACGGACTCGCCGCCGGGTGGCTGCTGACCTGGCTGATGTGACCGGCCATCCGGTCCGGGCGGCGATCGGCGCGGCCACCCTCCCCAAGGGCAGGTAATCAGAGCCGGATGGAAGCGGCGGTCAGCACACCCTCGAGCCTGCGAAGCTCATCCATCAGGGCGGGGTCCGCCTCCCGGTCGATGCTCAGCCCCATCATCGCGCCCCCGGCCCGGTTCCGCCCCACCGCCATGTCGTCGATGTTGATCCCGGCGCCGCCCAGCGCCGTGCCCACCCGCCCGATGACACCCGGGGTGTCGGCGTTGGCCAGCAGCAGCATGTGGGTGCTGATCGGGAACTCGAGGACGTAGCCGTCGACGTCGACCAGGACGGGGCCCCTGGTGTCCATCACCGACCCGGCGACGGTGCGGGGATGCCCGTCGACCTCTCCCGAGATCCGGATCAGCGAGCGATGGTCACCGCCCTGCGGCGTCGATTCCTGCATGACCTCCATGCCCCGGCGCTCGGCCACCATCATGGCGTTGACGTAGGTGACCAGATCGTCGCTGCTCGCCTGCAGGGCGCCCTTCATCGCCCTCAGGGCGACCGCCCGGATCGAGAGGGCGGCCTCGCCGCCCTGAGCCAGGACGGCTAGCTGGGCGGGCAGACCCCGCGACCACTGGGCGAAGATCCGCCCCAGCCGCTCCGCCATCTCCACGTGGGGCCGAGCGTCGTCGGACAGCTTGGGCCCCAGATCGAGGTTGACCGCAGACGGGACCAGCCCGCCCTCCAGCGCCGTCGCCACCGCCGAGGCCACGGCCAGCCCCGCCTTGTCCTGGGCCTCCACCGTCGATGCCCCCAGATGGGGGGTGACCACCACCTGCTCCAGCCCGAACAGCGGGCTGTCGGTGGTCGGCTCGACGTCGAACACGTCGACGGCGGCGCCGCCGACCTGACCGGAGACGACGGCATCGGCCAGCGCCTGCTCGTCGACGATCCCGCCGCGGGCGACGTTGACGATCCTGACCCCCGGCTTGGTCCTGGCCAGGGCGGCGGCGTCGATCAACCCCTCGGTCTCCCTGGTCCTGGGGAGATGGATCGTGATAAAGTCGGCCTCGGCCAGAACGATGTCCAACGACACCATCCGTACCCCGATGCGCCGTGCTCTGTCGTCACCGACGAAGGGGTCGTGGGCGACGACCCGCATCCCGAACGAGGACGCCCGCTGTGCCACCAGGGTGCCGATCCGGCCCAACCCGAGGATCCCCAGCGTCTTGCCGTACAGCTCGACGCCCTGGAACGACGCCCGGTCCCACACCCCCGACCGGAGCGAGGCGTCGGCAGCGGGGATCCGCCGTGCCTGGGCCAGGAGCAGCGCCATGGTGTGCTCGGCGGCGGAGATGGTGTTGGCGTCCGGTGCGTTGACCACCATCACCCCGGCGTAGGTGGCGGCGGGGACGTCGATGTTCTCGACCCCGATCCCGGCCCGACCCACCACCCTGAGCACGGGAGCGGCGGCGAGCAGCTCGGCATCCACCCGGGTGGCGGAGCGGACGATCAACCCCTGGGCGGTGCGCAGCTTCCCCAGCAGCGTGGCCCTGTCGTCGCCCGAGGCGTCGACGGCGGTGGCGACACCATTGAGGGCGGCGATGGCCGCCGGCGAGATGGTCTCGGCGATCACGACGACTGGACGATCCAACGGGAACCTCGATCGGGGGCCGCCATGTTCGCAGTGCCCCGGGTTTCCGCCAACCGGCGGTGGGCTACCGTCACCGGCCATGGAATGGCCCCGGCCCAAGGCGGGCACTGCGTTGCGCCGGGCCTTCCTCCTCCGCTGCCCCCGCTGCGGGTCGACCGGCATCTTCACCGGATGGGGTTCTATGGCGAAGGAGTGCCCTCGGTGCGGGCTCGTGTTCGAGCGGTCGCAGGGTTACTGGTTGGGGGCGATGTTCATCAGCCTCGCCCTCACCATGGTCGCCGTCCTCGGCGTGGTGATCGGTGGGATGATCGTCACCTGGCCCGATGTCCCCTGGACGGCGGTGACGGTCGCCGGTGTCGCCGCCGGGTTGGTGGTACCGATCCTGTTCTACCCCCATTCCAAGATGCTGTGGGTGGCTGTGGAGCGTCAGTTCCGCTCCCGCTCCGAGCCCTACGCCTGAACCCGAGCCCGGTTGCGGACCATCCAGATCGCAGCACCCAGGGCGATGACCACGGCGCCACCGATCACAGACGTCACCGGCAGGGACAGGGCGAGGACGATGCAGCCGACCACCCCGACGATCTGCACCACCCGGGGCCAGCGACGTTGCTGGGGCGGCTGGGCCAAGGCGGAGACGTTGGCGATGGCGTAGTAGGCGAGCACGGCGAACGAGCTGAACCCGATCGCCCCCCTGAGGTCGGCCACCGCCGCCACCACCGTCACCACGAGGCCGACGGCGAGCTCGGCCCGGTACGGCGTCCTGGTGACCGGGTGGACCACCCCCAGCCATCGGGGCAGCTCGCCGTTGCGGGCCATGGCGAAGCCGGTACGGCTCACCCCGGCCAGCAGCGAGAGGAGCACCCCGAGGGTGGCCACCGCACCCCCCACTCGCACCACCCCCACCAGCCAGGGCTGCCCGGCGACGGCGGCGGCGAGCGGCGCCTCGGAGGCGGCCAGAGCATCGGGCCCGACGGCAACCAGGGCGGAGACGGCGACGGTGACATAGACCGCCAGGGTGATCCCCAGGGCGAGGGGGATGGCCCGAGGGATGGTGCGCGCCGGGTCGACCACCTCCTCACCCAGGGTGGCGATACGGGCGTACCCGGCGAAGGCGAAGAAGAGCAGCCCGGCCGCCTCCAGGATGCCGCCGACCCCGCCCCTGGTCGGATCGGCCAGGTTGTCGATCGAGGCTTCGATCCCCGACAGGCTCCCGGCCACGACCACGGCCAGGGCGAGCAGCACCACCGCCACGATGACCCTGGTGACGCTGGCGGTCTTGCTGATCCCGGCGACGTTGACCGCGGTCATCACCACCACCGCCCCGATCCCGACCAGGCGACCCTGCCCGGGAACGGCGTAGGCGCCGACGGTCAGCGCCATGGCGGCGAGGGAGGCGGTCTTGCCCACCACGAACCCCCAACCGGCCAGGAAGCCCCAGAACGGGCCCAGCATCCGCCGCCCGTACACGTAGGTGCCGCCCGCCTCGGGGTAGACGGCGGCGAGCTGGGCCGATGAGGTGGCGTTGGCGTATGCGACCACCGCCGCCACCGCCAGCCCGATCAGCAGCCCCGATCCGGCCGCCTCCGCCGCCGGGCCGATGGCGGCGAACACCCCGGCGCCGAGCATCGACCCGAGGCCGATGACGACGGCGTCGGCCAATCCGAGACGGCGGGCGAGGCGACTGGGCTGATCGGCGGTCACGGGGACTCCGGTTCGGCGGCGTCCCCAGCAACCTAGGCGGGAGTCGCCGCCATCCCGGCTTTCCCCCTCCGTCACTAGCCTCGGGCGGGATGGTCGACCAGCCGAGCACCCAGGACGCCAAGCTGCGGGCCGATATCCGGCTGCTGGGCAACATGCTCGGCGACACGCTGGTGCGCCAGGTGGGACCCGAGCTGCTCGACCTGGTGGAGACGGTGCGGGCGCTGACCAAACGGATCAGGGGCAGCGACGGCGAGCCGCCCGATCCCGGTGCCGCCAGGGATCTGGTGGACCTGCTCGCCCCCCTCGACCTCGACACCACCATCCAGCTGGTCAGGGCGTTCTCGTCGTACTTCTACCTGGCCAACGTCGCCGAGCAGACCAACCGGCTCGATCAGCAGGGGGCGAGCCGCAACCGGGTCGGATGGCTGGAGGCAACCGTCGACCGGATCATCGCCGCCGACCTCCCGGTGGCGACCGTCGCCGAGGTGGTGAAAACGCTCGAGCTGCGGCCGGTGTTCACCGCCCACCCCACCGAGGCCGCCCGCCGCTCCATCCTCACCAAGACCACCCGAATCGCCGAGCTGCTCGAGGAGGCCGACGACCCCCATCTCACCGCCTCGGCCTCGGCCCGGATCGAGCGGCGTCTCGCCGAGATGATCGACCTCATCTGGCAGACCGACGAGCTGCGTCGAGACCGCCCCAAGCCCATCGACGAGGCCCGGCTGGTGATGTATTACTTCGACGAGATCTTCCGCGATGTCGCCGGCGACGTCCTCGACGAGCTTGCCCACCAGCTCAGCAGGCTCGGGGTCGAGCTGCCCGCCGACAGCCGCCCCCTCCACTTCGGCACCTGGGTGGGCGGCGACCGGGACGGCAATCCCAACGTCACCGCACCGGTCACCACGCAGGTACTGGCGGCGCAGCACGACCACGCCCTGCGGGAGACGATCGGCGCCGTCGAGCGTCTCGCCACCGACCTGTCCCCCTCCGAGCGCATCGTCGCCATCTCCGACGAGCTGGCGGCCGCCCTGGTCGAGGACGCCCGCCATCTGCCATCCACGTTCCAGGTGTTCTCCGACCTGTCCGCCAGTGAGGCGTACCGGCAGAAGACTGCCTTCATCCACCAGCGGCTGATCAACACCAGGCGCCGCTACGCCGAGGACACCCCGCACCAGCCGGGGAAGGATTACCGCACCGCCGATGAGCTGCTCGCCGAGCTGATGGTGATGCGCCGCTCGCTGATCGACCACCGGGGCGAGCTAATCGCCAACGGGTCGCTCGACCGGCTGATCAGACGGGTGGCCGGCTTCGGTTTCCACCTGGCCACCATGGACATCCGCCAGCATGCCGTGCCCCACCATCAGCTCCTCGCTCGGCTCTTCGACCGGCTCGGGGTGGACTACCCGGAGGACCGCACCGCTCGCACCGCCCTCCTCGCCGAGGAGCTGGCCGGGCCGAGGCCACTGTCGTCGATCGCCACCCCGCTCGACGGGGAGGGCGCCGATACCCTGGTCACGCTGCACACGGTGCGCTCGGCCCTCGACCGGTTCGGGCCGGACACCATCGAGAGCTACATCATCTCCGAGACCAGGGGTGCGGACGACGTCCTCGCCGCCGTGCTCCTCGCCCGCGAGGCGGGGCTGATCGATCTCACCGCGGACATCGCCAGGATCGGGTTCGTGCCCCTGTTCGAGACCACCGAGGAGGTGCGCTCCGCCGACCGGGTGCTCGACACGCTGCTGTCGTTCCCGCCGTACCGGCATCTGGTCCGGCTCCGGGGCAACCTCCAGGAGGTGATGCTCGGGTACTCGGACTCGAACAAGCACGCAGGCATCACCACCTCGCAGTGGGAGCTGTACAAGGCGTCGCGCCGGCTGCGCGACACCGCCCGCCGCCACGGGGTCGACCTGCGGCTGTTCCACGGCAGGGGCGGCACCGTCGGCAGGGGTGGCGGCCCGACCGGCGAGGCGATCCTGGCCCAGCCATGGGGCACCATCGACGGGCGGATCAAGATCACCGAGCAGGGCGAGGTCATCGCCGACAAGTACGGGCTGCCCGCCCTTGCCGCCTCCAACATCGAGCTGGCCCTCGCCGCCACCCTTGAGGCATCGCTGCTCCACCGCACCTCACGCCGGCCGGCGGACGTGCTCGACCGATGGGACCGGTGCATGGACGTCATCAGCGACGCCGCATACACCGCCTATCGGGAGCTGGTCGACCACCCCGACCTGATGCCCTACTTCGTCGCCTCCACCCCGGTGGAGGAGCTGGCGCTCCTCAACATCGGGTCGCGTCCCGCCCGCCGCCCCGGCGGCAGGATGGACCTCGACTCGCTGCGGGCCATCCCCTGGGTGTTCGGTTGGACCCAGTCCCGTCAGATCGTCCCCGGCTGGTACGGGGTGGGGTCGGGGCTGGCGGCGGCAAGGTCCAAAGGCCACGGTGACGTCATCGCCGCCATGTACGACGAGTGGTCGTACTTCCGCACCTTCGTCTCGAACGTGGAGATGACCCTCACCAAGACCGACCTGTCGGTGGCCGCCCGCTATGTCGATGCGCTGGTCCCCGAGGAGCATCGTCACCTGTTCGGGGTGATCGTGACCGAGCACGACCGCACCCTGGCCGAGGTGCTGGCCATCACCGGGGGCGAGCGGCTGCTCGACCGCCACCCGGTCCTGCAGCGCACCCTGCGGGTCCGCGACGCCTACCTCGACCCGATCTCGTACCTGCAGGCGGCCCTGCTTCCCCGGGTGCGGAGGTCCGACGAGGTCGACCCCCAGCTCCAACGGGCCCTGCTGTTGACCGTCAACGGCCTGGCCGCCGGGCTGCGCAACACCGGCTGATCGAGCCGACCCCACCGATCGCACCGCGCCCCACCGACCAACTTTGAGCGCCTCACACCACAGAGCAGCGTCACCCGCTCAAAGTTGGCGCGGTATGTCCCCGCCACGGCCAACCTCCACCGCACGGCCAACCTGTCCCGCCGCGGCCAACTTTGAGCGCCTCACACCACAGAGCAGCGTCACCCGCTCAAAGTTGGCTGGGGCCGGGTCGAGTGTCTTCCACATGTCACACCCAGGCGACAGGATGGGGCCATGACATCTTGGACGAACCTCATGGAAAGCGTAGCCAGGCGCCACGGAGTGGTCACCAGGACGGAGCTGTTGGCAGCCGGCCTGTCTCCGGGCCAGATCGACCGTCTTGGCGCATCGGGTCGCCTCGTGATCACCGGTGTGGGGGTATACCGCGTCGCCGGAGCCCCCGACTCCTTCGAGTCGAGGGTCCTCAGCGCGATTCTCGGCACCGAAGGGGAGGCGTGGGCATCCCATCGCACCGCGGCGAGATTGTGGGGTATCCGTGTCTCGGGGCCAGAACGGCCCGTCGATCTGACGCGGCCATACGGGCTCAGCGCCAACCGTGGAGGGGTCTGGGTACACCGCTCGACCCACCTGCCGGAGCATCACCTCACCACGATGCGGGCTATCCCCGTCACCACCGCGGCACGCACGCTGTTCGACCTTGCCCGCTCGACGGGCGTTCGCCAGCACGACCGAGCCGTCGAGGAGGCGCTGCGCGATCGACTGTGCACCGTCGGAGCCCTGCATCGGGTGCTCGCCGAGCTCGGGGGACGAGGCCGCCCGGGCACCCGCAGGCTGCGCACCATCCTCGCCGGCCGAGACGTCGACTACATCCCGACGGCAAGCGAGCTGGAGGCGGTGGGTCGTGCGGTACTCGGTTCCGTGCCCCAGATCGAATGGGAGGTCGGGCTGTCGGACGAGCACGGATACATCCGGCAGGTCGACGGCCTGGTGCGATCCGTTCGCATGGTCATCGAGTTCGACGGCGAACGGTTCCATGGGCAGCCGAGCGACATCGCATCTGATGCGGCATCCGACGCCCGGCTCGTCGCCGCCGGCTATGTCGTGCTTCGTTTCGGGTGGATCGATCTGACCCACCGGTCCGAGTCGGTTCGGGCCACCGTCGACCGCCTCGTGCTCGGCCCGAAGACGCAAACTTTGAGCGGGTCACCCTGGCTGACGGTGTGAGGCGCTCAAAGTTCAGCCACGGGCGCCCCCGAGCGCCCCGCCCCCGAAACCTCAGAGGTGCGCGACGATCCAGTCGGTGGCCACCTCGAGGGTGCGTTGGGTACGGCCCCTGGTCTCGTGGGACTGCCAGTTCTCGTTGCTGTCCCACCACTTGCTGTTTCCGCCGACGGCGGCAACGGTGACGTCGGCGCCCCGCCCCCGCCAGACGTCTGCGAGGGCCGTGATCCCCTCGCTGGGCTCCTCGCCGCCCGCCATCTGCACGATCAGCACCGGGCGGGGGGTGTGCAACGCGTCGACCAGATTGCGGCCGATCAGGCTGTGCAGCAGGTTGCGGTGCAGGGTGAAGCCGAGCAGCCTGAGGTAGCCGTCTGCGTCGGTCTTGTCGATCATCTGCTCAGCGCGGAAGAAGTCGCTGCCGTTGAGCTGAGGATGCCACAGCACCAGCGGCGCCCCCGGGTTGCGCTCGGCGGCTGTCGCCGCCACCAATGCCCCCATCCCGGCGCCGAGAAAGCCGACCGACCCCACCCCGGTCCTGTCGACCAGGGCGAGGTGGGCATCCCCGGCGTCGCGGACCAGCAGGTCGAGGCTGAGCAGTTCGATGCCTCCCTCGCTGTTACCGTCGCCGCGGTAGTGGAAGCGCTGCACGGCGATTCCCTTTGCGGCCAGGTGGCGAGATTGGATGACCTCCATCCGATAGATGTTGACCAGCTCGCCATAAACCGACGGGCACACCACCAGCCCGGCCCTCGGCTCCCCGGCGGGGCGATGGAGCGCCCCGTACATGCGGGGGGCGGCGCCGAAGTAGGCGACCTCGTCCGTGGTCCCGTTGGTGGGATCTACCCTGGTGGCGGTGGTCATCGGGGGAACCTCTTGGCCCAGGTGACGGTCTCCTCGATCACGGCCTGTTGGATGGGGACGGTGCCGAACCCGCGCACCTTGCCCTCGACCACGGTCTGCTGGATCTGGTCGCCGGCCCGCTCCATCAGCTGGCCCAGCCTGCCGTCCATCCCCTCGAGGAACTCGCGGTAGAGGAAGTCCTCGGTGCCCCACATGATCCGCACCGGCAGCTTGCGCTCGACCAGCGAGCGCATCGGCTGGAGGAACCCGGGGCTGACCCCGCCGAGCTCCGGCGGCGTCTCATGCCTGGCGCCCCTGCCGGAGAGCCGGCGACGGAGCAGCCTCCATTTGGAGCGGATCACGCTGCACCCCACCGTGATGATCTTGCGGAGACCGTGCCGGCGCAGGTTGCTCGGCTTCACCGCCGCGCCGACCAGCGACAGGGTGTTGCGGTGCAGGGCGAGATGGGTGCTTCCACCCTCACCCTTGATCATGTCCCGCACCGGCGGCACCACCAGCAGCAGGCCCTCGACCGCGGGATCCTCGGCGGTGCCGACCAGGGCGGTGCGGGAGCCGAAGCAGGTGCCGGTGACCAGGATCCGCTCGAAGCCGGCCGCCCGCAGCGCCGCAATGGCGGCGTGCATGGCATCGGTGGCCGGGTTGTCGAGCCGGTAGTCGACAACGCCCTCCAGCGCCTCACCGACACCCTGGTAGTCGAACCGGATCGACCCATAGCCCTCCTCGGCGAGCCGCTGCGCCATCTCGACGAACATGCGGTTCTTGCCGATGGTGGTGGTGCCGAACTGGGTACCGCTGAGCATCACTACGCCGGTCTTCGCCGGGGTCGCCGCCGGTTTGGTGATCAAGCCGAAGTAGGTGCCCTCACCGGGCGGGAAGAACACCGGAATGTGGTCGAGCGCCACACCCGATGACGTGTCCGTTGTCATGGTGAATTCCCCCCGAGGAAGATCTGGCCGCCGGGCCGCGGGAAGGATCGTACCCCACCCGGGCGCCGTCGAGGTTCACGCCGGCGGCGTGGCCCGTCCCCGCAGCAGCTCGGAAACCATCGCCGGGTCGGCCCTGCCCCCGGTCGCCTTCATCACCTGGCCCACCAGATAGCCCAGCGGCTTGGGGTCACCGGCGCGCACCCGGGCCAGCTCGTCGGGATGGTCGGAGAGCACGGCGTCGAGGGCCGCCTCGAGGACCGAGCTGTCCGAGATCCGGCGAAGGTCTCGACGATCGGCCACCTCGGCCGGGGTTCCCTCACCGGCGAGGACGCCGCGCAGCACGTCCTTGGCCGCCGAGGCGGACACCTCGCCTCGGCCCACCATGGCACCCAGATCGGCCAGGGCGGTGGCGTCGAGCGGGGTGTCGGCGACGGACCTGCCCTCCTGGCGCAGGTAGGCGACGACCTCGCCCGCCAGCCAGTTGGCGACCGTGCGAGCCTCGGCACCTGCGGCCATCGCCCCGTCGAGCAGCTCGGCCATGGCAGGGTCATCGATCAGGTTCGCCAGCGAGGACGGCTCCACCCCGGCCGCGGTGTAGCGGGATCGCGTCACCGAGGGGAGCTCGGGTAGCGATGCCATCACCCGCTCCCGCCAGGCGTCGTCGATCTCGATGGGAACCAGGTCGGGCTCCTGGAAGTAGCGGTAGTCCTCGGACTCCTCCTTCGACCGCATCGAGATGGTGCCTCTCACCGCCTCGTTCCAGTGACGGGTCTCCTGCACCACAATGCCACCATCGGACACCACCTGGGTTTGGCGGGCTATCTCATAGGCGATGGCGTTGTGCAGCGAACGCAGCGAGTTCATGTTCTTGACCTCGGTGCGGGTCCCGTACGGCATCGCCCCCATCGGGCGCACCGACACGTTGGCGTCGAAACGCATCGACCCCGCCTCCAGCCTGGCGTCGGAAACCCCGAGGCTGCGCACCACGCGTTGCAGCTCAACGGCATAGGCCCGGGCCTGGTCGGGGGTGCGGATGTCCGGCTCGGAGACGACCTCGACCAGCGGCACCCCGGAACGGTTGAAGTCGAGCAGCGAATGGTCGGCCTCGTGGATCCTGCCGCCCTCGGAGCCGTGAATGCTCTTGCCGGTGTCCTCCTCCATGTGGACCCTGGTGATCCCGATCCCGATCGTCTCGCCGTCGACAACGATGTCGAGGTGGCCGTTGATGCACAGCGGGACATCGTATTGCGAGATCTGATAGTTCTTGGGCAGGTCGGGATAGAAGTAGTTCTTGCGGTGGAACAACGAGTGCTCCACCACCTCGCAGCCGAGCGCCGCCCCGATCCGGACGATCCCCTCGATCGCCTCGACGTTCGGCACCGGGAGCGCCCCGGGTAGGCCGAGGCAAACCGGGCACACATCGGTGTTGGGCTCGGCGCCGAAACCAACGGCACACGCGCAAAACATCTTGGACCTGGTGGCAAGCTCTATGTGGGTCTCGATCCCGATCACGGCCTCGTATACGGTCATGGCGCCAGCACCTCCGAGGTGGCCAGGGCGGGGCGGGCGTCGAAGCCGCTGAGCCGCTCCACCTCGGCGGCGACCCTGAACAGCATCTCCTCCCCCAGCGCCGGGGCCATCACCTGGAACGAGATGGGCAGCCCGTGGTCGTCGAGACCGGTGGGGACCGAGACCGCAGGGTCTCCGGTGAGGTTGCACGGGATGGTGCACACGTCCGAGTAGTACATCGTCAGCGGATCGGCGGTCCGCTCCCCCAGCGTGAAGGCCGTGGTGGGGCTGGTGGGGCACACCAGCACGTCTGCCTGTTCGTAGGCGGCGGCGAAGTCGCGCCGCATCAGGGTGCGCACCTTCTGCGCCTGCCCGTAGAAGGCGTCGTAGTAGCCGGCGCTGAGGGCGTACGTCCCCAGCAGCACCCGGCGGATGACCTCGGGCCCGAACCCCTGGGCCCTGGTGGCGGCCATCATCTCCTCGGTGGAAGCGGCGTCCACCCGCAGCCCGTAGCGGACCCCGTCGAAGCGGGCCAGGTTGGCCGAACACTCGGCGGGGGCGATCAGGTAGTAAACCGAGATGGCGTGCGGGGCGGTGGGGAGCGAGACGTCGACGATGTCGGCGCCGGCCCCGGCCAGGGCGTCGATGGTGCGGCGGAAGCCTGCGGCGACGGCGGGGGCGATCCCCTCGCCGGTCAGCTCGGCGACGACGCCGATCCTGAGCCCGGCCACGCCGGTGTCGAGCGAGCGGCGCATCGGCGGGACATCGCCCCGGATGCTGGTGGCGTCCTTCGGGTCGAACCCCGCCACCGCCTCGAGCAGGTCGACGGCGTCGCCCACGGTCCGAGCCAGCGGGCCGATCTGGTCGAGCGACGAGGCGAAGGCGATCAGCCCGTAGCGGCTCACCAGCCCGTACGTCGGCTTCATCCCCACCAACCCGCACAGGGCGGCGGGCTGGCGCACCGATCCCCCGGTGTCGGTTCCGTAGCCGCCCAGGGCCGATCCGACAGAGACGGCGGCGGCGACACCCCCGGACGACCCGCCGGGCACCCGGTCGGTGTCCCACGGGTTGCGGCTGGGCCCGAAGCCCGAGTTCTCCGTCGACGAGCCCATGGCGAACTCGTCGAGGTTGGTCTTGCCGACGAGGACGGCCCCCGCCTCCCGCATCCTGGTGACCGCGGTGGCGTCGTACGGAGGGATGTAGCCGGCAAGTACCTGGGACGAGCAGGTGGTCTCCACCCCACGGGTGCACAGGTTGTCCTTGAGGGCGACCGGGATGCCGTCGAGCGGGCCCGAGGGCTCACCGGCGGCGAAACGGCGGTCGGCGGCCTCGGCGGCGTCTCGCGACCCGGGCCGATCGAGGGTGAGGTAGGCGTGGAGGTGAGGCTCGGTCACCGAGGCCCTGGCGATGACGGCGTCGAGCAGCTCGACGGCGCCGAGGTCGCCGGTGCGCAGGGCGGCGCCGGCGGCGGCGATGGTGAGGTCGGCGGGGTCGTTGGTGGCGGGGCCGGTCATCGGCGGGTCACCCCTCGTTCAGGATGCGGGGCACCCGGAAGTAGCCGTCGATGGCGTCGGGTGCCTGGGACAGCACCTCGTCCCGGTCGAGCGACGGCCCCACCACGTCGTCGCGGAAGGCGTTGGTGGTGGGGAACGGGTGGGCGGTGGGCGGGACACCGTCGGTGTCGATGGCCTGCACCCGCTCGGCGTGCTCCAGGATCAACCCGAGCTGGGCGCCGTACCGAGCCAGTTCCTCGTCGGTGAGGGCGATCCTGGCCAGCTTGGCCACCTTGGCGATATCGATGTCCACCGGCATGGGAACCGAGGTTAGGCCGCGGTGCGGCCGCCGTTGCCTGCCCTCTCCCCGAACCTTAGGTTCTGCGTACCCCTGGCGAGTACCAATCCGCTGAAGTTCGGGGGGTGGTGGGGGATTGGGCGAACCTTAGGTTCTGCGTACCCCTGGCGAGTACCAATCCGCTGAAGTTCGGGGACACCAGTCCCCGCGTAGCCACCCGAACCTCACCTTTCCGACTCGGTGGATCGGGATAGCGGACAATCGTGGGCTAATGTCGCCGCGACTTCGCCGGCGTGATGCCGGGTCCCGGGTGCATGCGCCCGCCCGGCGGGACGCCGACGTCACGAGGGGGTGTTGTGGGATTCGATGGTTGGTTCACCGTCGCCGTGCTGGTGGCGATGCTGGTCCTGCTCACCTTCGATCGGCTGCCGCCGTCGATGGTCGTGCTCGGCACCACGGTGACGCTCATGATCACCGGGATGATCACCCGCCAGCAGGCATTCGCCGGCTTCTCCAATCCGGCCCCGATCACGATCGCCGCCCTCTACGTGCTCGCCTACGCCGCCCAGAAGACCGGGCTGCTCTCCCCCGCCGTCTCCAAGCTGCTCGGCGACGGCCAGGGATGGCGGGCCCTCGCCCGGCTGACCGTACCGGTGGCGGGGGCGTCTGCGCTCCTCAACAACACCCCTCTGGTGGCGATGCTGATCCCGGACGTGGTGTCGTGGGCGCAGCGCAAGAAGATATCCGCCTCCCGCTTCCTGATGCCGATCAGCTATGCCGCCATCCTCGGCGGATGCATCACCCTGATCGGCACCTCCACCAACCTGGTCGTCTCGGGTCTCATGGAGGCGACCACCGGCGAGCCGTTCGGCCTGTTCGAGATCACCCCGATCGGGCTCCCGGTGGCCGTGGTCGGCCTGGCGGTGATGATCGCCTTCATGGGGCGGGTGGTGCCCGAGCGGCGCAGCGTGTCCGAGGTCGAGAACTTCCGGGCGTTCACCGTCGCGATGGAGGTCGTCGGTGGAGGCGCCCTCGACGGGGTGAGCGTGGCCGACGGGGGGCTGCGCGACCTCAACGCCGTGTTCCTGGTGGAGATCAACCGCGACGGCCGGGTCATCGCCCCGGTATCGCCGGATACGGAGCTCGAGGCAGACGACAAGCTGGTGTTCGCCGGCAAGGTCGACCAGATCGTCGATCTGCAGCGCTCACCGGGGCTGCGTTCCGCCGAACACCAGCACTATCTGGCCGTCGACACCCCCGGCCACACCTTCTACGAGACGGTGGTGGGCCGGGCGTCTCCGCTGGTGGGGCAGACGCTCAAGGAAGCCGACTTTCGCAGCAGGTTCCAGGCGGCCGTCGTCGCCATCCACCGCTCCGGCGAGCAGGTCAGCGCCAAGCTGGGCCAGGTTGAGATCCGACCGGGCGACACCCTGCTGGTCCTCGCCGGCCCCGACTTCAAGCGGGACTGGGGCGACGGCCACCACTTCTTGGTGGTGGCCAGGCTGGGCGGACCCCCGCCCACCGCCACCAGGAAGGCGCCCCTGGTCGGTCTCATCGGTGTCGCCGTGATCCTGCTCGCCGCCTTCGAGATCGTCGACATCATGGACGGGTCCCTGATGGCCGCCGCCGCCCTTCTCCTGACCAGGACCCTGACGCCCGGCGACGTGCGCAACGCGGTCGACATCGACGTGATCGTCCTCATCGGCGGCGCCTTCGGACTGGGGTACGCCATGCAGAACACCGGGGTGGCGGTCACCTTCGCCGACGCCTTGGTGGCCGCCTTCGGGAACTTCGGCGAGTTCGGGATCGTGCTCGGGGTGTTGCTCGCCACGGCGGCGATCACCGAGCTGGTCACCAACAATGCCGCCGCCGCCCTGATGTTCCCCATCGCCCTCAGCGTTGCGGCCACCACGGGACTCGATCCCAGCGGCCTCGTCCTTGGGATGGCTGTAGCCGCCTCGGCGTCGTTCCTGACGCCGATCGGGTACCAGACCAACATGATGGTGTACGGCCCGGGCGGCTATCGGTTCACCGACTACACCAAGGTGGGGATCCCCATGAACCTGGCGGTGATGCCGACGGCGGCGGTGTGCGTGCTCATCTTCTGGTGAGGAAGCGGGCCAGACTGTCGTAGGCGATGTCAAGGTTGGCCAGCACCACCGACTCGTCGGGCCGGTGCGCCAGCGACGGGTCGCCTGGGCCGTAGTTGACCGCCGCCACCCCTCGGTCGCTCAGCCTGGCCACATCGGTCCAGCCCTGCTTGGCGGCCCTGGAAGCGCCCAGCACCACCGACAGCCGCTCGATGTGCTCGTTGCCCACCGGCACCGCCCCCGCCGCTGCCCGGTCCTTGACCGTCACCGCATCGGCGTCGGCGGCGATCAGCCGGAGCCGCCGCTCGGCCTCGTCCAGCTCGTAGACCGGCGGGAAGCGGTAGTTGAGGTTGACCACGAACTCGGAGGGGATGATGTTGTTGGCGATGCCCCCGCGAGCTTGCGTCACCGAGAAGACCTCGCGGTACTCCAGCCCCTCCACGTACACCGACTCGGGCTCCATCAGGTGGAGCCGGTCGAGCCAGGCGCCCGCCTTGGTGACCGCGTTCTCCCCCATCCAGGGACGGGCGCTGTGCGCCGCCCGACCGGTGAACACCACGTCGGCGTTGATCATCCCGTTGCAGCCGAGCTCGAGCCTGAGATCGGTCGGCTCGAGAATGACGGCGAGTTGCGACCCGGTCAGCCAAGGGACCCGGTCCAGCACCTCCTCGAGCCCGTTGTCGGCCGAGGGGCCCTCCTCCTTGTCGTAGAAGACGCCGACCACGTCGTAGGGGCCGTCGATGATCTCCTGGTTCTCGAGCAGGTGGATCATCACCGCCACCCCCGCCTTCATGTCGGTCGTGCCCAGCCCGTACATGCGGTCACCCTCGATGCGGGCGGCGGCGTTGCCCTGGACCGGAACGGTGTCGATGTGGCCGTACAGGGTGATCATCGGCCTCCCGTTGGGGTGGCCCACCACCAGGCTGTTGCCCACCCGGCTGACCCCCTCCAAGGTCCACGTTGGCATCATCCGCTCGGCGATGGCGGTGCACAGCCTGCCCTCGTTGCCGGTGACCGAGGGGATGTCGACCAGGTCGGCCAGGGTCTGGTGGAGCCTGGTCACGCCTGCACCCCGAACACCCTGAGGGCGTCGTTGAGGCTGGTCTTGCGGTCGGTGGTCTGGTTGCGCCAGCCGATGATCAATGGGCACTGCACCTGGTAGGTCCCCGCAGGGAACTCCTTGGGTCTTGTCCCGGGGACCACGACGGCGTTGGCCGGCACCCTGCCCCTGATCTCGACCGGCTCGCCGCCGGTGACGTCGATGAGCGGGATCGAGGCGCTTACCGTGGTGTTGGCGCCGAGGACCGCCCCGGTCTCCACCACCACCCCCTCGACCACGATGGATCGGCTCCCGATGAACGCCCCGTCCTCGATGATCACCGGACGGGCCCCGGGCGGCTCGAGCACGCCGCCGATGCCCACCCCGCCCGACAGATGGACGTCGCGGCCGATCTGGGCGCACGACCCCACCGTGGCCCAGGTGTCGACCATGGTGCCGGAACCGACCCTGGCCCCGATGTTGACGTAGCCGGGCATCACCACCACCCCCGGCTCGCAGAAGGCCCCGTAGCGCACCGTCCCCGGCGGCACCACCCTGATCCCCGCCTCGGCCAGGTGTCGTTTGGTGGGGATCTTGTCGTGGTACTCGAAGGGACCAATCTCGGTGGTCTCCAGAACGGCGATGCGGAAGTAGAGCAGGATGGCCTGCTTCACCCACTCGTTGACGACCCACTCGCCTTCGATCTTCTCGGCGGCCCTGATCTCACCCCGGTCGAGCGCATCGATGGTGCGCCGCACCGCGTCGCCGGCGTCGCCGAGCAGATCGAGGTCGGCGTAGGCCGCTTCGATCGCCTCCCGATCGGTCACGGCTGCAGCGCCTCCGTGACCACGTCCACCGCCGCCTCGCACTCCTCGAGGGTGGGGACCAGCGCCAGCCTCAGGTACCCCTCGCCCCCGGCTCCGAAGGCCCGGCCCGGGGACACCACCACACCGCCCCCGAGCAGGGCGTCGGTGACGGCGAGGTCGTCGCCGACATCGACCCACAGGTAGAGCCCCGCCTGGGAGGCGACCGCCTTGTGGCCCACCGACTCGAACGCCTTGCGCAGCACCGCCCGCTTCCGGGAGAAGATCTGGCGGCGTTCGGCGGCGTGGGCGTCGTCCGACCAGGCGGCCACGGCGGCCGCCTGGACGAAATCGGGCGAGGCGGTGCCGGTGGCGGTGCGCAGCCTCTTGAGGGCGGCGATCGCATCGGGGTCGCCGACGACCGCGCCGGATCGATAGCCGGTCATCCCGGAGCGCTTCGAGCACGAGAAGAAGGCGAGCACCCCGGGGGCGCCGTCACCGGCCACCTGGAGCAACGAGCTCGGCCCATCAGGAAACGCAAGCGGTTCGTACACGTCGGCGTAGCACTCGTCGGAGAACAGCCAGTTGCCGTTCAGCCTGCTGGTGTCGACCATCGTGGCCAGGGTGGCGAAATCGCTGACCGCACCGGTGGGATTGTGCGGGGTGCAGGTCCACACGATGGCGGCCCGGTCCCAGGCTCTGTCCGGGATGTCCTCGGTGCAAAGGATGAAGTCGCCGCTCAGCACCACCTCGTGGGTGCCCGCCCCGGCGAACAGCGCCCCCCGCTGGTAGATGGGGTAGCCGGGCGTTCCGTAGACCACCACGTCCCCGCCGGTACGGTCGACGAAGGCGAGCGGGGCGCTGAACACCGCCTCCTTGGAGCCCGAGGTCGGGATGACCTGGGTGTCGGGGTCGACGTTGACGTCGAAGCGGCGCTTCAGGTATTCGGCGATGGCCAGGCGGAGCTCGGGGACACCTGCGGTGAGCGGGTACTGCGACACGGTGGGAACGGCGTCGATCATCGCCTGCCTGATGAACGACGGTGTCGGCTCGCGCGGGTCGCCGATGGAGAAGTCGATGACCTGCCTGCCCTGGGCCTGCAGCTCCGCCACCTTCTCGTGGATGGCGGCGATCGGGTATGCGCCGAGTTGGGTGAGCACCGGGTTGATCCGCATGGCGGCAACGCTAGTGGCCCGCACCACCTCCGCTCGTCTTCGCCGCGGGCGCGCCTCTTACCATGAGCCCGGTGACCACCACCCGCTACCGCGTGCTGTTCCTGCTCCTCGGCATAGCCCTCATCGCCGTGGTGGTCGGTGCGGTGGTGCTCGCCCCCAGCGGGCGCGACCCTGGACTTCCGGACGTGGTCAGGGGTTACTCACCAACGGACGGCGCCACCGTGCTCCGCCAGACCGAGATCGCGGTGGACCTCGAAGGCGGCTACGTCATCGAGCTCACCATCGACGGCGTTCCCATCCCCGCCGCCGAGATCGACGGGAACGTGTCCAGCGGCAGCTTCAGCTGGCGCCCGGGTCCGGACAGGACGTTTGCCGAATGGAGCCCGGGGTTCCACCAGGTGTTGGTCACCTGGGACCGGTCGGCCGGGCTGCCTGACCCCGGATCCCTCCGCTGGGTCTTCCGGGTTCAATAGACCCCCTGTTCCCCCGGGGCAGGGGAGGCGGCGCGGCGGCGTTCCGTGACCAGTCCCCAGATGGCCACCGCCAGGGCCAGGACCAGGGCGGCGGCGGCCACCGTGACGGTGTCGGTGAAGCCGTGCACCTGGGAAGCGGGATCGGCCTTGGTAGGGTCGGCGATCCCCGAGTAAGCCGACACCCTGGCGGCCCACAGCGTGCCCAGCACGGTGACCCCGACGATCTGACCGATGATCCTGGTGATGGTGAGCATCCCCGAGGTGACCCCCAGCCGGTGCGAGGGCACGGCGCCCATCACCGCGCTGTTGTTGGGCGACTGGAAGACGCCGATTCCGACACCGACCGGGATGACCAGCAGCAGCCAGCGCGCCGCTGTCGTGTCGAGCGACAGGGTGGTGAGGCCCAGGTAGCCCACCACCAGTACCACCAGGCCCGCCACCAGCACCGGCCGGGGACCGATGCGATCCGAGAACATCCCGCTGATCGGCGACACGATGCCCAGCGAGATGGGGGCGGCGGCGAGGAGCAGACCCATGGTCCTGGTGTCGTAGCCGAGGACATCCTGCAGGTAGAAGGGGGCCAGCACCAGAAACCCGGCCAGGGCGACGAACACCAGCCACCCGGTGAACAGGTTGGCGGACAGCAGCCGGTTGCCGAACAGGGTGAGGTCGAGCATCGGGTGCTCCACCCGGCGTTCGATGGCGATGAACCCGGTGACGGCGACGGCGGCGACCACCACCAGCCCGACGACCAACGGGTCGCCGAAGCCGCGCTCCTGCGCCATGGTGAGCCCGAGCATCATCGACAGCAGCGCCAGGCAGAAGGCGCCGGCGCCGGCGAAGTCGAACCGCTCCCCGCCGGGAGGGGCGACGTCGGGGACGAACCGCCACGCCGTCCAGGTGCCGACGATGCCGACCGGCAGGTTGACCAGGAAGATCCAACGCCAGCTCAGCGAGTCGATGATCAGGCCACCGAGGGCGGGGCCGATGGCCACCCCGATCGAGACGATCGAGCCGGCCAGCCCCAGCGCCTTTCCCCGCTCGGACGGTGGGAAGGCCTCGGTGAGGATGGCGAAGCCGAGGGCGAAGATCATCGCCGAGCCGATCCCCTGCACGATGCGGAACCCGATCAGCCAGCCGACCCCGGGGGCGAGACCGCACATCACCGAGGCCACGGTGAACACGGCGAACCCGGCGGTGTAGATGGGGCGCTTCCCGGTCATGTCGCCGAGCCGCCCCACCCCGAGGGTGAGGGTGGCCAGCACGAGCAGATAGCCGAGCACGATCCACTGCACCGAGGCGAAGCTGGTGCCGAACTCGCTCTCCAGGGTGGGGAGGGCGGCGTTGACGATGCTGCCGTCGATGGTTCCCAGGAAGATCCCCATGGCGATGGCGGCCATCACCAGCCACTTGCGCGAGTAGTCGACCACGGCAGGGGTCGGCGGGGCGTGGCTGGGCAATGGGGCTCCCGGGCAGGACGGACCGGCAGGACGGACGGGCAGGCTACCCGGCCGCTGCGGGTCCCAAGCCGGCAGGGCCATCGGTGAGCAGCCGCTCGAAGCCGGCATCGTCGAGCACGGGCACCCCCAGGGTCTCCGCCTTGGCCAGCTTCGATCCGGGCGACTCGCCGGCGATCACCGCCGCCGTCCGCTTCGACACCGACCCGGTAACCTTGCCGCCCCGCCCGGTGATGGCGGCGATGGCCTCGTCGCGCGAGTACTCCGCCAGGGTGCCGGTGATCACGAAGGTCAGCCCCGCCAGCTCGTCCGAGACCGCAGCTTTCTCCTCGGCCTCGTCGGCGAGGCGGACCCCGGCCCGGCCCAACCGGCTCACCAGCTCACGGTTGTCGGCATCGGCGGTCCACTCGGCGATCGACCGGGCGATCTCGGGACCGATCCCCTCGACTGCGGTGATGTCGTCGACCGTTGCCGCCATCAGCCGGTCCATCGACCCGAAGGCGGTCGCCATGGTCCTGGCGATGGTGCCGCCGACGTGGTTGATGCCGAGGGCGGTGAGCAGCCGGGCCAGGGGACGGTCCTTGGCGGCGGCGATGGCCTTCCCCAGCTTGCCAACCGAGGTCTCTCCCCACCCGTCGAAGTCGAGCAGCCGGTCGAGATCCATCGTGAAGATGTCGGCGGGGTCGGCGATCAACTTTTCGTTGATGAGCAGATCGACGGTCTTGTAACCGAGCCCCTCGATGTCCATGGCGCCCCGCGAGGTGAAGTGGAACAGGTGCTCGCGCAGCCGGCTGGGACAGGCGTACCCGCCGGTGCAGCGGGCCCGCGCCTCGCCCTCGGGGGTCACGATCGGGTTGCCGCAGAACGGGCACGTCTTGGGCATCCGCCACACCCTCGCCCCCTTGGGGCGGAGCGACATCACCGGTGCCACCACCTCGGGGATCACGTCGCCCGCCCGGCGCACCACCACGGTGTCGCCCCGGCGCAGGTCCTTGCGGTGCAGCTCGCCCTCGTTGTGCAGGGTGGCGTTGGCCACCGACACCCCGCCGACGAACATCGGCTCGAGCACGGCGTACGGGGTGACCGCCCCGGTCCTGCCGACGTTGATCTCGATGCGGAGCAGCCTGGTGGTCTTCTCCTCGGGGGGCAGCTTGTAGGCGACCGCCCACCGCGGGCTCTTGGCGGTGAACCCTGACCGATCCTGGAGCCCGAAGTCGTCGACCTTCACCACCACCCCGTCGATCTCGTAGTCGCGGTCGTGACGGTGGGCGGCGGTGTCGGTGACGTAGGCCTCGATCCCGGACAGGTCGGGCACCGGCGCCGAGGCCGGGTTGACCCGCAGCCCCAGGTCGCCCAGCCAGCCCATGGCCTCGATGTGCGACGCCAGCGGCGGCCCTCCCTCGAGGTGACCCAACTGGTAGACCCAGATGGCCAGCCGGCGGGAGGCGGTCACCGCCGGGTCCTTCTGCCTGACCGAGCCCGCCGCCGTGTTGCGCGGGTTGACGTAGGGTCGCAGCCCGAGGTCGGCCTGGCGGGCGTTCAGCTCCTCGAACGCCGAGACCGGCATGTAGACCTCGCCCCGCACCTCCATCACCTTGGGTGGCGTCCCCCGCAGCCGCAGCGGCACCGCCTCGATGGTGCGGATGTTGGCGGTGACGTCCTCGCCGGTGACCCCGTCGCCGCGGGTGGCCGCCTGCGCCAGCCGGCCGTCGAGATAGGTGAGCGACACCGCCAGCCCGTCGATCTTGAGCTCGCACACATAGCCGGAGGGCTCACCGCCCAACGCCCTGGCCAGCCGGGTCTGCCACGCCTCGAGCTCGGCGATGGACACCACGTTGTCGAGCGAGAACATCCGGCGGCGGTGGGCCACGGGGGCGAATGCCGCGTCGACCGGTCCGCCCACCCGCTGGGTCGGGGAGTCGTCCGCCACCAGGTCGGGATACGCCTCCTCGAGGGCGGTGAGCCTGCGGATGAGCTCGTCGTACTCGATGTCGGAGATCTCGGGGGCGTCGAGCACGTGGTAGCGGTGGTTGTGATGGTTGATCTGGGCGCGCAGGGCCTCGATCTCGTTGGTGACGTCGTTGCTCATGGAAACGACAGTTTGGTCGCACCACGGGACGGGTGGGGACCACGACCAACGTCTTGCCGGTTGCTCCCGTATGCTGCGGGCGTCGGCAACCGATGGAAGGAGCAGAACGTGGATCTCATCCTCTGGATCATCGCCGTCGTCCTGGTGGTCTCCGGCATCATCGCCCTGACCCGCCGGCAGCTGCTGTGGGGCACGGTGCTGATCATCGTCGGGCTGGCGGTAGGCCCCGGGGGCGCCTCCATCTTCGACTAGCCGCCGAGCGAGCGCGGCCGCCAGTCACACAACGGACGCCCGGGCGGGGGGCGAACTTCGGAGGTCACTCGGGTCCGGACTGGTCGATGGATCGTGAGGACGCTGTGAGCCAATCCGGAGGTTCCGGCGACACGACCCAGATCGCCTGGAGAATGCCGTACAACCCGAACGCCAAGGGAAGCGGCCACCAATCCAGATCGATGGTGAGGACCACCACTATGACGGTGGTGATCACACCCAACCCGTTGCTGATGCGGCTCGCCGTCGACTGAGGTACTTGGGCACCGCGGAACCACGTCACAGCGAGGGCAATCACGCACATGACCAGGCCGGCTGTAGCCAGTTCTGGAAAGAGGTGCATGGCGCTCAACGCCTAGCTACGCACCCAACGGGCCGGTTCGCACTTTCTTTCGCGTTCTGCCGTTCGATGAGGAACGGGACGCGTTCATGGAGAGCATCATCCGGATCAGCGCTGCATGATCCGGATGATGGGGCCCTGACCGAAGAGGCGGCCGAACAGACCCACGACCCCGCCCGGGTAGTCCACCAGGTCCGGGTTGGCGAAGGCGTCGACGGCGCGTCCCACCGCCTCCTTGATCCGGTTCACCCACATCCTGATGCCGAGCAGCACCCCGCCACCGGTGATGGCAGTGACCGCGGCCCCGGCGGCAATGTCGTTCCAGCCGAACCCGTCGGGGCCTGCGCCCGCCGCCGCCACCACGCCCCCCACGGCCGCGGCGGCGACGAGGAGTTGGATGCCGCGGCGGCGCAACCTGCCGGTGTCCGCCGCGATCCGGACCAGCTGCTGGGTGTCGGTGGCGGGACGGACCACGGTGGTCACCTCCTCGACGCCGCGCAGCGTCCCGGAGCCCTGGGCCATCCGCAGCTTCATCCGGGCGGTGGTGAGCAGGGCCGGATCCCGCTCCCACCGTGTACCGCTGACCGACTCCGACCGCTTGCGCAGCCCCTCATGGGTGCCCAGCCAGTTGTCGATGGCGGCCCGCACCCGGGCGGGATCGCCGGGGATGATGGCCTGGGCGGCCACACCCTCGGGGCCGATGAGCCGGTCGATCCAACCGGGCTCCTCGGTGTCGAGCCGGAGCAGCTCCTCGGCCAGCGCCTGGCTGAGATGGGCCGGGTCGACCGACAGCTCGGCGGCGATGCGGCCCAGCATCTCGGAGTCGATGGTGTCTGCATTCGGGGATTGCGCCTGCGCCTGGAGGGCGATGGCCCGCTCCAGCACCCGCTCCGCCTCGGGCACCGAGAGCTGATGCAACCGATCGGCCAGCGCCTCGGTCACCTCGGGCGGGATGGCGTCCCTCGGGGCGTGCTCCCTGTTCATGCCCGCAAGTATGCCGTGCCGCCCGGCCATCGGCGATGGTTCAGGCGGCGGGACGGTGGGTGGCGGCGATCCGGCCCCCGCCCAGCACCTCGTCGCCCCGGTAGAACACCGCAGCCTGTCCCGGGGCCACCCCGAGCTGCGGGATGGCGAACACCGCTCGCCACCCGTCGCCGTGTCGAGCGATGGTGCCGGGAGCGGGTCGGGCCCGGTAACGGACCTTCACCGCCACCTCGACCGGCGCCTCGCCCGACACCGGGGGCGAACCCGACACGAAGGTGGCATCCGCAACGTCACAGCTGGCGGTCGCCAGGTCGTGACGCCGCCCGATCCGTACCGTCGCCGTTGCCGGGTCGATCCCGGTGACGTAGCGGGGACCGTCGGCGGCGGCGACCCCGATCCCCCGCCGCTGCCCGATGGTGAAGTCGATGGTCCCCCCGTGCTCGCCCACCCGCCGGCCGTCCTCATCGACGATGGGACCGGGCCGAGCCAGCTCGGGGCGCTCGCCCCGCAGGAACCGCCGGTAATCGCCCTTGCCGATGAAGCACAGGTCCTGGCTGTCCGGCTTGGCGGCGGTGCGCAGCCCCAACTCGGCCGCCTTCTCCCGCACCTGGTGCTTGGTGAGGTGGCCCACCGGGAACCGGATCCGGGCCAGCTCGCCCTGGCCCAGCATGTGAAGCACGTACGACTGGTCCTTGTCGGGATCGGCGGCGGTGCGCAGCGTCCACCGGTCACCGATGCGTTCCACCCGGGCGTGATGGCCGGTGGCCAGCAGGTCGCAGCCGAGCGCCTCGGTGCGGTCGAGCAGCGCCGAGAACCGGACGGTTCGATTGCAGTCGATGCACGGGTTGGGCGTTTCCCCTCGGGCGTATGCCTCGGCGAAGGGATCCACCACCGCGTGACGGAACCGGTCGACGTAGTCGAGCACGTAGTAGGGGACGTCGAGCTGGGCGGCGACCCGGCGGGCGTCCTCGGCGTCGCCAACGGTGCAGCACCCTGCGGTGGGCATCTCCCCCGAGGGCCCCTCCCACTGCTTGAGGGTGACCCCGATGACATCGTGGCCGTGCTCCACCAGCAGGGCGGCGGCGACGGACGAGTCGACACCTCCCGACATGGCGACGAGCACCCTCATCGCAGCGTCCCCACCACGGCCGCCACCGCCTCGGCGGCGGCGATCCCGTCCTGCGGGCGGTCGGGCCAGCCGAAACTGAACCGGACGCACTCGGCGGCGTGGTCCCGGGGCATCCCCATCGCGGTCAGGACGTGCGAGGGGCGGGTCGCCCCCGACGAGCATGCCGACCCGGCCGAGGCGGCGATCCCGGCCTGGTCGAGCCTGACCAGCAGGGTGTCTGCCGGGATCCCAGGTACCCGCAGGTGGCTGATCTGGGGCAGCCGGTCCTCTCCGGCGACGGTGGGCACCACGTCGGGGGCCAGCTCGGCGAGGCGCCGCTCGAACCCGTCACGGGCGGCCCCCACCCGGGCGCGGAACCCCTCCCGGTCGGCGGCGGCCGCCTCCATGGCGGCCACCATCCCCACGATCCCGGCCACATCGACGGTCCCCGAGCGCCGCCCCAGCTCCTGTCCCCCACCATGGATCACCGGCTCGAGTTCGACCCCGGCGGGGACGACCAGCAGCCCCACCCCCTTGGGTCCCCCGAGCTTGTGTCCGCTGAGCGTGATCAGATCGGCGGCGATCTCGGCCACGGTGACCGGATCGGCGCTGAAGGCCTGGATGGCGTCGGTGTGGACCAGCACCCGCGGCAATGCGGAGCGGACCGCCTCGGCGATCTTGCGCACCGGCTGGCGAGCCCCTGTCTCGTTGTTGGCGGCCATCACCGAGACCACCGCGGTGTCGCTCGACACCGCATCGGCCAGGTCGGCCGGGTCGACCACCCCGGTGGGCCCCACCGGGACGACGGTGACCGCTCCACCCATCCGCACCACGAAGCGGGCGCAGGCCAGCACCGCCTCGTGCTCGACGGCGGTGGTGACCACCCCGCCGCCGCCCGGTGCGGGGGCGAGGGCGGCGCCGGCGATGGCGAGGTTGTCGGACTCGGTGCCCCCGCCGGTGAACACCACGTCGAGCGGTCGGGCGGCGCCGAGCATGGCGGCGGCCCGCTCCCTGGCTTCCTCGACGGCGTTCTTGGCGCGCCGGGACACGGCGTGGATCCCCGACGGGTTGCCGAAGATCTCCCCCATATAGGGGGCCATCGCCTCCAGCACCTCGGGGCGGGGCGGCGTGGTGGCGGCGTGGTCCAGGTACCGCATGCGATCAGTCTGCCAGGTCGGGCGCCGGACGACGTCTACCGGGAGCAAAGGGAAAGGGGGCCCGTGGTCACACAGGCCCCCTTCCGTCGGGTCGGTGAATCCGTCAGGGGGGCTAGCCAGACCCACCGACCCGGCGGGCCTCAAACCGATCGAAGCGAGCGAGGGGACGCGCCACACCGCCTGCGGGAATCGTCTCGGACCTGTCCCCCCGTACACACCCTCAATCACCCCCTGTGCGCCCCCGGCCCGGGCCCTGCTCGGCCCTTCGTCGTCCAAGCTATCACCCGACGGGCACCGACGTCGACCCTTACGCTGCCCTCATGGCCGGTGGCGGCGCCATCCGCATCGAGCAGCTGGTCGGAGCACGCCGCGCCGCGGTTTGGGAAGACCTGTCCGATCTGGCCTCCCACGGCGAATGGATGCTCGACGCCGCATCCGTCACCGTCCACGGCGAGGGCACACCCGGGTTGGGAACCCGACTCCAGGTGCTCACCCGGATCGGCCCGCTGCGCACCACCGACCACATGGTGGTGACCGGATGGAAACCGCCCCGCCGGATGGCGGTCCGCCACCGGGGTCTGGTCGGCGGCGATGGCGAGTTCACCCTCGACGACCGCGGCGACTCCACCCTGGTGCGCTGGACCGAGCGCCTCGAGTTTCCCTGGGTGTTCGGTGGCCCGGTAGGCGCCATGGCCGCCCGCCCGATACTGGTGGCGGTGTGGCGGCGCAACCTGCGGCTCTTCGCCGCCCGCTTCGGGTAGATCGCTCGTCTCCCCCCGGTCGATACCCGGCGGGAGACGAGCGTCTGCCTTCCGGCGCTACTTGACCTGGAACACGTCGAACATCTGGTAGGCGATGGCGTGCGGTGGGCCTCCGACCCGGTCGGATATGAAGCAGACCAGGATGTAGGTCCGTCCCGACTCGAACCCGCCGGGCACCTCGAACTGAATGCCGAGCCCAGAGCTGGCGATGCCGCTGAAGGCGATGTCCTCGGGCAACGCCACTCCCTCCGGCGGCGGCGCATCAGGTGGCGCCTCGAGCAGGGCGGTGAAGGCGGCTTCGCCGTCCTCGACCGTGGTGCCCTCGGGGAACACCGACACCGCGGCGAAGTGGACCTCGTTGGGGCCGTCGTTGACGAAGTTGATGGTGGTGTCGCCCGCCTGGATGTCCGGCTCGAATCCGTAGTCGACCGCGGTGATGGTCCCGTCGGCCTCGGGCAGGGCGGCGGCGCCGTCACCGGCGGTGACGGTGATGGGCTGTGCCATGCCCAGCGTCAGGTGCGGGGCTCCCTCGGCTCTTCCTCACCCTCGGCCGGCGTCCCTGCAGCATCACCGGTGAGGGCGCAGAACACCACGTAGTTGCCGGGCTCGGTGACGGTGAACGTGGCCGTACCGGAGCCGCCGGCCTCGACCTCGATCGGGCCCATGGCCGCACCGGCGTATGCCGGGAACGGCCCACCTTCCAGCACCGGCGGGAAGTCGGTGACGAACTGCTCGACGGTGGCGTCGCCGATCTCGACCAGACCGAACTCGTGGGCAACCGCCCCCGTGTTGTCGACGGTGACCTCGATCACCCCGGCCGGGATCTCCTGGGGCGCGTTCTGGAAGGCGTAGTCGATGGTCTCGACGCTGAAGGCGAACGGTGCGGCCGCCGTCGCCTCGGTAGTCGTAGCCGCCGCGGCGGTGGTGCCGGTGTCGTCGTCATCGCCGCCGCATGCCGCCAGGAGCAGCACGAGCGGCAGCAGGGCGCCGAAGAACCGTCGGTAGTGTTTCGCCATCCTGATCGCTCCCCTTGTTTGGTGTGACGGGAACCGCCACATCGGCGAACACTAGGCGGCGGGAATTGGGCATCGCGGCCGTGGCCAAGCCCACTTTTCGTGTCTTCTTGACACCGGGAGGGTCACGATCTGGTGACGGACTCCGGTCAGCGCCCGATGAACGCGGGCCGCTCCTTGGCCACGAAGGCGAGGATCCCGGTCTTGGCGTCCTCGGTGCCGAACACCCGGTCGAAGGCCTCCCGCTCCACCGCCATGGCGTCCCCGATGGGAAGGCCCCAGCCGCCGCCCATCGCCCGTTTCACCGCCCCGTACGCCTTGGTGGGGCCGGTCGCCCACCGGGCGGCGTCCTCCATGGCGACGGCGATGAGCTCGCCGGCGGGGACCACCTTGTCCGCCAACCCGAGCGCTAGCGCCTCGTCGGCGGTGACGTGGCGGCCGGACATGTTGAGTGTCTTGGCCGCCTGGTAGCCGATGAGCCGGGGCAGCCGCTGGGTTCCCCCGGCGCCCGGGATGATCCCGAGGAGGATCTCGGGCTGGCCCACCTTGGCGTCCTCGGCCAGGTACCGGAAGTCGGCCCCCATCGCCAGCTCGAGCCCCCCGCCGAGGGCGTAGCCGGGGATGGCGGCGATGGTCGGCTTGTCGAGCCCCTCGAGACGGTGCACGGCTTCGGCCAGACCGGTCGCCTGCGGCTCCGGGTCGTCGCCGTCGAAGGCTTCGACGAACCGGGTGATGTCGGCGCCGGCGGCGAAATGCCGGTTCCCGGTGATCACCACGGCCCGGACGGCATCGTCCTCGGCCTCTCCGATAGCGGCGTCGACATCCGCGATCAGCTCGGCGTTGAGGGCATTGACCGGTGGTCGGTTGAGGGTGATCCGGGCGACGGCGCCCTCGACGGCGTACTCGACAAGGCTCACGGCTGCTCCCGTTCTGTGCGGTGACCTGGCGGGCCAGGCTACCCGGGCGAAGTGGTGCTGGCCCGACCCACACGGCAAACTTTGAGCGACTCACACCGTCAGGCAGTGTCACACGCTCAAAGCTCCGTCCACTCCAGACCCACACGGCAAACTTTGAGCGACTCACACCGCCAGGCAGTGTCACACGCTCAAAGTTCCGTCCGCTTCGCACCCACACGGCAAACTTTGAGCGACTCACACCGTCAGGCAGTGTCACACGCTCAAAGTTCCGTCTCGTCGGGGCGGGCCATGTCGGTGATCTCCCGAGCGGCCGTCCACGGGTCGACCTCCCTGGCCACCACCCGGTCGATGATCCGATGCCAGGTCTTGTCGTCGATGCCACCTCGCACCCGGCGGCGCACCGTGTTGATCACCTCAGCCCTGACCTCCTGGACCAGCCGGTCTCGGCGTAGCGCCTGCAGCTCGCCGTCCTCGAGCAGGTGGCGCCGGTGGGCGGCGATGGCGTTCCACAGGTCGGCGACCCCCTCGCCGCTCTCCGCAACGGTGGGGACGATGGGCGGCTGCCATCCGTGGGCCCCGCCCAGTTCGAGCATCTGGCGCAGGTCACGCACCGTCTCCTTCACCCCGGGCCGGTCGGCCTTGTTGACGACGAACACGTCGCCGATCTCGAGCAGCCCCGCCTTGGCCGCCTGGATGCTGTCCCCCCACCGGGGGTTGACCACCACCACGGTGGTATCGGTGTTGCCGGCGATGTCGACCTCGGCCTGTCCCACCCCCACCGTCTCCACCAGGATCTCGGAGAACCCGATCCCGTCGAGCACGGCCAGGCAGCGCGGTGTCGCCTCGGAGATGCCGCCGAGGTGGCCCCGGGTGGCGAGCGAGCGAATGTAGACACCGGGGTCGTCGGTGTGGTCCTGCATCCGCACCCGGTCTCCGAGGATGGCGCCGCCGGAGAACGGGCTGGAAGGATCGACGGCGACCACCGCCACCGACGACCCCTCCGTGCGGATCCGGCCGATCAGCCCGCTGGTCAGCGTCGACTTGCCGGCACCGGGGGCGCCGGTGAGACCGACGGTCCAGCCCCGCCCGGTGTCGCTGAACAACGTGGCCAGGACCCGTCGCCCCGCCTCGCCATCGGCCTCCACCAAGGTGAGCAGCCGGGCCAGCGAGCGCCGGTCACCCTGGCGGGCGCCTGCGATCAGGGCGGCGGGATCGGACGGGATCGCCATCGCCGGGAGGATACCGACGGGCGCCGCCGGTGCCGGACTGTCCCGGCCGGTGGGGCCGTTCGTCAGGAAAGCGTCACGGAGTCGGCCACGAAGGGCTCGCCGGTGCAGGAAGGATCGGGCTCGGCCACCCATTCGAGGTCCCGCTCGATGGGCACGTCGTCGGCCAGGGGACCGCCGCCCACGGTGATCGTGTCGCCGGTGCGGATGGCGACCGGGGCTGATCCTCGGTCGGTGAACGTGATCGTCGCCCGACTCGGGATCCCGGGCAACCTCGTCGGACTCCCTCACCAGGAGGACGATCGTGTCATCCTCCCTGACCAGGTTCACGCACCGTTCGGCGATGACCACCTCACCGGTGCCGGCCAGCACATCCTCGCTGCCCGGGTCCGGGTCCGAGGACGGCGAGCGGCCCCCATGATTCCGCATCCGACCCGCATGCCGTCGAGGCGAGGGCCATCAGAGCCGAAGCCACACCGAGCAACCACCTACTTCGAGGACCGTGACACCGATCGCCTCATCGAGCAGCAAGAATTGGCCGGAACGATCTCAGACGGCGATGACCTCTTCGACCCCGGGGACCCGGTCGCGCAGGATGCGCTCGATCCCGGCGGTCAGCGTCATCGTCGACATCGGGCAGCCCCCGCAGGCGCCGACCAGCTGGAGGGTGACCTTGCCGCCGTTGGTGCCGAGCAGGATCAGGTCCCCGCCGTCCGACTGCAGCGCCGGCCGGATGTACTCCAGCGTCTCCTGGAGGATGCCCAGGTCGATGTCGCTGGCGCCGGTGGGGGCATCGGATGGATCTGCGGGCGGGCCCACCTCGATGACCGAGCCGGTGATCTTGGGTGCGGTGATGGTGTCGGGGGTGTCAGTCATGTGTCTCTGGTGGCAACCGGCTCGGGCCCGGTCGCATTCCCACCATCAGGATAGGAGAAATGGTGTGCGGCGGGGAGTCGTGTATCAACACGGTCAGCGGAAGCGGATCCTCCACGTCCGGTCGGCATCGAACTCTGGGAACTCGGCGGGTCGGAGCCGGACCAGGCCGCCCTCGTCCGTCAGCCTCCAGGACCCGGCGCGCAGGGCGAGGCCGGAGGCCTCGAACGGCCCGGTGGCGACCAGCCGCAGGATGTCCTGTCCCCAGTCGAGCCCGACCCGCACCCGCTCGGGGACGAACCCGGCGCCGTTCTCGGGGACCAGGCCGTTGTAGTAGTGGGCCAGGATCTCGCCGGCAGAGGCGCCGTCGAGACCCATGGCGTATGCGCCGTATTGGCTCATCCCCACCGAGTGGCCCCAGCCTTCGCCGATGAAGGTGACCCGGCCGACGCCGAGCACATCCTCGGGCGGGATCCCGAGGGGAAGCCCCAGGAGCGGTGCCGGGGTGTACCCGACCTCGAAGGTGTACGACGGGATCGTCTGCGGCCAGCGGTTGCCGTCCGGTCTTCTCGCCGGGAGCGCCGCCGGGTAGAACACCGGCCCGTACCGGTTGAAGCCGGCGCGGACGTCGGCCACCGGGATCTCGACACGGTCGAGGCCGTCGACCACCAGGGCCGCCGTCCCCTCCCCCTCCGGGGGCGTCTCCACCGCCACGGCGTCGACCCTCGATCCGATCGGATGGCCCGCCGCCGCCATGATCCGGCGGAACTGGCTCAGGTCGACGCTCACCTCCCACCGAGCGAACGGCGTCACCGCGGCCTCGGGGGACGGCGCTCCCACCAGGTACGCCTTGGGATCACCCCCGAAGATGTCCTGCACCGGCCGGGTCCTCGATCCGGCGCTGGACGAATACAGGGCCTGGGCCGGCGCCCCGTCGTGCAACAGGATCTGGCCGGCGGTGGCGGCCACCGCAACCACCCAACGCCCCCCGTCGCTCTGATCGACCAGCCCCGAGCCGACGTACACCTGGCATTGGTCGGTGGCGCAGATGTCGAACCCGTAGGCGGCGCCGGAGGACGAGCGGCCCTGAGCCAGGGTCCAGGCCAGATAGGTACGGGCGGCCACCGCTTGGGCCTGTAACGTCGCCGCCGGCCACGAGAACGGGACCTCGGCGATCCCGGCCAGGTAGCCGTCGAGGCCCACCTCCTCGACCAGGGCGAGCCCGTCACCATGGGCGGACACCTCGAGCACCCCTGCGTAACGGTGGTCGGCGATGACGAACTCGGTGCCCGGTGCCGGGATCAGCGAGACCGACGGCGATTCCGGGACCAGCTCCCCGCCCGGCTGGGCGGCGGCGGAGCTGACGGGGAACGTGGCCATGGCACCGGCCCCCAACGCCAGACCCAGGACGGCGACCGACCACCTCGGTGCCACGGTACGGCGCCGCCCCACCCGGCGACCAACCTGTCCGGGGGTCACCGGGCTTCGATGGCGGCGCCCATGGCGGCCAGCTTGGCCACCAGCCCGTCGTAGCCCCGTTCGATGTGGTGGGCGTCGGTGATCACGGTCTCGCCGTCCGCCCGCAGCCCGGCCAGGACGAGGGCGGCGCCGGCACGGATGTCGCAGCCGTCGACCTCACACCCGCTGAGCCGCCCCACCCCGCGGATCACCACGTGCTGGCCGTCGGTGTGGATGTCCGCCCCCATCCGGCCCAGCTCGCCGATGTAGCGGAACCGGGCCTCGTAGACGTTCTCGGTGAGCAGTGAGGTCCCGTCGGCGACCGAGAGGAACGCCACCATCTGCGGATGCATATCGGTGTGGAAGCCGGGGAAGGGGAGGGTGGCGAAGTCCACCGCGGTCGGCCGGTCCGGCCCGGTGACGGTGACGGTGTCGAGGCCGACGTCGATGGTGCACCCGGCGTCCCGCATCTTGCGCAGCTCCATGCGGAGGTGGTCGGGCACGCAGCCGGTGACGGTGACGGTGCCTCCGGTGATGGCACCGGCCAGGGCGTAGGTGCCCGCCTCGAGCCGGTCGGGCACCACCCGGTGCTCGGTGGGGTGGAGCGACTCGACCCCGCGCACCTCGATGGTCGAGGTCCCCGCCCCCTCGATCTTGGCCCCCATCTTGGTCAGCATCTCGGCGAGGTCGGCCAGCTCGGGCTCGCGGGCGGCGTTGGTGATCATGGTCGTCCCCCGGGCGAGGACGGCGGCGAGCAGCACGTTCTCGGTGGCACCCACCGACGGGAAGTCGAGGGCGACCTCGGTGCCGTGGAGGCCGTCGGGGGCGGACGCCTCGAGCACGCCGTGGTTGAGGGTGAACACCGCACCCATCGCCTCCAGCCCGTCGAGGTGCATGTCGATGGGTCGCGAACCGAAGTCGTCGCCGCCGGGCAGCGCCACCCTGGCCTCCCCCCGCCGGGCGAGCAGGGCACCGAGGATCAGGATCGAGGCACGCATCCTCCGCACCAACTCGAGCGGTGCCTCGGCGATCGGCTCCTCGGGGACGTCGACCACCAGCTCGGTGCCGTCAAGGATGCACCGGGCACCGACGTGCACCAACACCTCACCCATCACCCGCACGTCGAGGATCCCGGGCACGTTGCTCAGCACATGACGGCCGGGAGCGAGCAGGGTCGCCACCATGTGCTTGAGCACGGCGTTCTTGGCGCCCAGCACCGCCACCGGGCCGCTGAGGGGACGCCCGCCCACCAGGCGGATCTCGTTCATTGGTGCGAGTCTATGGGTCGTTGCCGGTAAACCCGTCCAGATCCCGCCGCTCAGGGGACCGGGACCACCGAGCCGGTGATGATCTCGGCGTGCTCGGACCATGACGTGTTGGGGGCGCGCACCTCGACCGCGATGGCGTCGAGGCCCCCGATGGGGATCAACCGGAACCACAGCCGCCCGTCGCGGTACGACCCGAACGAGGTCACCGAGCCGTCCACCAACGGCTTGGTGGTCTGCAGCTCGGCATCTCCATCGTCGATCAGCGCCCAGAAGCTGCGCAGGATCACCTCGGGGGTCTGCGGCCAGACGAGCCCGTTGGCGGTCGCCAGCGCCTCCATGCTCACCCCGCTCACCGTCGCCCCGATGGACTCGTCCGCAGGGTGGCGCAGCGACACGAACTCATCGGACCGCTCCACCACCTCCCAGTCGTCCGGATAGGTCACGCAGAAGTCGGCGGCGCAGGCCTCGGTGGCCGCCCCGGGCGCGGAGGCGTCCGGGCCCGACCCGCCACATCCGGAGAGGGCGAGCAGAACGAGCACCATCAAGGCCACGGTACGGAGCGACACCCCGGCAGGCTACCGGGGGCCGATTTCCCGGGCACCCATCTCCCTGGGGACCGCTCACCCGCCGCGTGTACGATGCCGCGATGGTCGGCTCCCCCGAGCACTACGTCAACCGCGAGCTGTCGCTGCTCGACTTCCAGGTGCGGGTCCTGGCGCTGGCGGAGCGGGTCGACCTGCCCCTTCTGGAGCGGCTCAAGTTCGTCTCCATCGTCAGCCAGAACCTCGACGAGTTCTTCCAGGTGCGGGTGGCGGGGCTGCTCAACCAGGTCGACAGCGGCGTCACCACCACCGGCCCTGACGGGCGCAGCCCCACCCAGCAGCTCGAGGCCATCAACGAGCGGGTCATCGAGCTGTTCTCCAGGATCGACACCCTGTTCACCAAGGAGCTGCTCCCGCTTATGGATGATGCGGGAATCCACCTGGTCTCGTACCAGGACCTCGCCCACGACGAGATCGCCGAACTGCAGGACCGGTTCGAGCAGCAGGTGTTCCCGGTGCTCACCCCGCTGGCGGTCGATCCGGCCCATCCCTTCCCCTACATCTCGAACCTGTCGCTCAACCTGGCGGTGCTGGTGCGCGACCCGGACACCGATCAGATCCAGTTCGCCCGGCTCAAGGTGCCGCCGCTGCTCCCCCGCTTCTCACCGCTCGGCGACGGGCGCTTCGTCCCGGTGGAGCAGGTCATCGCCGCCAACTGCGATCGGCTGTTCCCCGGGCACGCCGTCGTCGACACCTTCGCCTTCCGGGTGACCCGCACCGCCGAGCTCGCCGTCGAGGAGGCCGAGGCGGACGACCTGCTGCAGGCGATCGACTCGCTGCTCCGCTTCCGCCAGCGCGCCGCCGGAGCCATCAGGCTCGAGGTCGAGGAGCGGTCGGGCGAGAAGGCGGTCGAGCTGCTCCGCCGAGAGCTCCAGCTCGAGACCGGCGAGATCTACACCCGGGCGGCGCTGCTCGACCTGAGCTCCCTGATGTCGTTCTACGACCTCGACCGACCCGACCTCAAGGAGACGCCATGGTCCCCGACCACCGGTCTCAGGATGCGGTCCGGCGGCGACGAGAAGGTGCGGATGTTCGATCTCATCCGCAGGGGCGACATCCTGGTCCACTACCCGTACGAGTCGTTCGCCACCTCCACCGGGGCCTTCCTCGCCCAGGCGGCGGCCGACCCGCACGTGCTCGCCATCAAGCAGACGCTGTACCGCACCTGGGCCTCCGAGGATCCCGCCGTCGGCGGCGAGGAGGCGGTGGTGCGGTCGCTGATGCAGGCGACCGAGGCCGGCAAGCAGGTGGTGGTCCTGGTCGAGGTGACCGCCCGCTTTGACGAGGCGGCCAACCTCACCTGGGCCAAGATGCTGGAGGACTCGGGGGTCCACGTCGTCTACGGAGTGGTCGGGCTCAAGACCCACTCCAAGATCCTGCTGGTGATCCGGCGCGAGCGTGACGGGCTGCGCCGCTACTCCCACATCGGCACCGGCAACTACAACCCCAAGACCGCCCGTCTCTACGAGGACATGGGGATCTTCACCGCCGACCCCGACATCGGGCGCGACCTGTCCGAGCTGTTCAACGCCCTCACCGGCTACGGCGAATCGACGGCGTACCGCAAGCTGCTGGTCGCCCCCACCACCCTCCGCCGCCGGATCACCGAACGGATCCGCCACGAGGGCGACCGGGGGCCCGACGGCAGGATCCTGTTCAAGATCAACCACATCGACGATCCGGGGATCATCGAGGAGCTGTACCAGGCCTCGCAGAAGGGCTGCCAGATCGATCTGGTGGTGCGAGGCATCTGCTCGCTGCGGGCAGGGGTGCCCGGGCTCTCCCCCACCATCAGGGCCCGCTCGATCGTGGGTCGGTTCCTCGAGCATTCCCGCATTTACCGGTTCGGCCATCCCGACGACGGCGCCGTCTACTACCTGGGGTCGGCCGACATGATGACCCGCAACCTGGACAAGCGGGTCGAGGCCCTGGTCCCGGTGACCGATCCCCGACTGAAGGGTCGCCTCGAGGAGATCCTGCAGGTGCTGATGGAGGACGACGCGCTGGCCTGGTCCCTCTCCGGGGAGACGTGGACCAAGGTGCCGACCGTCACCGGGCTGGACGCCCACGCCGCCCTGCAGCGGCTCGCCCTCGACCGCCAGGAATCCGAGGGCGCCCGCTGATGACGACCGACCCACTGGCACCGGCCCGTGGGGCCGGCGCCGTCGCCCTCCGCGACGGGCGCAAGGGCACCAGGATCCTGCTGGTCCACCGCCCCAGGTATGGCGACTGGTCGCTCCCCAAGGGACACCTCGACGGCGGCGAGAGCTACCAGGCGGCTGCGCTGCGCGAGTTGGCCGAGGAGGCGGGGGTCACCGGGAAGATCGGGGCGCTGGTGGGGAGCATCGGCTACCGGGTGCTGAACAGGCCCAAGGTGGTCCGCTACTGGCTGGTCGAGGCGGCCGGCGGAAGCTTCCGCCCCAACGCCGAGGTCGACGAGGTGATGTGGGTCTCGCCCAAGAAGGCGCTGCTGGTGACCTCGTACGACGGCGACCGGGCCGTCATCACCGCCGCCATGCGACGGCTGGAGACGCCCCGGTCGGGCCGGATCCACCTGGTCCGCCATGCCGAGGCGGGGAGCCGGTCGGCGTGGAAGGGGGCGGACGAGAAGCGGCCGCTGTCACCGCTGGGTCGCAAGCGGGCGAGGGCGATCTCGGCCAGGCTGCTGCGCACACCCATCACCCATATAGCCAGCTCGCCGTACGTGCGGTGCGAACAGACCGTTGCCGGGATAGCCCACTCCCTGGACATGCCGGTGGAGATCGACAAGGCCCTCGCCGAGGGCCAGCCGCTGGAGGGCCTCCTCGATCTCTTCGGCGATCTCGAGGGAGCCACCGCCGTTCTCTGCTCGCACGGCGACATCGTCTCGGGGCTGATCGGGATGCTCGCCGCCGAGGGGGTCGCCCTCGATGGCGACCTGCAGTGCAAGAAGGCCTCGGTGTGGGACCTCGACCTGCACAAGGGCAGGGTCACGGCGGGAACCTACGTCCCCCCGGGCTGAGGCTGAGGCCCGTCAGTGCTCGCGGCGTGAGGCGAGCACCGCCCCGCCGAGGACCAACACGACCCCAAGCAGGGCGATGGCGGCAACGGTCTCGTCCAGAAGGGCCATCCCGAGCACCAGGGAGACCACCGGGATCAGATAGGTGACGAACGACGCCCGCGACCCCCCGACCCTGGCTACCTGGTCCGGGTGTCGATCCAATCCGCCGTCGTCTCCACCAGCCCTGCCAGCACCTCGGGGGTGGTGGTGTCCGACCGTTTGGGGACGGCGAACGAATGGTCGGCGTCCTCGATGGCGACCAGCTCGGCATTGGGCAGCGCCTCCACCAAGGGTCGGATCAGGTTGAGGGGACAGAGGCGGTCGCGAGTCCCGGCGAAGAAGAGCTGAGGGGCTTCGATCCTGTCCAGATGGTCGGTGGGTCGCGGCTCGGTCTTGCCGATCGCCACCAGCGGGTAGCCGTAGTGCACCAGCCCGTCCGCGTCTTCGCCCCGGTCCACGATCAAATGGGATCCGATCCTGGCCCCCATCGACTTGCCGGCGAGCACCACCGAGTCGCATTCGGGGCGCAGCCGGACGACGGCGGCGGCGTGGGCGTCGAGCAGTCGATCGGGACGGTCGGGAGCCCGCCGGCCCGCCGCCATGTACGGGTAGTCGAAGGTGAGCACGGTGAACCCGGTGGCGGCGAGACCGTTCCGCATGGCCACCATCCAAGGATGGTCCTGACCGGCGCCGGCGCCATGGGCAAGCACGACCCCCACGGCGCCACCGCCGACGAGCCGGGTGGGGAGGCGGTCACCGGACGCCGTTGTGATCGTCGGTGTGCGCACCCGCCGAGTATGGCGGTTGGCAGCGAACCTAAGGTTCTGCGTACCCCTGACGAGTACCAATCCGCTGAAGTTCGAGACCGGGTGGCCGCGGGCGGCGAACCAAGGGTTAGGCTCGACGACCCGTGAGCCTCGAACTGGTCATCAGACCGACCGCGGGCGATGTGGCCGACACCCTGGCCGAGGACATCGCCGACCACGTCACCTCCGCCTTCCGCCCCACCATCGGGCTGGCCGGGGGCAGCACACCGGCGGCCACCTATCGCCGCTGCTCGGGGCTCGACCTCCCGTGGGCGGACACCCTGCTGTGGCTGGCGGACGAACGATGGGTCCCGGCCGACCATCCGGATTCCAACGCCCGGATGATCAATGCCAATCTCGGGCCGGGAGCGACCAGGTTGGTGACCGCCAACTACGACCTGGGCGATCCCGGTGCGGCCGCCGCCGAGTACGAGCAGATCCTCGACGAGGTCTTTGCCGATGACGACGGACGTCCCGACCTCGTCCTGCTCGGGATCGGCGACGACGGGCACACGGCGTCGCTGTTCCCGGGAACCGACGCCCTCGACCAGCGGGAGCGCTGCTATGTCGCCAACTACGTGCCCGACAGGGCCGCCTGGCGGCTCACCGCCACCCTTCCTCTGCTGTGGGCGGCCCGCCAGGTGTGGTTCCTGGTCACCGGCGAGTCGAAGGCGGATGTCGTGGCGGAGATCCTCGACGAGGGCGCCCCGTATCCCGCAGGGCTGGTCTCCTCCGGCACCTCGGAGCCGACCTGGTATCTCGACGAGGCGGCGGCGAGCCGGCTCCGCCACCCCACCTGAGAGGAGCCCGCCCATGGTCACCGCAGCATCGAGCGTCGTCATCGACGGTCACCACCACGGTGGCCCCACCCTCACCCTCGACCACGAGCCGACCTGAGGCCCTCTTGCGCCGCGTCACCACCGACGAGCGCCGCCATCGGCTGGCGGTCCGCCATCACCTCGCCGCCCCGGGGCCGGACATCGTCCAGATCGCCGATGACCTGGTCGGCTACCACGCCACCGACCCGGTGACCGTGTACCTGGCGGCGCGGGCCCGGTACCCGGAGCTCACCGTCGACGCCTTGGAGGACGCCCTCTACGAGCGGCGTACGCTGCTCAAGCTGCTCGGGATGCGCCGCACCATGTTCGTGGTCACCCCCGAGGTCGGGGCGGTGATCGACGCCGCCTGCACCAGGACGCTGTCGGCGGGGGAGCACCGCCGCCTGGAGGGTGTGCTGAAGGCGAACGGAGTGACCGAGGACGGATCGAGGTGGATCGCCGCCATGACCGAGCGCGTCCTCGACGATCTGCGACGCAACGGACCCGCCACCGCCAGGGAGCTGGCCGTGCGGATCCCAGAGATGGGCCTCAAGGTGACGATGGGCCAGGGCAGATGGGCGGCCGAAGTCGCCGTGTCCACCCGGATGCTGTTCCTGCTCGCCACCGACGCCATGGTGATCAGGGCACGGCCGCTGGGGAGCTGGCTGTCGAGCCAGTACCGGTGGGCCGCCACCGACACCTGGTCGCCGGAGCTGCTGCGGCGGATCGACACCGCCGAGGCCCAGTCCGAGCTGATCCTGCGCTGGCTCCAACGCTTGGGACCGGGGACGACGACCGACCTCACCTGGTGGACCGGGCTGACCAAGAAGGCGGTGACGGCAGCGCTGGAGGCGGCCGGGGCGGTCGAGGTCACGCTCGACGAGGGCGGCGCCGGGTGGTTGGCCCCCGACGACCTCGGCCGGCAGGAGCCGGTGCACAAGCCGTGGGCGGCCCTCCTCCCCGGGCTCGACCCTACCGTGATGGGCTGGAAGCAACGCGACTGGTACCTGGACCCGGCGATGGTGCCGGAGCTGTTCGATACCAACGGCAACGCCGGGGGCACCGTGTGGGTCTCGGGCCGGGTGGTGGGCGGGTGGGCGCAGCGGCCCGAAGGCTCGATCACCGTTCGCCTCCTCGACCAGGTCGACCCCGCCGGCCGCGACCTGATCGACACCGAGGCCGAGCGGCTGGAGCGGTGGCTCGACGGGACCGTGGTCACCCCGAGGTTCCGCACCCCCCTGGAGCGAGAGCTCACCGCCGAGGGTTGAGTTCGACCGCGCCTCCTTACGTTTTGACGTTTCTTCGAGCTGTACCTTTACGTTGTTCCGCAAAGCCGCTTTCACGTTCCGGCTGGTCGACCGCTTCGAACTGGATGGCAACGGTCTGCGCTGGATCGTCGATGGCGAGCGGGCCGATCCTCGATCAGCCGCTGGTGGTCGAGGTCGCACCCGGGGAGACGGTGGCGGGTGGGCCGGTGGTAATCACCCCGCGGCGCACCACCTCGAGGAGAACGGAGCCGGCGGGAGAGTCGGTCACCAGGTCGTCCACCTCGGCGGCGATGCGCTGGTTGAGGTCGGCCGGGTCGCAGCCGAGCCGGGTCACCGAGGCGTCGAGCTCGCCGCCGATGCGCTCCAGCTCGTCGAGCTCGGGGATGGGCTCCCCCTCTACGAAGTCATCGATCCGCACCTGGTCGAGCAGGCGGGCGTATGCCCTGACCAGTTGGGCTCCCACCTCGACCAGCCCGTCGCAGTCCTCCACCTCGGCCGGTTCGGGAACGTTCTCGTCCGAGCCGGTGCAGGCGGCGACGGTGAGCACCAGGCCGAGCGCAGCCAACCATCGCCGCGGATGAGGCGCGGTCACCGGATCACAGACCCTTGGGGTGCCAGACCGTCTTGGTCTCGGTGAAGTCGGCGATGAAGTACGGGCTGCGGTCGAGCGGGTTGCGGCGCACCACCACCCGCTTGACGTTCTCGGCGGCGGAGAACGAGGCCGCCGACGCCAGCTCGGTGCCGGCGCCGGTGAGGTCGATGCCGTCGACGTCCATGTGCCCCGCCAGGAACGGGGTCAGCTCGGCGGGGGGTCCGGTGAGGATGTTGACCACGCCTCCCGGCAGGTCGGAGGTGGCCAGCACCTCGGTCAGGCTCACCGCAGGGATGGGCCACGGCTCGCTGGCCACCACGACCGCGGTGTTGCCGGACACGATCACCGGGAGCAGCCGGTGGATCAGCCCGAGCAGCGACGGCTCGGACGGAGCGACCACCCCGATCACCCCGGACGGCTCCGGCGCCGAGATGTTGAAGAACGGGCCCGCCACCGGGTTCAGGTTGCCGTGGATCTGGGCGAACTTGTCCGCCCACCCGGCGTACCAGACGGTGGAATCGATGGCGGCGTCGACCTCGGCCCCGGCGTCCGCCTCCGACGCTCCGGTGTAGGCGACCTGCTCGGCGAAGATGGCCGCCCTGTCCTCGATCATCTCTGCGATGCGGTACAGGACCTGGCCCCGGTTGTACGCCGTCTTCTCCGCCCAGCCGGGTTGGGCGGCGCGGGCGGAGCGCACCGCATCGCGCAGGTCCTTGCGGGACGCCCACGCCACCCTGGCCACCACCTCGCCGGAGGCGTCGACCACCGGGTAGCTGCGCCCAGACTCGGAACGGGGGAAGCCGCCGCCGATGTACAGCTTGTGGGTCTTCTTGACGGCGATGCGGCTCACGACCACGGGCCCTTCAGGTAGGCGGCCAGCCCGTGGCGCCCGCCCTCGCGTCCGAAGCCGGATTCCCGGTACCCACCAAACGGTGAGGCCGGATCGAACTTGTTGTAGGTGTTGGCCCACACCACCCCGGCCCTGAGCCGGTCCGCCATCCACAGGATCCTCGACCCCTTGGTGGTCCACACCCCGGCCGACAGCCCGTACGGGGTGTTGTTGGCCTTCTCCACCGCCTCTGCGGGTGTGCGGAAGCTCATCACCGACAGCACGGGACCGAAGATCTCCTCCTGGGCGATGCGGTGGCTCTGCGACACCCCGGTGAACAGCGTCGGCCGGAAGTAGAAGCCCCTGGTGGGCAGGGCGCAGTCCGGCTGGTACAGGTCGGCGCCCTCCTCGACACCTGCCGACACCAGCGCCTCGATCCGGTGCAGCTGCTCGGCGCTGTTTATCGCCCCGATGTCGGTGTTCTTGTCGAGCGGGTCGCCCACCCGCAACGTCTCCAGCCGGTTGCGCAGCTTGTCGAGGAAGTGGTCGTGGATGCTCTCCTGGACGAACAGCCGGCTCCCGGCGCAGCACACGTGGCCCTGGTTGAAGAAGATCCCGTTGATGACCCCCTCCACCGCCTGGTCGACCGGGGCGTCCTCGAAGATGATGTGGGCACCCTTCCCCCCCAGCTCGAGGGTGAGCTTCTTCCCCGATCCGGCCAGGGCCCGCTGGATGCCCTTGCCGACGGCGGTGGACCCGGTGAAGGCGACCTTGTCAACGCCGGGATGCTCGACCACGGCGGCTCCGGTCCGCCCGGCCCCGGTGACGATGTTGAGCACCCCGGGCGGAAGCCCGGCCTCGGCGGTGAGCGAGGCGAAGAGGAGGGCGGTGAGCGGGGTGGTCTCGGCCGGCTTGAGCACCACGGTGTTGCCCGCGGCGAGCGCCGGCGCCACCTTCCACGCCAGCATCAGCATCGGGAAGTTCCACGGGATCACCTGGCCGGCGACACCGAGCGGCTCGGGCTTCACCCCGGCGAAGGCGTACTCCAGCTTGTCCGCCCAGCCTGCGTAGTAGAAGAAATGGGCGGCGGCCAGGGGCAGGTCGATGTCGCGCGCCTCCTTGATCGGCTTGCCCCCGTCGATAGTCTCCAGGACGGCGAACTCGCGGGAGCGTTCCTGGAGCATCCGGGCGATCCGGAACAGGTACTTGGCCCGCTCCGCCCCACCCATCCGGCCCCAGTCGCCCTCGAAGGCGGTGCGGGCTGCGGTGACGGCCAGATCGACGTCGGCGGGGCCGGCCTCGGCCACCTTGGCGATCGGCTCCTCGGTGGCCGGGTTGATGGTGTCGAGGTACCTGCGGGACTTGGGGGCCCGGGACCGCCCGTCGATGAACAGCCCGTACTTGTCGGCGATGGCCACCATCTCGGCGGTCTGCGCCGATGGCAGGTAGTCCCAGTCGTCTCGCACCGCGGGGAGTTCGGCCATCTCAGTCCTTCGTGAAGTAGTCGAGCGACTGGTACCGGCCGGTGCGCAGCCAGCGGATCTGCATCAGCACGTCGTTGAGCAGGCTCGACGCCCCGAAGCGGAACAGGTCGGGGGTCAGCCATTGCGTGCCAAGCGTCTCCCGCACCATCACCAGGTACCTGATGGCGTCCTTGGCGGTGCGGATGCCGCCGGCGGGCTTCATCCCGATGATCCCTCCGGTGAGCGACCTGTAGTCGCGGATCGCCTCCAGCATCACCAGCGTCACCGGAAGCGTCGCCGCCGGGTTGATCTTGCCCGTCGACGTCTTGATGAAGTCCGCCCCCGCCGCCATCGCCAGCATCGAGGCGCGGCGCACCGCGTCGAGCGTGCCCAGCTCCCCGGTCTCCAGGATCACCTTGAGGTGGGCCTGACCGCACGCCTCCTTGGTGGCCACGATCTCGTCGAACACCTTCAGGTAGTCGCCGCAGAGGAAGGCGCCCCGGTCGATGACCATGTCGATCTCGTCTGCGCCCGCCGACACCACCGCCTCCACCTCGGCGATCTTGAACGGGGTGGGCACCTGCCCACTGGGGAAATAAGTCGACACCGAGGCCACGTTGACCCCGGTGCCCCCGAGGGCGGCGACCGCGGTGGGCACCATGCTCGGGTAGACACACACCGCGGCGACGGACGGGATCGAGGGATCGAGCGGGTCGGGCCTGACCGCCTTGCTGGCCAGTTGGCGGACCTTGCCCCTGGTGTCCTGGCCCTCGAGCGTGGTCAGGTCCATCATCGTCACCGCCAGCAGCAACGCCGTCATCTTGGACCCGTGCTTGATGCTGCGGGTGCCCAGCGAGGCGACCCGCTCGGTGACGCCCACCTCATCGACCGACGGGGTTGCGTTGAGGTAGCTGCGCAGCCGGGCCGGTGTCACCGACCCCGAGAGCACCGACAGGGCGGAGGTGGTCGCCATTGCGGCATCTTACGGGCCGTGGTGGCAGCCCCGCCCCGGCCGAGGGGGACCGGCCGCCCCGTAGTGTGCCGCCATGCAACGGCGGCAGATCCTGATCGCGCTGGCGGTGGCCGCCCTCGGATGGGGCATGGCCGGCGTCGGAGTCCGGGTGGCGCTGGCCGAGGGGGTGAGACCCATCACCATGGTGGTGGTGCGATCCGCCATCGTGGCGCTGGCGGTGCTCGGTCTGCTGTACGCCCGCAGGGAGCGGGTCCCTACCGAGCGACAGTTCTGGCGGACCGCCACCGTGGCCGGGCTGTTCAACATGGCGGTCCCGTTCGCCCTGTTCACCACCGCCTACCAGTACGCCTCCGCCGGGTTCGTCGGTCTGCTGGCGGCGCTGATGCCGCTGACCACGGCGAGCTTCGCCCACTTCACCGTGGAGAACGAGCCGATGACCGTGGCCAAGCTGGGCGGGATGCTGATCGCCCTCGGCGGGGTCTTCCTCCTGTTCCTCTCCGGCGACAGCGGGCTGGTCGAGGGTGGCCGCCCCGAATTCGCCATCGTGCTCGGGCTGGGGGCGGTGATCGCCGTCGGGGTTTCCTCCGCATACGCCAAGCGCCACCAGACATCGTTCACGCCGGTGCCGCTCACCGGGGTCCAGTTCCTCATCGGCGGGCTGGTCCTCCTCCCGTTGATGCTGGTCGCCGAGGGCATCCCCACGGGTATCACCCCCAAGGGCTGGGTGGTGCTGGTGGCGCTCGCCCTCTTCGCCAGCCTGCTCCCGTTCCTGCTCTTCTATTGGGTGCTGCAGCGCGCCTCAGCGACCATGGCGTCGCTGTCGGGGTACGTCGTGCCGCTGATCGCGCTGCTGTCCGGCGTGATCCTGCTCGACGAGCGGCTCCAGATCGGCATCGTCGCCGGAGGTGCGCTGATCCTGCTCGGGGTGATCGTCACCGACCAGACCGAGCGCAGCCTCGCCGGGGTGCGCTGACCGTCGCCCCGAGGTGGCCAACCGGTAGCCGAGGTAGATCATCACAACCCCCACCAGCAGCGACAGGGCGAACCCGCTCCCCCGCCCGATGGCGGCGAGCGAGCCGCCGAAGGCGGGGACGATGGCGCCGGCGGCGATCAGCAGGTTCCCGGCGGCGAGCCTGCGGCTGGTGCGGCGGAAGCGCCCGGCGCTGACCAGGGCCAAACCGACCACGATGATCGTCCCCACCGCCCCGGCGACGATGGCGAACACCCGGGGACCGGGGACGGTGATCCCAGCCATCTCGATGGTGAAGGCGAACAGCTCGGATCCCTCGGGTACACCATCGGCGGGGAAGGTTCCCGATATCGGCGCCGCCAGCGTCACCATGGCGCCGAGCACGGCGAACACCACCACCCCGTCCTTGAAGCGCCTCCCCGTCTTCTCCCCCATCACCAGGGCGACCGAGCCGGCGGCGAGCATCGGGATGTTGGCGATGGCGCCGAGGAAGTAGAAGGCCCTGAAGTCTGCCTGGCCCCACCCGAACCCGAGACCCCATGCCAGTCCCCAGCACGCCGCGGCGAACATCCCGAGGGCTGCGGCCCACACCCCGGCGTGGAACCGGGGGCGGCTGCGGTACGAGCGCCCCAGCTCGATGGAGAACCAGGTGGCGACCATGGCGGCGAGCACGGCGAGTGCGGTGTCCATCGGATGGCGACTGTAGGGGCGGTGCCACCGGGTTGGGCAAACCGTCCGGTTTCCTTGTCACCGTCGTTCCGTACACTCTCCGTGGTGAGCAACGATCACCCGCCCCCCGATCGGTCGCACGCCAAGGACGGCACCGTCACCACCGATGAGCCACGGCCCTCCCGCACCAGGTCGATCTCCCGCAAGGTCGGCGTGCTCCTGGTCGGGGTCCCGGTCCTGCTGCTGGGGATCGCCCTGATCCCCCTTCCCGGCCCCGGGACCATCGTGGTGCTCGCCGGCCTCGCCATCCTGTCGCTGGAGTTCGCCTGGGCGGAGCGCCTGTCGGGAAAGATCAAGGACGGCTTCAGGACCCTGTTCGACCGGATCTTCCGCCACCGGTGACCCTCCAACCCCAACCCCTTCCCGCCACCTAGGGTTGCGCCGGTGAGCGACGTCATCGTCACCGAGGATCTCGGCCACGCCTATGGCGATCACGTCGCCCTGCATCACGTGTCGGTCACCATCCCCGAAGGGAGGATCGGGCTGGTCGGAGCCAACGGCGCCGGGAAGACAACGCTGATCCGGATCCTGCTCGGGATCCTCCACCCAACCGTGGGCACCGCAACCGTCTTCGGCGACAGCCCCCACCACGATCCGATCGCGGTGCGCTCCAGGGTCGGCTACATGCCGGAGGTCGACTGCCTGCCGGTTGCCCAGACCGCCGCCGACTTCATGGTGTACGCCGCCGAGCTGGCAGGGATCCCGCCCCGCGCCGCCCGCCAGCGCGCCTCGGACGTCCTCACCCTGGTCGGGCTCGACGAGGAGCGGTTCCGACCGCTCGGCGGCTTCTCCACCGGGATGAAGCAGCGGGCCAAGCTCGCCCAGGCCATCGTCCACGACCCCGACCTGGTGCTGCTCGACGAGCCGACGGCCGGGCTCGATCCCGCCGGCCGGGACGAGATGCTCGACCTGATCGCCCGGCTGGGCGACTTCGGGATCAACGTGATCACGTCGTCGCACCTGCTGTCCGACATCGAGCGCACCTGCGACTGGGTGGTGATGCTCGAACAGGGGAGCGTGCTCCGCCAGGGGCCGCTGCGCACCCTGCTCGCCTCCGACACCGTCGAGGTCGAGGTGTTCGAGGATCCCGAACCGCTGATCGAGCGGCTGGCCATGGCGGGCGCCGCCGTCATCAGGGACGGTCACCGGCTCACCGTGTCGGTGCCCGACGGCGACGTCAGCGACGTCATCCGGGACGCCGTGGTCGCCACCGGTTTCGGCATCCGCCGCATGGGCACCAGGGCGCAGACCCTCGAGGACGTCTTCCTCACCCCGGGAGAGCGGCCGTGAGCGACCGCGGTGCCGTCTTCGATCTGGGCTACAAGCCGCACAAAGGCCCCCGGCTGGGCAGGAGCGCCACGGTGAAGGCGACCATCAAGGACGGGGTGCGCCGCGTGCTCGGGCTGCGGCGCAGCATTCGCAAGAAGATCTTCCCATGGGCGCTGTTCGCCATCGCCTTGCTCCCCGCCGTGGTCTTCGTCGGGCTGGTCTTCTTCACCAGCCAGCTCGCCGTGTCCGAGGTGGTCGACACCCCCTTCGCCAACCACGCCAGCTACTTCGACCTCGCCGCGGTGTCGGTGCTCCTGTTCTCGGCGCTGGCCGGGCCCGAGCTGCTCATCCCCGACCGCACCGAGGGGGTGCTCAGCGTCTACGCCTCCCGGCCCCTCACCGCCGGGGTCTACCTGGCGGCGCGGGCCGGCGCCCTCGCCATCGTGCTCGCCGGGTTCATGCTGCTCCCCCAGCTTCTCCTCTACTTCGGGTTCGCCGCCCTCCAACCGGGAGGCTTCGGCTCCAACATGGTGTCGACCCTCGACGAGATCCCCAAGTTCGTCGGCGCCACCCTCGGCTACGTGGCGGGTTACGGCGCCCCCGCCCTGCTGTTGGGGGCGCTGGTGAAGCGGTCCTCGGTCGCCTCCGGCATCTACGTCGCCGCCATGTTCGTGCTCCAGGGCGCCGCCGCCGGGCTGGTCGAAGCCGGCACCACCGCCGCCGGGGCGCTTGCCCTGATCGACCACCCCGCCGCCATCCGCGACGCCATCTACGACACCCAGACCATCCTGGTGGTGCACAACGCAGGTCTGGAGGTGTGGGTGTCGATCGCCGTGGTGGTGGCATTGGTGGCCCTGGCCGCGCTCGTTCCCCGGCGCCGCTACCGGAGCCTGATGTGACCGACGCCGGACACCCCGCCCCCGGCCCGGCGCTGGTCGATTCGCCCACCGTTGAGATCAACGCCGTCTCCAAGTGGTTCGGGCAGAAGGTTGCCGTCTCCGGGCTCACCTGCTCGTTCGGCCCCGGGGTCACCGGTCTGCTCGGTCCAAACGGCGCAGGCAAGACCACGCTGTTGAGGATGCTCACCGGGCTGGCGATGCCATCCGAAGGCACCGTCACCGTCCTCGGCTCGGAACCACGCAAGGACCCGAGGGTGTACGCCTCGATGGCGCTGGTCCCCGAGGAGAGCGCCATCTACGACGACTTCACCGCCGCCGAGGTGGTCCGGTACGCCGCCAAGCTCTCCGGTCGGCCCGATCCCGATGCGGACGCCGTCCGGGTCATCGCCACGGTTGAGCTGGAGGAGGACGCCGACCGCAAGGTGGGCGAGTTCTCCAAGGGGATGCGGCAGCGGGCCAAGGTGGCCGCCGCCCTCGCCAACGATCCGCTGATCCTGGTGCTCGACGAACCGCTCAACGGCACCGACCCGGTGCAGCGCGCCCGCCTCATCAAGCTGTTCCGCGCCCTCGGCGACGAGGGCCGCACCGTGATCGTGTCCTCACACATCCTCCAAGAGGTGGAGCGGATGACCGACCGGGTCATCGCCATGGTCGACGGCAAGCTGGCAGCCGCCGGTGACATCGCCGCCATCAGGGCTGCCATGGCCCATATCCCCTACCGGGTGGTGGTGGACGCAGACGACGTGCGCACGCTGGGCTCGGCTCTGATCAGACACGACGGCATCTCGGGGGTGCGCATCGAGAACGGGCGGCTCCACGTCGAGACCACCAGCCTGCGAATCCTGGGTACCGAGGTCCCCGCCGTCGCCAAGGGCATCGGGGTCAGGCTCACCGGGTTCCACCCCGAGGACGACTCGCTGGAGAGCGTGTTCCGCTACCTGGTGTCCAAGCGATGACGATCGCCCGCACCATCACCGCGATGACCGTGCGCCAGGTGCTCGGTTTGCGCCGGTTCATCTGGCTCGGGCTGCTCGCCCTGGCCCCCGCAGTGGTGCTGATCTTCGCCACCGCCAGGACCACCGAAGGAGGACGGGCCGAGGCGTCGGTCGGGGTGGTCACCGGGATGTACTTCACCCTGGTGGTCCCCATCTTCTCTCTGGTGCTGGCGTCGTCGAGCCTCGGGGACGAGCGGCGGGAGCGGACCCTGTCCTTCATCGTGCTCCGTCCCATCTCGCGAGGTCGGATCGCCGCCGCCAAGATGGCGGGGGCGATCACCGCCGGCACCGCCGTTGCCGCCCTCGGCGCCTTCGCCGTCGGGCTGGTCATGGCGATCCGGGGCGGGGGGTGGGGCTGGACCCTCCCCGTGCTGGTGGGCGGGCTGGTCGGGGTCGTCTCGTACTGCGGGCTGTTCCTACCCCTCGGCTACGTCAGCGAGCGGGCAACGCTGATCGGGCTGGCCTACGTGTTCATCTGGGAGACCGCCGTGGTCGGCACCCTGCCCGGGCTGTCCGCAACCTCGCCGTGGCGGATCGGGTTGAGCGCATTCGCCGGGCTCGCCCCGGACGAGGCGAGGGTGGTGATCGCCGACTTCACCCTGTCCAACGTCACCCCGGGTGCGGGTGGTGCCGTGGTCAAGGCGCTGGTGCTGGTGGTGCTGGGCACCGCAGCCACCGCCTGGCTGCTGGCCAGGCGCGACAACGTCTGACCGGGACGGCGAGGCGGAAGGGGACCGCTCCACTAGCGTCCGCCCCTGTGAGCGAGGGCACCAGGCAGATCCAGCGCAGGGTGGGCATCGCCGCCCTGATCGTCTCCGGCGGCGTGCTGATCTCCCGCCTGCTGGGGCAGGTACGCGACATCGTGTTCGCCGGCATGCTCGGCGCCTCCGGCGCCACCGACGTCTACGTCGCCGCCTTCCGCATCCCCGACTTCCTCAACTACCTGCTCGCCGGCGGCTTCCTGTCGATCACCTTCATCCCGATGTTCGCCCGGTACCTGGCGGACGACGACGAGGCCGGGGGATGGCGGGCGTTGACCTCGATCATCCGACCGCTGACCATCGCCATCACCGTCCTGGTCGCCATCGGCTGGGTGTTCACACCGGCGGTGATCAGCCGGCTCTTCCCCGACTTCTCCGCAGAACAGCTCGCCGAGGCGGTGCGGCTCACCAGGATCGTGCTCCCCGCCCAGATCTTCTTCGTGGTGGGGGCGCTGTTCAGCGCCGTCCAGTACGCCAAGGGACGGTTCGTCATCCCCACCATCGCCCCCATCGCCTACAACCTGGGGATCATCGGCGGCGGGCTCCTCCACCCGGTGGTGACCGGAGGCGACCCGTCTGCCGAGGGCTTCATCTGGGGGGCCCTGGTCGGCGCCTTCATCGGGAACTTCCTGCTCCAGTGGTGGGGGGCGGGGCGGGCCGGGATGCGGTGGGTGCCGGGGACGCCGTGGAACCACCCCGCCGTGTTCGAGTATCTCGCCATCGCCCTGCCGTTGATGATCGGCCAGTCGGTCGTGGTGCTCGACGAGACCTTCATGAGCGTGTTCGGCAACCGGGTGGGTGAGGCCAGCCAGACCCACCTCCAATACGCCAGGCGCACCATGCTGGTCCCGGTCGGCGCCCTGGGTCAGGCGGCGGGGGTCGCCGCCTTCCCCTTCCTCGCCCGCCTCTTCGCCGAGGGCAGACCGAAGTCGCTGGCCGACTCGGTCGACCGCACGCTGCGCACCCTGCTGGTGTTGTCGCTCGCTGCCACCGGGCTGACCATGGCGCTGACCCAACCGGTGATCAGGACGCTGTTCGAGCGGGGATCGTTCACCGCCGCCGACACCGTCGCCACCGCATCCGCCCTGTTCTTCTACGCCCTCGCCATCCCGGCGTGGGGGGCGTTGCAGATCTACAGCCGGGGGTTCTACGCCCGGAGGGAGATGTGGACCCCGGTGGTGATCGGCACCGTTGCTTCGGTGGTCGCCGTTCCCCTCTATCTGGCCCTCCAGGGGCGGTACGGGCTCGACGGGGTGGCGGGGGCCTCGTCGCTGATCCTGACGCTGTACACGCTGGTGCTGGGGGTTGCCTGGTACCGCCGGGTGGGCGACGGAGGACGGGCGGGCACCATGCTGGCCGGCCCGGCCCGGAGCGTTCCCCTCATCGCCGCCGGTTCGGCCGCGGCGTATGCGATGGGCCTGCTGGTCGCCCGCGGCCTCGGGCACGGGTGGTGGGCAGGGGTCATCGCCGTGCTGGTCGGCGCGGCCGCTTTCGCCACCGTCGGGCTGGCCCTCGGCGGTCTGCTCCACGACCGCTTCGGGCGGGCACCGGCCATCTCGGTCGATTGACGTGGTACCCGACCGGGCCGGCGGGTGCACTGACCCTCAGCTCAGATCGAGGGCGGGTAGACCCCGGCGTCCTTTGCCTTGGCGGTCTGCCAGAAGATGTCGGCGATCTCGTCGATCAGATCGAGCAGCTTCTGCCCATCGGCCGGGTCGACCGACTTCTTGGCGTTGCCCGACTGGAGGATCGCCCGCCAGAACAGGTCGTCGAGTTGGGCGAACTCCTTGCGGTGCTCGGCGGTGAAGAAGTCGGTCCACAGCACCGAGAGGTGGTGCTTGACCAGCTCGGCCCGCTCCTCCTTGATGGCGATC
>Ga0136622_10000006_pt1 | contig 82879 bp, 76 predicted proteins | sample AntDrymUQ4482106_2_FD_104803 | JGI IMG/M metagenome (GOLD analysis project Ga0136622, IMG submission 104803) | Polar desert sand microbial communities from Dry Valleys, Antarctica - metaG UQ448 (21.06) | ecosystem: Environmental > Terrestrial > Soil > Desert | place: Antarctica: Dry Valley...
TCTACCGGCACGGTTACTTCCGGCAACAGCTGTCGCCTGAGGGCTGGCAGCAGGAGCACTACCCCGTCAACGACCCGGACGGGCTGCCATTGACCCTGCTCCGCGAGGAGGACGGGACCGTCGCGCACGTGCAGATCGGCCTGCCCGGCGGCAAGCGGCTTACCGCCCGGATCTGGATCGCCCAGGTGGGCCGGGTGCCGCTGTTGCTGCTCGACTCGGACGTGAGCCTCAACGACGGGCTGGGCGTCGACGTCACCGACCGGCTGTACGGCGGGGGAGCCGAGCACAGGCTGCTCCAAGAGATGCTGCTCGGCATCGGAGGGGTGCGGGCGCTACGTACGTACGCGCGGATCGCGCACGCACCGGAGCCGGAGGTCTACCACTGCAACGAGGGGCACGCTGGCTTCCTCGGGCTGGAGCGCATCCGGGAGCTGGTCCACGCCCAGGGACTCGACTTCGACACCGCGCTCGAGACGATCCGCGCCGGCACCGTCTTCACCACCCACACCCCGGTCCCGGCTGGGATCGACCGGTTCCCGCGCGAGCTCATGGAACAGCACTTCGGCGGCGACAACAGCTGGGACGCAGTGCCGGTCGGGCGTGTCCTCGCCCTCGGTGCTGAGGACTACCCGGGCGGTGAGAGTGGCGTCTTCAACATGGCGGTCATGGGGCTGCGGCTGGCGCAGCGCGCCAACGGGGTGAGCCTGCTGCACGGCGAGGTCAGCCGGGAGATGTTCGCCGGGCTGTGGCCCGGCTTCGATGCGGCCGAGGTGCCGATCATCTCGATCACCAACGGGGTCCACGCCCCGACCTGGGTAGCCCCCGAGGTGCTGGCACTGGCCGGCGGCGACGGGCCCGAGGCGTTCGCGTCGGCCGATTCCGTGCCCGCCGAGGCGATCTGGGCCACCAAGCGGGCGCTGCGCGCCAGGCTGGTCGATGACGTACGGCGCCGGCAGCGCGAGTCATTGACCCAACGCGGCCACACGCCGGCCGAGCTCACGTGGGTCGACTCCCTGCTCGACCCGGACGTCCTGACCATCGGCTTCGCCCGCCGGGTGCCGTCGTACAAGCGCCTCACCTTGATGCTGCGGGACCCCGACCGGCTGCGAGCGTTGCTGCTGCACCCGGATCGCCCGGTGCAGCTGGTGATCGCCGGCAAGGCGCACCCGGCCGACGACGGTGGCAAGCGGTTGATCCAGGAGATGGTGCGCTTCGCCGACGAGGAGGCGGTGCGGCACCGGATCGTGTTTTTGCCGGACTACGACATCGCGATGGCCCAGCCGCTGTACCCGGGCTGCGACGTCTGGCTGAACAACCCGCTGCGCCCGTATGAGGCCTGCGGCACCTCCGGCATGAAAGCGGCGTTGAACGGCGGGCTGAACCTTTCCATCCTCGACGGATGGTGGGACGAGTGGTTCGACGGCTCCACTGGGTGGGCGATCCCGTCGGCGGACGGCATCGACGACGCCGACCGGCGCGACGACGTCGAGGCGCGGGCGCTGTACGACCTGATCGAGAACGAGGTCGCGGCACGGTTCTACGACCGTGACGGCGACGGCCTGCCGGGCCGGTGGCTGGAGATGGTGCGACACACCTTCACTGTTCTCGGGCCCAAGACGCTGGCCACCAGGATGGTCCGGGACTACGTCGTGGACCTGTACACCCCTGCTGCGCGTACCAGCCGGGTGCTGCGCGAGGAACCGCGGCGGGCCGCCGAGATGGCGCAGTGGAAGGCGCGGATCCGTGCCGGGTGGACAGGTGTACGGGTTGAGCATGTCGAGGCCTCGGGCATCGGCGACTCGCCCGAGGTCGGGTCCACCCTGTCGGTGCAGGCGTGGATCGACCTCGGTGAGCTGTCACCCGATGAGGTGCAGGTCGAGGTGGTGCACGGCGCCGCCCGTCCGGACGACGTGCTGGAGCAGACCGCGTCCACAGTGCTCGGGCACGCCGAGTCCTACGAGGCCGGGCGGCAGCGCTTCTCCGGCGACGTCAAGCTCGAGCAGACCGGGCCGTTCGGCTACACCGTTCGGGTGCTGCCCCGCCACGAGCTGCTGCTCACCCCCGCCGAGGTGGGTTTGGTGGCGCTGCCCGAGGGGTTGCCCGACCATCCCTGAGGCGGCACCGCCCTTCCGGCCGCCGCCGCGCCACTCGCCGAGTCGGTCTGGCGGGGGATCAGCGTGCTCGCAGCAGCAGCAGGGTCCGGCCGGGCACCAGCAGCCCGTCGCTCCTGGGGTCAGCGTCTCCGCTGGTGTCGAGCAGCAGCTCCCACTCCCTTACCGGCCCGGACTCGCCGGGAGCCGTCAGCAGGGCCGGATCTGCGCCCGCGTGCAGCCACGCCAGGAACGACGGGTCACCGTAGCCAAGCCCGGGCCGGAGCATGCCGAGCGTCGCCAGCCCCGGGTCGAACCAGTCTGCGTGCTCCATCGCCCGACCGGAAGGGTGGATCCAGACGGGGTCGCCGTTGAGCTGACGCAGCGTCGGGTGCCGTCGCCGCAGCTCCAGCAACCCCCTGGTCAGCCCGGTGAGGTGTTCCCAACCAGGGTCGTCGGACCAGGAGACCCACGACAGCGGGCCGTCCTGGCAGTAGGCGTTGTTGTTGCCCCGCTGTGTGCGGCCCCGCTCGTCCCCGGCGACCAGCATCGGCACGCCTGTCGACAGCAGCAGCGTGCCGAGCAGGTTCGCCGCCTGCCGCCGCCGCAGACCAAGTACGGCGGGATCGTCCGTCTCGCCTTCGACACCGCAGTTCCAGGACCGGTTGTTGCTGCTGCCGTCCCGGTTGTGTTCGCCGTTGGCCTCGTTGTGCTGGTGCTCGTAGGTCACCAGGTCGCGCAGCGTGAAGCCGTCGTGGGCGGTGAGGAAGTTCACCGAACGTGATGGCGCACCCCCGTCGACGGCGTACAAGTCGCTCGAACCCGACAGCCGGTAGGCCAGGTCGCGCACCCCATCGGAGCGGCCGCGCCAGAAGTCGCGGACGCCGTCGCGGAATCGGTCGTTCCACTCCCGCCACGGTGGCGGGAACCGCCCGACGAGGTAGCCCTCGCCGGTGACGTCCCACGGCTCGGCCACCAGCTTGACGGCGCTGAGCACCGGGTCCTGCTCGATCTCGGTCAGCAGCGGTGCCTGTAGGTCGACCCCGTGCTCCGTACGCAGCAGCGCCGGTGTCAGGTCGAACCGGAAGCCGTCGACGTGCATGACGTCCACCCAGTAGCGCAACGAGTCAAGCACGAGCAGCCTCGCGCCGGGGTTTCCAACCGCGACGGTGTTGCCGCAGCCGGTGACGTCCTCGTATGCCCCGTCCGGACCGTGCCGGTAGTAACCGCCGTCGTCCAGCCCGCGCATGAACAGAACCGGCCCACCGGTACCCGACTCGCCGGTGTGGTTGTAGACCACGTCGAGCAGCACCTCGATCCCGGCGGCGTGCAGCGCCTTGACCAGCTGCTTGAACTCGGCGACCTGCCCGCCCCGGTCCCCGGCCGACGAGTACGCACCGTGCGGCGCGAAGAAGCCCACCGAGTTGTAGCCCCAGTAGTTGACCAGACCCCGCTCGGCCACGGCGAGCTCGGTGACGAAGTGGTGCACCGGCATCAGCTCGACGGCGGTGACGCCGAGGCTCACCAGCCGGTCCACCACTGCGGGGTGCGCCAGCCCGGCGTACGTCCCGCGCAGTCGCTCCGGCACGTCGGGGTGGCACATCGTGAGTCCGCGTACATGCGCCTCGTAGATCACCGTGTCGGTCCACGCGGTGCGCGGCGGCGCGTCGTCCCCCCAGTCGAAGGCGTCGTCCACGACCACCGACCGCGGCACGTACGCGGCGGAGTCCAGCGACCAGCTGGGGTCGTCCGGCGGCACGTCACGGACCGGGCCGGACGGGTCGAGCTCGCCGGTGATCGCCCGGGAGTACGGGTCGAGCAACAGCCGGTTCGGGTTGAAGCGGTGCCCGGCGGCTGGTTCATACGCTCCGTGCGCGCGGAACCCGTAGCGCTGCCCGGCTTCGACGCCGGGCACCTCGCCCTGCCACCGGCCGTCAGCCCCCGGGTCCAGCGGGACGCGCGTCTCCGCCCCCTGGTCGGAGAACAGACACACCTGGGCGGAGGTGGCGTCCGGAGCCCGGACCGCGAATCGGGTCACGGGGCGCCATTGTGCCTGGACTAGTCTCGCCGGATGCTCGCGCAACTGGAGGTCGCCGACGGCGTCGGCACGATCCGGCTGGACCGGCCGAAGATGAACGCGCTGGACGCGGCGATGCAGGAGCAGATCCGTGCCGCCGCCGAGGAGGCCACTGAGCGGCATGACGTGCGTGCGGTCGTGCTTTGGGGCGGTGAGCGGGTGTTTGCCGCGGGTGCCGACATCAAGGAGATGCAGGCCCTGTCGTACACCGACATGGTCGCCCGTTCGACCAAGCTGCAGTCCTCGTTCACGGCCGTGGCGAGGATCCCCAAGCCGGTGGTGGCCGCCATCACCGGCTACGCGCTCGGCGGTGGGCTGGAGCTGACGCTGTGCGCCGACGTGCGGGTGTGCGCCGACGACGCCAGGCTCGGCCAGCCGGAGATCCTGCTGGGGATCATCCCCGGCGCGGGCGGCACCCAGCGGCTGCCTCGGCTGGTGGGTCCGAGCCGGGCCAAGGACATCATCTTCACCGGCCGGTTCGTCGAGGCCGGCGAGGCGCTGTCCATCGGCCTGGTCGACCGGGTGGTGCCGGCCGCCGAGGTCTATGACACCGCGCATGCGTGGGCCGCACAGTTCACCGCCGGTCCGGCGTACGCCCTGCGCGCGGCCAAGGCGTCGATCGACCACGGTCTGGAGGTCTCGTTGGACACCGGCCTGGAGATCGAGCGGCAGCAGTTCGCCGCCCTGTTCGCCACCGAAGACCGGACGACGGGGATGACCTCTTTCGTGCGGGAGGGCCCCGGCAAGGCCCGCTTCGAAGGCCGTTGAGGTGAGACCGACATGAGGATCGTCGTGTGCGTCAAGCACGTCCCCGACGCGACCGGCAAGCGTACGTTCGACCCCGCCGACAACACGGTGGACCGGGCCGGGGTGGACGGGCTGCTCTCGGAGCTCGACGAGTACCCGATCGAGGAGGCACTGCGGATCGCCGGCGACGACGGTGAGGTGGTGGTGCTCACGGTCGGTCCCGACCAGGCGCTGGACGCCGCCCGGAAGGCGCTGCAGATGGGCGCCCATGCCGCGGTGCACGTCTGCGATGACGCCCTGGCCGGTTCGGACGCACCCGCCACGTCGCTGGTGCTCGCAAAGGCGGTGGAGAAGGTCGGCGACAGCGGGGGAGCGGTCGGCCTGGTGCTGTGCGGGATGGCGTCGACCGACGGGGCCATGGGGGTGGTCCCGGCGATGTTGGCCGAGCGGCTCGGCGTCCCCATGCTCACGTTCGCCGCGGAGGTGAGTGTGGACGGTGACCTGGTCACCGTGCGCCGCGACGGTGATGTGGCGATCGAGACCGTCGAGGCGAGGCTCCCGCTGGTGGTCAGCGTCACCGACCAGATCAATGAGCCGCGCTACCCGTCGTTCAAGGGGATCATGGCGGCCAAGAAGAAGCCGGTCGAGACCTGGTCGCTGGCCTATCTCGGCGTGGATCCGAACCTGGTGGGCCTGGCCGCCGCCTGGAGCCAGGTCGAGGCCTTCACCGCTCGGCCGCCGCGCAGCCAGGGCACGGTGGTGATCGACGAGGGGGACGGCGGCACCAAGCTGGCCGACTACCTCGCGGCGCAGAAGTTCATCTGAGACGGCAAGGATCGCGGGACGTGGAGGCGCACAGGTGAACGAGATTCTCGTGCTCGTCGACCACGTGGACGGGTCGGTGCGCAAGACCACCACCGAGCTGCTGACCCTCGCCCGCACGCTGGGGGCCCCGTCAGCAGTGTTCATCGGCACCGGCATCGACTCCGCGCGGGCCACGCTGACGTCGTACGGCGCGGAGAAGATCTATGTGCTCAGCGGCGCCGACCTCACCGAGTACCTCGTCGCGCCGAAGACCGAGGCGCTGGCGCAGCTGGTCAAGCAGACGTCGCCCGCCGCGGTGCTGGTGCCGTCGACCCCGGAGGCCCGCGAGGTCGCCGCGCGCCTCGCTGTGAAGACCGGATCGGGTCTGATCACTGACGCAGTTGATGTGCAGCCGGGTGCGCCCGGTGGCAGCCCGTTGACGACACAGTCGGTGTTTGCCGGCGGCTACACCGTTACGGCAACCGTGCCCGTGGGCACGCCGATCGTCGTGGTGAAACCGAACGCGGTCACGCCTGAGCAGGCGGCCGGAGCCGGGGTCGAGCAGAGCGTCGAGGTAGTGGTGTCCGACGCGGCCAGGACCGCGCGCATCGTCAAGCGCGAACCGCGCACAAGGTCAGCGCGACCAGAGCTCACCGAGGCCGAGATCGTGGTGTCTGGAGGGCGAGGCACCGGCGGTGACTTCACCGACGTTGAGGCGCTCGCCGACGCGCTCGGCGCCGCGGTCGGCGCGTCGCGGGCCGCGGTCGACTCGGGGTGGTACCCGCACTCGTACCAGGTCGGCCAGACCGGTAAGACGGTGTCCCCGCAGCTGTACGTCGCCACCGGCATCTCCGGCGCCATCCAGCACCGGGCCGGCATGCAGACCTCGAAGACAATCGTGGCGGTCAACAAGGACGCCGACGCGCCGATCTTCGAGCTGGTCGACTTCGGCGTCGTCGGCGACCTCAAGTCGGTGCTGCCGCAGGCCACCGCGGCGATCGGGCGAGCGCAAGGGCTAGTTCAACCAGATGGTTGACGACTGTCACCGGCGCGAGCTACGGTCTATACAACCATTCGGTTGAAGACAGCGAGGCGAGAGGTGTGCCGTGTCCGATGACGGGCTGTCTCGGGTGTTCGCCGCCCTCGCCGACCCGACCCGGCGCGACATTGTGGCCCGGCTGTCGGTCGGCGACGCGACCGTCGGCCAGCTGGCCGCGCCGTACGACGTCTCGGTCCAAGCCGTCTCGAAGCACCTCCGGGTGCTGGAGGACGCGCGGTTGGTGAGCCGCAGACGCGATGCTCAGCGCCGGCCCTGCCATCTGGAGGCGGAGGTGTTCGACCTGATGACCGGATGGATCGAGAGATACCGCCGGCAGGCCGAGAAGCGGTTCCAGCGCCTCGACGCCGTGTTGGCAGCCATGGACGACCAGGACACCACCCACGACGAGCAAGGAGCAGCATCATGACCAGGACCACGTACGAGACCAAGATCGAGGCCGACCCCAACCTGCCCACTGTGCGCATCGTCCGCGACTTCGACGCCCCGCCGGAGCGGGTGTACCGGGCCTGGACCGATCCGGAGCTGGTCGCGCAGTGGCTGGGTCCCCGCAGCATCGAGATGAGGATCGACACGTGGGATGCGCGCACGGGCGGCAGCTACCGCTACTCGGCCTGGCAGGAGGGCGCAGAGGTCGCGTCCTTCTACGGCTCGTTTCACGAGCTGCGGCCGGCCGAGCGGCTGGTGCAGACCTTCACCTACCTCGGGGAGCCCGACGGGGTGAGCCTCGACACCATGACGTTCGAGGACCTCGGCGACGGCCGCACCCGGGTCAGCGGCCTGTCGGTGGTGGACACCATGGAAGTCCGCGACGCGATGCTTGCCAGCGGGATGGAGACCGGGATCATCGAGGGCTACGAGAAGCTCGACGAGCTACTCGCCGGCGGGTGAGCGGCTAGCGTCGAGGGCCGATCATTCCGGCGGCGCGAAGAACTCCAGCGGGAGACCGTCGGGGTCCTTGAACGACAAGCCCGACCCGTAGTGCGCCTTTTGGATGCCACCGTGCTCGATGCCGAGCTCGTCGAGCCGGGACTGCCACTGCTCCAGCTCTTGGCGGTTCGCGCAGCCGAACGCCACGTGGTCGAGCCCGGGACGGGTGGCAGTGAATGTCGTCTCATCGGGGTCCGGGTGGGCGTGCAGGCCGAGGAGCATCCCGTCCGAGACCGGGTAGACCTTGTGCTGGAAGGCGCCGGTGTCCTCGTCGAGGGCCGGTGCGACCCCGAGGAGCCGCTCGTACCAGGCTGCGCTCCGCTCGAGATCGCTGACCGTCAGTGCCACATGGGTGATCGCGGGGAAGTCTGCCATCGGCCGATCCTGGCACAGCCACCACGCACCTGCAGCAGGTGAGCCGCCCGCCGTGCGGGTGACCCCTATGCACCGCGGTACGTCATCCAGGTGTAGGCGATGGGCTGACCGTCGTTCCACTCCGACTCCTCCGCAGCCGGGATGGGGACGAAACCCGCCGCCGCATAGCTGCGCTTGGCAGCAACGTTGTCGGGGTGGACGCGCATGATCACCGAACGACGGTGCCGTTGCGCCTGTGTAACGAGCTCGGCGACCATCTGTCGCCCGTATCTCATGCCCCGGTGCCCGGGCTCGATGATCAGTCGCGCCAGCTCCACCTCGGATTCATCGTTGTCGACCCACAGCTCGCCGTACCCGATCGGCAGGGTGTCCTTGACGAACGAGAACGCCATGACACCGGGCGCCTCTCCCCAGGCTGAGACCACCTCCGCCGGCACCGGTACGTCGGTACGCGAGCACCAGGCCAACGCCTCCTTCTCTGACTGCGCCCACGACGCCACCGTGGCCGCGAGAGTGGGGTCGAAGGGCGTCAGGCGCATTGAGAAGCAGTATCGCTGCGCGAACCCAGTTCAGTTGGGGGTGCAGGCGAGCAGAGTCGTCAGGGGCTGGTCGTCGTCAATGCGTCGGAACCACCGCAGGGCCACATGCGGGGCAGCACCATCGAGGTTCGGCGCCCCCCTCCCAGCAGCCTCATCCTCGATGTCGGCGGTGCGCACCTCGATGGACAACCGTGCACGGCCGGTCGTGTTCGGGACGCTCGCATGCAGATGCGCCCCAGAGAAGCACAACACGTCTCCGGGCTCGATCGCGACCCTGACCTCCGCACCAGTCTGTACCTGCACGGTGGGGGTGGGAGTGATGTCCGTCGACTTGCCGGCCATGACCTGCTCGAGGTCCCAGGATGCGCTGTTGTTCAGGATGGGCTCCCGCCAGTACTGCGGGTAGAACGCGATCGCACGTGCTGCGGTGACGGGGAAGATCGGGGCCCACCAGTTGGTCTGCGAGTAGACGTTGGAGGCCCAGGTGTCGCGATGGAACCCCAGCGTGTGCGTGCCGTCGGGGGCCGGCTCGTCGCTGTGCGGTGCGACGCGCAGAAGCGACCGGTCCCAGCCAGAACGCTCAGGATCAACGCCCACACCTTCCAGTACGCCACGCAGCAGCGCCTTGCCTCGAGGACTTGTACGGAAGCGCCGCCGGAGGTTTCCGAGCCGGTGGAGATAGTCGTCTTGAGCCATCTCGAACTGTGCCCTGGTCGGGTCCGTTGTGCCCAAGACCTCACGGCACAGCTCATCCACAAACGCACAGAGGGCGGTCATCGGCTCTGCGTTCTTGAAGATCAACAGCTCACCGTCGTATACGGCTCGCTGTCTCTCGGACTCGTCCAGCGAGCCGGAGATCGTCCGCACCGCCACGGTCATCCCCGCACGTCCAGCGCAGGGTTGGGCGCTGTGGCCAGGCAGGGCAGCGGCATATCGCGAGCGTACCGAGCACGACGGCACGCACGGCCGTATGCCCGTGTCCGCACGGTCTGCCGGTCGCTAGGGTCGCGAGGGTGCCCTCGGACCCGAGCCGCCCCCCGCAGGCGGCCCCGGCAAGCCCAGCCGAGGTGCGGCTGCAGGAGATCACGTCAGCCAACCGGACGCAGGTGGAAAGCCTTCGGGTGCTCGCGGAGCAGGAGGACTTCGTGGCCGGCGTGGGGCGCTCGCTCGCAGATGCCGCTGCCGCCCCAGGATCCAATCCCTGGTACCGCGCGGTCTACGCAGGTGACGTCCCGGTGGGCTTCGTGATGATCGGAGACGACGTGCCCACACAGGACGACGTCATCCGATGGCCCTACTACCTGTGGCGAATGCTCATCGACGGTCGGTACCAGGGGCGTGGTTACGGCAGCGCCGCTCTGGACCTGCTGACGCGGTACCTCCGTACCCGACCCGGCGCGGACGAGCTGGTCACCAGCGTGGTGCCCGGCGAGGGCTCGCCGCTGGGCTTCTATGTGCGGTACGGCTTCACGCCGACTGATGAGTGGTTCGACCACGAGCAGGTCCTTCGACTGCCGCTGCGGGACCGGCCTCAGGCCATCGACGACTCGACCCGCGGTCGGCTGACCTAGTCTGGTGCGATGCCCGTTCCGAGCTCTGGGCGCCCGCACTACCTCGACCACGCGGCGACCACACCAATGGTCGCCGAGGCGGTCGACGAGATGAGCGTCCGGCTCGGTGAGGTCGGCAACGCGTCGTCGTTGCACGCCTCCGGTCGGCGTGCCCGGCGGGTGGTCGAGGAGGCTCGGGAGCGGCTGGCCTCCGCCTTGGGAGCCCGCCCGAGCGAGGTGGTGTTCACCGCCGGGGGAACCGAGGCCGACAACCTGGCCGTCAAGGGCCTGTACTGGGCGCGCCGCGGCGCCGATCCGCGTCGCCGCCGGGTCCTCACCACCGCGACCGAGCACCATGCTGTCCTCGACCCCGCCGGCTGGCTCGTCGAGCACGAGGGGGCCGACGTCGAGCTGCTGCCGGTTGATGCCGACGGTGTGGTCAGCCTCGATGCCTTGGACGACTCGCTGCGGCGCGACCCCGACTCGGTCGCGCTGGTGTCGTGCATGTGGGTCAACAACGAGGTCGGCACGGTGCAGCCGGTCGCCGACGTCGTCGCCTCCGCGCTCGCGCACGGCATCCCGGTGCACACCGACGCCGTGCAGGCCGTCGGGCACCTGCCGGTCGACCTGGCCGCGATCGCGGTGGACGCGCTGACGCTCAGCGGCCACAAGGTCGGTGGCCCGGTCGGCGTCGGCGCCCTACTCGTACGTCGCGAGCTCGACCTGGAGCCGCTGCTGCATGGCGGAGGCCAGGAGCGCGACGTGCGGTCAGGGACCGCGGACGTGGCCAGCGTCGCCGCGCTCGCCGTGGCCGTCGACCTCGCAGTCCAGCGGCGGGAGACCCAGTCCGCCCGGTTGCGGGGGCTGCGCGACGACCTCGTCACCCGGGTACGGGCCCTCGTCGCCGACGCCGTGCTCAACGGGCCCGCGGCCCCCGACGACTGCTCGCCGGCGATCGCCCACCTGACGTTTCCCGGCTGCGACGGTGACGCGCTGCTGATGCTGCTCGATGCCAAGGGCGTCGAGTGCTCCACCGGGTCGGCGTGCACCGCCGGTGTGCCGCAGCCGAGCCATGTGCTCCTCGCGATGGGCCGGGACGTTGGGGCGGCCAGCGGGTCGCTGCGGTTCAGCCTGGGTCACGACTCGAGCCCGGCCGACGTCGCCGCGCTGGTCGACGCGATCGGCCCCGTGGTCGAGCGAGCGCGGGCGGCGGTCACGGTGGGCCGGCGCTGATGCGCGTGCTCGCGGCGATGTCCGGCGGTGTCGACTCGGCGGTCGCAGCGGCTCGCGCCGTCGACGCCGGCCACGACGTGACCGGCATCCATCTCGCGCTGTCGCGCCACCCGCAGTCGTATCGCACCGGTGCACGCGGCTGCTGCACCGTTGAGGATGCCGGGGACGCCCGGCGAGCGGCCGACGTCATCGGGATCCCGTTCTACGTCTGGGACCTCGCCGAGCGGTTCCACACCGACGTGGTCGACGACTTCGTCGCCGAGTACGCCGCCGGCCGCACCCCTAACCCCTGCGTGCGCTGCAACGAGCGGATCAAGTTCGCGGCGGTGCTCGACCGGGCGCTCGCGCTCGGCTTCGACGCGGTGGCGACCGGCCACTACGCGCGCCTCGTCGACGATCCTGGTGGTCGGGAGCTGCACCGCGCCGCCGATCTCGGCAAGGACCAGTCGTACGTTCTCGGAGTGCTGACTGCCGAGCAGCTGGCGCACGCGCTGTTCCCTCTCGGGGCCACGGTCAAGGCCGACGTGCGTAGTGAGGCTGCCCGGCGCGGGCTCGCGGTGGCGGCCAAGCCGGACAGCCACGACGTGTGCTTCATCGCCGACGGCGACACTGCCGGGTTCCTGCGTGCCCGACTGGGTGCCCGGCCGGGGCCGGTGGTCGACGGTGAGTCCGGTGTGCGTCTGGGTGGGCACGACGGCGCGTACGCCTACACAGTCGGCCAGCGCCGCGGCTTGCGGGTCGAGGCACCCACCGCTGACGGGCGCCCGCGATACGTGCTCGACATCGAGCCGGTGTCCGGCACCGTCACTGTCGGTCCCCATGACGCGCTTGCCGTCGACGCGATCGAGGCGTCGCGGCCACGCTGGTGCGGCCCCGCACCCGACCCCGACCACGCCACGCTCGCGTGCACGGTTCAGCTGCGAGCGCACAGCCAGCCGGTGCCCGTCAGAGCCGAGGTGGCAGGCGACCAGCTGCGGCTGTTTCTCGGCGAGCCGGTCCGAGGCGTCGCACCCGGCCAGAGTGCCGTGCTCTACCTCGGCACCAGAGTCCTCGGCAGCGCCACGATCGCGCGCACCCAGCGCCTCGCATCTGCATGAGCGCGGTCGCGACCGGCGTCGGCTCCTTGCCCGGCGTCGATGTGCGGGCAGCCGCGGGCATGGTCGCGGACGAGCTGCCGGACTTCGTGCACCTGCCCGAGCTACCCGATCGAGGGCCGCACGCGGTGCTGACCGGGAGGGCGGTCGGGCTGCTGGCGGGCCTCGGCGCCGACCTGCAGCCCGCCGGGTGGCGGCTCACCGGCAACTCCATCGGCGTCTCCGGTGGCGGGCTCGATCAGCGCCGGGCCCGGTCGTTGCTCGGGGAGGACCTCGACGTCCTGGAGGAGCACACCCAGGGCTATGACGGGCGGCTCAAGGTGCAGGTCTGCGGGCCGTGGACCTTCGCCGCCACCGTCGAGCGCCCGCGCGGTGACCTGCTGCTCGCCGACCACGGCGCCCGCCGCGAGGTCGGCGAATCGCTGGCGCAGGGTGTGGCCGACCACGTCGCTGACCTGCGCCGCCGGGTGCCGGGGGCGGCGCTGGTGGTGCAGGTGGACGAGCCAGCGCTGCCCAGCGTGCTCGCTGCCGCGCTGCCCACTGCCAGCGGCTTCGGCCGGCACCGCAGCGTGGCCGCGGCCGAGGCGTCGGCCGGGTTGTCGACAGTGCTCGGCGCGGCGGCCGAAGCGGGCGCCCGACCGGTGGTGCACTGCTGCCACCCGGCGGTGCCGGTGGCGCTGTTGGCCGGTGCAGGAGTGAGCGCGGTGAGCCTCGACGTCGGGCTGCTCGGGGACGACCTGATCGACCCGTTCGCCGCGGCACTCGACGATGGCGTCGAGCTGTGGCCCGGTGTGCCCGAGTCATGGGAGGTGCCCGACCTGCTGCGGTTGTACGACAGGCTCGGCCTCGACCCCCACGAGGGCGACCGAGACGGTGACGCCCGCCCGGTCATCACGCCCACCTGCGGGCTCGCCGCCGTGTCCTGGCCGCAGGCCCGCGAGACGTACCGACGGTTGAGTCACGTCGCCCGGCAGCTGTCGGAGGCCGGGTAGAAGATGTCGCTGTGACCACGGACCAGCCCGCGCCGAGCGAGGCGCGCGAGCGCCATCGCGCTCTTGCGGAGAAGCTCGACGATGCTCGCTGGCGCTACCACGTGCTCGACGACCCGACCCTGTCCGATGCCGACTACGACGCGACCATGCGCGAGCTGCAGGCGGTGGAGGACATCCATCCCGGCCTGCGCACCCCCGACTCGCCGAGCCAGCAGGTCGGCGCGCCGGTGTCGACGCTGTTCACCCCGGTCGAGCACCGGGAGCGGATGCTCAGCCTTGACAACGCGTTCACCAGGGCCGAGATGGAGTCGTGGCTGAAGCGGGTGGAGCGTGAGGGCGGCACCGGGGCGGAGTTCTGCTGCGAGCTCAAGGTCGACGGGGTTGCGATCAACCTGCTCTACGAGGACGGTCGGCTGACCCGCGGCGCCACCCGAGGTGACGGGCGGGTCGGTGAGGACGTCACGTCCAACGTCCGCGCGATCGGCGGCGTGCCGCACCGGCTCAGCGGAACCGCGGAGTTCCCCGCCCCTGCGCTGGTCGAGGTGCGGGGCGAGGTGTTCTTCCCCATCGAGGGCTTCGCCGACCTGAACGCACACCTGGTCGAGGCCGGTAAGGCCCCGTTCGCCAATCCCCGCAACTCGGCCGCCGGCTCGTTGCGGCAGAAGGACCCCCGCATCACCGCGTCCCGGCCGCTGCGGATGGTCTGCCACGGCATCGGCGCTCGGGTCGGATTCGAGCCGACCCGTCAGTCGGAGGCGTACGCCGCCCTGGCGGCCTGGGGGCTGCCGGTCAGCGACCGGGTGCGGGTGTTCACCGAGCTCGAGGAGGTGCTGGCGCATGTCGACTACTACGGCGAGCACCGGCACGACGTCGAGCACGAGATCGACGGCATCGTGGTCAAGGTCGACCAGTACGACCTGCAGCGACGCCTCGGCTCCACCTCCCGGGCCCCCCGCTGGGCGGTCGCGTACAAGTACCCGCCCGAGGAGGTGAACACCACCCTGCTCGACATCCGGGTCAACGTCGGTCGCACCGGTCGGGTGACCCCGTACGGCGTGATGGAGCCGGTGCTCGTGTCGGGGTCGACAGTCGAGATGGCCACGCTGCACAACGCCTCGGAGGTCAAGCGCAAGGGCGTGCTGATCGGTGACACCGTCGTGCTGCGCAAGGCCGGTGACGTGATCCCGGAGATCGTCGGGCCGGTGGCGGCACTGCGCGACGGCTCCGAGAGGGCGTTCGCGATGCCGACCCGGTGCCCGTCGTGCGACACCCGGCTGGCGCCCACCAAGGAGGGCGACGCCGACATCCGCTGCCCCAACACCCGGTCGTGCCCGGCGCAGCTGCGCGAGCGGCTGTTCCACGTCGCCGGGCGCGGCGCCTTCGACGTCGAGGTGCTCGGTTACGAAGCAGCTGCCGGGCTGCTGGACGCCGGCGTGGTGCGCGACGAGGGCGACCTGTTCACCCTTGATGAGGCCACGCTGCTCGAGGTCCCGCTGTTCACCCGTAAGGACGGCACGCTGTCGGCCAACGGTGAGCGCCTCCTCGCCAAGCTCACCGAACGCAAGAACCAGCCGTTGTGGCGGGTGCTGGTGGCGCTGTCCATCCGCCACGTCGGCCCGACCGCAGCACAGGCGCTAGCTCGGTCGCTGGTCACGATGGACGCGATCGAGCAGGCCTCGGCCGAGGAGCTGTCGGCGGTCGAAGGCGTGGGACCCACCATCGCCGCAGCCGTCCGCGCCTGGTTCGAGGTCGACTGGCACCGTGAGGTGGTCGGCAAGTGGCGACGCGGCGGGGTGCGGATGGCCGATGAGGTCGATGACTCGGTCCCGCGCACGCTGGAGGGTCTGTCGATCGTGGTGACCGGGTCGATGGCGGGTTTCAGCCGGGACGAGTCCAAGGAGGCCATCACCGCCCGCGGTGGCAAGGCCACCAGCTCGGTGTCGAAGAAGACCGACTTCGTCGCGTTCGGGGACTCGCCCGGGTCGAAGTACGACCGGGCCATCCAGCTCGGTGTCCCTGTGCTCGACGAGGCCGGCTTCCGTGCCCTGCTCGACGGTGGCCCCGATGCCACCCGCGCGACCGCCGAGAGCTGATGCGGCACGGTGGGCGACGGCGGCGAGGTCGGCGATCAGCTCGCGGCCCTTTGGGTGGAGCAGAATGCGCCGGACTCGCCGAGCGCTGCGAGTGCGTGCTGGTGCGGAGCTCACTGACGCTGTCGTTGCAGAGCAAGAACTTGCCGCTGGCTGCGAGCAAGGTGCTCACCGTCAGGTGTCGGTCCGCCCGTGCCGCCGGATGACGTTGCTCGTCACCTCGGGCTCGTCACCTAGGCTGTCGCGGGGACGCGAGGAAGGGACGTATGCATGGCCGATCACGCCGCTAGTGGCATCGAGGTGGACGAGCTGTCCGAGGAGATCAGCCCGAAGGACGACCTGTTCCGGCACGTCAACGCGCGGTGGCTCGAGCGCACCGAGATCCCCTCCGACCGGGCCGTGCACGGGGCATTCCACCAGCTGCGAGACCAAGCAGAGATCGACGTACGCGAGCTGTGCGAGCAGGCTGCGGCGACCGAGGCCTCGGTCGGCACCGGCGAGCGCATGGTCGGGGACCTGTTCGCGGCATTCATGGACGCCGACCAGGTCGAGCGACACGGCATCGAGCCGATCGAGACGGACCTGGCCGACATCAGGGGGGTGCGCTCGACCGCGCACCTCGCCTTCCTGCTCGGCCGCCTCCAGCGGCACGGCACCCCCGGGGTGGTGCGCTGGTACGTCGACAACGACGGCGACGACCCCGAGCGCTACATCGTCAAGATGGGGCAGGGCGGCCTCGGTCTCCCCGACGAGGCGTACTACCGCGAAGACACCTACGCCGGCATCCGGGAGGAGTACGTCAAGCACGTCGCCACCGTGCTCGGACTAGTGGACGAGCCGGACCCGACCGGCGCGGCGAAGCGGATCCTGGAGCTTGAGACGGCGCTCGCCGCGGCGCACTGGACTAACGTCGACAGTCGCGATGCGCTGAAGACCTACAACAAGCACACCCGCGGGCAGCTGACCAGCCTCGCGCCCGGGCTGCATTGGGACGAGTGGCTCGAGGGCATGCACGCCCCCGAGGGCGCCTTCGACGAGGTGGTGGTGCGGCAGCCGGAGGCGCTCGAGGCGGCGGGCAGGCTGCTGCAGGAGCGGCCGCTGGCCGACTGGCGGGCGTGGCTGGTCTTCCACCACGTGCGCTCGTGCGCGACCTACCTGCCGGCGCGGTTCGTCGACGCGAGCTTTGCCTTCTACGGCACCCGCCTGTCCGGCATCCCGCAGCTGCGTGAGCGGTGGAAGCGGGGCGTGGACGTCGTCGAGGCCGCGCTCGGCGAGGCGGTGGGCAAGCTGTACGTCGAGGCGCACTTTCCCGCCGAGCACAAGGAGCGGATGCAGCGGCTGGTCGGCTGGCTGGTCCGTGCCTACCGCGAGGACATCGAGCAGCTGGACTGGATGTCGGGCGAGACCCGCGAGAAGGCGCTGACCAAGCTGGAGGCGTTCACCCCGAAGGTCGGCTACCCCGACAGCTGGCGCGACTACTCGTCGATCGTGATCGAACGCGATGACCTGCTCGGCAGCGCCCGCCGCGCCGCCGCGTTTGAGACCGACCGCAACCTCGCGAAACTCGGCCAGCCGATCGACCGGGACGAATGGCACATGACACCGCAGACGGTCAACGCCTACTACAACCCAGGCATGAACGAGATCGTCTTCCCGGCGTCGATCCTGCGCTGGCCGTTCTTCGACCCGGAGGCCGACGACGCGGTCAACTTCGGCGGCATCGGCGCGGTCATCGGGCACGAGATCGGACACGGCTTCGACGACCAGGGCAGCCGCTACGACGGCGCCGGCCGGCTCGTGGACTGGTGGACCGACAAGGACCGGTCCCGCTTCGACAAGCGCGCCAAGGCGCTGATCAAGCAGTACGACGCCTTCGAGCCAGCGGGTCTGGAAGGCCACCACGTCAACGGCGCGCTCACGGTGGGTGAGAACATCGGTGACCTTGGCGGCATCACCATCGCGTACAAGGCGTACCTGATGAGCCTCGAGGGCGCGGACGCTCCGGAGATTGACGGATTCCCCGGCGAGCAGCGGGTATTCCTCGGGTGGGGGCAGGTGTGGCGCCAAGCCACCCGCACCGAGGAGGAAGTGCGGCGCCTGGCAGTCGATCCGCACAGCCCGGCCGAGTTCCGCGCCAACGTGGTGCGCAACCTGGAGGAGTTCCACCAGGCGTTCGGCGTAGCAGAGGGGGACGGGATGTGGCTGCCCGAGGACGAACGTGTCCGCATCTGGTAGGGGCTGCGTGGCCGGTGATGTCCGTAAGCTGGTGCGAGCGCACAACGCGCCCCGCGGAACGCGTTGCGGAAGCATCCTCCGACCTGGTGGCTGTCAGGGCGACCAGTCCGTCGGAAGATTCTTGCGGCGCTGTGAACAGCGGGCAAGCCGGCGGGGTGACTGAGTCCTCGGCTCGGCAGTAGCAGTGCAAGTGGGGAGAGGCATCGCCGCCCGGCAGCCGGTCACGCGGCCGTACGACGACGAGGCGGCGCGTTGCGGCGGCTGCTTCCGCAGCCGTCAGACACACGGTCGGGTCTGGGGTTGCGGGCATGTTTGCCTCGGGTCGCTCGCCGGCGGGACCCTGGTGGGAGCGTGCTCACAGTCGGGCGAGTTGACCTCCTAGACTCGAGCACCGTGTCCCGACCAAGCCCTGAGCCGGACCGCCGCGTGCTGTCCCGCGACGACGTCGCACATCTGGCCCGACTCGCCCGCATCGATCTCACCGACGCCGAGCTGGACCACCTGGCACCGCAGCTGCGGGTGATCGTCGAGTCGGTCGCGCGAGTCGGCGAGGTCGCCGGCGCCGACGTCCCACCGACCTCTCACCCGCTTCCGGTGACCAACGTGTTCCGCGACGACGTGGTGCATCCGGGCCTGACGGCGGACGAGGCGCTCGCCGCGGCACCGGCGGTGGAGCGGCAGCGGTTCAGCGTCCCGCAGATCCTGGGAGAAGAAGCGTGAGCGCCGACGCAAGTGACCTGACCAGGCTGTCTGCGACGGCGCTGTCCGAGCGGCTGGTCGCCGGGGACTGCTCGTCGGTCGAGGTCACGCAGGCGTACGTCGACCGGATCGGTGCCGTCGACGGCGCCGTGCACGCCTTCTTGCACGTCGACGCCGACGGAGCGCTCGCGCAGGCGGCCGAGGTCGACCGCCGGCGCGCGGCGGACGCCGCGCTGCACCCGCTGGCCGGTGTCCCGGTCGCGGTCAAGGACCTCGTTGCCACCAAGGGACTGCCCACCACGGCCGGCTCCCGGCTGCTTGCCGGCTGGGTGCCGCCGTACGACGCAACCGTGGTGACCCGGCTCCGGGCCGCCGGTCTGCCGATCCTCGGCAAGACCAACATGGACGAGTTCGCGATGGGCAGCTCGACCGAGCACTCCGCGTTCGGGCCGACGCACAACCCGTGGGACCTGGACCGCATCCCCGGCGGCTCGGGCGGCGGATCGGCCGCGGCGGTGGCCGCCTTCCAGGCGCCGCTCGCGATCGGCACCGACACCGGCGGCTCCATCCGGCAGCCCGCGGCAGTCACCGGCACGGTCGGGGTGAAGCCGACCTACGGCGGGGTGTCGCGCTACGGGCTGGTGGCGCTTGCCAGCAGCCTCGACCAGGCCGGCCCGGTCACCCGTACGGTGCTCGACGCCGCGACCCTGCACGAGCTGCTCGGCGGCCACGACCCGCTGGACTCCACCAGCATCGACGCGCCGCTGCCCCCGCTTGTCGACGCGGTTCGTGACGCACACGTGCGTGACCTGCGGATCGGGGTGGTTCGCGAGCTGGGCGGCGAGGGGTACCAGGCCGGGGTGCGGGCCCGCTTCGACGAGGCGCTGACCCTGCTGGCAGACGCGGGCGCCGAGATGGTGGAGGTGTCCTGCCCGCACTTCGAGTACGGGCTGGCGGCTTACTACCTGATCCTGCCGAGCGAGGCGAGCAGCAACCTGGCGCGCTTCGACGCGATGCGGTACGGGCTGCGAGTGGCGCCGGACGGTCCGGGGACGCCAAGCGCGGAGGACGTGATGCTCGCGACCCGCGAGGCGGGGTTCGGCGACGAGGCGAAGCGGCGGATCATCCTCGGCACGTACGCGCTGTCGAGCGGGTACTACGACGCCTACTACGGCTCGGCGCAGAAGGTGCGGACCCTCATCGCCCGCGACTTCGAGCGAGCCTTCGAGCAGGCCGACGTGCTGGTCTCGCCGACCGCGCCAACGACGGCCTTCCGGTTGGGCGAGAAGCTCGACGACCCGCTGGCGATGTACCTCAACGACATCGCCACCATCCCGGCCAACCTGGCCGGCGTACCGGGGCTGTCGCTGCCGAGCGGCCTCGCCGACGAGGACGGCCTGCCGGCCGGCTTCCAGGTGCTCGCACCGGCGACCGCCGACGACCGGTTGTACCGGGTGGGTGGTGCGCTGGAGACGATGCTGCACGACCGCTGGGGCGGTGGGCTGCTCGATCGTGCGCCGGCACTGGCGATGGCCGGGGAGGAGTCGGAGTGATCTCGTACGACGACGCGGTGGAGCGCTTCGAGCCGGCGATCGGGCTGGAGGTGCACGTCGAGCTGGGCACCGTGTCGAAGATGTTCTGCGGCTGCGCCACCACGTTTGGCGCCGAGCCGAACTCTCAGGTGTGCCCCACCTGCCTCGGGCTGCCCGGCTCGCTGCCCGTTGTCAATGGGCAGGCGATCGAGTCCGCGATGCGGATCGGGCTGGCGCTGAACTGCGACATCGCGCCGTGGAGCCGGTTCGCACGCAAGAACTACTTCTACCCGGACATGCCGAAGAACTTCCAGATCTCGCAGTACGACGAGCCGATCGCCGTCGATGGCTGGACCGAGGTGGGACTCGACGGTGGGTCGGTGCAGATCGGCATCGAGAGGGCACACCTGGAGGAGGACACCGGCAAGTCACTGCACGTCGGAGGGTCGACCGGGCGCATTCACGGCGCGAGCCACTCGTTGGTCGACTATAACCGGGCCGGCATCCCCCTGGTGGAGATCGTCACCAGGCCGGTTATCGGACCGGACGCGCGGTCGCCCGAGGTGGCGCGGATGTACGTCGCCCACCTGCGCGACCTGCTGCTCGCTCTCGGCGTGTCCGACGTGCGGATGGAGCAGGGCTCGCTGCGCTGCGACGCCAACGTGTCGCTGCGCCCTCGTGGGACCGAGCCGTTGGGTACCCGTACCGAGACGAAGAACGTGAACTCGCTGCGGTCGGTCGAGCGGGCGGTGCGGCACGAGGTCTGTCGGCAGGCCGAAGTGCTACTCGCCGGTGGGTCGGTCACCCAGGAGACCCGGCACTGGCACGAGGACACCGGGGTCACGACGCCCGGACGCAGCAAGGAGCAGGCCGAGGACTATCGGTACTTCCCCGAGCCCGACCTGGTGCCGGTGGCGCCGTCGGCGGAGTGGGTCGAGCAGCTGAGGACCACGTTGCCCGAACCCCCCAGCGAGCGGCGAACTCGACTAGCCGCCGAGTGGGGATTCAGCGAGCTGGAGATGCGTGACACCCTCGGCGCCGGCGCGCTCGATCTGGTGGAGGCGACCGTCGTCTCCGGGGCCTCGCCGCAGGCGGCGCGCAAGTGGTGGTTGTCGGTGCTCGCCCGCACCGCCAACGAGCGGGGGGTCGAACTGGGTGCGCTGCCGGTGTCGCCGCAGCAGGTGGCGCAGCTGCAGGAGCTGGTCGACGCGGGCAAGGTCAACGATCAGCTCGCCCGTCAGGTGCTCGACGGCGTACTGGCGGGCGAGGGATCGCCGGCCGACGTGGTTGCCATCCGCGGGCTCGCGGTCGTCAGCGACGAGGGTGCGCTTGCGGCGGCGGTCGACCGGGCGATCGACGCCAATCCGGACGTTGCCGCCAAGGTCCGCGACGGGAAGGTGGCCGCCGCCGGCGCGCTGATCGGCTCGGTGATGAAGGATCTTCGGGGCCAGGCCGACGCCGCCCGCGTCCGTGAGCTGGTGCTCGCCCGCCTCACCTGACCTGACCTGGCACCCGCGCTCCTTGCCCCAGGACGCGCCGCTGAGAGTGACGCTTGCACCCTTGTGCACCGGCGTGTCGGGACAGAAACGTCACTTTCAGCGGAGCCGGCGCGGAGGGCAGATGGTCAGCCCAGGGTGAGGCGGATGATGCGGTCGTCGCCCGGCGCAGGATCGCCCCGGCCGTCGGTGTTGGAGGTCAGCAGCCACAGCGATCCGTCCGGTGCCGGCACGACGGTTCGCAGCCGGCCGTACTCGCCGGTGAAGAACGCCTCCGGCTGACCGACCACGTCGGCGCCGTCCACCGGCACCCGCCACAGTCGCTCCCCGCCGAGGGCCGCCACCCACACCGATCCCTGGGCGTAGGTGATTCCGGACGGCGACGCCTCGTCCGGTCGCCACTGCACATCCGGGTCCTCGAAGCCGGGGGCGTTCGCCGAGCCCTCGTACCGCGGCCAGCCGTAGTTGTTCCCGGCCTCGATGAGGTTCAGCTCGTCCCAGGTGTCCTGGCCGAACTCGGAGGCCCACAGGTTGTCCCGTGCGTCCCAGGTGATGCCTTGGACGTTGCGGTGGCCGAGCGTCCACACCGGTGAGCCCTCGGTGGGGTTGTCCGGCGCCGGCTGGCCGCTCGGCGTGAGCCGCAGAATCTTGCCGCCGAGCGAGTCCGGGTCGGGTGCGTTGCCACCCTCGGTCGCGTCGCCGGTCGTCACATAGAGCTTCCCGTCGGGTCCGAACTCCACCCGTCCACCGTTGTGATAGGTCGAGACAGGGATGTCGTCGACCACCACCTCGGGCTTGCCGAGACCGCCCGCCGCGTAGGGCATCCGCACCACCCGGTTGTCCTGGGTGGTCGACAGGTATGCGTACACGTACGTGGGACCCTGCGACGGGGGAGTCACGGCCAGGCCCAGCAGGCCGCCCTCGGCGGACGAGAAGTCCACGCCCGGCACCTCCCCCACTGTGCGGACGCTGCCGTTCTCGCTCACCCGCTTGACCAGCGCGGTGTCGCGTTCGGAGACCAGCGCCGACCCGTCTGGCAGGAATGCCAGACCCCAGGGGGTGGTCAGCCCGTCCGCGATCGTGCCGGCCGCCTGCGGCGTGGCTGGCTTGCTGGTGCTCGGCGGGGTGTTCGGACCGTTGCCGTTGCTGGGCCTGTCGTCTGGTGGGGTCGGGCTGGTGCTGTCCTCGGTGGCCGGCTGGCTGGAACCGGGTCCGGCGTCGTCGGCGCAGCTGGCAAGCGGCAGCGCGACGATCGCCAGGGTGACGACCAGTGGCAGCAGGGGTCTCCTCATCGCCCCATCCTGCATCGTGCCGGGACTGGCTATGGTCACCGCCATGACCGGCGCGGCGACCCATGGGCGGCAAGCCGACCCCGTGCTCGAGGGCAGCGGGGTCAAGGGGATCGCGCTCGCGTCGGCCGCGGTCGCGCTGCCCGCCCACGGCATGAGGACATTCGGCGACCTGCGCGAACACGGCGACGCCAGCCCGCTGCCGGCCGGCGAGCAAGCGGTCGCCTGTTTCCTGGCGGGCTGGGACCATGAGGCCCGGCGATCGACCTTGGGAGCGGCGTGAGCAAGCAGCGGCTGGTCTGGACGCCCCTGGACCCGGCTGGTCTCGGCGTCCCGCCGGACGGGCTGCGGGTCGAGCGGGTCGACCCAGGAGTCGACGATGCTGACTGGCTCGGCGAGATCGCCGACGTGGCCTTCTACGTGCCCGCGTACGATACCCCGGTCGACCTGGCGAGCGTGCTGCCAGCGATGACGTCGCTGCAGGTCGTACAGGCCCAGCTCGCAGGTGTCGACGCGGTTGTCAGGCACGTACCCGACGGCGTCACCCTCTGCAATGCCCGCGGGGTGCACGACGCCTCGACCGCAGAGCTCGCCATGACGCTGCTGCTGGCGACCCTGCGTGGGATCCCCGAGTTCGTCCGGGCGCAGGACGACGGGCGGTGGGCGTACAGCGTGCGTCCTGCGCTGGCCGACCGCACCGTGCTGCTGATCGGGCACGGCAGTATCGGCGAGGCGCTCGAGCGCCGGCTCGACGGGTTCGAGTGCGACGTGCTGCGGGTCGCGCGGCAGCCGCGCCGTGACAGTCGCGGCAACGACGTGCACGGGCTCGACGACCTGCCGTGGCTGTTGCCGCGGGCGGACGCGGTGGTGCTGCTGGTGCCGCTCAGGGACGCGACCCGTGGGCTGGCCGGCGCCGCGTTCCTGGCCGCGATGAAGGACGGTGCGGTGCTGGTGAACGTGAGTCGCGGTCCGGTGGTCGACACCGATGCCCTGCTGGCGGAGACCGGGTCGGGCCGGCTGCTCGCCGCCGTCGACGTCACCGACCCCGAGCCGCTGCCGGCCAACCACCCGCTCTGGCGCTCGCCTGGCGTGCTGGTGAGTCCGCACGTCGGCGGGGCGTCGACGGCCATGGCCCCACGGCTGCACGCGCTGCTGCGCACCCAGCTCACCCGGTTCGCGACGGGCGAGCCGCTGGTCAACGTGGTGCAGGGACCGGATCGGCGACCGGTGGCGGCGACATGACCCAGCGGATCCCGGCAGTGAGGCCGTGCCCCGCCCCCCGGATGAGCGTCGCCTCGGCGAGCGGCAGGTACGGCAGCCGCAACGGCAGCCGCGCCCACCGCGGGAGCAGCGCGACTGCGGCGGCCGACAGCACCGCGTACCCGAACCGGGCAGCGAGGGGCACCGGGGGGTGCAGCAGCATGAACCTGGCTGCCGTCCGTGCCTCGGGGGTGCTGCGCAGCTCCGGTCGGTAGCGGGAGAGGTCGGCGGCCAGCTGCGCCTCGTCCAGCGGAGGGTCGACGACGCCGAGCGCGGTGGCCACCCGGGCGGTCTCAGCGACGTAGCGGTCCCGACCCCGCTGGTCCAGCCGCTCAGCCCCGTACAGCTGGTGGGCCGCAAGGAAGCTGTCGACCTCGGCCACGTGCACCCAGCGCAGCAGGTGCGGGTCTCTCGCGGAGTAGGCCCGGCCGTCGGCCGCCTTGCCCCGAACCCGCCCGTGCACGGCTCGCACCCGGGCGACCGCGCGGTCGGCGTCCGCCGCGGTGCCGAAGGTGGTGGTGGCCAGGAACGTGCTGGTGCGTTGCAGCCGTCCCCACGGGTCGCCCTGATACCCGGAGTGGCCGGCGACACCAGCCATCGCCAGCGGGTGCAGTGACTGCAGCAGCAGTGCACGCAGCCCGCCGACGAACATCGACGCGTCACCGTGCACCTGCCTGATCGGTGCCCCCTCGTCGAACCACCGAGGGCCCTCAGACAGGTGGATGCGATCCCGGTTGGCGGGGCCGTCCGCACCGGCCACGCGAGCGAAGATCGCAGCGCCGAGCTGCCGGCGGACGGCATCGACCGTCGGGGCAGCAGACAGGTATGCAGGCAGGGGCAAGGCGGCAGGGCTTCCTCGGGATTGACCGGCACAGCCGCTGCGGCCACGGTGGGCGCATGATCACGACGGTCGACTTGGTGCGGGTCAGCATATCCGACCCCTAGGCTCAAGCTCCTTTCCTTGATTGCCCAGAGTCAAGGTCTCCCGCTTGAGGAAGGTGCCGGTGTACGTGCTGACGATCGACCAGCACGCCAGTGGGCGGGGTGGGGATCGCGTTCCCCACCTGCTGCGGGCGTTCGACGCCGCCGCAGACATCCGCCCGGTGCTGCGCGCCGAGCGCACCGTCGGCGACGAGGTGCAGGTCGTGCTGGCCGAGGCGGCCGAGGTGGCCGCGGTGGTGGAGACGGCCTGCCGCCAGCGCGGCTGGGCGGTCGGCATCGGGACCGGCACCGTCGAGGCACCGTTGCCGGCAAGCACGAGATCGGCCCGGGGTTCGGCCTTCGCCGCCGCCCGCCGGGCGGTCGAGCGGGCCAAGACCGCGCCGGGGCGAATCGCCGTCGTCGGACCGGCCGACTCCGGCGCCGCACGGAGGGCAGAGTCGGCACTGTGGCTGCTCACGGCGGTCGAGGGTCGGCGCACCGATCGAGGCTGGCAGGTCGTCGACGCGATGCGTGCCGCCGTGAGCCAACGCGAAGTGGCCCACACTCTCGGCGTGAGCGTGCAGGCCGTCAGCCAGGTGCTGCGGGCCGCCGGCTGGGCTGAGGCCGAGCGTGGTCGCGAACTGGCCACCTGGCTGCTGGAGCAGCTGTGACGGCGTTGCAGTTCCTGCTGCTCGGCGCGCTGTCCGCGGGCTGCCTGGCCGCAACGCTGGCCTGGTCGCGGCACCTGCCGAAAGCTCCGCAGGTCGCGCTCGCAGGCTTCGCCACCGCTGCACTTGCGGTATCGGTCCTCGACGTGCACTTCTCCGGCCGTACCCGTGGCGATGTGCAGGAGTGGGTCGCGGTGGCGGCGACCGTGCTCGCCGTCGTGGGTGGCGGTCCGGTCACCGTGGCCGTCTTCACCATCGTGGACCGGGTCGATGGCGGGACCGTGGGCGAGGGCCTGCGCGGTGGCACCTGGATCGGCGCCCTCGAGCGGCTGGCCATCGTCGGCACTCTGGTCGCCGGCTGGCCCGAGGGGATGGCTGTGGTGCTGGCGATCAAGGCACTGGGCCGCTACCCGCAGCTGCGCCAAGGGGACCGTCCCGCCGCAGCGGAGGGCTTCATCATCGGGACGCTGGTCAGCATCCTGTGGGCAGTGGCCTGCGCGTACGTCGTCACCGGCGGGATCGCCAGCGGGTCGTAGGCTCCGCGGCATGGTGGGTTCTGACCTCAAGCCGCGCAGCCGTGACGTCACCGACGGTCTGGAGAGGACCGCCGCGCGGGGGATGCTCCGCGCGGTCGGGATGGACGACGACGACTTCGCCAAACCCCAGATCGGTGTGGCCTCCAGCTGGAACGAGATCGGCCCGTGCAACCTGTCCCTCGACCGGCTGGCGAAGGCGGTCAAGAACGGCGTGCACGCAGCAGGTGGCTACCCGCTCGAGTTCGGCACCATCTCGGTCAACGACGGCATCTCGATGGGCCATGAGGGGATGCACTTCTCGCTGGTCTCGCGCGAGGTGATCGCGGACTCCGTCGAGACCGTGATGATGGCCGAGCGGCTGGACGGGTCGGTGCTGTTGGGGGCATGTGACAAGTCCCAGCCCGCGATGCTGATGGCCGCGGCCCGGCTCGACCTCGCCAGCGTGTTCTTGTACGGCGGTTCGATCATGCCCGGCAACCTGGACGGTCGCGACGTCACGATCATCGACGCCTTCGAGGCGGTCGGCGCCTGCCTGGCCGGGAGGATCACCCGCGACGAGGTCGAGCGAGTCGAACGGGCGATCTGCCCGGGTGAAGGTGCCTGCGGGGGGATGTTCACGGCCAACACGATGGCCTCGGTCGCCGAGGCGATCGGGATGTCCCTGCCCGGTTCGTCGGCGCCGCCCGCGGTCGACCGCCGCCGTGACGGCTTCGCGCACCGGTCGGGGGAGGCGGTCGTTGCGATGCTCCGAGACGGCATCACCGCCCGTCAGGTGATGACCAGGCCCGCCTTCGAGAACGCCATCGCGGTGGTCATGGCGCTCGGTGGCTCGACCAACGCCGTGCTGCACCTGCTGGCGATCGCGCGGGAGGCCGACGTCGACCTGGCGCTGGCCGACTTCGACCGGATCGGCCGACGCGTGCCGCACCTCGGCGACCTCAAACCGTTCGGACGGTTCGTGATGACCGACGTCGATCGGGTGGGTGGCATCCCGGTCGTGCTGGCAACGCTGCTCGAGGCCGGGCTGCTCGACGGCGACTGCCTGACCGTAACCGGGCGCACCCTGGCCGAGAACCTGCTCGACCTCGACCCGCCTGAGGTCGACGGGGAGATCATCCGCGCGCTGTCGCGGCCGATCCACGCCACCGGCGGGCTCACCATCCTGCACGGCTCCCTCGCACCCGACGGTGCTGTCGTCAAGAGCGCCGGTTTCGACGAGGCGGTGTTCGAGGGGACCGCCCGCGTCTTCGACCGGGAACAGGAGGCGATGTCGGCGCTGTCCGACGGCACCATCACCGCCGGTGACGCCGTGGTAATCCGGTACGAGGGGCCGAAGGGCGGGCCGGGGATGCGCGAGATGCTGGCCATCACCGCGGCCATCAAGGGCGCCGGGCTCGGCAGGGACGTGCTGCTGCTCACCGACGGTCGATTCTCCGGCGGCACCACCGGGCTGTGCGTCGGCCACGTTGCACCCGAGGCCGTCGACGCCGGCCCGATCGCGTACGTCCGCGACGGCGACCGGGTTCGGCTGGACATGGAGGCGCGTACCCTCGATGTGCTGGTCGACGACGACGAGCTCGCTGTACGCCAAAAGGGCTGGGCGCCGCCGGAACCGCGCTACCGCACCGGTGTGCTGGCCAAGTACGTGAAGCTGGTCGGCTCGGCCGCCGACGGCGCCGTCTGCGGCTGAGGTCCCGCCGCAGAGTCCGAGGCTGGTCCGCATGCTGAGACGCCTGTCTCACTCAGTTGACGTTGCTTGGCTTCGGCAGCGAGGGTGGATGGTGTGCGACAACTCGTTCTCGTAATCCGCACGCGCGCCGGCTGAGTCGCCGACCAGGCCAGCGCGCCCCCCTCGTCCGCCCTTCGGACCGGGGGCTTTTTCATGTCAGGCTTCAGCGTCGACCGAGAAGGGCACCATGACCGAGCAGATGACCGGGGCGCAGAGCCTGATCCGGTCGCTGGAGCATGCCGGTGTCGACACCATCTTCGGCATCCCCGGCGGCGCGATCCTGCCTGCCTACGACCCGCTGCTCGACTCGCGCAAGATCCGGCACATCCTCGTCCGTCACGAGCAGGCCGCCGGGCATGCGGCCCAGGGGTACGCCCAGTCCTCGGGTCGCGTCGGCGTCTGCATGGCGACCTCCGGGCCAGGCGCCACGAACCTGGTCACCCCGATCGCCGACGCGTACATGGACTCGGTGCCGATGGTGGCCGTCACCGGGCAGGTTCCGTCCGCAGCCATCGGCACCGACGCCTTTCAGGAGGCGGACATCCGCGGCATCACGATGCCGATCACCAAGCACAGCTACCTGGTCACCGACCCGGCCGAGATCGCTCGAACCGTTGCCGAGGCATTCCACATCGCCTCGACCGGGCGGCCCGGGCCGGTGCTCGTGGACGTCTCCAAGGACGCCCTGCAGGCCATGACCACGTTCGACTACCCGGCCACGGTGTCGTTGCCCGGTTACCGGCCGACCACCCGCCCGCACGCCAAGCAGATCCAGGAGGCCGCGCGGTTGATCGCCGCCTCCCAGCGCCCCGTGCTGTACGTCGGCGGTGGCGTCATCAAGGCAGACGCCGCGGCCGAGTTGGTAAAGCTCGCAGACCTCACCGGCATCCCGGTGGTCACCACTTTGATGGCCCGGGGCGCACTGCCGGACTCGCACCCACAGCACCTCGGCATGCCCGGGATGCACGGCACCGTCGCCGCGGTCGCCGCGCTGCAGCGCTCCGACCTGCTCGTCTCGCTGGGTGCCCGGTTCGACGACAGGGTCACCGGCCGGCTCGACACCTTCGCGCCCGGCGCGAAGGTGATCCACGCCGACATCGACCCCGCGGAGATCTCCAAGAACCGGCGCGCCGACGTCCCGATCGTCGGCGATTGCCGGGAGACCATCATCGCGCTGACCACCGAGCTCCAGTCCGGAGGCGGGAACCACGCGCCATGGCGCGAGTGGACCCGCGCGCTGGCCGAGCGCTACCCGGTCGGCTACGACCCGCCCGACGACGGCTCCCTCGCCCCCCAGCTCGTCATCGAGCGGATCGCGGCCGCCGGCGGTCCCGATGCCACGTACGTGGCCGGGGTGGGACAGCACCAGATGTGGGCGGCCCAGTTCATCGGGTACGAGCGGCCGCGGTCCTGGATCAATTCCGGCGGTCTGGGGACGATGGGCTTCGCCGTGCCGGCGGCGATGGGCGCGAAGGTCGGTGACCCCGACCGGGTGGTGTGGGCGATCGACGGTGACGGCTGCTTCCAGATGACCAACCAGGAGCTGGCCACCTGCGCGCTGGAGAACATCCCGATCAAGGTTGCCGTCATCAACAACTCCAGCCTCGGCATGGTCCGGCAGTGGCAGACCTTGTTTTACGAGGGCCGCTATTCGCACACCGATCTGCACACCGGCAGCGCGTCGCGCCGGATCCCCAACTTCGCCAAGCTGGCGGAGGCGTACGGCTGCGTGGGGCTGCGCTGCGACAAGCCCGACGACGTGGACGCGATCATCGCCGAGGCGATGGAGATCGACGACCAGCCGGTGGTGGTCGACTTCGGCGTGCATCGCGACGCGATGGTCTGGCCGATGGTCGCCGCCGGCACCAGCAACGACGACATCAAGGTTGCCCGGGACATGGCACCTGTCTGGGACCGCGAGGAGGAGCAGTGAGCCGGCACACGCTGTCGGTCCTGGTGGAGAACACCCCCGGTGCGCTGGCCCGCATCTCCGGCCTGTTCGCTCGCCGTGGGTTCAACATCGACTCGCTTGCGGTGGGACCGACCGAGCATCCGGAGATCTCGCGGATGACGATCGTCGTCAACGTCGACGAGGGGCCGCTGGAACAGATGACCAAGCAGCTGAACAAGCTCGTCAACGTGATAAAGATCGTGCAGATCGAATCCGGTACCGGGGTGGAGCGTGAGCTGGTGCTGGTGAAGGTGCGCACCGACGCCGCGACTCGTGGACAGGTACTGGAGTGCGTCCAGCTGTTCCGGGCCAAGGTCGTCGACGTGAGCACGGACGCGGTGACGATCGAGGCGACCGGCGACCTCGACAAGCTCGCAGCCATGCTCCGGGTGCTGGAGCCGTTCGGCATCCGTGAGCTGGTGCAGTCCGGGATGGTGGCGATCGGCCGTGGTTCACGCTCGATCACCGACCGGGCGCTGCGCCCTGTTCAGACCGGATGAGGGAGACACACCGATGGCCGACATGTTCTACGACAACGACGCTGACCTGAGCCTGGTCCAGCAGCGCAACGTGGCCGTCCTCGGCTACGGCAGTCAGGGTCATGCTCATGCGCTGTCGCTGCGCGACTCCGGTGTCGACGTGCGCGTCGGCCTGCTCGAAGGGTCTGGCAGTCGACCCCGCGCCGAGGCGGAGGGGCTGCGGGTCACCGAGCCTTTCGAGGCCTGCGAGGAGGCGGACCTGGTCATGGTGCTCGCCCCCGACCCGGCGCAGCGCGCGCTGTACGCCGAGGCGATCGAGCCCAACCTGGTCGACGGGGACGCCCTGTTCTTCAGCCATGGCTTCAACATCCGGTTCGGGTACGTCGCACCGCCCGGCGGTGTCGACGTCTGCATGGTGGCGCCCAAGGGGCCCGGTCACCTGGTCCGGCGCGAGTTCAGCCAGGGCCGGGGGGTACCGGTGCTGGTGGCGGTGGAGCAGGACGCCTCGGGCTCCGCGTGGGACCTCGCGCTGTCGTACGCCAAGGCGATCGGGGGGCTGCGGGCTGGTGGGATCCGCACCACGTTCACCGAGGAGACCGAGACGGACCTCTTCGGCGAGCAGGCGGTGCTCTGCGGCGGGGCGTCGGCGCTGGTCACGGCCGGCTACGAGACGCTGGTCGAGGCCGGCTACCAACCCGAGGTGGCCTACTTCGAGTGCCTGCACGAGCTCAAGCTGATCGTCGACCTCATGTACGAGGGCGGGATCGCGAAGCAGCGCTGGTCGGTCTCGGACACCGCTGAGTACGGCGACTACGTGTCAGGGCCGCGTATCATCGATGCCTCGGTGAAGGCGAGGATGGGCGAGGTGCTGGCCGACATCACGTCCGGCGCCTTCGCTGAACGATTCATCGCCGACCAGGACGCCGGTGCGCCGGAGTTCGCCAAGCTGCGCTCCCAGGGCGAGCACCACCCGATCGAGGCCACCGGCCGCGAACTGCGCCAGCTGATGAGCTGGGTCGAGCGGTCCGACTACGACTACACCGAGGGCACCGCCAAGCGCTGATCCGCGGCGGTGGATCCACGAGACGCAGTTACGAAGTTCCCGCGCGCCTCGTTTGCTCGACGTACGACTCGTGCGACAGTCCGAGCGTCCACGGTGCAGACACGGTGCAGAGACGGCGCGGAATGAGGGCGGCGAATGGAGCTGCTGGCGGTCAAGGACCTGACGCTCGACCTGAGCCCGGTCGACATCTTCCTGCTCATCGTCTACTTCGTCTTCGTCATCGGCATCGGCTTCGCCCTCAAGCGGGCGGTGAAGTCCAGCAGCGACTTCTTCCTGTCCGGGCGGTCCCTGCCGGCGTGGATCACCGGCCTCGCCTTCATCTCGGCCAACCTCGGCGCGGTCGAGATCCTCGGCCAATCGGCCTCGGCGGCCGAGTACGGCGCATCCGTCGTGCACTACTTCTGGGTCGGCGCCATCCCGGCCATGGTGTTCCTCGGCATCGTGATGATGCCCTTCTACTACGGGTCCAAGGTGCGCAGCGTCCCGGAGTACCTTCGGCTGCGCTACGACCGCAAGGCGCACCTGATAAACGCGCTGACGTTCACGCTGGCCTCGCTGCTGATCGCCGGGGTCAACCTCTTCGCGCTGGCCGTGGTCATCGAGGCACTGCTCGGCATCCCGCAGGCGTGGGCGATCGTACTGTCCGCGTCGTTCGTGCTCAGCTACATCCTGCTCGGCGGGCTGTCCAGCGCCATCTACAACGAGGTGCTGCAGTTCTTCGTGATCCTCGCCGGCCTGATCCCGCTGGTCGTGATCGCGGTCAAGGAGGTCGGTGGGCTCAGCGAGCTGTTCGCCACCCTGGGCGCGCGGGAGGGCCCCACCTTCAACAGCGCCTGGACTGGAACCGAACCCGGTGGCGCCAACGTGTTCGGCGACTTCTTCGGCATCATCGTCGGCCTCGGTTTCTGCCTCAGCTTCGGCTACTGGACGACGAACTTCGCCGAAGTGCAGCGGGCGATGGCGGCCAAGTCCACCAACGCCGCCCGGATGACACCGATCATCGGCGCCTACCCCAAGCTGTTCATCCCGCTCATCACGATCCTGCCGGGCATGGCGGCGGTGGTCCTGATCCCCACGCTCGGCGAGACCGGCGCGGACGGCGTGGAGTACAACAACGCCATTCCCGCGCTGATGGACCAGTACCTGCCGGCCGGCGCCCTCGGGGTCGCGGTGACCGGACTGGTCGCCGCGTTCATGGCCGGCATGGCCGCCAACGTCAGTTCCTTCAATGCCGTCTTCACCCACGACCTGTGGGAGGAGTACGTGCGCCCGGGGCGCAGCGACCACTACTACCTGCTGGTCGGCCGGCTCGCGACCGTTGCCGGTGTCGTCATCGGGATCGGCACCGCATACATCGCCGCGAACTTCCAGAACATCTCCAACTACTTCCAGGTGCTTTTCACCTTCTTCAATGTGCCGCTGTTCGTGACGTTCATCGTCGGCATGTTCTGGAAGCGGGCCAGCCCCAACTCCGGCTTCTGGGGGATCCTCGTCGGCACGATCGCCGCGGTCAGCACGTACGTCTTGTACCTCCAAGACGTGATCAGCTTCCGCAGCGACCTGCACGAGTCGTTCTGGGGCGGCATCATCGGCTTCACCTTCGGCGCCGTCACCATCGTGGTGGTGTCGCTGGCCGGCAAGCCCAAGCCGGTGGAGGAGCTGCGTGGGCTCGTGCACGGGATGGAGCTGCGCGACATGGACGAGGGCGAGCAACCGCTCTACCGCCGACCCGTCCCCATGGGCATGGGTGCCCTGGCCCTGTCCGTCGTCCTCTACTTGATCATGTCGACGCTGTGAGGAGCCCGCGATGAGCGAGAAGACCCAGGACGAGGAGCAAGCCCGGCTGCTGACCCTGGCCAAGCTGTTCGACCTGCGCACCTTCATCGGCTCGCTGTTCTGCATCTTCGGCGTCGCCGTGACCATCGCGGGCATCACCGCCAGCGACGCCGAGGTCGCCAGGGCCTCGGACCTCAACGTCTCGCTCTACAGCGGGCTGGCGATGCTGGTCACCGGAATCGGCTTCATCGCCTGGATGCTCACTCAACCGCCGGTGCTGCCCGAGGCGGACAGCAAGATGGACCGCCCCGACTCGCACAACTGAGCCGGACTTGCTGAGTCGCACCCACTGGGCCGCCCCCACTGGGCCGCACCACTGGGCCGCACCCACTGAGTGGCTCGCCGGTGGACGTTACGCTGAGGCGTGAGCAAGCCTGCCGTCCTCCTGGCCGAGAGGCTGTCCCCGGCCACGCTGGCGGCGCTGGGCCCTGACTTCGACATCCGGCGCTGCGACGGCTCCGACCGGGCCGACCTGCTGTCGGCGGTGTCGGACGTGGACGCATTGCTGGTCCGTAGCCTCACCCGCGTCGACGCCGAGGTGCTCGCCGCGGCCCCGCGGCTGAAGGTCGTGGCCAGGGCCGGGGTCGGGCTGGACAACGTCGACGTCGACGCCGCGACGCGCGCCGGAGTCATGGTGGTGAACGCTCCGACCTCGAACATCGTCAGCGCCGCCGAGCTCGCCGTCGGCCTGCTGCTGGCCGTCGCCCGGCACATCGCGGTCGCCAACGAGTCGCTGAAGCGCGCCGAGTGGCGGCGGGCCGCCTTCGCCGGAACCGAGCTCTACGAGAAGACCGCCGGCATCGTCGGCCTCGGGCGCATCGGCGTCCTCGTGGCGCAGCGGCTGTCCGCGTTCGGGATGCGGGTGATCGCCTACGACCCGTACGTCCAGGCGGGTCGGGCCGCGCAGATGGGTGTGCGGCTGGTCTCGCTCGACCACCTGCTGGCCGAGTCGGACGCGATCTCGGTGCACCTGCCGAAGACGCGGGAGACCGTCGGTCTCATCGGCGACGAACAACTGCACAAGACCAAGCCGGGGGTGCTGCTGGTCAACGCGGCCCGCGGCGGGATCGTCGACGAGCAGGCGCTGCACGCCGCGCTCAAGGAGGGTCGCGTGGGCGGAGCGGGCATCGACGTGTACGAACGCGAGCCGTGCACCGACTCGCCGCTGTTCGAGCTCGACAACGTTGTCGCCACACCGCACCTCGGCGCCAGCACCGCGGAAGCGCAGGACAAGGCCGGTGTCGCCGTCGCCCGGTCGGTGCGGCTCGCGCTGACCGGTGACCTGGTGCCCGACGCAGTCAACGTGCAGGGCGGGCCAATCACCGAGGACGTCCGGCCCGGCATCGCCCTGACCGAGAAGCTCGGCCGCATCTTCAGCTCCCTCCTGGACGGGATCGCCCAGCAGCTCGACGTCGAGGTGCGCGGCGAGATCACCGCACACGACGTGACCGTGCTCGAGCTGGCGGCGCTGAAGGGGGTGTTCGCCGACGTGGTTGAGGACACCGTGTCGTACGTGAACGCTCCGTTGCTGGCCGCCCAGCGGGGCCTCGCGGTGCGCCTGGTGACCCACGCCGACAGCCCCGACCACCGGAACCTCGTCACCTTGAGGGGCACCCGGGCCGACGGCGACCAGGTCTCTGTCTCCGGCACCCTGGTCGGCATCCACCAGCGCGAACGGCTGGTCGAGGTGGACGGCTTCGACGTCGAGATGGAGCCGACCGACCACCTACTGGTGGCCCGCTACGACGACCGTCCCGGGATGATCGGCAGGGTCGGCAACCTGCTCGGCGAAGCCGGGATCAACATCGCCGGCATGCAGGTGAGCCGCGACCGCCGCGGTGGTCGCGCGCTGGTGGTGATTGCCGTCGACTCCGCCGTCTCGGCCGACGTGGCCGAGAGCGTCCGCGAGGCGATGGCGGCCGACTGGGTCCGCCGGGTCAACCTCGCCGGCTGAGCGGTGCCAGGCGCCGCCCGACTTTGCAAGCCAGCCAGCGAAAGTGCTGCTGGGCGACGTCGGGCGACGCCCCCGCACTCGACAGGTGAACGCCGCCGACCGCGGCACTGTTACGAGCGGTGAGTGTCAGCGTCGGGCGGCCAGGACGACCGAGGCGTCGTCGGTGACCATCACGTCGACGGCTGTGAAGCGCTCGTCGGTCAGCCACCGCTCGCGCATCGAGTCCACCCGCCCGTCGTACAGCGGCGGCCAGGCGGTGCTTGGGGTGAAGTCGTCCAGCACCACGAGATCGCCGCAGCCGACCAGGTCGGCGATGCGGTCGAGCCCGCCGCTCTTGACCTCCCGCACGTCGACGAACAGCAGCGAGAAAGGCGCAAACTGCTCCAGGGTGGTCCAGTCGCCGGTGCGTACCTCCACCCTCTTGTCGCCGGCGAAGACCTCGCGCGCCCCCTCGGCAAGCCGGGCGTCGACCTCGACGGTTACGATCCGCACGCCGCCGACCGCGCCACTGGCAAGCCAGGCGGCGCCAACCCCGCAGCCGGTACCGAGCTCGCCGAGGGTCCCGGTCCGCGTGGCCGCAAGGGTCGCCAGCAGCCGCCCGGTCTCGTGCCGGGTGGTGCTGAGGAAGCCCAGGCGGCGCGAGACGTCCAGGGCGGCGCGCACCACACCCGGGAGTTCGGGGGGCGCGCTCACCGGTCGGAGTCTGGCACAGGAGCGTTGGTTGGTTGCGCGTCGATTCCCGTCCGAGGATTGAGACCGGTCTGGGGTGGCGAGGACACAGGCAACCGGCCGCCCGTACGGTCGGGGAGTCATGTGGACGCTCGTACTGATCCTTCGCCGCCGCGGTGGGGCCTGCTGAGGCCCATCCCCATCGCGGCGTCCGGCGTCGTTTCCCGACCGGGGCCCGAACCCCGACGACAGCCACGATCCGAGAGCGAGACCACCATGTACGAGATGTATCCCGACGAGTGGGCGCCGAGCCAGCACCGCAACGACGCCCGCGACGCCGTCCAATTGGCCATGGACCTTCGTGACAACGGCGGCGAGCGACCTGACGACAACTGAGGCCGCGCCCGGTTCAGTTCCCGCACCCGTGCGGCTGGCGGTCATCGGCGGCGACGGCATCGGTCCCGAGGTCACCGCCGAGGCCCTGGCGGTGCTCGAGGCCGCCACCGAACCCGACGGCCTGCGCATCGACGCAACCCGGTTCGAGCTCGGTGCCGACCAGTACCTGCGCACCGGCCAGGTGCTGCCGGACCCCGTACTGGACGAGATCGCCGGCCATGACGCAATCCTGCTGGGAGCCATAGGCGGCCGACCCGGGGACCCCGACCTGCCGCCCGGCCTGCTCGAGCGGGGACTTCTGTTGCGGCTGCGGTTCGCTCTCGACCACCACGTCAACCTTCGCCCGTCGCGGCTGTGGCCCGGCGCCGTCTCACCCCTGCGCGACGCCGGTGCTATCGACCTGGTGGTAGTGCGCGAGGGCACCGAGGGCCCGTACGTCGGCAACGGCGGCGTCCTGCGTGGCGGCACCCAGCACGCCGTGGCCACCGAGGTCAGCCTCAACACCGCCTTCGGCATCGAGCGCGTGGTCCGCGACGCCTTCGCTCGCGCCGAAGCCCGACCGCGCCAGCGGCTGACCCTTGTTCACAAGACCAACGTGCTCGCGTATGCCGGCCAGCTGTGGACCGCCGCGGTGAGCGCGGTGAGGCAGGACTTCCCACAGGTCGAGGTCGACTATCTGCACGTCGACGCCGCGACGATCATGCTGGTCACCGAGCCGGAGCGCTTCGACGTCGTGGTCACCGACAACCTGTTCGGTGACATCATCACCGACCTGGCCGCGGCCGTGGCGGGCGGCATCGGGCTGGCGGCCAGCGCCAACATCAACCCCGACCGGACCACCCCCAGCATGTTCGAGCCGGTACATGGCTCGGCCCCGGACCTCGCCGGGAGAGGACTGGCGGACCCGACCGCCGCGGTCCTGTCCGCCGCGCTGCTCGCAGAGCATCTCGGCCTGGCCGGCGCCGCGAACCGCATCGAGCGGGCGGTTGCCGCGGACCTCGCCGGCAGAACCGCCGCCGGACCGCGCGGAACCCGAGAGATCGGCGCCGCAGTGGCAGCACAGGTGCGCGGGTCGGCCGCGCAGCCGCCGTTGGATGTTGGTGTCGTCGGCTAGCGTGCCCCAATGAGCACCGTGCCCGACCCCGACGTGGTGCTGCGCGTCGAGCCCAACCCCCAGCCGCGCGACCCTGCCCGCCGGGACGAGATCCTGCTCGCACCCGGCTTCGGTGTGCACTTCACCGACCACATGACCCTCGTCGAGTGGACCCCCGGGCAGGGTTGGCACGACGGACGGGTACAGCCGTACGGCCCGCTGGCCATCGACCCGGCGACTGCGGTGCTGCACTACGCCCAGGAAGTCTTCGAGGGGATGAAGGCCTACGCGCACGCCGACGGCTCGGTGTGGCTCTTCCGCCCGCAGGTGAACGCCGCCCGGTTCCAGAAGTCGGCGCGGCGCCTCGCGCTGCCCGAGCTGCCGGTAGACGTCTTCCTCGACGCGATCGAGACGCTGGTGCGCACCGACGACGCGTGGGTCCCGCGCGGTGGGGAGACCAGCCTGTACCTGCGGCCGTTCATGTTCGCCTCCGAGGTGTTCCTCGGGGTCCGACCCGCGCAGCACGTCACCTTCTGCGTCATCGCCTCGCCCTGCGGGGCGTACTTCCGCAGCGGGGTCCAGCCGGTCTCGATCTGGCTGTCGCAGGACTACACCCGAGCCGCCCCCGGAGGCACCGGCGCCGCCAAGGCCGGCGGCAACTACGCAGCCAGCCTGGCCGCCCAACAGGAGGCGGCCGCCCACGGGTGCGACCAGGTCGCGTTCCTCGACGCCGTGGAGCGGCGCTGGGTGGAGGAGCTCGGCGGCATGAACCTGTTCTTCGTGCTCGCCGACGGCTCGGTGGTGACCCCCGAGCTGACCGGTTCCATCCTCGAGGGCGTCACTCGTGACTCGATCCTCACGCTGCTGGACGACGCCGGGCACAAGATCGAGGAGCGGCCGGTGTCGATCGACGAGTGGCAGGGCGGAGTCATCTCCGGCGAGGTGAGCGAGGTCTTCGCCTGCGGTACGGCCGCGGTGGTCACACCGGTGGGGCGGGTCTGCTGGCCCGACGGCGAGGCGCGCTGCGCCGATGGGGCCACCACTGGGCCGGTCACCGCCCGCCTGCGCAGCACCCTGCTCGACATCCAGTACGGCCGCAGCGAGGACCGTCACGGATGGATGCACAAGGTCGGGTGAGCGACGCCCCTAGCGTCCCGGTCCGCCCGCCCACCCTCGGCCGGTACCGGCTGCTGCGCCAGATCGGCGAGGGTGGGATGGGGGTCGTGCATCTGGCCGCTGCCCCGAACGGGTCCCGGGTGGCCGTGAAGGTGCTGCGGCCGCACGTCGTCGCGGGTGGCCGGGAACGGCTGGCCCGAGAGGTGGCGGCACTCCAGCGCGTCCGCAGCGACCGGGTCGCGCCGCTGCTCGACGCCGACGCCTGGGGGCACACGCCGTACGTCGTCACCCGGTTCGTTGCTGGGCTGGCGCTGACGGAGTACGTCGACGAATACGGGCCGCTGAGCGGGGCGGGGTTGCTCCGGCTGGGACGGGGGTTGGCCGAGGCGTTGGCGGCCGTGCACGCGGTCGGTGTCATCCACCGCGACGTCAAGCCGTCCAACGTGCTGATCGAGGGCGACGACCCGGTGCTGATCGACTTCGGGCTGGCCAGGTCGGCCGACGACGTGACGGTGACCATCGGCGGCTGGATGCTCGGCACGCCCGCCTACCTCACCCCGGAGGTCGCCGACGGCCATGACCCCGGGCCGGCGGCGGACGTGCATGCCTGGGCGTCGACGGTCGCGTATGCGTGCACCGGCCGCAGCCCGTTCGGCGGCGGCCACCAGACGGTCGTGCTCGACCGGGTGCGCCGCAACGCCTACGACCTCGGTGGTGTGCCGACCGACGTTCGAGCGGTGCTGGAGCGGTGCCTGGTGGCGGACCCACGGGCCCGGCCGCCGGCCGCGGCGGTGGCGGGATGGCTGGGCGGCCCGGGCGCGTCCCCGGACCGCACGACGGTGTCTGTCCCGGCTGCGCCGGTCCCCACTACGGCGCCGCCCCGGCAGCCGGCTCCCGCTGAGCCGGCCGGGCTGCGCCCGCAACTCGGCCCCGAACCCTCCTCTGACTGGGTGCAGCCGCGGCGGTCGTGGGGAGTGCGGCTGCTGCGGGCGCTGGTGGTCGTGCTCGGGGTCGCGATCGCCGCTGCGACGTTCGCGGCCGCCCCGTACGGGGCGGCGTGCGCCTGGTGGCTCGCCATCACCGGGCTTCGCACCAGCTACCGGGTCGGGGAGTCGCGGCGCACCCGCCACCGGGAGCGAGGGCGTCGGCCCGCCACCGACGCGATGGTCACCGCCGCCACCTCTCCGTGGCACGCGGTCGTGGCCGGCGTCCGGGGCGCCGTGCTCGTCGGCGCGGCGCTGGTCTCGGCCGGTTTGATGGCTGGGCTGCTGCGGCTGTTCGGCGCCGGCGTCGACGAGTCGCTTTGGGTGTCGGCCGGCGTCTTCCTCGCCGTACTCTGGTGCGGCCCCGGTGGACGCGACCTGCACCGCCCAGCGGAGGCGGCCGTGGATACCGTCGCCCGCCCCGACCTGGTCGGGCTCGCGTTGGTCTGGAGCCTGGCCGCGCTGGCCGCCGGGTCCATCGGGGTCGTCGATGGGATCGGCACCAACTGGTGGCCAGTCGGCTCGCCGCCGCTGTAAGGCTTGCGGTATGGGCCCGGCGTCGCGCGCGGCTGTAGCGTGAGCGCGTGCGTCCGCATCTCGAGACAGCCGCCGAGGGCGACGCTTTCCAGGTCTACGACACCACCCTGCGGGACGGGGCCCAGCAGGAGGGCCTGACCCTGTCGGTGGCCGACAAGCTCACCATCGCGCGGCACCTCGACGACCTCGGGGTGGGCTACATCGAGGGCGGCTGGCCGGGCGCCAACCCCAAGGACACCGAGTTCTTCGCCCGCGCACGCACCGAGCTGCCGCTGCGGCACGCGACGCTGGCGGCGTTCGGGGCCACCCGGCGGCCCGGAGCCGTGGCCGCCGACGACGCGCTGGTCGCCGCCCTGCGCGACAGCGGCGCCGCCGTCGTCACGCTGGTCGCCAAGTCCCACGACCAGCACGTCGAGCGCGCCCTGCGTACGACGCTGGTCGAGAACCTCGCGATGGTCGCCGACACCGTCACCCACCTGCGGTCCGAGGGCCGGCGGGTGTTCCTCGACGCCGAGCACTTCTTCGACGGGTACCGCGACAACAAGGCGTACGCGTTGGAGGTGCTGCGCGTCGCTGTCGAGGCCGGGGTCGAGGTGGTCGCGCTCTGCGATACCAACGGCGGGATGCTGCCGCCGCTGGTGGCCGACGTGGTCGGTGACGTGCTGGCGGCCGTACCCGGTGACTCCGGTGCCCGGGTGGGCATCCACTGCCACAACGACACCGGATGTGCGGTCGCCAACACACTGGCCGCTGTCGACGTCGGCGCTACCCACGTGCAGGGCACCGTCAACGGCTACGGCGAGCGGACCGGCAATGCCGACCTGGTGACCGTCCTGGCCAACCTCGAGCTGAAGCACCATCGCCCGGTGCTCCCCGCCGGGGCGCTGCGCGACGCCACCCGGATCGCGCACGCAGTGGCCGAGGTGACCAACGTGCCCCCGTCGTCGCGGCAGCCATACGTGGGGGTGTCGGCGTTCACGCACAAGGCCGGGTTGCACGCCAGCGCCGTCAAGGTCGACCCGGACCTCTACCAGCACACCGACCCGGTCGACGTCGGCAACGACATGCGGATGCTGGTGTCGGAGATGGCGGGGCGTGCCAGCATCGAGCTCAAGGGCCGCGAGCTGGGATTCGAGCTTGGCGGCGACCGCGACCTGGTGTCCCGGCTGGTCGGCCGGGTGAAGGCCATGGAGCAGGCCGGCTACACCTTCGAGGCGGCCGACGCGTCGTTCGAGCTGTTGGTCCTCGAGGAGGTGGAGGGCCGCCGGCCGACGTACTTCGAGGTCGAGTCATGGCGGGTGATCACCGAGTCGGCGGCGAGCTCCGAGGAGGAGGCGCCGTCGGAGGCGACCGTCAAGCTGCACGCCGGCGGTGAGCGCTTCGTCGTGACCGGCGAGGGCAACGGACCGGTCAACGCGCTGGACCAGGCGCTGCGGCAGGCCATCTCGCGGGCGTACCCACAGGTGGCGGCGCTCGAGCTGATCGACTACCGGGTCCGCATCCTCGACAAGGGCCATGGCACCGACGCCGTCATCCGGGTGCTGATCCAGACCAGCAACGGCACCGACTCGTGGGTGACGGTCGGGGTGGGGCACAACATTGTCGAGGCATCCTGGGAGGCGCTGCGCGACGCGGTGACGTACGGACTGACGCGGGCGCATCACCGCGGCTGACCTCCCGCCATGGCGGTGTGGGTCTCGCTGCTGCACAGCTGGCACACCCTCACGGGGCTGGTGGAGCTGGCCGCTGACTAGGCTCGGCCGGTGCGCATCGCGAGGTTCACGACCGGTGACGAGCCGAAGTTCGGTGCGGTCGGTGAGCTGGACGGTCGTCCGGTGGTGGCGGTCTTGACCGGGGACCCGCTGTACGCAGGCATCGAGCTGACCGGCCAGAGCCACCCGCTCGACGACGTCCGGCTGTTGGCGCCGCTGATCCCGCGCAGCAAGGTGGTCGGCATCGGTCGCAACTACGCCGACCATGCCGCCGAGCTCGCCCACGAGCTGCCGACCGAGCCCCTGATGTTCCTCAAGCCCAACACCAGCGTCGTCGGCCCGGGGGATCCGATTGTGCATCCAGAGCAGACCCAGGAGCTGCACTGGGAGGCCGAGCTGGCGGTGGTGATCGGCAGGATCTGCCGTGACGTGCCGGCTGAGCAGGTGGGCGACGTGCTGCTCGGCTACACAGTCGCCAACGACGTCACCGCTCGGGACCTGCAGCGTTCAGACGACCAGTGGACCCGGGCCAAGGGCTTCGACACCTTCTGCCCGCTTGGTCCGTGGGTCGAGACCGATCTCGACGTCAGCGACCTGCGGGTGACGACGAGGCTGCGCACCGACGGCCGCGACGAGCTGCGCCAGGACGCTCGCACCAGCCAGCTGATCTTCGACGTGCCAACGCTGGTGTCTTATGTCTCGTCGGTGATGACCCTTCTGCCCGGCGACGTCGTGCTCACAGGCACGCCCGCCGGCGTCGGTCAGATGGTGCCCGGCGATGAGGTGACGGTAGCGGTCGAGGGCATCGGAGAGCTGACAAACCGGGTGGTGTCGGCGTGAGCGTGCGAGTGCGGTTCTGCCCCTCGCCCACCGGCAACCCGCACGTCGGGGTGGTCCGCGCTGCCCTGTACAACTGGGCGTTCGCCCGCCACCACAGCGGCACCTTCGTGTTCCGGATCGAAGACACCGACGCGGCACGTGACTCCGAGGAGTCGTACCAGCAGATGCTGTCCGCAATGTGCTGGCTCGGGCTCGACTGGGACGAGGGCCCCGAGGTCGGCGGCCCGTTCGGCCCGTACCGCCAGTCGCAGCGGGGCGAGGTGTACGCCGATGTGGCCACGCGGCTGCGCGAGAGCGGCCGCGCGTACGACTGCTACTGCTCGCAAGGTGAGCTCGAGCAGCGCCGCGAGCTGGCGAGGGCAGAGGGCCGGATGTCCGGCTACGACGGACACTGCCGGGAGCTGACGGCCGAGCAGGTCGCGGCGTACGGGGCTGAGGGCCGCCAGCCGGTGCTGCGTCTGCGGATGCCCGACGAGGCCACCGGTTTCGACGACCTGGTCCGCGGGCACGTGTCGTTCGACGCCGGGCAGGTGCCCGACTATGTGCTGGTGCGGGCCAACGGGCAGCCGCTCTACCCGCTGGTGAATCCGGTCGACGACGCGCTGATGGGCATCACCCACGTGCTCCGCGGTGAGGATCTGCTGAGCTCGACGCCGCGTCAGATCGCGCTGCACCGCGCGCTGCGCGAGATCGGCGTCGTCCGCGGGGAGCTGCCGGCGTACGGGCATCTCCCGCTGGTCATGGGGGAGGGGAACCGCAAGCTGTCCAAGCGCGACCCGCAGTCGTCGCTCGACCTTTACCGCCAGCGGGGGTTCCTACCCGAGGGGCTGCTCAACTATCTGGCCCTGCTGGGCTGGTCGCTCGGCAACGACCAGGAGATCTTCACGCTCACCGAGATGGCGGCGGCCTTCGACGTCTCCCGGGTGAACCCGAACCCAGCTCGCTTCGACCTCGCCAAGTGCGAGGCGGTGAACGCGACGCACCTGCGGCTGCTCGCCCCGGACGCCTTCGCCGCCAGGCTGCTGCCGTACGTGCCGGTCGACTCGTCCAGTCCGAGCGCGGACCTGCTCGTTGCGGCGGCGCCGCTGGTGCAGGAGCGGGCCACCACCCTCAGCGAGGCCGCCGACCTGCTCGGCTTCCTGTTCGTCGACGAGGAGGCATTCACCGTCGACCCGGACGACGCCGCGAAGCAGCTCGAGGACAGCGGGCTCGACATCGTCCGTACGGCCCGCTCGGCGCTGACCGGGTTGTCCACATGGGACACGGCGAGCATCAAGCAGGCGCTGCGGGCGGCGCTTGTCGAGGGGATGGGGCTCAAGCCGCGCCACGCCTTCGGCCCGGTGCGGGTCGCGGTCACCGGACGCCGGATCTCGCCTCCGCTGTTCGAGTCGCTCGAGCTGCTGGGACGCGACCGCTCGCTTGGTCGGCTCAGCCGTATCGGCTAGGGGTCGGGTAGAGTCCACGTCCGGCTCGCGGCCCGCAAATGGTCACGGCGCCCCATGGGGTATGGGGTAATTGGCAGCCCGGCTGGTTCTGGTCCAGTTAGTCTAGGTTCGAGTCCTAGTACCCCAGCGGTAGCGGTGCGCAGGGTGCCGGTAGCGGCCGGTAGACTCCTTCGCTTCCTGGCCCCGTTGTGTAGCGGCCTAGCACGCCGCCCTCTCAAGGCGGTAGCGCGGGTTCGAATCCCGTCGGGGCTACAGCGGCGAGACCCCTCCGACCTGGAAACAGGACGAAGGGGCCTTGTCATCTCCGAAACCGGGATTTCGGGCCGCACACCGGCCGCGGCCAACAGGATGTTCCATTCACCCGCGCGTGATTCGGCCCTTGCATTCGAAGACAGACCAATCAGGGCCAGCCCGGCGGGTGGTGGTGTACGACAGCCGCCCCCATCCTCACTGCGATCCTGGACGGTGAAGCGGCCATCGCGTCGTCTCTTCACCGGCCATCTCGACCCCGTCGCTACAATCCTGGTCGTGTCCACCCGCCATGACCGACGGTGGTGGAATCGCCCGCTGGCCTCGCGTTACTGGCATGCCGGCACACCGTGAGCGGCATGATCGACCGGCTCGTGGTTCTGGGCGCCGCCGGTGATCTCGCCAGCCGTCACCTGCTGCCCGCTCTGGCCCACCTCTGGGCGAGCAGCGGCCTGCCACCGACACTGCGCGTGCTGGGCGTCGGACGCGAACCGCTGAGCAGCCAGGACTACCGCGACCTTGCCACCGCTCGGCTCGCCGAGCATGCGGCCGGCGCTGCGCTCTCTGACCGTGCGGCGCTGGTGCAGCGTCTGGACTACCTTCATGCCGATCTGGAACGGCGTACGGACCTGCAGTGGGCGCTTGGGACAGAGCCAGTAGTCGCCTACCTCGCGCTGCCGCCTGCCGCCTACGCACCGGCTATCCAGGCGCTTCGCGCCGGCGGCATCGCGCCCCGGAGCCGGATCGTGGTGGAGAAGCCGTTCGGCGAGGATCTCTCGACGGCGCGCGAGCTCAGCCGGCTGCTCCACATCGTGTTCTCCGAGCAGGACGTGTTCCGCGTCGACCACTTTCTACACCACCAGACTGTGCAGGACCTGATGGCACTACGGTTCGCGACCCCCCTCTTCGAGCCGCTGTGGAATCGGGACCACATGGAGCGCGTGGAGATCACCTGGGAGGAGACGGTCGGTGTGGCCGGGCGTGCCGGGTTCTACGACCGCACCGGCGCCTTGAGGGACATGGTCCAGAGTCACTTGCTGCAGGTGCTCGCGCTGGTGGCGATGGAGGTGCCCGCGAGGCTCGACGAGCGTTGCTTGCGCGGGGAGAAGGTCGCCGTGCTGCGGCGTGTGCACGCCATGACGCGCGACGAAGTCGCCACTTTGACGGCGCGCGGGCGTTACACCGCCGGCAGTGTCGAGGGGCGGCCGCAGCGTGGCTACCTGGAGGAGGCCGGCGTCGATCCGGCGCGCGGTACCGAGACATACGCCTGCCTGCAACTGGCTGTCGACACCCCGCGTTGGCGAGGGGTGCCCTTCGTGCTGCGGACCGGCAAGGCACTCGGCCGGCCACGCCGTCGCATCGCGCTCCACTTCCGAGCGGCGCTCGGGCCTGTCCTCTCGGGTGCCCCCGCTGTGCTGAGCCTCGATATGGCGCCAGATCGGGTGACCCTGGAGGTGGGGGTCACTGGCTCCGCCGGCCTGCCGGAGGTGACGCGTGAGCAACTCGCGCTCTCGCGGCCCCGCCAGCCGTTGCCCGCGTCCGCCCGGCTGCTGCGCGACGTGCTGGCAGGCGATCCGACGCTCGCAGTGCGAGACGACGAGGCCGAGCAGTGCTGGCGAATCATCGACGCGGTACGGGCCACATGGTTGGCGGGGGTCCCTGCCTTGCAGGACTACGCTGCCGGGTCGGCTGGACCTGACCTGCCGAGGGGCGCGTGGTGAGTGCCGCGGATGGAACTGTGGACATTGCGGGCTCGTCGACCCGGTTGTGTGCCCCGTCGTCGCTGAACGCAGAGAGGAGATCGCCTCTCGGCGCTTGACAGGAGAGGGGGTGAACCAGAGGGTCCGCCGCCTCGATCGGCGGGACCATCAGCCGCGAGCAGCGCCGCCACCGGGGGATGCGGCGGCGGGCTACCGGGCCCCGTCCGCCCACGCTGCGACCCTCGCTGATCCCTGCTCACGGGCGCCCAGGTGCCCGAATGCCCAATGCATCGAGCAGGCGATGTGTCGCATGACGGCGAGTTTCTGCCCCGACCCGAGCGATGGATTGGTGCCGTCGGGCCTTGGCGGCCGAGGGTTCGTCGACACACTCGCGCAGAAAACTGCGAAAGTCACTTGGACTCCACAGCAGCCGGCCTGGCAGCAAAGCCGGATAGTCGTCGACGTTCAAGCCTCGGTTGGCGACGTACTGGCTCAGATCGGGACAGTAGAAACCGATCGGTCGATCCATGACTAGGAAATCTGTCCATACGCTGCTGTAGTCAGTCACCAGCCCTTTGGCTCGAGCCAACAGCTGGTACAGGCTCACATGCGCGTCGAGCATTCCTGCATTGGTGATCTTGTGCAAACCGGTGGATGCATAATCGTCTGCGTCCAGCTGGTGCGGCTTGACCGCGAGCGTCAGCCCCGCGGCCTGTGCGTACGCAGCCGCCTGCGTGAGGGTGGAGCGGATGTTCGCCGAATGTGAGAGCGGGTGCGCGTCCGCCCAGTTCCGCACGTCTCCCACACGGTTGCCGCGGTACTGAGTGGTTCGGAAGGTGGGCAACCATAGAATGAACGGTTTCGACGGGTCCAGTCCCAACGCTTGCAGGGCGTCGTTGCCGGCTGGGCGATCGAACTGGTCCACCCGGGGATTGCCTGAGATGAGCACATTATGTTTGCTGACACCGAATCCGTCGGCGCGTCGTTCCCCCCATAACTGCGTTCCACTCACCACGAACGTGGACCGGATGGTGGCAAAGCCTGACCGCCTCTTGGGGCCGTCGCCGTGCCACAAATTCACGAAGGTCTTGTGCGGAGGAGGGCGGGGTGAGCCATACAGGCCGTGGGTGAAGAATACGTAGCGAGCGGTCACATAGGCCCAGTATGCGCGGACGCTGTTTCTGCGGATGCATCGCACATCCCGCGCGCCGGCGGTATCCGAGATCAACCAGGCAAGGGACACCGGATCGCCAGCAACCAACCAGTAGACGGGAAGGCGGCCAGCGAGTCCGCGTACGACCTCGACGCTGTTGCCCTCATTATCTGGAAACCCTGCGACCACTGCGTGCCGGCGTGCTGGCAGTCTGTTCAGGCAAGTCTGCAAGACAGTGAGTTGCAGAGCCGTCGGCATCATGTGGGCCATCCTCGTCAGGCTTCTGCCGGCGAGACGGCGCGCGATCCGGCTTCGGTACTGCTCGGTCACCGATCGGTACCATCCGCCCACAGCGCTGGTCTTGGGGCGAAGCCGACGCCGAGACCTCATGGCCTGCGGCGCCCCGCAGGGCTCATGCCGACCCCTGTGTCGCCAGGCAGCCGACCCTCACGGGTGCTTTCCGCGTCAACAGCCCGCGCGCGCGCCTCCAGCAGTGCGAACGCCAACTGCTCGTCACCTGGGAGGGTCACCTTGAGATTTGCCGGTTCACCGAGGACGGTGCAGACAGGGATGCCGGCTGCCTGGACGATGGCCGTCTCGTCGATGAAGGTCTCCAGTCCCCGAGGGTCGTGCACGGCGTACGCCCGCAGCAGTAGCCCCCGCCGCACGCCGTGCGGGGTCTGCGAGCGGTAGAGGTTCGAACGGTCGAGGATCGAGACGATCCGGCCGTTGACCAGCCTGCGCATGCTCTCGGGGACTGCCACTACCGGCACCGCCGCGCCATGCAACTGCGCCGCGTGAGCCACCCTGTCGAACAGCACCGAAGTCACCAGCGGCCGGGCACCGTCGTGAACCAAGACGACCTCGGCGTCCGTACTGCCTACACCTGCGGCCACCGAATCCTGTCGACGAAGCCCTCCCGCCACCACTGTCGCATGATTGGCGCGCAGCCACGGCTCGTCCGATAGAGGCCCGACTCGATCCGGCCGGGAGACGACGATGATTCGTCGAACGGTTGCGGCCGCCCTGGCTGCGCGCACCGTCCATGCCAGCAGCGGCAGTCCGCCGACCTCCATGAGCAGCTTGTCCGATCCCGCCATCCTGCTGCTGGCGCCGGCTGCGAGGATCACTGCGTCGGCGAAGGGTGCATCATCGCGCGGCAACTCGTACTCCCTCCTCAGGCAACTCCATGCAGGCTGCCACATGGGCCGGGATGCGGCGGCCGTTTGACGGTCAGGCCGCAGATGCAGCCACACCTTGCGGGCACCGAACCGGGCCACGAAGCGCTGCTCGCGGGCCAGCGTTCTAACGATGATCTCAGCCTCACGCAGCGCCCGCCTCGACGGCGGCCGAGAGCGGTCGAGCTCGCCTAGCGATCATGTCAAGACGTCACCGTGTCGGCCGCTCTGGGGGCGAATCGGGCCGCAGCCTGGGGTCGATCCGGTCAGTGCGCTGACCGCTGATCACCGCGTCCGACAGTTGGCGGCGGAGCAGTCGCAGGGTTGCGGTCTCGTCCCTGAGAGGTGATTGCTGGGGGTGCCACCAGCGAGGGCGCCGGTGTCGAGGTATCGCACACAGCCGATTCGGCTGGTGACTGCTCAGTCCCTGAAGCTTCGCGGTCACTGATGGCGTCCGATTCCCGCTAGTGCAGGCTCTCACGACGCGGCAGGATGGTGCCGTGGATCAGACCAGCGTGGCGGACCCGCAGCGCTGCTACCGCGCGGTGTCCAGCCGGGACCGGCGGTTCGACGGGGTGTTCTACGTGGCGGTCACCTCAACCGGCATCTACTGCCGTCCGAGCTGCCCGGCGCGGACCCCACTGCCAGAGAACACCCGCTTCTACGTCACGGCAGCGGCGGCGCAGGATGCCGGGTTCCGCGCCTGCCGGCGCTGCCGTCCCGAGGCAGTGCCGGGCTCACCGGCCTGGGACGTGAGCGCCGACGTCAGTGGGCGGGCCATGCGCCTCATCAGCGACGGTCTCGTCGACCGCGAGGGGGTGCCCGGCCTCGCATCCAGGCTCGGCTACAGCCAGCGCCAGCTGCACCGGCTGCTGGTGGCGCGACTCGGGGCCGGTCCGCTGGCGCTGGCCCGGGCCCGTCGCGCCCAGACCGCTCGGACCCTCATCGCGTCCAGCTCGATGCGACTGTCCGACGTCGCCTTCGCCGCCGGGTTCCGTAGCGTCCGCCAGTTCAACGCCACCATGCAGGAGGTGTACGGGCTGCCCGCCGGCGCGTTACGGCGGCGCACGGCCAAGCTGTCGGGTGACGGGCAGGCGGGGTGGATCGAGCTGCGACTGGCCTGCCGAGGACCGTTCGACGGGCGCGCGCTGATGCACTTCCTGCGGCTGCACGCGGCCGACGGGGTCGAGGACGTCGTCGACGGTGCCTACCGGCGGACGCTGCGGCTGCCACACGGCCCGGCGGTCGTGCAGCTGGAGCCCGCGACCGACGACGTGCCGGCGATTCGGGTCCGGCTGCGGTTGGGCGACCTGCGAGACCTGCCGACGGCGGTGGAGCGGTGCCGCCGACTGGCCGACCTCGACGCCGATCCGGCGGCGGTCCACGAGGGGCTAGGTCGAGACGCCGACCTCGCCGGCGACCTCCACCGGCACCCTGGCCTGCGGGTGCCCGGCCACCCGGACGGCTTCGAGCTGGCCGTCCGCACGGTCCTCGGCCAGCAGGTCAGCCTGGCGTCGGCACGAGCAGCCACCACCCGTCTCGTCCGCGAGCTCGGCGAGCCACTGCTGGGGGCCGACGGTGGCCTGACCCACCTGTTCCCGACCGCGGAACAGATTGCGGGGGGAGGTCCTGACCGGCTCGCGGGACCACGCTCGCGTGCCCGCACCCTGGTGGCGCTCGCGGAGGCGGTCGCCGGCGGCACCGTGGTGCTCGACCGCGGCGCCGACCGGGCTGAGGTGGTTGACGCGCTCACCGCCATGCCCGGAATCGGCCCGTGGACCGCGGGCTACATCGCGATGCGAGGCCTCGGCGATCCCGACGTCGTCCTCGACGGTGACGTCGGTCTGCACGCCGCCCTCGGCCTGCGCGGCGGCGCCGGCCGCGAGGCGCTGCGTCAGCGTGCCGCGGACTGGCGGCCGTGGGGCTCGTACGCCTGTCTGCACCTGTGGCACCGGGTGCTGGACGAGCGGTGGCCCGACCGCACCGGAGTCGCCGCATGACCGCAGACCGGGTCTCGTACTGGGCGACCGCGGACTCGCCGGTGGGCCACCTCCTGCTGAGCGCCGACGACGACGGACTGACCAGCCTCGCCTTCACGCCCTTCACCGCGCCCCCTACGCCACCGACACCCGATCACCCGGTGCTCGCGGCGGCACGTGACCAGCTGTGCGAGTACTTCGCGTGCGAGCGCGAGCAGTTCGACCTACCGCTCACCCCCGGCGGCAGCGTGTTCCGTCGCCGAGTGTGGGGCCAGCTGCGCCTGGTCCCGTACGGCACGACGACGACGTACGGGGCAATCGCCCGCACGCTCGGGCTCACCGGGAACGGCGCCCGCGCGGTCGGGCACGCCAACGGAGCCAACCCGATCGCGGTCATCGTCCCCTGTCACCGGGTGGTCGGCAGCGACGGGCGGCTCACTGGGTACGCCGGCGGGCTCGACCGCAAGCGTGCCCTGCTCGCCCTCGAGCGGAGCGCGCTGTGCTGACGACCTACCTGGAGACCGGCCGCCGGCGTACCTTCGTCGCCGCGGTCGACTGGCCGGGATGGTGCCGGGCCGGCCGGGACGAGGCCGCCGCCGTCGAGACCCTGCTGGCTTACGAGAGCCGCTACCGGGTGGTGTCCGACACCGCCGGCCTCGAGCTGCCTGTGGCCGGCGAGGTCGAGGTGGTGGAGCGGGTCGTCGGCGATGCCACCACCGACTTCGGCGCCCCGGGCAAGATCCCGGGGCTCGACCATGCGCCGCTCGAGGATCAGCCGCTCGCCGACCAGGTCGCTCTGCTACAGGCGTCGTGGCGGCTGCTGGACGAGGTGGCGGTCAGCGCGCCCGAGCACCTGCGCAAGGGCCCGCGCGGCGGTGGCCGGGACCGCGACGCGGTGGTCGCACACGTCGTGGAGGCGGAGGCGTCGTACGCCCGCAGTCTGGGGCTGCGCAAGGTTCGGCGGCCGGACCCGACCGATGCTTCCGCCCTCGCCCAGCTGCGGGAGCGGGTGGTGGGAGCCCTGCGCGGCGAGGTCGACACCGAAGCCAAGTGGCCGGTGCGCTACGCGGTGCGGCGGCTCGCCTGGCACGTCCTCGACCACGTCTGGGAGATCGAGGACAAGTCGGTCTGACCGCTCGGCCGCGTTCACTCTGCGCTGCGGCGGAGTCCCTGCGACAGCCGCTCGGCGGCGGCCATCACGGCTGGGGCGTGCTGGCGGCCGGGTTGGCGACTGAGGCGCTCGACCGGGCCGGACACCGACACCGCGGCGACCACCTTGCCGACCGGGGAACGCACCGGCGACGACACCGACGCCACCCCCTGCTCGCGCTCGCCGACGCTCTGCGCCCAGCCGCGCTTCCGGACCGCGGCCAGCGCGGCGGCAGAGAACGCCGAGCTCTGCAACCCGCGGTGCACCCGCTCGGCGTCCTCCCAGGCGAGCAGCACCTGCGCGGCGGAGCCGGCGTTCATCGTGAGCTGGGCGCCGACCGGGATGGTGTCGCGCAGACCGGTAGGACGTTCGGCGCCCGCTACGCACACCCTGGCATCGCCTTGCCGGCGAAACAGCTGGGCGGACTCGCCGGTGATGTCGCGCAGCCTGGCCAGCACCGGTCCAGCCGCGGCAAGCAGCCGGTCCTCACCGGCAGCGGCCGCCAGCTCGCCCAGTCGCTGACCCAGCACGAATCGCCCCTGCAGATCCCGGTTGACCAACCGGTGGTGCTCGAGGGCGACCGCGAGCCGGTGCGCGGTCGGCCGCGCCAACCCAGTCTGCTGCACCAGGGCGGCGAGGGTGGCCGGCCCTGCCTCTAGTGCGGTGAGCACGAGAGCGGCCTTGTCGAGGACCCCGACTCCGCTAGTGTCGTCCATGGAGCGATACTGCCGTCTCGCATGTTGGAATGCAAGAAGGGTGATGGCGATGGGCCGGACGCTGGCGGAGAAGGTCTGGGACGAGCATGTGGTGCGCCGCGGTGAGGTGGGTGCCGAGGGCGAGCCGGACCTGCTGTACATCGACCTGCACCTGGTGCATGAGGTGACGAGCCCACAGGCTTTCGAGGGGCTGCGACTGGCAGGACGTACGGTCCGCAGGCCGGACCTCACCCTGGCGACCGAGGACCACAACATCCCCACCACGGACCTGGACCAGCCGATCGCTGACCCGGTCTCACGGACCCAGGTGGAGACCCTGCGGCTCAACTGCGCGGAGTTTGGCATCCGGCTGCACTCGCTGGGGGACGCGGACCAGGGGATCGTGCACGTGGTGGGTCCGCAGCTCGGCCTCACCCAGCCGGGCACAACGGTGGTGTGCGGTGACTCCCACACCTCGACCCACGGCGCCTTCGGCGCGCTGGCCTTCGGGATCGGCACCAGCGAGGTGGAGCATGTCCTGGCGACCCAGACGCTGCCACAGTCGCGGCCACGCACCATGGCGATCACGGTTGACGGCACCCTGCCTCCGGGGGTGAGCGCCAAGGACATGGTGCTGGCGTTGATAGCCGAGGTGGGCATTGGCGGCGGGCAGGGCTACGTGGTGGAGTACCGCGGCCAGGCGATCCGCGCGCTGTCCATGGAGGCGCGGATGACCATCTGCAACATGTCGATCGAGTGGGGTGCCAAGGCCGGCCTCATCGCCCCCGACGACACGACGTTCGACTACCTGAGAGGTCGGCCGCACGCGCCACGGGGTGCGCACTGGGACGCCGCTGTCGAGCACTGGCGTTCGCTGGCTACCGACGAGGACGCTACCTTCGACCGCGAGGTCCACCTCGATGCCTCGGCGGTGACTCCGTTCGTCACCTGGGGCACCAACCCGGCGCAGGGAGTCCCGCTGTCGGGGAGTGTGCCCGACCCGGAGACGGACGCCGACGAGAACGAGCGCGCCGCGGTCCGGCACGCGCTGGCATACATGGACCTGCAGCCCGGCACACCGATGCGCGACATCGCCGTGGACACCGTGTTCGTCGGCTCCTGCACCAATGGCCGGATAGAGGACCTGCGCGCGGTTGCGGGGGTCATCGCCGGTCGTCAGGTGGCGGCCGACACCAGGATGCTCGTCGTGCCCGGTTCCACCCGGGTGCTGCTGCAGGCCGAGGCAGAGGGACTCGACGTGGTCTTCAAGCAAGCCGGTGCTGAGTGGCGAGGCGCGGGCTGTTCGATGTGTCTCGGCATGAACCCCGACCAGCTGTTGCCGGGCGAGCGCAGCGCCTCGACCTCGAACCGCAACTTCGAGGGCAGGCAGGGCAAGGGCGGCCGCACGCACCTGGTGTCGCCGCAGGTCGCCGCCGCCACCGCGGTCCTCGGTCACCTGGCTGCACCAAGCGATCTGGAAGGAGCCTGACGTGGAGGCGTTCACCACACACACTGGTACCGCCGTCCCGCTTCGGCGCAGCAGCGTCGACACCGACCAGATCATCCCGGCGGAGTACCTGAAGCGGATCACCCGCACCGGCTTCCACGACGGGCTGTTCGCGGCCTGGAAGGCCGATCCTGAGTTCACACTCAACCGCGTGGAACATCGAGGCGCCTCGATACTGGTAGCCGGGTCCGACTTCGGTACCGGCTCGTCGCGCGAGCATGCGGTGTGGGCGCTGCTCGATGGTGGCTTCCGTGTCGTCGTGTCGTCACGATTCGGCGACATCTTCTGCAGCAACGCCGGCAAGTCGGGGCTGCTCACCGCACAGGTCCACTCCGACGCAGTCGAAGAGCTGTGGCGACGCGTCGAGGAAGAGCCTTCTACGCTGGTGACGGTGGACCTGAACAAGCGTCAGATCTCAACCCCACTTGGCTTTCGCGCGTCTTTCGAGATCGACGACTACACCCGCTGGCGCCTCCTCGAAGGCCTCGATGACGTGGACGTCACCTTGTCGCAAGCGCACGAGATCTCCGCGCACGAGGACGCGCGGCCGCCATGGCACCCACGGACACTGCCAGCACAAACTGGCGAAGTCGGCGTGTGGTGATTGTCACGGCAGTCTGAATTCCCTACGGTGCAAGGAAGTCGGGCGCGGGCTCGACAACGTTCACGAAAGGGAAGCCAGTGAACAAGTCCGAGTTCATCGACAGGCTCGCCACCAGCTTCAACGGCAACCGACGTGCCGCCGCACAGGCACTCGACGCGGTGATGACTCACATCACCCGCGAGGTCGCACGTGGGGAGAAGGTCGCCATCACCGGTTTCGGTGCGTTCGAGAAGGCGATCCGCCCGGCCCGCATGGTCCGTAACCCGCAGACCGGGGCGAGGATCCGGGCAAAGAAGACGTCAGTGCCGAAGTTCCGTGCCGGCGCCGACCTCAAGGCTGTTGTGTCGGGCGCCAAGAAGTCTCCCACCGCCGTGGTGGCCACTGCCGTTACCGCCGCAAGGGCAGCGTCCTCGTCGACCACCAAGCGGACCACCGCGAAGAAGAGCCCCGCGAAGAAGTCGACCGCGAAGAAGTCAACGGCCAAGAGGAGCCCGGCCAAGAAGTCGACGGCCAAGAAGACCGCAGCCAAGCGGTCGACGGCCAAGAAGTCGACCGCGAAGAAGTCAACGGCCAAGAGGAGCCCGGCCAAGAAGTCGACGGCCAAGAAGACCGCAGCCAAGCGGTCGACGGCCAAGAAGTCGACAGCAAAGAAGTCGACCGCGAAGAAGTCGACGGCGAAGAAGTCGACGGCGAAGAAGTCGACGGCGAAGAGGTCGACGGCGAAGAGGAGCCCGGCCAAGAAGTCGACAGCCAAGCGGGCAGCCAAGAAGAGCTGAGCTAGCCGCCCCTGAGTACCTGCCCGGTGGCGGGTCCTACGCCAAGCAGTCGTGCCTGGGACAGGTGCGCGGCGGTGTCGACATCGCGGCCGGCACGCTCCAGGTCGGCGGCGTCCAGCAGCACCGCCCCGTCGCTGAGGTGTCGGGCCAGCGAGCCCGCTCCGAAGCTCGGGCGCGGGAGATCCCCCGGCAGCCCGGTCAGCATCGTGGTTCCGATCCCGTCCCGGTCGGCGACCACGGTACGGGGGTGAGCGCCGGCCCGGTGCAGGACCGTGTCGATGTCGCGCGGGCGCAGTGCCGGCAGGTCGGACTGGACGACGAGCACACCGGCGTCGCCATGGTGGCTGGCGGCCCAGCCGATTCCGGTTGCGGCCGCCCGGTTGAGGCCTCCAGGCACAGGCTCGTCCAGCAGTTGCACGTCGGCGGCCGCCAGCGCGGCCGACAGCGTGGGGTCTGCACAGACCACCACCACGAGCCGAACGGCGTCGGCGCCACGCAGCGCCAGCACCGTGTCGGCCGCGAACGCCCCGGCCAGTGCCCGGCGACGGTCACCACTGGTGGCGCCGAGCCGCGACTTGGCCGTCGCCAATGCCTTGACCGGCACCACGGCCACCCAGTCGAGGCTCATCGCACGCGATCCTCGCACTAGAGTCGGCAGCCCGCCGGATGCGGGAACACAAGGTGGTCGCGGGCCTCACGAGGTTGGGACGACGGGTTGGGACGACGGGTGGTGCGCAAGGAGCGCCGTGGCGTCGCGCTGGGCGTCTGCGTGGTCGTGCTGCGGCCCCTGCTGCTGGCCCTCACCCGCCGATCCTGGGGCGGTCACGAGCACCTGCCCGACGGTGGCTTCGTCCTCGCCGCCAACCACGTCTCGCACGCCGACCCGTTCCTGTTCGCACACTTCGTGCACGACGCCGGCTACGCTCCGCACTTCCTCGCCAAGGCATCCGTGCTGGACCTGCCGGTGCTCGGTGCGCTGTTGCGCTCCGCCGGGCAGATCCGTGTCCAGCGCGACACCAGCACGGCTGCACAGGCCTACCGCGACGCCGTCGTCGCGGTGCGCGCGGGACGCTCGGTCATCGTCTACCCCGAGGGCACCCTCACCCGCGACCCCGACCTGTGGCCGATGGCCGGCCGGACGGGGGCGGCGCGAATTGCGTTGGACAGTGGCTGCCCGGTCATCCCCGCCGCGCAGTGGGGTGCGCACCAGTTGCTCCCGCCGTACACGAAGCGTCCGCACCTGCTGCCACGGGCGGTCAACCAGGTGCTGGCCGGGCCCCCCGTGGACCTGGACGACCTGCGCGCGCTGCCGGTGACCGCCGAGGTGCTGCGGGAGGCGACCGACCGGATCATGGCAGCCATCGCCGGGCTGCTGGGGCAACTGCGTGGCCAGCCACCGCCGCCGGTACGTTTCGACCCGCGCCAGTCTGGAGACCGACAGTGACGCACGTTGCGGTGATGGGTGCGGGGTCGTGGGGGACCGCGTTCTCGCTGGTGCTGGCCGACGCGGGCAACACGGTCCGGCTGTGGGGGAGGCGGGGCGATCTGTGCTCGACCTTGACCCGGACCCACGAGAATCCCGACTATCTGCCGGGCGTGCTGCTGCCCGAGACGATCTCGGCGTACGAGGACCCGGCCGACGTCCTCACCGGCGCGCAGGTGGTGGTGCTCGTCGTGCCGTCGCAGAAGCTGCGCGAGAACCTCAACGGGTGGGTGCCGCTGCTGGCGCCGGATGCCGTGCTGCTGAGCCTGATGAAGGGCGTCGAAGTGGGCACCGCCAAGCGGATGAGCGAAGTCGTGGCCGAGGTCACCGGGGCCGCACCGGCTCGGATCGCCGTGCTCAGCGGGCCCAACCTGTCGCACGAGATCGCGCAGCGACAGCCCGCCGCCACCGTGGTGGCCGCCGCCGACGAGCAGGTGGCGGCGAGCTTGCAGCGGCTGTGCCACACCGCCACATTCCGGCCGTACACCAACACCGACGTGATCGGTTGCGAGCTCGGCGGCGCGGTGAAGAACGTCATCGCGCTCGCGGTCGGCATGGCCCGCGGGCTCGGCTTCGGCGACAACGCCACCGCATCGGTGATCACCCGCGGCCTCGCGGAGACTGGGCGGTTGGCGGTGGCGGCCGGCGCGGACCCGATGACTCTGGCCGGACTCGCGGGCCTCGGCGATCTGGTGGCGACATGCTCGTCGTCGCTGTCGAGGAACCGCGCGTTCGGGGAGCGACTCGGTGTCGGCATGAGCGTCGACGAGGTCGTGGCCTCGACCCGCCAGGTCGCCGAAGGGGTCAAGTCCTGCGAGTCGCTACGGGAGCTCGCCGCACGCCACGGCGTCGAGATGCCCATCGTCGAGCACGTCAGCGGTGTCGTGCGCGGTGAGCTGACCCCCGACCTGATGCTCAAGTCGTTGATCTCTCGGACGGCGAAGTCGGAGCGCTGACGGCGTCGAGGGCCACGGCCAGGTCCCGCCACAGGTCGTCAACGTCCTCGACGCCCACCGACAGCCGCACGAGGTCCTCGGGGATGGTGCTGGGTTCGGCCTGCCACCGACGCCGGCGCTCGAGCGACGACTCGACACCGCCGAGGCTGGTTGCGTGCACCCACAACTTGGTGGAGTGGACAAACAGGTCTGCGCCGAGCGCGTTGCCGTGCAGCTCGATGGCAATGATGCCGCCGAAACCCGGGTAGCGGACCCGGCTCACCGCCGGATGGCCGGTCAGCCGCTCTGCGAGCGACCGCGCGTTGTGCTCGGCCCGGTCGAGCCGAAGCGCCAGCGTCCGCATCCCGCGGGCAGCCAGCCAGGCCTCCAGCACACCGGGGATGGCGCCCGCGGCCCGGCGGCGCTCGTCCAACACCCGCCACGCCTGCTCGTCCCGCGTCACCACTGCACCAAGCACCGCGTCGCCGTGCCCGGCGAGGTACTTGGTCGCCGAGTGCACCACCAGGTCCGCGCCCAGGTCGAGGGGGCGCTGGCGCAGCGGGGTGGCGAAGGTGTTGTCCACCACCACGCGGGCACCCGCCTCGTGTGCGGCCACGGACAGCGTCTCGATGTCTGCCACCTCCAGTGCGGGGTTGGTCGGCGACTCCAGCCACAGCAGCGCGGCGTCGTCCAGTGCCGCCTGCACCTGCTCGGTGTCGGCGACGTCGACGGTGCGGACCGCGAGCCGGCCCTTGCCCTCGGCGGTGGCCAGCTGGTGCAGGACACCGAGGTACGCGTGCCGGGGGGCCACCACGGTCGTACCGTCAGCCACCAGGTCGAGCACCGTGCTGATGGCGGCCATGCCCGACGAGAACGCAAGGCAGCACCCACCCTCCAGTGCCCCCAGGACCTGCTCAAACGCCTCCCAGGTCGGGTTGGCGTAGCGGCCGTACTCACGCTCGCCGCCGGCCACGTACACGCTTGCGGCGGTCAGCGGGGCGTTCAGCGGGGCATCCGGCCGGCGGGCCGGTCGTCCGGCCGTCACGGCCAGCGTGGCTGGTGCGAGGTCCGCGGTCGGTAGCTTCTCTGCGGGCTGCGTGGTGTCCATGGTCGCCATTGTCGCGGCCGCTACTGTCGCCGGGTGCGGGACGGGTCGGGCGCCGAGGGCAGGGTCCGGGTAGCGGTGGTCTTCGGCGGCCGGTCCAGTGAGCACGGGGTGTCGTGCCTAACCGCCGCCGACGTGATCCGCGCGCTGGACCCGAAGCGATACGAGGTGGTGCCGGTCGGCATCACCCGGGCGGGTCGGTGGGTCCTGGAATCGGGGGATCCGCAGCGCTTCGCGATCTCAGCCGGGCGGCTGCCCGAGGTCGACGGCGGGCGCGCCACGGTGGCGCTGCGTCCGCCCGACGAGGGCGGCCTGGTCGTGTCCGAGCCGGGTGCCGTTCCCCAGGCACTCGGCGAGGTAGACGTGGTCCTGCCGCTTCTGCACGGCCCATGGGGGGAGGACGGGACCCTGCAGGGCCTGCTCGAGATCGCCGGCGTGCGCTACGTCGGTGCGGGGGTGCTCGCCAGCGCGGTCGGCATGGACAAGGAGTTCATGAAGGTGGCGATCGCCGTCACCGGCCTGCCGCAGCTGCCGTACGTGGTGATCCGCCCGCGTCTCTGGGAACACGACCGGGACACCGCTCGCCGCCAGGTCGGCCAGCTGGGCTACCCAGTGTTCGTGAAGCCGGCCAGGTCAGGGTCGAGCTTCGGGATCAGCCGGGTCGAGGGTCCGCATGACCTAGACGCCGCCGTGGAAGCTGCCCGCGAGCACGATCCGAAGGCGCTGGTCGAATCGGCCGCCCTGGCCGCGCGCGAGGTGGAGTGCGGGGTCATCGGCGGCATCGACAACTCCGGCCCGGCGGCCAGCGTGGTGGGGGAGATCCGGCTGGACGCCGACTCGGGGCACGCGTTCTACGACTTCGAGGCCAAGTACGTGGACGGGACCGCCCGGCTGGACATCCCTGCCGACCTGCCGGAAGAGACCGTTACCCGGGTGCGTGCCTGGGCGGTCCGAGTATTCGAGGCGATCGGCGCCGAAGGGCTGGCTCGGGTCGACTTCTTCCTGCTGCCGGACGACACGGTGCTGGTCAACGAGGTCAACACCATGCCCGGCTTCACTCCGACGTCGATGTTCCCGCGGCTGTGGGCCGCCACCGGGCTGGACTACGGCGCGCTGGTCGACCGGCTCCTGCAACTCGCCCTGCAGCGAGGCACCGGACTGCGTTGACAGGTCGAGCCGCGGCGGCGCGGGACGGATCTTCCGACCTGGTGGTCGTCCTGGCTACCCAATGGTCGGAACATCCGTGCGGGGCCGCCGCGCGGAAAGATCTTCCGACCTGGTGGCGGTAGCGGCCACGCATTCATCGGAAGGTCGGGCGAGGCGAGCGCGGGCGGTGAGCAAACCCACGAGCTGACTTCGGACTAGCAGGCCAACGGGCGAAGTCTTGCTGACCTCAGCGGCACGGGTTCACGACGGGCACTGTCTCGCGGACCGTCGCGGCCATGTCGACGAGCGCATCGGCCGCCGGCTCGTACTCGTACGGGACGAAGAGCTCCACCGTGGTGGCCCGCCCGATCGTGCTGAACCGGTAGCCTTCCTCGCCGCGCTCGGTGAACCAGTCGACGCCCTCGACCGTGTCGCACCGGCTCCCCGGCTGCAACCGCGCCGGAGCTGGAAGAGCGCACCGGACGGTGATCGGGGGGTCACCCCACGCCAGCGCAACCCCGCCGCTGTCGACGGTGCGGGCGTCGGCGCCGGCCACGCGGTCCGGGGCCCGTTGGGCCAGTGCCGCGCAATGCGCGACGGCCCGGCCAACGGGGGTGGGCGCGTCGACCTGCAGCGCACCGCCGCAGCCCCCGAGCAGCGCGCCAGCCGTACCGGCCGCGACCGACCGGGCCGCCGCGCGGGTCAGAAGTGGACGACGGGACAGGTCAGCGTCCGCGTGATGCCGGGGACGTTCTGCACCCGCGCCACCACCAGCTGCCCCAGCTCGTCGACGTTGCCGGCCTCCGCGCGCACGATCACGTCGTAGGGACCGGTGACGTCCTCGGCCAAGGTGACCCCCTGGACGTCGGCAATCTCCCGGGCGACGTCGGCGGCCTTGCCAACCTCCGTCTGGATCAAGATGTACGCCTGCACCACCATGATCGTCCTCCAGGTTCCCGGTCAGCACCGCCGTTACAAACCTATCGTCAGCATGGCTGGGCCGCATGGTGGGACGGCTACGGCTCGGACAAGATGGCGGCCATGCCCGGACCCGTGAACGACCCATGACCGGACCCGTGACCGGACCCGTGACCAGACCCGTGACCAGACCCGTGGCCGGCAGTCTCGCCGACATCGGGGAGCGCGGCCTGATCGGTGCGGTCGCCGCGATGCTGGACCAGCGCTCAGACGCCGCCGGGGACGACCCGGTGCTGATCGGCCCGGGAGACGACGCCGCGTTGGTTCGTGTCGGTGGCGGGCAGGTGCTGGTCTCCACCGACGTCGCTGTGGAGGGTCGGCACTTCCGGCGGGACTGGTCGTCGGCCGCCGATGTCGGCCATCGCATCGCTGCGGCGAACCTGGCCGATGTCGCGGCGATGGGCGGCACGCCGCGGGCCCTGGTCCTGGCGTTGTCGGCGCCGGCCCACCTGCCGGCCCAATGGGTCCTCGACCTGGCGGCCGGCCTGCTGGACGAGTGCGCGCGGGTCGGGGCCCGGCTGGTCGGCGGCGACGTCGCCGAGGCCGACGCCATCAGCGCCGCGGTCACGGTGCTCGGGGAGGCGCCGGGCGGCGTCGTGCGGCGCGACGGTGCGCGGGCCGGTGACGTGGTGGCGGTGACCGGCCGGCTGGGCTGGGCGGCCGCGGGTCTGGCTGTGCTCAGCCGGGGGTTCCGCGCGCCGCGGGTCGTCGTCGAGGCGCACCGTCGCCCGCTGCCGCCGTACGAGCAGGGTCCGCTGGCAGCGGCGGCGGGTGCCACCGCGATGATCGACGTCAGCGACGGCCTGTTGGCCGACCTGGACCAGGTGGCGCGGGCTAGCGCCGTGGCGGTCGACGTGCGAGCTAGCGCGTTGGACCTGGCCGACCCGCTGCGGGCCGTCGGCTCCGCGCTGGGGACCGACCCGTTGAGGTTCGTGCTCGGCGGGGGGGACGACCACGCGCTGGCGGCGACGTTCAGCGCGCAGACCCCACTACCGGCCGGGTGGAGTGCCGTTGGCTCGGTGGGACACGGCGCGGGTGTGACGGTGGACGGCGTGACCTACGAGGAGCCCACCGGGCACCGGCACTTCAGCGGGTGACCTTGCCGGCCTTCAGGCACGAGGTGCAGACGTTCATGCGCTTGGGGGTGACTCCGACCTTCGCGCGCACCCGCTGAATGTTCGGGTCGAACCGGCGCCGTGTCTTCTGGTGCGACCACGGCACGTTGTTGCCGAAACCGGGTCCCTTGCCACAGACGTCGCACACGGCAGCCACGGGCAGATGTTAGCGCACTACTCTGCCTGCGGTGACGAACGGTTCGCTTGCGCGCGCGCTGTTCGCGCGTTGGCGCGAGGAGACGGTGGCGGCACTGGGCGCAGCCCGGGAGGAGCTCGACGCCGTCAACGTGTACCCGGTTCCCGACAGGGACACCGGCACCAACGTGTACCTCACCCTCGAGGCGGCGGCAGCCTCCGCCTGCGCCGCAGACGCCGCAAACTCCGGTCTGGACGAGGTCGCCAGAGCCTTCGTCGACGGAGCCCTGCGCGGTGCGCGCGGCAACTCCGGTGTGATCATGGCGCAGCTGCTGCGGGTCAGCGTCCCGCAGCTGGTCGAGGCGTTCGGTCGGGCCGACCAGGTCGACCCCGTCGTGGCGGGTGCCGCACTCGTCCGCGTGCTGGCCGATGCGGCCGATGGCGCGTACGCCGCGGTCGAGCGACCGGTCGAGGGCACGATCCTCAGCGTGGCTCGGGCCGCGGCCGACGGGGCCACGGCCGAGGCGGCTCGGCTGGGCGGCTCGGCTCGGCTGCCTGAGGTGCTGCGGGCGGCGACTGCCGCCGCCCAGGTGGCGTTGGCCCACACGCCCGCCCAGCTGGACGAGCTCCGCCGGGCCGGCGTCGTCGATGCCGGTGGCCAGGCGCTGACGGTGATCCTCGACGCCACCGAGCGGGTGTTGACCGGCCGGGTCGACGGTCACCGGCACGGTTCGCGCCGCCCGCTGCCGGTCCCGATTGCACCGGCCGCCGACGTGGCGGCCGGGGGGCCGGCGTACGAGGTGATGTACCTGCTGGACACCGAGGACGCTGCGGTCCCCGACCTGCGGGCGGCGCTCGCGCCGCTCGGCGACTCGCTGGTGGTCGTCGGCGGGGACGGGTTGTGGAACGTGCACGTGCACGTCGACGACCCCGGAAAGGCGATCGAGGCCGGCATCGTCGTCGGCCGCCCGCACCGGGTGGTGGTCACACATCTCGCCCGCGACGGAGACGCCCACAGGCCCGGCAGCCATGGCACCCGGACCGTGGTGGCCACCGCCGCCGGGCACGGTCTGGCCGAGCTGTTCGCGGCCGCCGGGGCGGTGGTCGTCAACACGGCGGACGGCCACCACCCGGACACCCACGAGCTGCTCGACGCAGTGCCGCACACCGGGTCTGACGTGGTCCTGCTGCCCAATGACCGCGCCGTGGTCCCGGCGGCCGAGGTGGCGGCGGTGCGGCTGCGTGAGCGCGGGGTACGGGTCGCGGTTATCCCCACTCGTGCCCAAGTGCAGGGACTGGCGGCGATCGCCGTGCACGACCCCGGTCGGGGCTTCGACGACGACGTGGTGCACATGACCGCCGCCGCCGGGCATGCCCGCCATGGCGCGGTGACCGTGGCGACCCGGGTGGTGCTGACCTCGGCCGGGCCGTGCGAGCCAGGCGACGTGCTGGGCGTCGTGGACGGCGACGTCGCGGTCGTCGGCACTGACCTGGCCACCGTTGCCGAAGCAGTCACCGAGCAGCTGCTCGGCGGCTCCGGCGAGCTGCTGACGATCGTGCCCGGAGCAGACGTCCCGGATGGTCTCGTCGCCCACCTGGAGCGAGTGGTCGTCACGTCCAGGCCCGGGGTGGAGGTGGCCGTGCACATGGGTGGCCAGGCCGGGTACCCGCTGCTGCTGGCGGTGGAGTGATGGCGGTCGGGCTGGACACCCGGCTGGATTTCGTCGTCGGCAAGGACGCCAAGCGGCTCCTGACTGCCCTCGACGTGCGTACCGTCGGTGAGCTCCTCGCGCACTATCCCCGCCGCTATGACGAACGCGGGGTTCTGAGCGACCTCAGCACGCTCAGCCGGGGCGCGTACGTCACCGTGCAGGCCCGGGTGCGCTCGGCGGTGAACCGCACCTACACCAAGGGGGGCCCGGAACGCGGGGGGCGCAAACCGGTGCGCACCGAGGTGGTGGTGACCGACGGCACCGGCGACCTGCAGCTGGTCTTCTTCAAGCAGCCGTGGCGCGTCAACGCCTTGAAGCCCGGTGCCCTCGGTCTTTTCGCCGGCAAGGTGGGCGAGTTCAACGGCCGGCCGCAGCTGCTGCACCCCGAGTGCGTCCTGCTCGACATCCCCATCGACGCGGCAGTCGACACTTCCACCGAGAACGGGGCGGGCGACGTCCTCAGGCTGACCCGCCCGATCATCCCGGTGTATCCGACCAGTGGCCGGCTCACCTCGTGGCAGATCGCCGGGTGCACCTCGACCGCGCTCGACTCGCTCGAGGACATCAACGACCCGGTGCCGGAGCCGGTCCGCGCCCGGCGCGGCCTGGTCGACCTGCGAACCGCGCTGGACGGGGTGCACCGCCCCTACACCGATGCCGACCACGAGGGCGCCCGGGCGCGGTTGCGCTACGACGAGGCGCTGGTCACGCAGGTGGTTCTGGCCCGGCGGCGCCACCGACTCGAGGGACTGCCGGCGTTGCCACGCAAGCCGGTGCCGGGCGCCCTCGCTGACCGGTTCGACCAGCGGCTGCCCTTCACCCTGACCGACGGGCAGAGCCGCGTCGGTTCGCAGGTTGCCGCCGACCTGGCCCGCAGCCATCCGATGCACCGGCTGCTGCAGGGCGAGGTCGGGTCGGGCAAGACCGTGGTCGCGCTGCGCGCGATGCTGCAGGTGATCGACGCCGGCGGGCAGGCCGCCCTACTGGCCCCCACCGAGGTCCTCGCCCAGCAGCACCACCGTGCGGTCACCCGCATGCTCGGTGACCTCGCCCTCGGCGGCATGCTCGGCGGCGCCGACGGGGCCACGGCGGTCGGCCTGCTCACCGGTTCCCTCGGCGTCGCGGCACGGCGACAGGCGCTGCTGGCCGCGGCGTCGGGCACCGCGGGCATCGTGGTCGGCACCCACGCCCTGCTGGAGGAGAGCGTGCAGTTCGCCGACCTCGGGCTGGTCGTCGTCGACGAGCAGCACCGCTTCGGTGTCGAGCAGCGAGCCGCCCTGACCGACCGGGGCAGCGCCGCCCGTCCGCACGTGTTGGTCATGACGGCCACCCCCATCCCGCGCACGGTCGCCATGACGGTGTTCGGCGACCTCGAGGTGTCCGTCCTGGCCGAGCTGCCTCCCGGACGTCGACCGGTCCAGACCAGCGTCGTACCGGCCGCCGAGCGACCCACCTGGCTCGAGCGTGGTTGGCAGCGGGTCTGCGAGGAGGTTTCGGCGGGGCGGCAGGCGTACGTGGTGTGCCCCCGGATCGGCGACGGGTCCCCGACCGACCCGCAGGCCGGGGACGGGCCGGAGGAGCAGTCGCCGGGGCATGGCGTGCTGGCCACCGCCGACGAGCTGGGTGGCGGGCCTTTGGCGGGCGTTCGGGTGGGGGTGCTGCACGGACGGCTGGCGCCGGACGACAAGGACCGGGTGATGGATCGGTTCGCTGCCGGTGAGATCGACGTGCTCGTCGCCACCACGGTGGTTGAGGTGGGGGTGGACGTCCCGAACGCGACCGTCATGGTGGTCATGGACGCTGACCGCTATGGGTTGTCGCAGCTGCACCAGCTGCGCGGCCGGGTGGGTCGGGGCGCCGAAGCGGGACTGTGCCTGCTGGTCTCCGAGGCGCCGCCCGGCAGTCTCGCGCGGGAGCGGCTCGACCAGGTGGCGGCCACCACCGACGGCTTCGAGGTCTCGCGGCTCGATGTCGCCCTGCGACGCGAGGGTGACGTGCTCGGCGCCCTGCAGTCAGGCAGCCGCTCCAGCCTGCGACTGCTGTCGGTGGTTCGGGACGAGGACGTGATCGTCGACGCCCGCGCCGACGCCGCAGAGCTGGTCGCCGCGGACCCGGCCCTCGACCGGCACCCGGCGCTGGCCCGTCGAGTCGCGGGCCTGGAAGATACCGCCGCCGGCGCGTTCATCGACAAGACCTGATCTCTCGGCGGACTGGGCGGACTGGGCGGAGGACACGGGTGACCAGGATCGTGGCCGGCTCGGTCGGCGGCCGGCGGATCGAGACGCCGCCCGGCGCAGGAACCCGCCCGACGAGCGACCGGGTGCGGGAGGCCCTGTTCTCCCGCATCGAGTCGCTGCTCAGTGGTCTGGTCGGCGCCCGCGTGCTCGACCTGTACGCCGGCTCCGGCGCGGTCGGGCTCGAGGCGCTGTCCCGAGGGGCCGCGCACGCGGTGCTGATCGAGGCGGACCGTCGCACGGCGGCGCTGGTGCGCAGCAACGCCGACCTGCTCGGCCTCGCCGACCGGGTCGAGGTGCTGGTCGGGACCGTCGACAGGGTCCTGTCCCGCGAACCGGGGGCGCCGGCAGACTTCGTCTTCGCCGACCCGCCGTACGACAGCGCCACCGGCGATGTCGAGGCAGCCGTGGGCCGGGTCCTGGACCGGGGGTGGTGCACCGCCGACGCGCTGCTGGTGGTCGAGCGCCCCGGGCGCTCCGGCGGCTGGCGCTTCCCGGCCGGGGTCGAGGATCTCGGTGCGCGCCGCTACGGCGGCACGACGCTTTGGTACGGTCGCCGCGCTCGTACGGCCGGTCGTGAGGCGCACGCCGGGGAGGGGAGCAACCCGTGCACACCGCGGTCTGCCCCGGGTCCTTCGACCCGGTGACGCACGGCCATCTCGACATCGTCGCCCGCGCGGCCCGGCTGTTCGACCACGTGACGATGGCGGTCCTGGTCAATCCCGCCAAAAGCGGCATGTTCAGCGTCGACGAGCGGGTCGACATGCTCCGCGAGGCGGTGGCCGACCACCCGACTGTGACCGTCGAGGCGTTCGAGGGTCTGCTCGTCGACTTCTGCTCCGAGCGCGGGATCCAGGCCATCGTCAAGGGTCTCCGCGCGGTGATGGACTTCGACTACGAGCTGCAGATGGCTCAGATGAACAGCCGGCTGACCGGGGTGGAGACCGTGTTCGTGCCGACCAGCCCCGAGTGGTCCTACCTCGCCTCAAGCCTCGTCAAGGAGGTTGCCGCCCATGGCGGTGACGTCTCCGGTCTCATTCCGGACGCCGTGCTGGTCCGGATGCTGGCGAGGATCCGCGGAGCCGACCAGTGAGCCCCGCAGCCAGCCGACCGTGATTCGTCCGTCCGCGCGATCAGCGGTTACGCTGGGCCCCGGTTTCCGGCGGATGCACGGGGGCCGGAGTCCTGTTGTGTCTCGATCAGGAGTGTCACCCTGTCCAGTCTGGACCTCAGAGCGCCGCTCGTGCTGGACATCCACGAGCTGAGCCGCCGCCCGGGGTCCTCACGTTCGCTGACGCGCACGGTGCCCGCCCCGCCAGCGCTCGGCATCGAGATCGTGCGAGTGCCCGAGCACAGCCCGGTCGGACTGCAGCTGCGGCTCGAGGCGGTGATGGAGGGCGTGCTGGTGTCCGGGACCGCGACGACGCGTACGTCGGGTGAGTGTGCACGCTGCCTGCAGGACCTCGACGACGACCTCGAGGTGGAGCTGCAGGAGCTGTACGCCTACCCGGAGAGCGACGCCGAGGACGACGAGGCGGGCCGGGTGGAGGACGACGCGATCGACCTCGAGCCGGTGCTGCGGGACGCGGTGGTGCTCGCGCTGCCGTTCCGTCCGCTGTGCTCACCGGACTGCGCCGGGCTGTGCGCCGAGTGCGGGCAGCAGATGGCAGACGATCCCGGCCATGTGCACGACGCGCAGCCGGACCCGCGGTGGGCCGCCCTGGCCGGACTGCTGACCGACCGCAGAGACAAGGAGTGACGACGTGGCAGTTCCGAAGCGCCGGGTGTCGCGCAGCAACACTCGACACCGCCGCAGCCAGTGGAAGGCCACCGCACCCTCGCTGGTGACGTGTGCCAACCCGGCGTGCCGCTCCAAGCACCTCCCGCACCGGGCCTGCCCCGAGTGTGGCCAGTACGGTCCGCGCTCCGACCTGCGCCAGGTGCTCTGAGCTGACCCGATGGACGAGCTCCGTGCCGCCCTTGGCGTTCCTGACCTCGACCTCGCAGGCCTGGAGCTCGCCCTGACCCATCGCTCGTACGCCTACGAGCACGGGGGGCTTCCGACCAACGAGCGGCTGGAGTTCCTCGGTGACACCGTGCTGGGGCTGGTCGTGACCGACACCCTGTACTACCGGCACCCGGATGTGTCCGAGGGTCGGCTCGCCAAGCTGCGCGCGGCTGTTGTCAACGCCCGGGCGCTGGCCGAGGTGGGCCGCAAGCTCGGTGTGGGCGCGCACCTGCGGCTGGGCCGCGGTGAGGAGGCGACGGGGGGTCGGGACAAGTCGTCGATCCTCGCCGACACGGTCGAGGCCCTGCTGGGTGTGATCTACCTCCAGCACGGATTCGAGGTGGCGACCAGGGTCGTCCGATCACTGTTCGAGCCGCTCCTCGACGAGGCGGACACGCTCGGCGCCGGCCTCGACTGGAAGACGAGCCTGCAAGAGCTGACCTCGATCCACGGGCTGGGTGTGCCCGAGTACGAGGTCGCCGAGAGCGGACCCGACCACGCCAAGGAGTTCACCGCGAGTGTCCGTGTCGGGGAGGGGCGGTACGGCGCCGGTCGGGGACAGTCGAAGAAGGTTGCCGAGCAGGAAGCGGCCGAGAGCGCCTGGCGGGAGATTCGGGACCGGCTCGGGAGCATCGCCACCGCCGACCCGTGCCTCGGCCGCGACACCGCTTAGCGGCGCCTGAATCGTGCCAGAGCTCCCCGAGGTGGAGGTGGTCCGCCGCGGCCTCGAGCGGCAGGTCGCCGACGCCACGGTCACATCGGTCGAGGTGCACAACACCCGCTCGGTGCGTCGACACCCCGACGGCACCGCCGGCTTCGCGGCCCGGCTGGTCGGTCGGCGCCTGGGGTCGGCCCGGCGCCGCGGGAAGTACCTGTGGCTGCCGCTGCACCCGCTTCCGGCGACCGACGCCGTGCTCGCCCACCTCGGCATGTCCGGCCAGCTGCTTGTGCGACCGACCGGTGGCGCCGCCGAACGGCACCTGCGGGTGCGGCTGGTGCTTCAGCCGGGGGCCGGCTCGCCGCTCGACCTGCGCTTCGTCGACCAGCGCACCTTCGGGGGGCTGTCGGTGGCACCGCTGGCGGTGTCGCTCGCAGACGGGGCATGCGTGCCCGAGCCGGTGCGCCACATCGGGGTGGACCCGCTCGAGGAGTCCTTCGACGCCGCCCAGGTGGGCCACCGGTTGTCCCGGCGACGGACCGGGGTGAAGCGAGCGCTGCTGGACCAGGCGCTGCTGTCCGGGGTCGGCAACATCTACGCCGACGAGGCGTTGTGGCGGGCGCGGCTGCACTACGCCCGGCCGACCGAGACGCTGCGCCGCCGTGAGGTGTCCACGTTGCTGTCCGCGCTGCGCGAGGTACTGGTCGAGGCGCTGGAGGAGGGCGGGACCTCGTTCGACTCGCTCTACGTCGACGTGGACGGTCAGCCCGGCTACTTCGAGCGGTCGCTCGCGGTCTACGGTCGCGCCGACCGGCCATGCCCGCGCTGCGCGACGCCGGTGCGCCGCGACCCGTTCATGAACCGCTCGTCGTACACCTGCCCCCGCTGTCAGCCCCGACCGCGGCGATCCCGGTGGTGAGCCCGCTAGGTGAGCTCGGTAGGTGAGCTCGGTAGGTGAGCCCGGGTGAGCCCGGATCGAGTGTCAGTGCGCCGCCTTCTGCCGGTTGACCCGGCGTGCGTCGGGTGCGATTCTGGACGGTGGACCCGATCGGTCCATGCGTGGAAGCCGTTCCCGTAGACCCACGGATCGGCAAGCTGTACCCGGCGGAGGGCATTGATGGCGAAGGCACTCGTAGGGCACATCGGCGGACACGACCCCCGACTCGCAAGGCAGACACTGCTGCTGCGCCGACGGGTGGCCGATCTCGAGGCCGAGATCAACCGGTTGCAGGACCGCAACGACATCTTGAGCACCGCTCTGCGAGACCGCGAGCTCGACGACGCGATCACCCGGGAGCGGGTGCTCGAGCCGGCTTTGCGCTGAACGGGCGGGGCTGCGGGCCTCGCCAGTAGCCCGAGAACGTGATCCGGCGTCGGTCCATGCCGGCCTGGACAAGGTGGCGGCGTACCGCCTTGACACCGCCCGACTCGCCGCATACCCAGACATAGTCGAGGCGACCCCCCGGGGCGGGTCCGACCGCCCGAGCGGCCGCCAGCAGTTGGCGCCCGGCCGCATCGGCGCCCCGGTAGGCCCATTCGATGCCCAGCTCGGGGTCCTGGTCTGCGCCCAGGTCGGCGTACGACGGGTCGGGCAGCTCGACGATGGCGTGCACGGCCCGCGAGTCCGGCAGCGACTCCATGATCGCCGCCAAGGCCGGCAACGACGTCTCGTCGCCCAGCAGCAACTGGCGGCTGTTCGGCCCCGGGTCCCGGTATGCGGACCCGCTGGCCCGGTAGCCGACCCGGTCGCCGAGACGAGCGCCACGCGCCCACGCCACGCCTGGCCCGGCATGGTCGTGCAGGACGAAGCAGACGTCGATCTCGCCACGCTCCGGACGGTGGGTCGCCACGGTGTACCATCGCAGGTGCAGTCGATCGCCGGTGGGAACCATCAGCCCGAAGCACTCGTCCGGCCCGCTGGGCGCGAAGTGCACGAACTGGTCCGCCGTCAGGGTGATGCGGCGTATCCGCGGGTTCGGGTCGACCACGGCGCTCACGGTCGTGGGCCACAGGTCGTGGCCGCGGCGGCTGCCGCCCGACGTCCCCGCCACCGGCGCAGCCTATCCACGCCGCCGGCCACACAATCAGGGCAGCAACAGGGCGCTATCACCGAACTCGTGCCACAGGTAACCGACGGCCACCGCCTCGTCGTACGCCCGCTGCACCAGCGGCGCACCGGCCACCGCCTCCAGCAGCAGCAGGTGGCTGGCCCGCGGGTCGTGCCAGCCGGTGACCAGGCCGGTCACCGCTCTGGTCGGCCGGTCGGGGCCGAGGACCAGGTCGGTCCAGCCGCTGGCTGCATGCAGCGTCCCGTCTGACGCCGCGACGGTCTCCAGCGCCCGGGTGACGGTCGTGCCGACCGCCACGATCCGCCCCCCGGAGGCCAGGGTCTGGTTGACGAGGCGGGCCGTCGTCGCCGGCACCGAGAACCGCTCCGGCATCGGCTGCTCGTCGGCCTCCAGCGAGGACACCCCGGTGTGCAGCGTCACCGGCGCCACCTGCACACCGGCGACCACCAGGGAGGTCACCACCCGGTCAGTGAAGGGTCGGCCAGCGCTGGGCATCTCAGCACTGGGCATCTCGGCACTGGGCATCTCGGCACTGGGCATCTCGGCACTGGGCATCTCAGCACTGGGCATCCACGGTGTCGGCTGGGCGAAGACGGTCTGGTACGCCGCCAGCGGCCATCGCCTCGACCCGTGCCCGTAGCTGATCGGCCTACCGTGCCGGGCCAGGTGCTCCGGCACCGCGGCTGCGAGGGTGAAGGCGCCGCGCCACAGCCTCGAGCCAGTGGTGACCGCGCGCCCGGGGTACGCGGCCTGCAGCGTCAGCGCCCCACCGCCGGCGAGCCGGATCGCCTCGCCCACGCGGCCGTCGAGCACCCGGCAGGAGCCGTCGAGGCAGCGCAGCTCGACTGCGTACAGGTGGTCCGGCAGTGGGCCGGACACGTGTACGGCGACCTCCCGCCCGTCGCTGCGGGTACCACTGAGCGCCGCGGCCGCCGTCGCCGAGGTGTTCACGACGACGAGGTCACCGGGACTCAGCCGACCCGCGATCGACCGGAAAGTGGTGTGGGTGACGGTGCCAGCGGTGGCCACCAGCAACCGCACCTCGTCGCGGGCGACGCCTCGGACCTCCGCTGGTTCGGTTGCGATCAGGCGCTCCGGCCGCACGAACGACGTGCTGGCCGGGCGCAACCCCTTCGCGGCACGGGCGGTCACGCCCGCGCTCCCTGGTGCAGCCGGAGGTCGGCGCCGCGGAACCGGCCGCTCGGCGGGCGTTCGTCGAGCAGCCGCAGCAGCGCCGGCACCACGGACTCCGGTGGCGGGCGGTCCGAGATGTCCTCGCCCGGGAAGGCGTCGGCGTGCAGCTGGGTCCGCATGTCGCCGGGGTCGAACGAGTAGGCGCGAATCAACGGCTGCTCGGCCGCGAGCACCGCGGTCATCTGGTCCAGCGCCGCCTTGGAGGCCGCGTACGCTCCCCATGTCTCGTAGGCCTCGACGGCCGCGTCGGAGCTCAGGGTCACCACGCAGCCGCCGGCCGCGGTCAGGTGCGGCAGCAGCAGCTGGGTGAGGGCGAGCGGGGCGATCGTGTTGACCGCGAGCACCCTCGCCAGGGCCGCGGGGTCCAGGTCGTCGAGTCGCCGCATCGGGATCGGGCCGAGCGTGCTCGCGTTGTGCACAAGGAGCTGGAGCTGATCGCCGGCCTCTACCGCAGCGGAGACGGCCTCGGCGATCGCGGTGCGGTGGGTGGCGTCGGCGATGTCCCCCACCACCGCCGCCCGGACAACCGGTCCGAGTCGGCCGGCCGCGTGGTGCAGCGCATCGCCACCGCGGGCGTCCACGACAAGCCGCCAGCCACGTCCGGCGAGTGCCTCGGCGACGGCGGCACCGAAGCCTCGGGAGGCGCCGGTGACGACTGCGAGTGGGTTGGGCTTGGTCGTGGTGGTCATGGAGCGAACGCTAAAACGTAAACCTGACTTTAAGTCAACACCCGGTTGCGCGGGCCTCGCGGGGGGCGGACGGCTGTGCGGCGCGGCGTGCTGGGGATCGAGTCGGTGCTGGTTAGGCTCCCAGCGGTGTACCTGAAGAGCCTGACGCTGCGCGGGTTCAAGTCGTTTGCCTCGTCGACCACGTTGCGCTTCGAGCCGGGGATCACCTGCGTCGTGGGGCCGAACGGGTCGGGCAAGTCGAACGTCGTCGATGCCCTGGCCTGGGTGTTGGGTGAGCAGGGAGCCAAGTCGCTGCGCGGCGGGCGGATGGAGGACGTCATCTTCGCGGGCACGGCCGGTCGCCCCCCGCTCGGGCGAGCCGAGGTTGTCCTGACCATCGACAACGCCGACGGCGCGCTGCCGGTGGAGTTCTCCGAGGTGACGATCGCGCGGACCATGTTCCGCGGTGGCGGCTCCGAGTACGCCCTCAACGGCCGGACCTGCCGACTGCTGGACGTCCAGGAGCTGCTCAGCGACTCCGGAATCGGCCGGGAGATGCACGTCATCGTCGGTCAGGGCCGGCTCGACAGCGTCCTCCAAGCGACGCCGGAGGACCGTCGTGGGTTCATCGAGGAGGCGGCCGGCGTCCTCAAGCACCGCAAGCGCAAGGAGAAGGCCCTGCGCAAGCTGGACGCCACCGCCGCGAACTTCACCAGGGTCCAGGACCTGCTGGGGGAGATCCGCCGCCAGCTGAAGCCGCTCGGCAGGCAGGCCGAGGTGGCCCGCCGGGCCGCGACCGTGCAGGCCGACCTGCGTGACGCGCGGGCTCGGCTGCTCGCCGACGACCTGGTCACGGCGCGCGGCGTGCTCGAGCGGGCCCGCGGCGAGGAGGCCGGGGCCAGGTCCGATCGGGAGCGGACCGAGGCCTCGCTGCTCACAGCCCGCCAGGACGAGGCCGGCGCGGTGGCGGCGCTCGCCGAGGACGCCCACCGGCTGGCCCGGGCGCAGGAGACCTGGTACCGGCTGTCCAGCTTGCGCGAGCGCATCACTGGAACGGCCAGGCTCGCCGCGGAGCGGCTGCGCAGCGCCGCCGAGGACGAGATGCCGGCCGGGGATGCCCGCGATCCCGCTGCGCTGGCCGAAGAGGCGAGGCAGATTCGGGCGCAGCAGACCCGGATCGAGGAGGCGGCGCACGGGTACCGCGAGCGCCTGGAGCACAGCGTTGCCGCTCGGCAGCGGGCCGAGCAGGCCCACGCCGAGGAGGACCGGCGGCTGACAGGTCGGGCGCGCGCAGCCGCCGACCGGCGCGAGGGGCTGGCTCGCCTGCACGGCCGGTTGCAGGCTCTGCGGGGGCGCGCCCGGGCCGCCGCCGACGAGATAGGTCGACTGGAGGCTTCGCGCACGGCGGTGCTCGAGCGCGCCGCGGTGGCCGAGCGAGAGTTCACCGCACTGGAGAACCAGGTGGCAGGGCTCGACTCCGGGGAGACCGGGCTCGACTCGAGGTACGAGGTGGCCACCGCCCAGCTTGGCGACCTGGAGGACCGGCTGGCCAAGGCGCGCGACGAGAGCCAGGCCGCCGACCGGGAGCGTGCCGCCTTGCGTGCGCGCACCGAGGCGTTGGAGCTCGGGCGCACGCGACGCGACGGCTCCGGCGCGCTGCTCGGCGCCGCCGAGCAGGTGCGCGGGGTTGTCGGCACGCTGGCCGGCCAGCTGCGGGTCCGCGCCGGCTATGACGCCGCGATTGCCGCCGCCTTGGGTCCGGTGGCGGACGCGGTTGTCGTCGGCGACGTCCGTGCGGCCATCGACGCGATGCGACTGCTGCGCCACGACGATCTCGGTCACGCTCAGCTGGTGTTGGGCGATGCGCCGGTCGACCAGCACTCGTCCGCTACCACCTGCCCGGCCGGCTCGATCGCCGCACTGGAACTCGTCGAGGCATCCGACGCCGCACGGGCGGTGCTGAGCGGACTGCTCGCGCACGTGGTGGTGGTCGAGGACCTGGACCGGGCTCGGGCAGTGATCGCCGAGCGGCCCGACCTGGCAGCCGTCACCCGAGCCGGTGACCTGCTCGGCGTCCGGCGCGCGGCCGGTGGCTCCGGAGCGACACCCAGCCTGGTCGAGCTCGAAGCAGCGTCGGCGGACACGATGCGTCGCCTGGCCGAAGTGACCCGAGACGGGGAGCGGCTGCGGTTCGAGGTGGCCGGGCTGGAGGAGGACTGGGCGCAGGCGCGGGGCCGGGTGGACGCCGCGCTCGCGGAGCTGCACGAGTCCGACGCGGCGATGGCGGCGCTCGCCGAGCAGTTGGCCCACCTGGGGACGGTGGCTCGGTCGGCCCGCGCCGAGGCTGAGCGGATCACCGGCGCCATCGCCGACGCCGCCGCGGCCCGCGATCGAGACGTCGCCGGGCTCGCGGACCTGGAGGACCGGGTCGCATTGGCCGAGGCCGACCCCGACGACGAGGACGACGGCACCGAACTGGCCCGGCGCGGCGATGCCGCCGGCGCCGCGCGGGCGGCCGAGACGGAGGCGCGTCTGGCTCAGCGCACCGCCGAGGAGCGGGCCCAGGCGTTGTCGGACCGGGCGGACGTCCTAGAGCGGGCTGTCCGGACCGAGCAGGAGGTCCGCTCGGCGGCGCAGGCTCGGCGAGCCCAGCGGCGGCGCCAGGGTGCCGTCGCGGCGGAGGTCGCCGGCGCAGCTGCGCGAACGCTGGCCCGGCTGGACGTGTCGTTGCGGGCTGCGGGCGAGCAGCGGGCCCGGGTCGACCAGGACCGCACCGAGCGGGAGACGCAGCTGGGACAGCTGCGGGCCCGGGTGCGCGGGCTGGAGACCGAGCTGGCCCGGCTTACCGACGCAGTCCACGCCGAGGAGATCCAGCGCGCCGAGCACCAGCTGCGGCTGGAAGCGCTCGAGCAGCGCGCGATCGACGAGCTCGGCCTGGAGGCCGACACGCTGGCCGCCGACTATGGCCCCGAGGTGCCGGTACCGGCGGTGAACGCGGACAGCGAGCCGGCGGCGTACGACCGCGACGAGCAGGTCCGGCGGCTGCGATCGGCCGAGCGGGCGCTCGCCCTGCTCGGCACGGTGAACCCACTGGCGCTGGAGGAGTTCGCCGCGCTCGAGGAGCGGCACCAGTTCCTCACCGAGCAGCTCGAGGACGTCCGCCGGACCCGTGCCGACCTGATGGGCCTTGTCGCCGATGTCGACGCGACCGTGCAGCGTGCGTTCGCCGACGCTTATGCCGACGTGGCGCGGGAGTTCGAGCAGGTCTTCAACAGGCTGTTCCCTGGCGGGGAGGGCCGACTGAGGCTGAGCGACCCCGACGACATGCTGGGCAGTGGTGTGGACGTCGAGGCGCGCCCGCCCGGCAAGCGGGTCAAGCGGCTGTCACTGCTGTCCGGTGGCGAGCGGGCGTTGGTGGCCGTGACGTTCCTGGTCGCGCTGTTCAAGGCCCGGCCGAGCCCGTTCTACATCCTCGACGAGGTGGAGGCGGCTCTCGACGACACCAACCTCGGCCGGTTGCTGGAGATCTACGATGAGCTTCGCGCCGACAGCCAGCTGCTCGTCGTCACCCACCAGAAGCGCACCATGCAGGTCGGCGACGTTCTGTACGGCGTGAGCATGCGCGGCGACGGCGAGTCCGTTGTGGTCAGCCAGCGGCTGCGCGAGGCCAGCTGAGCCCTACCGGACCAGGCGGTCCAGCGCGCGCAGCTTGTTGGTGGCGTCGAGGGCGGCGACCTTGTAGGACTCGGACAGGGTCGGGTAGTTGAACACCGCGTCGACCAGATAGTCGATGGTGCCGCCGCACCCCATCACCGCCTGGCCGATGTGGACCAGGTCGGTTGCGGCCGTTCCGAACACGTGCACGCCGAGTAGGGTCCGGTCCTCGGCGTGCACCAGGAGCTTGAGCATCCCGTACGGGTCGCCGACGATCTGCCCACGCGCGAGCTCGCGGTAACGGGACAGCCCCACCTCGTACGGCACCGACTCGTCGGTCAGGTCGCCCTCGTGGCGGCCGACGTACGAGATCTCGGGGATGGTGTACACACCGATCGGTTGCATCTTCCCGAGCGAGCTCACCTGCTCGCCGAATGCGTGCAGGGCGGCGTGCCGGCCCTGCTCCATGCTGGTGGCCGCAAGTGCGGGGAAGCCGATGACGTCACCGACGGCGTAGATGTGGTCCAGCTTGGTGCGGAAGTGCTCGTCGACGTCCAACCGCCCTCGCGAGTTGGTCTCGAGGCCGGCGTTGTCGAGCCCGAGCTCGTCGGTCGCGCCCTGCCGGCCGGCGGAGTACATCACCGTCTCGGCCGCGATCCGCTTGCCGCTCGCCAAGGTGGTGATGGTCCCGGCCTCGGCCACCTCCACCCGCTCGACCTGCTCCCCGAAGCGGAAGGCCACCGACAGGTCACGCAGGTGGAAGCGCAACGAGTCGACGATCTCAGAGTCGCAGAACTCCAGCATGTTCGGCCGCTGGTCGACTACGGTCACCCGGGTGCCGAGTGCGGCAAACATCGACGCGTACTCGATCCCGATCACACCCGCACCCACCACCACCATCGTGGACGGGATGTGTTCGAGGTTCAGCACACCGTCGGAGTCGACCACGCGCTGGTCGTCGAACTCCACGTTGTCTGGACGCGCCGGCCGGGTGCCGGGGGCGAGCACGATCTTGTCGGCGCTCACGCGCAGGTGCTCGCCACCCTCGACCGAGACAGTGTGCTCGCCGACGAAGGTGGCAGTCCCGAGCAGCAGGTCGACGTGGTTGCGCAGCAACTGGTGGCGGACCACCTCCACCTCGCGGCCCACGACGTGCTGGGTGCGGGCGGTGAGGTCGGCGACAGTGATGTCGGCCTTCACCCGGTAGCTCGCGCCGTACATCTCGCGCTGGGTCATGCCGGTGAGGTAGAGGACGGCCTCCCGCAGCGTCTTGGACGGAATGGTTCCGGTGTTCAGGCAGACCCCGCCGACCATTCCCCGCCGGTCAACGACGGCGGCACGTTTGCCCAGCTTGGCTGCCGCGATGGCGGCCCGCTGACCTCCCGGTCCGCTGCCGATGACCAGCAGGTCGTAGTCGTAGTCGTGTGCGGTCACTTGTTGAAGTTCGCCGCTACCGCGTCACCGAGGGACTTGTCGACGTTGCGCCAGTACTCGAACACTCGCTCCAGCACCGGCTGGGACACGCCCTGAGAGGCGTGCCCCGTGATGTTGGCGACGAGTCGCTCCCGTGCAGCGTCGTCCAGCACCTCGCGCACCAGCGTGCCGGCCTGGCCCCAGTCGTCGTCTTCTTCGCGCAAGGTGTATGCCGAACGCACCATCTCGCCGTCACTCGCCCACACCGCCTCCTCCGGGTACTGCTGCGGGTCGGCCCTCGGGCCGCCGTAGGAGTTCGGCGCGTACACCGGGTCGGACACGTTCTGCACGCGCATCAGCCCGTCCTTCGAGTAGCTGTGCACCGGTGACTTCGCCGCGTTCACCGGGATCTGCTGGTAGTTGACCCCGAGCCGGGCGCGGTGCGCGTCGGCGTAGGAGAACCCGCGGGCCAACAGCATCTTGTCCGGGCTGAGACCGGTACCGGGGACCATGTTGTTCGGCTGGAATGCCGCCTGCTCCATCTCGGTGTGGTAGTCGCTCACGTTCCGGTTGAGCGTCATCCGGCCCACATCGATCAGCGGATAATCGCCGTGCGGCCACACTTTGGTCAGGTCGAACGGGTTGAACCGGTACGTCTTGGCGTCCTCGAACGGCATGACCTGCATCTTCAGGCTCCAGCTCGGGTGGTTTCCATCCTCGATGGCCTGATACAGGTCGCGCTGGTGGTAGTCGGCGTCGGTGCCGGCGAGGTCGTCGGCCTCCTGCTGGGTGAGGTAGTCGATGCCTTGGTCGGTCTTGAAGTGGTACTTGACCCAGAACCGCTCGCCTGCTGCGTTGACCCACATGTACGTGTGGCTGGAGTAGCCGTTCATGTGCCGCCAGGTCTTGGGGATGCCCCGGTCACCCATCAACCAGGTCACCTGGTGCGCGGACTCGGGGGACAGCGTCCAGAAGTCCCATTGCATGTCGTGGTCGCGGAGGTTGTTGTTCGCGCGTCGTTTCTGCGAGCGGATGAAGTGCTGGAACTTCATCGGGTCGCGAATGAAGAACACCGGGGTGTTGTTGCCGACGATGTCCAGGTTGCCCTCGGTGGTGTAGAACTTCATCGAGAATCCGCGCGGGTCGCGCCAGGTGTCGGGGCTGCCACGCTCACCGGCGACCGTCGAGAACCGGATGAGCAGCTCGGTGCTGGTGCCGGGCTGGAACACCGCGGCCTTCGTGTAGGCGCTGACGTCGCCCGTCACCTCGAAGGTGCCGAAGGCACCGCCGCCCTTGGCGTGCGGCTGCCGCTCCGGGATCCGTTCCCGGTTGAATTGCGCCATCTGCTCGATCAGGTAGGTGTCCTGAAGCAGCAGCGGGCCGTCGGGTCCGACGCTGAGCGAGTGCTCGTCGCTCGCGACCGGGACACCGGCGTCCGTCGTGGTCGGCGCGGTCGTCGTGGTCGGCGCGGCCATGTTGCTCGTCGTCTCTGTCATGCGTGTCCTCCATGGTCCGGGGTGGCGGTCTGGCAGTCGGGACAGTGACCCCAGTAGGTGACCTCGGCCTCGTCCACCACGAAGCCTTGGTTGTCGTCGGGGTTGAGGCAGGGGGCGGGGCCGTGGACGCAGTCGACGTCGACGACGACCCTGCACTCACGGCACACCAGGTGATGGTGGTTGTCACCGACGCGCTGTTCGTACAACGTCGGCAGCCCAGCCGGTTCGAGCCGGTGGGCCAACCCGTGGTCGACCAGGCAGGCGAGTACGTCGTACACCGCCTGGACCGACACCTCCGCATCGCCTTCCTGGATCTGCCGGCGCACGGAGTCTGCGTCATGGTGACCGCCCTGGGCGAGCACGTCGAGCACCGCTAGCCGTGGCCGGGTGATCCGCAGCCCCCGGCTGCGCAGCGACGTCACTGGCGACACCTGAGGAGACACCAGCGCCTGCATCCCGTGAGCCCACCACAGTTTCTGGAACCGTTCAAGATCTGACCGCGATCTGGACGGCCGCTTCGCCGGATCGCCGCCCCCGAGCCAGCATCGGTCAACCGCGACCTGTCAGACTCGACGCACCGACAAACCTAGGAGTCCCGTCTTTCATGCTGGTCGTGCTGTTGTCCGTGTTGGTCACCGTGGTTGCGGCCGGGATGGTCGTGGCGTATGTCGCGTACCCCCAGCGCGGAAGGGAAGCTGCCACCACCGCTGGCGGCGAGTGGCGACGGCGGGCTAGCGCCGCGGATGCCGGTCACGACGACTGACCCCTGCCCATGAGTGTGCTCGAGGTCCTGCTGCTGGGCCTCGTGGTCGCTGTCGTCATCGGCGTGGCGGCGGGACTGCTGGTGCGGGGCCGGAGCATCCCAGCGCCGCGGCCTCCCGACGACACCGAGGCGCCGGACCTGACCGGCGCCGCGACCGCCCCGCCCCTGGAGCGGCCGGAGAGCGCCGAGGGCCGGCTGGTGCGGTTGCGAGGCCGCCTTGCCCGGTCACAGGGTTCGCTGGGGCGTGGACTGCTGGGAGTGCTGTCCCGCGACCGGCTCACCGAAGACGACTGGACCGGCATCGAGGACACGCTGCTTACGGCCGACGTCGGCTTGGGGCCGACTCAGGAGCTGGTGAATCGGCTGCGGACCCGGCTGCAGGTGCAGGGCAGTGCCGCGGACGCGAGGCAGGTCCTGCGTGAGGAGCTGGTCACACTCGTCGACCCCACGCTCGACCGGTCGTTGCACGCCGACGGTGCCGACGGCGAACCAGGCGTGGTGCTGGTGGTTGGGGTCAACGGAACCGGCAAGACCACCACGGTCGGCCGCATCGCCCGCGTCCTCGTCGCCGAGCACAAGCAGGTGCTGCTGGCCGCCGCCGACACCTTCCGGGCGGCCGCCGCCGACCAGCTGCAGACATGGGGCGACCGCGTGGGCGTGGACACCGTACGGGGCGTAGAGGGAACCGACCCTGCGAGCGTGGGGTTCAACGCGGTCCGTACGGGCGTCGAGCGTGGCGTGGACACGGTGCTCGTCGACACGGCCGGCAGGCTGCACACCAAGTCCGGCCTCATGGACGAGCTCGGCAAGGTGAAGCGGGTCATCGACAAGCAGGTGCCGGTCACCGAGGTGCTGCTGGTCATCGACGCGACCACCGGGCAGAACGGCCTCACCCAGGCGCGGGTGTTCTCCGAGGTGGTCGCCGTCACCGGCATCGTCCTCACCAAGCTCGACGGCACCGCGAAGGGTGGCATCGTCATCGCCGTGCAGCGCGAGCTGGGAGTGCCGGTGAAGCTGGTGGGGCTCGGCGAGGGTGCCGACGACCTCGCACCGTTCGAGGCGGCAGACTTCGTAGACGCTTTGCTCAGCTCCTGACTGCCCGGCGCGACGTCTTCACGGTCAAGACCCTCGCCAGTCGACGGGCCTCGGCTCGGGCCCCGAGTCCGACACATCCTGGAGCGTCCGGCGCGCAGAATTGGCCCGGGGAGTTCGCTGTACTCGGCTTGGACGTGCTGGGCCTCCCGGGCAGGGATACCGGTGGCGGTTGGCTGATCGTCCGGACCGGGCCCAGTGAGCTGGGCGTGCACCCGAGCTCCTGGCAGCACGCCTGTGTGACCGGCTCCACCGACCAGCACTTCGACGTGTCGTTGATGTGTGACGACCTCCACAAGACTATGACGGAGCTGACCGGTCGGGGCGTCGAGTTCAGCGGCGAGGTCCGGGACGAGAGCTGGGGCCTCGCCGCGCGGTTGCAGTTGACTGGCGCCGGAGAGATGGACGCTGCACCAGCCGGCGTACGACCCGCCCGCGACGTCTGGGTAGGCGCGAGCTGTACGCGTGCTCGATCGTTGGTGGCGTGTCCAGGTCGGCTCCAGAAGAGCCCATGGCCGGTCGTGGTGATGTGAGCCCTCGCGTTGTCATTGCGGGCGATGTGGCTGGCGCTCAAGGTTGACAAGCACCTGGCGGGCCGTGCCGAGGGCGGCGGCAGCGGTGCGGTGGCGTTCACACCGACGCAACATTCGGCGGCCGGTTGTCACGTGGACGCAACGCCTCTCGTAACGCCCCGAAACCTGGGCCGACCACAGTGCTGGCATGAATGACGGAGATACCGCCTGGGTGCTGGCGAGCACCGCACTCGTCATGCTCATGACCCCCGGCGTTGCCCTTTTCTACGGCGGTATGACGCGCGCCCGGAGCGTGCTCAACATGATGATGATGAGCTTCGCCGCGCTCGCTATTGTCAGCGTGCTGTGGGTGATCTATGGCTATTCGATCACCTTCGGCTTGTCGGACTCGCAGCTGATCGGTGGCTTCGACAACTTTGGGCTGCACGGTGTCAACGGCGCGGCCGGCCTCAGCTTCGTCGTCTTCCAGCTGATGTTCGCGATCATCACACCGGCGCTGGTGAGTGGAGCAATCGCGGGGCGGGCCAAGTTCCTCGGCTGGTGCGCGTTCGTCGTGCTGTGGACCAGTCTCGTCTACTTTCCGGTGGCCAACTGGGTGTTCGACTTCGGTGCCGGCGCAGCGCGGGGCGACGACGCCGGCTGGATCGTTGAGTGGGGGGTGCAGGACTTCGCCGGCGGTACCGCGGTCCACGTCAACGCCGGCGCCGCCGGGCTTGCTCTCGCGCTGGTACTCGGCAAGCGTCTGGGTTGGAAGAGGGACCCGATGCGGCCGCATAATCTGCCGCTGGTCCTGCTCGGAGCCGGCCTGCTGTGGTTCGGTTGGTTCGGCTTCAACGCCGGCTCCGCCCTGGCGGCCAACGCCCTAGCCGCCACCGCGTTCGTCAACACGCAGGCGGCGGCTGCGGCGGCGATCATCGGCTGGTTGGTCGTGGAGCAGGTTCGTGACGGTCGTCCGACCAGCCTCGGCGCCGGATCCGGCGCCGTGGCGGGCCTGGTGGCTATCACGCCGGCCTGTGCCTTCGTGTCCCCGCTGGGCGCCTTGCTGCTCGGCGTGCTCGCCGGCGGCGTTTGCGCACTGGCGGTCGGACTCAAGTGGAGGCTCGGCTACGACGACTCACTGGACGTGGTCGGCGTTCACTTCGTCGGGGGTGCCTTCGGCTCGGTGGCACTCGGATTCCTCTCCCTCGACGGCGGGCTTTTCTACGGCGGCGACGCCAGACTGCTGGGCAAGCAGAGCGTGGCCGTGCTGGCCGTCGGGGCGTTCTCGTTCGTCGGAGCGCTGATCTTCGGCGTGCTGATCGAAAAGACCATCGGCTTCCGGATGGATGCCGACAAGGAGTCGGCGGGCATCGACCTGGCCGAGCACGCTGAGACCGGGTACGACCTCAGCACGTCATCGCTCGGCAGCCACTCACTCAGCACCGACGGCACCGCCGCCCACGACCCGCATGACGAGGGGCACGTCGCTACACCGGTCCCA
>Ga0136622_10000007_pt1 | contig 74725 bp, 77 predicted proteins | sample AntDrymUQ4482106_2_FD_104803 | JGI IMG/M metagenome (GOLD analysis project Ga0136622, IMG submission 104803) | Polar desert sand microbial communities from Dry Valleys, Antarctica - metaG UQ448 (21.06) | ecosystem: Environmental > Terrestrial > Soil > Desert | place: Antarctica: Dry Valley...
CTTGCCAAGCCGCCTACGAGCTCTTTACGCCCAATAAATCCGGACAACGCTCGCCCCCTACGTCTTACCGCGGCTGCTGGCACGTAGTTGGCCGGGGCTTCTTCTGGAGGTACCGTCAATTTCGTCCCTCCTGAAAGCGGTTTACAACCCGAAGGCCGTCATCCCGCACGCGGCGTCGCTGCATCAGGCTTTCGCCCATTGTGCAATATTCCCTGCTGCTGCCTCCCGTAGGAGTCTGGGCCGTGTCTCAGTCCCAGTGTGGCTGATCGTCCTCTCAGACCAGCTACCCGTCGTAGCCTTGGTAGGCCGTTACCCCACCAACGAGCTGATAGGCCGCGAGGCCATCCTGAAGCAGCGGACTGTTTGCTCATCGGGCCATGTGGTCCGGTGAGATCATCCGGTATTAATCCGAGTTTCCCCGGGCTATCCCGGTCTTCAGGGCAGGTTCCTCACGTGTTACGCACCCGTTCGCCGGTTTCCCCGCCCGCACCTTACGGATTGGACGGATCTCCCTCGACTTGCATGCATTAGGCACGCCGCCAGCGTTCGTCCTGAGCCAGGATCAAACTCTCCATCGAGAGTTGTTGAACCTGATTCCGATGTCGCCGAAGCGACGATGGAGTCAGACTCAAAGGTCGCCTGCACCAGGGGACGGAAACCCCTTCTCCTCGGCGAACCGAGGGGCGCAGACTTTGGCTTGTTGCTGTGCCAACCAGACGGCTACCCGCACAAAGGCGGACCGGCCGGAGGGCACATGCTGGCTTTTGACACGCTGTTCAGTTGTCAAGGAGCCCGAGGCCCGGGAAGACGCGTCGAGCGCTGGTCCTGGGCCCTGATCCTTATCCGCCCGGGTACGGGCGTGCAAAGCGGCCGGCTCGAGAGTCGGTCGCAACGGGATTGTGCCACAGCGGGGTGCGCTGTGCAAGTCGGCGCCCGAGCGGCGTCAGGTCGGCCCGCCGCCACCCTTCCGGATCCTCCCGGAGAGCGCCAACAGACCCACCACCACGGCTGCGAGCACAACCAGCCCGAACAGCGCCCCGACGAATCCGACCATCCGACGCAGCAGCCAGAGCCCCAGCAGCACCAGCGCCAACACAACAAGGACATCGGCGACGACATTCCGTACCCGGCCGCTCACGGTGCCTCCACCCTGACAAACCGGCGCTTGCCCACCTGAACCACCTTGCCCGCCACCGCATCGGCGGGGAGACGCTCGGTGTCGACGGGGACCCCTTCGATCCGGATGGCGCCCTGGCCGAGCAGCCGGCGCGCCTCCGACCTCGACCGCACCAGTCCGGCCCGCTCCAGCAGCTCGGGGAGCGACACCTCGCTCTCGTCTGGCGGCAGCGCCACCGTTTCGACGTCTTCTGGGATCTGGTGACCAACGAACACCCGGTCGAAGCCGGCCTCGGCCTCGGCTGCTGCCTCCTCACCCCAGTACCGTGCGGCGACCAGGCGGGCGAGCAGCCGCTTGGTCTCGCCCGGACGGCGGGTGGCGGCGGCCACCTCGGTCATGATGGCCTCCGCCTCGGGTCGGCGCAGACCGGCGGCGAGCACCAGCCACTCCCCCATCACCTCGTCAGGGATGCTCATCGTCCTGCCGAACATCTCGCCCGCCGGATGGCGCACCGAGATGTAGTTGCCGAGGCTCTGCGACATCTTCTTGACCCCATCGGTGCCCACCAGCAGGGGAACGGTCACCACCGTCTGCGGGGACTGGCCGTACCGCTCCTGGATGACCCGGCCCATGGTGAGGTTCCACAGTTGATCGGCGCCGCCGAGCTCGATGTCGGCCTCGACGGCTACCGAGTCGTACCCCTGGAGCAACGGATACATGAACTCGACCAGCGAGATGGGCCGCTGCGACGACCACCGATCCCGGAAATCGCCGCGCTCGAGGAGCTGGGCGACGGTGAGGGTCGAGGTGAGCTCGAGGATGCCCTCCATGGTCATCGGGGCCAGCCACTCGGCGTTGCGCCTGATCTCGAGCGGCTCGGGGAGCAGCAGGTCGCCGATCATGTCGAGGCAGCGGGCGGCGTATGCGTCGACCTCATCGGCGTCGAGCCTCCTGCGGGTTTCGTTCCTGCCGCTGGGATCGCCGACCCGGGCGGTGAAGTCGCCGACGATCAGCACCGCCAGGTGCCCCAGCTCCTGGAACCGCCTGAGCAGCCGGAACACCACCGCCCAACCGAGGGTGACGTCGGGGGCGGTCGGGTCGACCCCCAACTTGACCCGGAGCGGCCGGCCCTCACCCAGCAGCCGGCGCAACCCGTCGGCGGGGAGGACGGTGTCCAGCCCATGCACCAGATGATCGAGCTGATCGTCGACGGGGAGCATCGCAACCTCCGGGGCGGCGAGGTTAGCCCCGATCATTCACGCGGCCGCACCGCCACGAACCGCCAAGGCCGGTCGACCGCCCTCGAGATCCCGATGCGGGGCGTCGCCGTGTAGGGCGGGGCCGGTTCGGTGCGGTCGAGCAGCCGGACCGGGCCGGTGAGCACCGACGTTGCGTTGTGCACACCGGTGACCCCGAGCGCCGCACACAACTTGCCGGGACCGTCGGCGAGATGGTCGGAGCGCCCCCGACGCCTGGCCATCTCGGCGGATCCCCGCACCGGTACCCCGCCCCGGAGCAGCACGGCCCCCGGTTCTCCGGTGGCGAGGGTGACCACGTTCATGCACCAATGCAGCCCGTACGAGCGATAGACGTACAGCGTGCCGGGCGGCCCGTACATCGGCCGGTTGCGCGTGGTCGGGCCGGAGGCGGTGTGGCTGGCGGGGTCGGACTCGCCGGCGTACGCCTCCACCTCGTCGAGGACCACCTCGGTGACCACACCCCCGAACCGGGAGCGGAGCCGCATCCCCAGCAGCCGCGGGGCGACGGCGACCGGGTCGCCCTCGAGGAGCTGGGCGAGCGTGGTTGCGGTCAACCGGTGAGGTGGAGAAGCAGGGCTTTGAAGGCGTGGAGCCGGTTCTCGGCCTGGTCGAACACCCGCGACCGGGAATGCTCCAGCACCCCGTGGGTGACCTCCTCACCCCGGTGGGCGGGCAGGCAGTGGAGGAAGATGGCGTCCGGCGCCGCCAGGGCGAACACCTTCTCGTCGATCTGGTAGCGGGCGAACCGCGCCCGCCGCTCGGCCGCCTCGGACTCCTGTCCCATCGATGCCCAGACATCGGTGTAGACCACATCGGTGCCGGCGACGGCCTCGGCCAGGTCGGCGGTGACGGTGACGGACCCGCCGGAGGCGGTGGCGAGCCCTTCCGCCTCGGCGGTGATTGCCGCATCGGGCTCGAACCCCGCCGGCCCTACGACCCGGATGTGAAGGCCTGCCATGGCACCGGCCAGCATCAGCGAGTGGCAGATGTTGTTGCCGTCCCCGACGAAGGTGAGGGAGGTCCCCGCCAGCGGGCGGTTCTCGGCGATCGTCTGCAGGTCGGCGAGCGCCTGGCAGGGATGGCTCCGGTCGGAGAGCAGGTTGATCACCGGAGCGGCGGCGTTGGCGGCGAGCGTATCGAGATTGGCGTGGTCGAAGACCCGGAAGGCGAGCACGTCGAGGTAGCGGTCGAGGGTCCTGGCCACATCCTCGACGGCCTCCCGCCTGCCCAGACCGACCTCGTCCGCCTTGAGCACCACCGGATGGGCCCCGAGGTCCACCGTCGCCACCTCGCACGAGACCCTGGTCCTCGTCGACGGCTTCTCGAAGAACAGCCCGACCGCCTTGCCGGACAGCCGGCCCCGGTGGGCATCGCGGTCCTCCTTCACCTTCGCCGCCAGATCGAGCACGGCGGACAGACCGTCGACGCCGAGGTCGGTGGTCATCAGGAAGTCGCTCATCTCACACCTCTCCCCGGAGACCGGCTCCGGTTGCCGCCATCACGGTGTCGACGATGGCCCTTCGCACCGGGATCAGCTCCTGATCGGTCAACGTATGGTCGGCGGCCCGCAGCGTCAGTCGCACCGCCACGCTGATGCGCCCCTCGGCGACGGGGCCGCCGGAGAACACATCGAACACCCGGTGCGACTCGTACAGGTTGCCCGCCCCCGAGCGAATGGCGCCGAGCAGCTCACCGACCGGGGTCCCGGCATCGATCTCGAAGGCGAGGTCGAAGATGTTGGGCGGGTACTGGCTGGGTGGGTGGAACTGCCACGGGAGACGCTCCGCCACCAGCGGGGCCACATCGAGCTCGCCGACCACGACCCGGCCGGGAAGCCCCGCCCGGGCGGCCACCGACGGATGCAGCTCGCCGACCACCCCGATGGGAACGCCGTCGACCGACACCTCGGCGCACCGACCGGGGTGCAGCTCGGGGGCGGTTCCCTGGTGGATCGATGCCCCGGTGACGCCCATGGCGGCCACCAGCTCCTCCCACAGCCCGGTGGCGTCGGCCACGTCGACGGGCCGGCCCGGCGTACCGATGCCGGCTCCGACCCTACCCACCAGGATGAATCCGAGGTGCTCGGGCTGGTCGGGGATCGTGGCGGGCCCGGGGAGGAACACGGTCCCGGTCTCGAACAGGGCCACGTCGTCGATGCGGTGGGCGACGTTGCGGGCGGCGGCGGCGATCAGCCCGGGGAGCAGGGTGGTTCGCATCACCCCGTTCGCCTCATGAAGCGGGTTCTGCACCGGGATCCCGTGGCGCCGGGGGTCGTCATCGGGCAGGTCGAGGGCGTCGAGGTCGGTGACGCCGATGAACGAGAATGAGAGCGTCTCGGCGTAGCCGGCGCCCGCCATGAAGCTGCGCAACCGGCGTCGGTTCCGCTCCACCGGGGGCAGCCCTCCACCGAGCCCGGTGCGGATCCGGTCGGGGATCCGGTCGAAGCCGTTGAGCCTGGCAATCTCCTCCACCAGGTCGATGGGGCGCTCTATGTCCCGCCGCCTGGTCGGCGCCGCCACCACCAGTGGGTCGCCGGCGGTGACGGCGAAGCCGAGCCGCTCCAGCAGCGCCCCCGCCTCGTCGAGCCCGATGGTGATACCGAGATGCCGCTGGATCTGGTCGCCGCTCAGGGTGACGACGGTGGACTCGATCGTGGCCGGGTACTCGTCGATCAGGCCGGCCACCACGGTGGCGCCGGCGACCTGCTGGAGGAGCTGGGCGACGCGGTCGGCGGCAAGGTGGCAGAAGTTCGGGTCCATGCCCCGCTCGAACCGGGCGGACGCCTCGGAGTGGAGCCCGAGCCGCCTCGAGGTGACCAGGATGGCGGGCGGGTCCCAGAACGCCGCCTCGACCAGGATCCGGGTCGAGGCGGCGTCGATCTCGGTGGCGGCGCCCCCCATCACCCCGGCGAGCGCTACCGGGCGTTCGCCGTCGGCGACCACGATGTCGGCGGGCACCAGCGCCCGTTGCTGGTCGTCGAGGGTGGTGATCCGCTCCCCCACCGCCGCCCGGCGCACCACCACGGTGTCGCCGAGGCGGTCCCGGTCGAAGGCGTGGGTGGGATGGCCCAGCTCGACCATGGCGTAGTTGCTGGCGTCAACCACATTGGTGATGGGCCGGATGCCGGCCGCCCGCAGCCGGAACCGCAGCCAGTGCGGTGAAGGGGCGACGGCGACGTTGCGCAGCTCCCGCCCCACGAAGCGGGGGCAGCCGACCGGGTCGGCGATGGTCACCGTCGTGGTCGAAGCGGGCGCTTCCTCGACGACGGAGATCACCGGTTCCCTGACCGGGATCTGGTAGAAGGCGCCGAGCTCGCGAGCCAGCCCGAGCACCGACATGCAGTCGGGCCGGTTGGGGGTGATGGAGAGGTCGAACACCACGTCGGGGAGCTCGAGCACAGCGGAGAAGTCCTCACCGATCCGGCCGGCGGCATCGGGGTAGTCGCCATCGAGCACCATGATCCCGGCGCCGTCGTCGCCCAGCCCCAGCTCGCCTTCCGAGCAGATCATCCCGTTCGACACCACCGAGCGGATGCGGCGCCGCTCGATGGCGAGGTCACCCACCCTGGCCCCGGGCAGGGCAACCGGCACCACGGCACCCACCTCGAAGTTCCAGGCCCCGCATACGATCTCGGTGTCGCCGTCTGCGGCGTCGACGTCGACCGTGCACACCCGCACCTTGTCGGCGTTGGGGTGGGCGGCGATGCCGGTGACCCTCCCGATGACGACGCCGTCGAACTCGGGGATGAGTCGTTGGTACGACTCGACCACATGCCCCATGGCCTCGAAGGCGGCGGCGATCTCCTCGGGGTCGGCGGTGGGTAGATCGATGAAGTCGGCCAGCCACGCCAGCGTCAGCTTCATCGGAACTGACTCAGGACGCGCCGGTCGGGATCGAACAGGTGGCGGATGTCGGTGACGCCGTGGCGCACCATGGCCATCCGGTCCGCCCCCAACCCGAAGGCTAACCCGGTGACCTGTTCCGGGTCGTAGCCGACGTGCTCGAACACGGCGGGGTGGACCATCCCGCAGCCGAGCAGCTCCAGCCATGAGCCCCGGTACAGGACGTGCATCTCGGCGGACGGCTCGGTGAACGGGAAGTAATGGGGAAGGAACTTGATGGTGATGTCGGGGCCGAGGAACTCGCGGGCAAAATGGGCCAGGGTGCCCTTGAGATCGGCGAAGGTGATGTCGGTGTCGACCGCCAGCCCCTCCACCTGGTGGAACACCGGCGAGTGGGTGGGATCGAGCGGGTCGCGCCGGAAGACCCGGCCGGGGACCACGACCTGTATCGGGGGCGGGTGCTGCTCCATGTACCGGGCCTGCATCGGCGAGGTGTGGGTGCGCAGCAGCACCCCTTCGGCAGCCTCGCCGTAGTCGAGGTACATGGTGTCGGTCTCGGCCCGGGCGGGATGGTCCGGCTTGAAGTTGAGCGCAGTGAAGTTGTACCAGTCGGTCTCGGCCTCGGGACCGGTGGCCACCGTGTACCCGAGCGCCACGAAGATGTCGACGATCTCGTCCATCACCTGCCGGATGACGTGGAGCGTCCCCTGCTCGCCCGATCGTCCCGGCAGGGTGACGTCGACGGCATCACCGGCCAGCGCAGCGGCGGTCTCGATCCGCTCCAGCTCGGCGCGGCGGGCCAGGATGGCGGGGCCGATCAGGGTGTTGGCCTGGTTGATCAGCCGACCCAAGGCGCGCCGCCGCTCGGGGTCGATGCCTCCCAGGCTCCGCTTGACCTCGGCGATCACCGAGCTCCGCCCGAGCAGCTCGGTTTCGAGTCGATGCAGCTGGTCGAGCGAGGCGGCGGCGGCGATCCGGTGGGGGGCGTCGGCGACGAGCCGGTCGAGCGTGGCGGCTGGTTCCATGGGGTGAGGAGCTTATCGGCCGGGAGACGGCGCCCCGCCCACGGTCGAGGATGCCGGGTGACGGCGTTTGCGTAGCTGGTACATCAACACCCCGACGGCAACGGCGGCGTTGAGGCTCTCCACGCCCCCGTCCAGGGCGAGCGACACGGGCGTCGAGCGGGAGGTGACCGCCTCGGGGAGCCCGTGCGCCTCGCCGCCGATGATCAGGGCCACCGGATCGGTGGAGGCGATGTCCTCCACCTCACCTCCCCCGGCGACGACCGCCGCCAGCGGGGTCAGGCCCGCTCCCGTCAGGACCGCCAAGGGGTCGTCCCCCAGCTCGACCACCGCGGTGCGGAACTGGGCGCCGGCGGCGGCCCGCAGCGCCCTTGGCGACCAGACATCGGTGGACCCTGCCGTCGCCGCCACGTCGAACCCGAATGCGGCCGCCGAGCGCACCACGGCACCGGCGTTTCCAGGGTCGGACACGTCCCACAGCACCACGGTGTCGACCGGGCGCAGCGTCGCCGACGCCGGGATGGCGACGACGGCGACCGGACCGCGCGGATGCCGGGTCCCCGCCATCCGACCGAGGACCGCGTCGGAGACGGTGGTCACCACCGCGGTCGACCCCACCGGGACATCGGCGGGTTCGAGGCTGTACAGGTCGACCAGGTCCGCACCGGCCGCCACCGCGTCTGCGATCTGCGCCGGACCCTCGATCAGGGTGAGCCCTGCCGAGCGCCGGGGACGCCGATCGTGGAGAGCGGCGACGGCGATCACCCGTGGGTTGCGGACCGAGGTCAGCTGGGGCGTGTCGATGACCGGGCCCGTCACTCGGCGGTTGCCGCCATGGCGACCTCGACCAGGGCGGCGAAGGCGTCCGGGTCGTTGACCGCCATCTCGGCCAGCATCTTGCGGTCGACCTCGACCTCGGCGGTCTTGAGACCGGCCATGAGCTGCGAATAGGTGCTGCCGTGGAGACGGGCCCCGGCGTTGATCCGGGTGATCCACAGCCGCCGGAACTCACCCTTGCGGGCTCGACGATCACGGTAGGCGTACTGGAGCGAGTTGAGGTTCTGCTCCCGTGCGGCGCGATAGCGCCTGCTGCGCGCCCCGGTGTTCCCGGCGGCGCCCGCCATCACCTTGCGGCGCTTCTTGGCGGCGTTGACCGCCCTCTTCACTCTCGCCATGACGCTCCTACCTCCCCAGCAACCGCGCCGCGCGACGGGCGTCGCCGCCGGTCAGCACGCTCTCGCCCTGCACCCGGCGCCACCGTCTCCCGCTCTTCTTGTGCCGGTTGTGACCGCGCCAGGCATTACGCCTGCTGATCTTCCCGGTCCCGGTGACCTGCAGCCGCTTGGCTGCGCCCCGGTGTGTCTTCTGCTTCGGCACGTCCTCACACTCTCTGCTTGTGCGGTGACCGCGGTCACCCTGCCGTCTCGTCCGCCGTCTCCACCGGCTCCACGGTGTCCACCGCCTCCGTCGCCGGCCCGTCGGTCTCCCCATCACCCGCCGGTTCGAGGTCAGGCTCGGTCGAGGTCTCGGCGGCCACGATCGTCTCGTCGGCGTCCGGCTCCACCACCGTCTCGTTGGTGCGCTCCGGCACCACGGCCGCCCGCTTCAGGGGTGCCAGCACCATGGTCATCTGCCGGTTGTCCATGATCGGGGCGGTCTCGACCGTCCCGTGGCCCTCGATGGCGGCGGCGAGCCGGTCGAGGACCTCTCGACCCAGCTCGGGATGCGTGATCTCCCTACCCCGGAACCGCATCGATACCTTGACCTTGTCGCCCTCGCCCAGGAAGCGCTCGACCCGCTTGCGCTTGACGTCGAAGTCGTTCGACGAGATCTTGGGGCGGAACTGAACCTCCTTGATCACGGTTCTGGTCTGCTTCTTGCGGGCCTCCCTCGCCCGGACCGACTGCTCGTACTTGAACTTGCCGTAGTCCATCATCCTGACCACCGGCGGCTTGGCGTCCGGGGCGACCTCGACGAGGTCCAGACCGAGCTGGTCGGCCAGCCAGCGGGCTTCTTCGATGGTCTTGAGCCCGATCTGGCCCCCGTCGGGGTCGACCAACCGGACCTCGCGGGCGCGGATGCGCTCGTTGACCCTCGGTTCTCTGGTGGTGATCTGGTACCTCCTGGAAGGCGTGGTGTCGTGTCGCCGCCGACCCCCGGCCCCCGTCGATGCGGATGCAACGAGAAGGGGGCAACGCATACGGCGCTGCCCCCATTCGGGTTGTCGACCTCGGCGCACCTGTTGCTCCGTTGCGGGACCGGTCGGTGGCCGGGTGGGAGGCAGCGCCCCCGCTTGCGGTGTCGGTTGTGGCCGGAAGTATACGGGTCCGCCGGCCGGGATCAAACGTCGCCGGGCAACCTCGCGTCCGGGTCACGCCGGTCAGCCCTCGGTATCGCCGTAGCGCGCAGGTCGGCGAGGTCGCCCAGCAGCGCCGCCGTGGTTGCCGCCGCCGACGCCGCCTCGGCCCCCTTGTTCTCGGCACCCGGCGCCGCCCTGGCCACGGCCTGCTCGGCCGAGCGCACGGTGAGCAGCCCCATCCCGACCGGCACCCCGGTGTCCAGCATCACCCGCATCAGCCCGTCGCACGCCGTCCTGGCCACGTGCTGGTAGTGGTCGGTCTCACCTTCGATGACGGCGCCGATGGCGACCACGGCGTCGTGGTCGGCACACAGGGCCCTGGCCGCCACCGGGAGCTCGAAGGCCCCAGGGACGTCGACCACGGTGACCGACGCCACCCCTGCCCCCTCCAGCCAGCCGAGGGCGCCCTCGAGCAGCCCATCGGTGATCGAAGCGTTGAATCGGGATCTCACCACCCCGATGCGGAGGTCGGAGACATCGACCTCCACATCCCCGGGGTCGCCGTCGATCCTCACGGTGCGTCGCTCCCGCCTTCGATGATGTGCCCCAGCTTGCTGCGCTTGGTGGCGAGATAGCCGGCGTTGTGGGGACCGGCCCCGACCACCAGGGGCACCCGGCGCGACACGGTGATCCCGTAGCGCTCCAGCTGGCGTCCCTTCTCCGGATTGTTGGTCATCAGCGCAACGCTCGACACCTTGAGGGCCGCCAGAACCTGGGCGTCGAGGGCGAAGTCCCGCTGGTCGGCCTCGAAGCCGAGGGCGGTGTTGGCCTCCACCGTGTCGTGGCCCTGGTCCTGGAGCCGGTAGGCGGCCAGCTTGTTGAGCAGCCCGATCCCCCTGCCTTCGTGCGACCGGTTGTACACGATGATGCCGGTGCCCTCGGCGGCGACCCGCCGCATCGCCTCCTCGAGCTGGGCCCTGCAGTCGCACCGCTGCGACCCGAGGACGTCCCCGGTGAAGCAGGCGGAGTGGACCCTGGTGAGCACGTCCTCGACACCGGCCACCTCCCCCATCACCAGGGCGATGTGCTCGGACCCGTCCAGCGCCGAGCGGAACCCGATGGCCCTGAACTCGCCATGCACCGTGGGGAGCCTCGCCTCCCCCTCGGCGACCACCAGCGACTCGGTCCGGTAGCGGTGCTCGATCAGCCGGGCGATAGACAGCATCGGGATGTCGTGGTCGGCGGCGAACTCGTCGAGCCTGCTCCCCCGCATCATCGTGCCGTCGTCGTCGACCAGCTCGCACAACACCCCCACCTCGCTCATCCCGGAGAGCCGGAGCAGGTCGATGGTGGCCTCGGTGTGGCCGGGGCGGACCAGCACCCCGCCGGGCGCATACCGGAGCGGGAAGACGTGGCCGGGTCTGGCAAAGGCCGCCGGCCCCACGCCCCGGTCGGCGAGTGCCCTGATGGTTGCGGATCGGTCCGCCGCCGAGATACCGGTGGTGGTGCCCTCGATCAGGTCGACCGACACCGTGAATGCGGTGCGGTACGACTCGGTGTTGTGCCCCACCATCGGGGGCAGGGCGAGGGCGTCGACCCGATCGCCGGTCATCGGGACGCAGATCAGCCCGCTGGTGTGGCGGATCATGAAGGCGAGCCGTGGTGCGGTGGCGATCTCGGCGGCGAGGATCAGATCACCCTCGTTCTCCCGCTTCTCGTCGTCGACCACCAGCACGAACTCGCCCGAGGCGAGCGCCGCCGTCGCCCTCTGGATGGCGTCCATGGTGTCGGTCATGGTCTCGTCGCCATCATCCGCTCCACGTACTTGGCGATCACATCCACCTCGAGGTTCACGGTGTCTCCATCCCCCCTGCGGCCGAGCACGGTCACCGCCAGGGTGTGCGGGATGAGGGCGACCTCGAACCAGGGGTCGCCCCGGTCGGACACGGCGGTGACGGTGAGGCTGACCCCGTCGACGGTGATCGATCCCTTCTCGGCGATGTAGCGGGCCAGCGAGGGGTCGACCCCGATGCGCAACCTTCGCCCCGGACCGTCGGCGGCGATGTGGGCGACCCGCCCGGTCCCGTCGACATGACCCTGGACCACGTGCCCGTCGAACCTGCCGTCGGCGGGCATGGGCCGCTCCAGGTCGACGAGGTCGCCGGGGGCGAGCCCGCCCAGGTTGGTGCGGGCCAGGGTCTCGGCGACCAGCTCCACCGTGATGTGGGAGCCGTCGAGCCCGACCGCGGTGAGGCAGACGCCGTTGACGGCGACCGAGTCACCGATGGCCATACCCGGGGCGGTGTCGGGGGCGGCCAGCTCGATCCGGGCGCCGCCGTCCGTAGGTGCCACCGCCACGATCGATCCCAGCTCGGTGACGATCCCGGTGAACATCAGCGGGGCGTCCCCGTGATGCGGATGTCGTTCCCCACCGGCAACACCTCGTCGATGGTCACCTCGGTGACATCGGTGAGGGTGGCGAACGACCCGTCGAACAGGGGGCGGCCCACCCCCCCGGCGAGTCGTCCGGCCAGGTAGAGGACGATCCGGTCGACCAGCCCGGCGACCAGCAGCGACCGGGCCAGCGTGGCGCCGCCCTCCACCAGGACGTCGACCACCATGCGGGCCCCGAGGTCCTTCACCACGGCGGGCAGGTCGGCGGCGTCAACCACCTCGAGCCCGGCAGGCATCGGGGCAATGCCTCCCAACCGGTACACCAGCGGCTCCCGCCGGTAGAGCCTGGCGGTGGCGGGGAGTGGCCTTGCCCCGGCGATCACGACCGGCCGGGGCTGGGGACCGGTGTGACCGGGGATGCGGACGTCGAGCGAAGGATCGTCGTGGCGCAGCGTCCCCGCCCCGATGAGGACCGCATCGGAGGCGGCGCGCAGCCTGTGGGCGTCGAGCCGGGCCTCCTCCCCGGTGATCCACTGCGAGGTGCCGTCCGCCGCCGCCGTCTGACCGTCGAGGGTGGCCGCCAGCTTGAGCGTCATCCGGGGCCGGCCGGTGCGGCGATGGTGGAAGTACCCGGGATCGAGTCGCTCGGCGTCGACACCGGGCACACCCACCTCGACCTCGATCCCGGCGGCGCGGAGGGCGGCGACCCCCGAACCGGAGACCCGGGGATCCGGATCGGCGACGCCGATCACCACCCTGGCGACGCCGGACTCGACGATGGCGTCGACACACGGCGGGGTGCGGCCCTGATGCGAGCACGGCTCGAGGGTGACCACCAGGGTCCCGCCCGATGCCTGGGCGCCCGCCATGGCCAGGGCCGTGGTCTCGGCATGGGGCTTCCCTCTCGCCTCGTGAGCGGCGGTGGCGACCACCCGGCCCGCCGGGGACACGACCACGGCGCCGACCCGCGGGTTGGGGTGGGGACGATGGGCGGAGGCGGCCTCGATGGCGCGCTCCAAGGCCCACAGCCAAGGCTGCGGCCAACCGACTCGGTTGCCGGTCGTGCCACGCGACACAACGCCCTCCTTCTCCCATCCGGACTCTCACCGTCGGTCCCGGAGTTCCACCGGGTCCACCCCGTAGCGGGGGTCGCGGGCTTTCACCGCCGGTCGGGAATTTCACCCTGCCCTGAAGGGGGCTCTTCTGATGGCGACATCGTAGCGGCGCCGCCGACACCGTTGGGCGGCGCCTCGACCCTGCGATCGACCTGGACGTTGGAGCCGGGGTGGCGCTTGGCATGCTCCTTCATCTCGACGGCGATGGCGGATGCCTCCCACTGCGAGGTGAGCCACCGCCGGGTGTTGGTCGCCACCCCGATGGAGAGCGATGCGATGGGATGGAGCCGCTCCTCTCCCCGCCGGTCGATGACCATGATCCCGCCCCGGGAGATGTCGGCGGCGCCGTAGAAGGCGGTGATCCCCTCATCCCAGGTGGCGATCACCGCGGCGAAGAAGAGGTCGACGTCGGAGGGACGGAGCACGACGACGAAGTCGTCACCGCCGACGTGACCCACGAACACCTCGGCGGTCTCCGCCGCCGGGATCCGGAGACAGCGGGCGCAGAAGGTGATGACCCCGTCCCCCCGCAGGAACCCGTAGGCGTCGTTGATCGCCTTGAAGTCGTCGATGTCGACGTGGGCCACCGCCAGCGGCTCGCCGGTGGCCAGCCGACGCTCCAGGTCCACCGAGATCGCCCGGTTGCCGGGGAGACCGGTGAGCGGCGACAGGTCACGCATCTGCCCGGTGCGGCGGAGGACGGTGTGCACCCTTGCCTCCAGCTCGTCGGTGTCGAACGGCTTGACCACGTAGTCGTCTGCGCCGAAGCGGAGCGCCCGTATCAGGTCGGCCCCCCGCTCCTGGGCGGTGAGCACGATCACCGGGACCGGGGTTCGGCGGCGGTCGCCGACGATGCGGCGGAGAAGCTCGAACCCGTCACCGTGGGGCAGCATCACGTCGAGGAGGATGAGGTCGTAGGCCCGCTCCCCCAACGCCGCCAGCGCAGCCGGCTCGTCGGGCGCGACGTCGACCACGAAGCCACCGGCGCCGAGATGCCGACCGAGATGGCTGGTGAGGTCGACGTCGTCGTCGATCACGAGAATCCGCTGACGCATGCCGGGTCGATCAGCCGGGCCGATTCAGCGGACGGAGCCCTCCGTGATGATCCCGGTTCATCCCTCGTTCACCCCTCTGCGGCTCGACGCAACGCTTCCACGGCGGCGACCGGGTCGGCGGCGCCGAAAATGGCGCTGCCGGCAACGAAGACATCGGCCCCCGCCTTCCGAGCGGCACCGATGGTCTCCGGTCCGATCCCTCCGTCGATCTCTATATCGACCGACAGCGAGCGACGATCAAGGGCTTCTCGAAGCGACCGCACCGTCTCCAGCGCGCCCGGGATGAACGTCTGGCCGCCGAAGCCAGGGTTGACGGACATCACCAGCACCAGGTCGCACAGCTCGAGGAAGGGGTCGACCGCGGCGTACGGGGTGGGCGGGTTGAGCACCAGCCCGAAGCCGAGCCCGAGCGACCGGGCCTGCTCCGCCGCCCTGGTGGGGTCCGGGTACGCCTCGATGTGGATGGTGACCAGATCGGCGCCGACCTGCTTGAGCGGCTCGAAGTAGGCGTCGGCGTTGGTCATCATCAGGTGGCAGTCGAAGGGCAGGTCGGTGACCGGTCTGATCGACCGGATCACCGGGATCCCCAGCGACACGTTGGGGACGAAATGACCATCCATCATGTCGATGTGGAGCATCTCGACATGGGGGGCGACGGTGGCGATCTCCTCGCCGAGCCGAGCGAAGTCGGCGGCGAGGATCGAAGGGGCGATCCGGACGGAGCCACGGCGGTCGGTCACGGGCCGCAGGGTACCCGGCGCCACCGGCCGGGCACCGGCAGCGGGTCGACGGTCGGCCGCCGCCTTCGCCGCCACCGCAGCGGCCCCGTCAGCCTGCCCGCACCGGCACATCGGTGATGCCTCGGGGCGACGCCGCCACCGCTCGACAGGTGGCCGCACAGACATGGCCGTCCTACCATCTGCGCCATGACAGACCCCGTGGCGCCTGCGAGAGAGCTCGTCGAGCTCCTCGAGCGTGGGGAAGCGGCTGCCGTGAGCGACCGGCTCTCGCAACGAGTCCGGGGCTTCGTCGCCGACCGCGATTGGTCGGTGGACAGGTACCTCCGTGATGAGTGGGGACCGGGCCTCGATGACCTGGCCGGGTCGCCGCGGCGTATCACAGACGAGGTGCAGGTGTCAGAGAGAATCGCCCGCTTCACTCTCGAGGGCGAGCGCGGGCAAGCCTTTGTCACGGTCCGTTTCGTCGATGACGGCCGCCTCGATGGCCTCGCCGTGAACGGACAGGTCTTCGAGGGCATCGCCACGATCGTGATCAACTGCCCCGAAGAGCGCAGGGAGGAGGTTGCCGGCTTCTACGCCGAGCTCCTTGGAGAAGATCGCAGGCGCCTGCCCCGGCTGTGGTTCGGTGAGGCGCCGGAATACCACGCACCTCGCTGGCCGGATCCGAACCACCCGCAGCAACTTCACCTCGACATCCTCGTCCCCGACCTGGAAGCGGTGGATGAGATGGTCCTGGGGAGAGGCGCCACGCTCCTGCAGGACAAGGGCAGCTTTCGCTCGTACGCCGATCCGATTGGGCATCCGTTCTGCCTCTACCCCGACGCATCGCGCAGGGACGACGCTCACGGGTCGCCCGGGGTCCTCGGACGCATCGTGATCGACTGCTCCAGCCCAGACGCGCTCGCCGCCTTCTATCAGGCACTGCTCGGTATGCCCAACCGTATCGAGGACTCGCCGGAGCGGGTCGTGATCGCCCGGGAGGACGCCAGCCTGCCGATGCTGGCGTTTCAGCATGCGACGCAGTTCGTCGCCCCCCGCTGGCCTGACCCGGCGTTTCCACAGCAGATGCACTTCGACATCAAGTTCGACGATCGGGAGGCCGCGCAGAAGCTGGCCGAGCGACTTGGCGCCATCCGGTTGCCCGACCACGGCGGGAGCTGCCCGGTGTACGCCGACCCGGCCGGTCATCCGTTCTGTCTCTGCATGCCCGGCGAGTAGTCCATGTCTGAGAGGGGAACCATGGACCACCACCGGGTCCGTCCCGGCACCGAGGTGGACCTGGCCGCCTCCGATCCCGACGACAGCTCGGGCTTCGACGGCGGCAAGAAGGAGGGCCGCGCCCACCTCGAGGTGTTGCGGGCGCGCCTCGACGCCGCCCAGGAGCTGTTCTGGGCCAACGGAAGCAAGCGGCTGCTGGTGGTGCTCCAGGCGATTGACTCGGGTGGCAAGGATGGCGCCATCGAGAAGGTCTTCTCGGGGATCAACCCCCAGGGCGTGAAGGTCCACGGCTTCGGGGTCCCCACCCCGCAGGAGCTGGCGCACGACTACCTGTGGAGGGTGCATGCCCGGATGCCGGGCGACGGCGAGATCGCCGTGTTCAACCGGAGCCACTACGAGGACGTCCTCGTGGTCAGGGTGATGGAGCTGGCCGCCGAGGAGGTGTGGAGCAGGCGGTACGACCACATCGTCGCCTTCGAGCAGATGCTGGTCGACGAGGGCACCACCATCCTCAAGTTCATGATCAACATCTCCAAGGAGGAACAGGCCGCCCGGCTCCAGGTACGCATCGACGACCCGGAGAAGCGGTGGAAGTTCAACTCGGGCGATCTGGAGCAAAGGACCCGGTGGGACGACTACATGGCGGCGTTCGCCGAGGCCATCGGGCGGACCTCGACCGAGACCGCCCCGTGGTACATCGTCCCCGGGAACCGCAAGTGGTACCGCGACCTGGTCATCGCCACCACCATCGTCGACACGCTGGGGGGGTTGGACCTGCGCTTCCCCGAGCCCGAGAAGGGCATCGCCGACATCGTGGTGACCTGAGGGGATCCGCCATCCGTCAACCACCGAGCAGGGTGATGAACATGCCGTCGCTTGCGGTGAGATGCGGTGCCAGCAACAGCCCGCCGCCCCACACCCGCCCGGGGAGCCCGTGCGGCGGCCGCCCCCCGAACTCGGTGGCGATGGCGGTGGTCTCCTCGGCGAACACGGTGCACACCGAGTAGACCAGCCGGCCCCCGGGACGGAGCAGCGGCAACGATGCGGTGACCAGCCGGCGCTGCAGCTCGGCCATCCGATCCGGGGAGCCCTCGTCGAGACGGAGCTTGATCTCGGGACGACGCCGCAGCGTCCCCAGCCCGGTGCAGGGGGCGTCGAGCAGGATCCGGTCGAACGATCCGGCGGAGAACGGCGGCATGGTGCCGTCCGCCACCACCCACGGCACCTCGGCACCGGCGGCGACGAGGCGGCGTCTGGCCACCGCGACCCGCTCGGGGTTGCGGTCGGTGGCGACCAGGAAGCCCCCGCCCTGCATGGCGTCGACGAGGGCGAGGGTCTTGTTGCCCGGGGCCGCCGCCACGTCGAGGACGGCGTCGCCGGGCCTGGCCTCCACCGCCAGCGCCGCCGCGGTGGACGCCGCGTCCATGACCATGTGGCGAGCGACATCGGCCCGGGTGGGCACCACCCAGGCACCGACGATTCCCTCGACCGGCTCACCGACGGGGAGCGTCTCGCCCGGCCGCACCCTGACCGTGATCGGGGCGGGCTCCAGGGTCGCCCCGAGGAAGGCGTCCGCCTCCTCCGTGGACCATTGGGCAGCCAGACGATCCCGGATCCAGACGGGGGCGCCAACGGCGGCCGCCGGGTCCGGGATCGGCAGCTCGGTCCTGGTGACGGTGCGGAGCACGGCGTTGACGAAGCCGGCGGCCCGTCCCGCTCCCCCCTGGCGCACCGCCTCGACCGTGCTGTCCACCACGCCGTGGGCGTCGCCGCCGAGGAGCAGCTCGGTGATTCCCACCCGCAGGGCACTGCGCACCTCGGGGTCGAGGTCGGCGATGGGGACCCGGCTGGCCCCCGCCAGCACCTGATCTGTCCGCACCAGCCAGCGCAGGGTGTCCATCACCAGCCGGTGGGTGCTGGCCCGCTCCACCGGCCGCAGTGGGAGATCCCGATCGAGCAGGAGGTTGGAATGGGCGCCCTCGTCGAGGACCTGAGCCACGATGGCGGAGGCGTGGAGCCGCGCCGCCACCCCGGGCTTCATGGCCCGGTGCGGGCCGGCTGACCCCTGCGCCCGTTCATCCACGCCGCCCCCGACTGGGGCCGGCGCCCCTCGGCCACCACCTCGAGCAGGGCCAGCCCCCCTTCCGAGGTGCCCATCATCGGGATGCCGTCGAGCAGCTCGATGATTCCCTCCACCGGTCCCGTCGGCACCACCGCGGCCCGCAGCACGCCCAGCCTGGTGTCCTCGACCGTGACCCATGCCCCCGGCCGCGGATGGAGGCCCCGCACCATCCTGGCCAGGAACGGGGCCGGCAAGGACGGATCGAGGCGGGCCTCCTCGGTGGTGAGCCGGGCGGCGTAGGTGGCGGCGGTGTCGATCTGGTCGGCGGGGTGCAGCGCACCGCCAACATAGGAGGGCAGGGCGGTGGCGAGGAGTTGGGCGCCGAGGACGGAGAGACGGGCGGTGAGGATGCCGCCGGTGTCGTCCTCGGCGATGTCGGTCTCGGCGACGGCGATGATCGGACCGGTGTCGAGACCCTGGTCGATGCTCATCAGGCTCACCCCGGTGTTGGTGTCGCCTGCGATGATCGAGCGCTCCACGGGGGCCGCTCCCCGCCACCGGGGGAGCAACGAGAAGTGTACGTTGACGAAGCCGACCCTGGTGGAGGCGAGCGCGGTGGCGTCGAGCAGCCTGCCGTAGGCGACGACCACCCCGATGTCGGCGCCGGCATCGGCCAGGGCGGCGACGAGCCGGTCCCTGCTCTCCGGCTGCTCGACCGGGATACCCCACTCCGTCGCCGCCGTCTTCACCGGCGGCGGGGTCGGGGTGCCGTGGCGGCCCTTGGGGCGGTCGGGCCGGGTGATGACAGCCACCACGTCCGCCACCTCGGCCAGGGCCGCCAGCGAGGGGATGGCCGCCGACGGCGTACCCAGGAATACGGCTCGCATCAGACGAGCCCGACATCCAACCCGAGCGCCTCCCGGCGCAGGTCACGCAGCGCCGACTTGCGGGTTCGTCTGGGAAGCCGCTCCAGCAGCAGCGATCCATGGAGATGGTCGATCTCGTGCTGGAGGACCCGGCCCATCAACCCGTCGCCTGCGTGCTCCATCGGGTTGCCATCGAGCCCGATGCCGCCGACGGCGGCGTAGGCAGGGCGGTCGATGGACCAGTACCGACCCGGCACCGACAGACAGCCCTCTTCGAACGGCCATTCGTCCTCGCCCAGCTCGGTGATCACCGGGTTGAACATGGTGAAGGGCCCGTCGCCGATGTCGGCGACGAAGATCTGCTTGGAGACGCCGATCTGCGGCGCCGCCAATCCCAGCCCCGGGGCGTCGTACATGGTCTCCAGCATGTCTTCCACCAGCCGCTCCAGGGCGCTGGTGATGTCGTCGACCGGGGCGGCTACCAGGTTGAGAACGGGGTCGCCGAACGTTCTGATCGGATAGAGCGACATGTGCTGCGGGAGCTTAGAGGCGCCCGGCCCGGCGGGACCGTAGGGGTGCGGGTGCGGTTACAGCCGCACCGGGTCGGCGTCGATCCTCACCCTGGTGCCCCGGTCGCGCCACGACTGGACCAGCGGGCGCAGGGTCACCTTGAAAGGCCTCAGGTCGGCTCCCGACACCAGCCAGCGCACCCGGGCACCCAAAGGAGCGGGACCGAGGACGGTTTCCCGGCCGGTGGCGGTGCTGCGCAGGGTGTGGTCGACACCGTCGGCGTCACCGGTGATCTCGATCGCCATCAGCTCGCCGATCGGTGGATACCCGACCCGGCGACGCTCCTCGAGCAGGTCGCTCAGCAGCGGCAGCGGGCGGCCCCGGCGCAGCGCCTCGAACACCCGGTGCGACGCCTGCGCCGTCTGGATGAGGCAGCGGCGGCCCCGTCCCCGCCCCACCGTTCCCGCCACCCGGGCCAGGACCCGGAGCGCATCCTCCTCAGCCCGGTAGTGGGGGGCGAGCACCAGGGCGTCGGCGTCGACGACGACGGCCAGATCGACCCGATCGACCGCGGGGAGGTCGGCCTCGGTCCCCACCAGCACCGACGCTTCGGCGGTGGCGGGGGAAGGCTCGCCGAGCAGGGTCACCTCGGTGCGGACCCGTCTCCGCACCTCGGCGACCACCCGGCCGGCGGCGGCGCCGAGCGCCTGGAACCGCCCTCCCCCGCACCCGGCACATCCCCCCAGCGTCGCTCCGCAACGGCGGCAGGTCTCGCCGGCGGTGGCGGCGGCGCCGCAGGTCCCGCAGGTGCGGATGGTGCCGCACCGTACGCAGCGGAAGGCGGCCGCCTCCCCCCGCCTGGTGACGAAAACGAACGCCCGTCCCCCGCCGCCGGTGACGGCGGCGAGGGCGTGCACGGTGGCTTCCATGAGCACGCCGCCGCCGGGCGCCTCCTCGGTGCGGTCGATCACCTCCACCAGGGGCCACACCCTGGTGGCCGGCTGGTGGATCTCGGCACCGAACCCCAGCGTCTCCACGGTGGGGACGGGGCCGGCGAAGACGGCGGCGAGGCGCTCGGCCACCGCCCGCCGACGCACCAGGTCGCGCACCCCGACGGTCGGGGTCTGCGGGGACTTCATCGCCGCCCGGCCCTCCTCGACCACGACCACCAGGGCGGGGCCGCCGAGGGGCCACAGGGCGATCTCCCTGGTCCCCACCACGAGCTGTCCCGGCGCCGAGAGCGGCGCAGCCCATGCCCTGGTGGTCTGCCGGGCCGGGTCGGTCGAGGTGGCGGGCCAGGGGAAGATCCCGAGGGCGTCGCCGAGACCGGCGGCGAGGGCATGCGCCTCGTGGACCGTGGGGGCGATGACGGCGACGGGGCGACCCGCCTCCAGCACCGGGGCGGCCAACCCGGCGATCGTCTCCGTCCAGGGCCCACCCCCCACCAGGTAGTGGGGACGGACCCTCGAACCGGTGGCGATGCGACCGGCAAGGTCGGCCAGGGGCGAGGCGACGGAGCGGACGGGGCGGCCCTCGACTGCGATGCGGCGGGGGGCATTGGGGGGCGCCGCCTTGGCCAGGAGCACGGCGAACGGGGCGACGTAGTGGACCGATGCCCAGCGCATCGTCTCGATCAGCCGGCCGGCGAGAACGGGGAGGTCCCCCACCCGGCCGAGAACGGGGCGGAGACCGGCGCCGTCGCCCTCCGGGAGCACCTCGGTGACGAAGCCCCTCGTCCTTCGCCCGCCGAGCGGGATCCGGACCAGCGAGCCCAGCGTGATCCCGTCGAGGTCGTCGGGGACGGCGTAGCGGAACCCGCCGTCGACGGCGAAGGTGGGGACGTTGGGGACGACCCGGACGATCCGGGTCAGGGAGCGACCTCTCGCATGGCGGTGATCCGGTCCCACAACCGCTCCGCCACCTGGCGCTTGGACATCGGCGACCAGGGATCGACGGTGCCGTCGGGCGTGATCAGCGCCACCTCGTTGGTCTCGGTCCCGAACCCGGACCCCGCTTTGCTGACATCGTTGCCCACCAGCAGATCCACCCCCTTGCGCTTCGCCTTGTGCACCGCCTGGTCGAGCGACCCGGTCTCGGCGGCGAAACCGACCAGGAAGGGTCTGGGCTGCATCGCGGCCACACCGGCGAGGATGTCGGGGGTGGGCTCGAGCTCGATCCGGGGCGGGCCGTCGGCGCGGCGCAGCTTGCCCGCAGCGGGGTCGGCGGGTCTGAAGTCGGCGACGGCGGCGACGAGCACCGCAACGTCGACCACCTCGGCCGTCTTCCACACCGCCGCCGCCATCTCCTCGGCGGTCTCGACGCCGATGAAGGTGATGTTGGCGTGCTCGGCCGGTGGTTCGGTGGTGACCAGCGTCACCTTCGCGCCCCGTTGCGCCGCCGCCAGGGCGATGGCGTTGCCCATGCGGCCGGAGGAGCGGTTGCCGATGTAGCGGACCGGGTCGATCGCCTCCCTGGTGCCCCCGGCCGAAACCAGGACCCGCCACCCGCCCAGATCGCCCCCGGCCAGGACGGCGTCGAGGGCGGCCACGATCTCCTCGGGCTCGACCATGCGGCCGACTCCCTCGTCTCCACCGGCCAGCGCCCCGCGCTCCGGCCCCACGATGACGTAACCGTCGCCGCTGAGAATGGCGATGGTCCGCTGCGTGGCCGGGTGCTCCCACATCTCGGTGTGCATCGCCGGGGCCAGCACCACCGGCTTGCCCCAGGAAGCGAGCACGGTTGCGGTGAGGGCATCCTCGGAGATCCCGGTGGCGATCCGGCTCAGGGTGGCCGCGGTGGCCGGTGCGACCACCACCGCATCGGCCCAGCGGGCCAGCGTGGTGTGCGGGCTGACATCGGCGGACCCGAACAGTCCGACCACGGGAGCGGTGCGGGTGAGGGCGGCCAGCGTCTGCTCCCCGAGGAAGCGGGTGGCGCTCTCGGTCATGACGGCGCGGACCTCGGCGCCGGCGTCGATCAGCCTCCTGGCCAGGTAGGCGGCCTTGTAGGCGGCGACCCCACCGCTGACCCCGAGGACGATGCGGCGGCCGCCCAGCATCAGGGGTGATCCCGCCGGATCAGAGCTCTTCGGCTTCCTCGATCTCCCTGTCGATGATCACCTTGTCCTCGTCGATCTCCTCGAGGGCGATGGACAGCGGCTGGCGGGACAGGGAGTGAACCTGCGGGGGGACATAGGTGCCGCCATAACCCTCGCCCAGCTCGTTGAAGTAGGCGTTGATCTGGCGGGCTCGGCGGGCGGCGAGCACGACCAGACCGAACCGCGAGTTGGTCTTCGCCAGCACACGGCCGATGGGAGGCTCGATCATCGTGCTTGATCTCCTGCTGAGAGGGGTTTCCGGCCCGCGGCTGCGGGCGGAACCGGCCCATCATAGCGCCACCGACCCTCCTTCCCGATCCATCGGCTCCGCTTCCAGACGGCGGAGCAGCTCGGTGACCACCGCTTCGATCGACAGCTCAGAGGTGTCGATGACGATCTGGTAGTGGTCGGTGTCCAGGTAGTCGACCCGGTAGTAGCGCCGGTAGCGGGACGCCTCGGATTCGATGCGCTCGATCAGCGCCCTGGTGGTTGTCTCCAGATCGACGTTCTCCCGCTCGGTGGGGCGGAGGGCGGCGTGGATGCGGGCGGCGGCCACCTCGGTGTTCACGTCGAGGAACACCTTCACCGACTTGGGGAGGAAGAACCAGGCCACCCGGGAGTCGATGACGAAGCTCTCCCCGGTGGTCCCCAGCCACACCGTCCTGGCGTCGATCTCGGCGTCGATGGCGTCGTCGCCCTCGGCCAGCCTGGAAAGCTCGAGGATGCTGAGCCCCCGTTCCGCCGCCATCGCCCGCATGAAGTCGCCGGCCGAGACGTGTCCAAGCCCGAGCTCAGCCGCTACCCGTTTGGCGACCACGCTCTTGCCCGAGCCCGGTCGGCCCGAGATGGCGATGATCAGCGGGGCCCGCTCCGGGGCGGGATCGGTCAAGCGAAGCGGTCGAGCAGGGCCCGCCGCTGCCGTGTCCCCAGACCCTGGAGCTTGCGGTTCTCGTGGATGCCGATCTCCTCCATGAGCCGCTTGGTCGACACCTTGCCCATCCCGGGGAGGGCCACCAGCAGCGGGGCGACCTTGGTGCCGGCCAGCACCGGATCGTGCTCGGCCCGCTCCAGCACCTCGGCCAGGGTGAGGCTGCCGGTGCTGAGCAGTTCCTTGACCTCGGCCCGCTGCCGGCGCGCCGCCTGGGCGCGTTGGAGAGCGGCGGCGCGGTGCTCGGGCGTGATCTCAGGCAGCATGGTCCCTCCGTCCGTCGTCTCGGCGCACCACGTTAGATCCCGGTGACCCCCGTGACCATGGCTATGTTGCCCGTCGTGACCGACTCGATCGTGCTCGACCGCAACACCACTTTGGGCGATGTTGCCCTGGTGGCTGAGATGTTCGTATCCACCGGCCGGGTCATCCCGGGGCTGACGGTCGAAGCCGGCGGTCGGGCCCGCTCGTGGTGGTGGCCGCTGCCGTCGGCTGCGGACCGCGCCGTGCTGGGGTCGTTGCTCGACGGCAACGAACACGACGACCACGCCCGAGTCGCCGCCGAGTTGAGCGTCGAACTCGACCGGCTGGTGCGTGAACGGCTCGGGGCGCGGCTGGAACTGGTCGAACGTCGATCGGGCCGGCGCACCGTGCCCGATGCATGGGTGCGGTCGCTCGGCGCGATCGATCCGTGGCTCCCCCGCTCGCTCGATCCGGCCAAGGTGGCCGCCCTCGCCGCCGCCGTCGACGAGTGGGTGCGCTCGGGCGTCGTCGGGCTCGGCCGGTGGCGTCTCCTCGACGACGCAATGCACACCACCGTGGCGCCCCTTCCCACGCCCGACGGGTTCGACGGGGAGCTGCGGCCCTACCAGGAGCGCGGGGTCGGGTGGTTGACGTTCCTCGGCCGTCTCGGCCTTGGCGCCTGCCTGGCCGACGACATGGGCCTTGGCAAGACGGCGCAGGTCATCGCCTCTCTGCTGGCCGATCCGACCGACGGTCCGGCTCTCGTGGTGTGCCCGACATCGGTGCTCGGCAACTGGGAGCGTGAACTCGTCCGGTTCGCCCCGGCACTGAGCGTCCTGGTCCACCACGGCCCCGATCGCTTCCGCGGGCACGACGAACCGTTCACCGAGCGGGCTACCGCCCATGACGTCGTGCTGACGTCGTACGCCCTTGTCGCCCGCGACGCGGCCGACCTGGAGGTCGTCGGGTGGGGCCGGCTCGTGCTCGACGAGGCCCAGCAGGTGAAGAACCCCTACACCGCGCAGGCCAGGGCAGTGCACCGGATCCCCGCCGTCCGGCGGATCGCAATGACCGGCACGCCGGTAGAAAACCGCCTGAGCGATCTGTGGGCGATCATGCACGCCGTCAACCCCGGGCTGCTCGGCGGGGCGCGGTCGTTCAAGGAGCGCTTCGCCGGTCCGATCGAGCGCGACGCCGACCTGGAGGCGACCGCCCTTCTGCAGCGGATCGTCTCGCCGTTCGTCCTGCGCCGGTTGAAGACCGACAAGGCGATCATCGACGACCTCCCCGACAAGGTCGAGCAGACCGAGCGTTGCCTGCTGACGCGCGAGCAGGCGACGCTGTACCAGGCGGTCGTCGACGACCTGATCGAACAGGCTGATGCGGCCGAGGGCATCGACCGTCGCGGCATCGTGCTGGCCGGGATCATGAAGCTCAAGCAGGTGTGCAACCACCCGGCTCACTTTCTGAAGGACGGCACCCCGCTGGCAAGGCGGTCGGGCAAGCTCGCCCGTGCCGAGGAGTTGCTCGACGACGTCCTGGCCGCCGGCGACAAGGCGCTGTGCTTCACCCAGTTCGCCGAGTGGGGTGCAGCCCTGACGCCGTATCTTGCCCGACGCTTCGGGGTCGAGGTGCCGTGGCTGCACGGCGGGGTGCCCCGCAAGCGCCGCGACGAGCTGGTCGCCCGCTTCCAGGAGCCGCCCGGCCCGCCGCTGTTCGTGATCTCGCTGAAGGCAGGGGGCACCGGCTTGAACCTCACCGCGGCGTCGCACGTGCTCCACTTCGACCGATGGTGGAACCCGGCGGTGGAGGACCAAGCCACCGACCGTGCCTACCGCATCGGCCAGCGGAAGAACGTGATCGTGAACAAGCTCGTGTCGACCGGCACCGTGGAGGAGCGGATCGACGAGATGATCACCAGCAAGCGGGCTCTCGCCGAGCGGGTCGTCGGCGCCGGCGAGTCGTGGATCACGGAGATGTCGACCGACGAGCTACGCGACGTGCTCACCCTGCGCGCCGGTGCGGTGGAGGACTGACCATGGCGAGACCAAGCCGCTGGGACGATCCGTTCAAGAAGTACCCGGCATCGAAGCCGATCCCCACGGAGTCGGGCATCGCCACCTCCAAACAGCGCGGCACGATGGCCGCCACCTGGTGGTCGCAGCACGTCGTGGAGCTGCTCGATTCCTACGGGCTCGGCACCCGCATGCAACGCGGCCGGCGCTATGCCCGCCAGGGCCAGCTCGTCAGCTTCGAGGTGCAGCGTGGGCTGCTCGTCGCCCAGGTACAGGGGTCGAGGCGCACGCCGTACGTGGTCACCGTAGCCGCACCGGCTCCATCGGAGGCCCAATGGTCGGCCGTCGAGGAGGCGATGCGGCTCCGCGTTGCCTTCGCCGCCAGGTTGATCGCCGGAGAGGTACCGCCCGAGCTGGAGGCCTTGTTCGGTGAGGCCGGCGTTGGGCTGTTCCCCGGTCGGTGGGCCGATGTCCGCGCCGCATGCTCGTGCCCGGATTGGGAGAACCCGTGCAAGCACATCGCCGCCGTGATGTATGTGTTCGCCGACCGGCTCGACGACGATCCGTGGCTGCTCCTCCTCTGGCGTGGGCGCACCCGCGAGGAGCTCCTCGCCCACCTGAGCGCCGCTACGGTCACGTCGCCGGTGGTGGCGCCGTGGTGGCCATTGGTCCCCGGCGCCCACCTTCCGGTTGCAGCGACCGATGGCGCCACCGACCTGCTCGCCGGGCCGCCCACCGATCCGGCGGCGGCGCTGCAGCGCTGCGAGCCCCTCGACGTCGAGATCCGGGGTGTCCCGGCCACCGACCTCCTCGCCGCCGCCTATGACGCGTTCGTCGACCCGCTCGACACCTGATCGGGCCCGCTTGGTTGCGTGCTTCCGGGGCGAGTTGCTCCTCGAATTTGTCTCACCCACCGTGTATAACGAACATATGTTCGATCAGCCGTTCGACCAGCAGACAGATCGGTTCGACGAGTCCGGCCACGAGTCCGGCCACGGGCTCCGCCTGGTCACCGACCAGGATGCGCCGTCCCTGGAAGGTCTCGGCGAGCGGGCGCCCGGTGCGGAGCTGGCCGTGTTGCTGGAGGGCATCGATCGGGACGAGTTGTCCGGGAAGGACAAGGTTGCGCTGCTGCAGGCGAGGGCCCGGCAGATTGCCCACCTCCAAGCTGAATTCCTCGCCGACGCCGTCGCCGTCGCCGACACCGACCCCTACCCCGATAAGGCCGAGTTCGTCGAGTTCGCCGCCGATGAGATCCGCGCCGCCTTGTCGTGGACCCGACGCGCCGCTGAAGGGTTCCTCGGCCTGGCCCACGACCTGGTGGAACGACTCCCCCACGTGTGGCAAGTCCTGCAGGCCGGGGTGATCGACCTGGCTAGGGCCGGGTCATCGCCGACGGGGTCGCCGGCGTCGACGACGACACCGCCCGGACGGTGGCCGACCAGGTGCTCGGAACGGCTGGTGAGCACACCACCGGGCAGATCGCCGCCCGGCTGAGGCGGCTGGTCATCGTGTCCGACCCCGACGGGGCAACCAAACGGTACGAGGCGTGGTTGCAGCAACGGCGGGTGATCGTCGACGCCAACCCGGAGGGCACCGCCAACCTCATGGGACTCGACCTGCCCGCCGAGCGGGGCCACCGCCGCCATGGCCAGGGTCAACCACCTCGCCCGGGCCCTCAAGACCGGCCACGATCCCAGAACCATCGACCAACTGAGAGCCGACGTGTTCTTGGACCTGCTCGAAGGCAACCAGGCGGCAGACGGCGTTGACAGGCGGGGGGTGGTGGACATCCGGGTCGACCTCACCACCCTGATGGGCCTGGCCGACACCCCCGGTGAGATCGGCGGATGGGGGCCGGTCATCGCCGACATCATCCGGCGGGCTGTGTCAGAGCGGGACACCTGGCAGATCACCGTCACCGACAACGGGGACATCGCCTGGGTGGGGACCACCCGACGCCGACCCACCACCCGGCAACAACGGCAGATACGGGCCCGACGCCCCGTCTGCGTATTCCCCGGGTGCCGCATGCCCGCAACCAACTCCGACCTCGACCACACCATCGCCTACGCCGACGGCGGACCCACCGCAGCATGGAACATCGCCCCCCTCTGCCGCCACGACCACCGCGCCAAACACCAAGGCGGCTGGAAACTCCAACGCATCGCACCCAACCGATACCAATGGACCAGCCCCCACAACCACACCTACATCGTCGAAGCCGAACCCCCGTAGGTATGACGTTGACCCGCCGGGGCCGGGTGGACCCGGACCCGGCTCACCGTCCGCAGGTTTCTACGGCGCGCTGCGGGGTGGAGCCGCCGCGGCCAGCATGGCGACGATATCCCTGGCGGCGGCCACCGGGTCGGGGGCGCCGATGATGGGGCGGCCGATCACCAGCCAGTCGGCCCGCCTGGCCACGGCCTCAGCCGGAGTGGCGGTGCGACGCTGGTCCCCGGTGGCGGCACCCTCGGGTCGGACCCCCGGCACCACCTTGAGCAGCCGGTCCGCTACGTTGGCGATCACACCCAGCTCGAGCGACGAGCACACCACGCCCTCGCACCCGGCACGGTCGACCAGCCTGGCCAGCTTGGAGACCAGCCTGCCCGGGCTCAGGTCGATCCCCATCTCGACCAGGGCGGCCTCGTCCAGGCTGGTGAGCACGGTGATGCCGAGCACCCCGCACCGTCCGGATGAGCCCCGCGACGCCCCGGCCACGGCACCGGCCAGCATCTCGGTGCCCCCGGTGGCGTGGGCCGACACCCAACGGGCCCCGACGGCACCAAGCCGGGCCGCCGCCGCCTCCACCTGGGAGGGGACGTCGTGGAGCTTGGCGTCGGCGAACACCGGTTTGCCCAGGGAGGCGACGGCGGCGACGGTGCCGGGACCGGGTCCGTGGAGCAGCCGCAACCCGACCTTGAACCCGCCCACGTGGGGCACGAGGTCCCTGGCCAGCCGCACCGCCATCTCGGCCTCGGCCACATCGAGGGCGACCAGGATGGGCGGGTCGGTGGTCACGCCGCCGCCCCGGTCAGCTCGGCCACCCGGCTCACCCGGTGGCGGCGGCACCAGGAGAGGAGCTGGCGGCGGATCGTCTCCCCAACCCGGGGCGAGGCGAAGTGGGCGGTGCCGATGGCCACCGCGGATGCGCCCGCCATCAGGTACTCGACCACGTCGGCCCCGGTGCCCACCCCGCCGCATCCGACGATGGGGAGCCGGGGCAGGGCGCGGTGCACCTCCCACACGCAGCGGAGAGCGATCGGTTTGAGCGGGGCACCCGAGTAGCCGCCGACGATCCCGGAGAGCAGCGGGACCCGACGCTCGACGTCGAACCCGGCCCCCCACACCGTGTTGGTGAGCACCACCCAGTCGGCGCCGGCCTCGGCGACGGCGGCGGCGATCCCAACGATGTCGGCGGCGTCGGGTGACAGCTTGGCACCCACCGGGCACGTCACCCGTTCCCGGACGGCGGCCACCGCCTTGGTGGCGGCACCCCGATCCAGGGCGAACAGCATGCCCCCGTCCAGATTGGGGCACGACAGGTTGACCTCGATGGCGACGACACCCGCCGCTTCCAGACCGGCGGCGACCTCCCCGAAGTCGGCCGCCTCGTGGCCGACCGCCGACCCCCACACCTCGACCCCGACCGACCCGAGATCCGGCCCGACCTCGGCCCGCCAGGCGGCGATGCCCGGGTTCTGGATCCCGATACCGTTGAGCATCCCCTCCCCGGCCGGGGCCATCCGGGGAGCGGGATGGCCCGGCCACGGTTCCACGCTCACCGACTTGGCCACCGCGGCTCCGTAGGCGTCGAAGGAGACGGTGGCGGCGAAGTCGACCACCGAGCCCACGGTTCCCGATGCCGCCACCAGCGGCGACCGGAGCACATGGCCACCGAGGGAGACGGCGAGATCGGTCACTGGTCCACCATCTCTCCCTGGAGCAGGTGGTGGCGTTGCAGGGTGTTGACCCGGGCCGCCTCGTCGCCCGACCGCAGGCTCTCCACCAGCAGGCTCCCGCCCCGCACCGTGGTCACACAGGGAACGTCGTGGCGGGTGGCGGCGCGCCGGATGAGCCCGGCGTCGCTGCGGGCCCGGGAGCCGCCGGGCGTGTTGATCACCAGATCGATCTCGCCCAGCTCGATCAGCCGGACCGGGTCGTACGGACCCTCGCCCACCTTGTCGACATGGGAGACGGCGACACCGTGGCGAGCCAGATGCCCGGCCGTTCCGTGGGTGGCGAGGACCCGGAAGCCGAGCCCGATCAGGTCGGTGGCGAGCTCGGCGGCGGCATGCTTGTCCCGGTCGTCGAGGGAGAGGAACACCGTGCCCCCGCGGGGGATCACATGGCCGGCGGCGCGCAGCCCCTTGGCATAGGCACCGCCGATGGTGGCGGCCAGCCCCATCACCTCACCGGTCGACCGCATCTCGGGGCCGAGCACCCGATCCTCGGCCGGGAACCGCTTCCAGGGCAGCACCGCCTCCTTGACCGCCACCCCGAGGCTGGGGGGCGGCTCCTCGCCGAGCACGCCGGCGGCACGCAGGGTGGCCAGGGTCTCCCCCATCATCACCCTGGTGGCCACCTTGGCCAGTGGGATCCCGGTGGCCTTGGAGATGAACGGGATGGTGCGCGACGCCCTCGGGTTGGCCTCGAGCACCGACACCTCGCCGCCCCGCACCGCGAACTGGATGTTGATCAGCCCCCGCACCTCGAGCCCGAAGGCGAGCCGACGGGTGAGCTCGACGATGCGGTCGATCTCGGCCGGGCTCAGGGTCTGGGGAGGGACCACGCAGGCCGAGTCGCCCGAGTGGATCCCGGCCTCCTCGACGTGCTCCATGACCCCGCCCACATAGACCTCGGTCCCGTCGCACACCGCGTCCACGTCGACCTCGATGGCCGATTCGAGAAAGCGGTCGACCAGCAGCGGCGCTGCCGACAGATCGAGCTCGCCACCCAACCGGTGGTACTGCTCGCCGAGGTGGCGGCGCAGCTCCTGCTCGTCTTCCACGATCCGCATCGCCCTGCCCCCGAGCACGAACGAGGGGCGGACCAGCACCGGGTAGCCGACGACGGCGGCCACCACCGCCGCCTCGTCAACCGAGCGGGCCGTTCCCGACGGGGGCTGGGGGACGTCGAGCCGGCGGCAGAGGGCGGCGAATCGCTCCCGGTCCTCGGCCAGGGCAATGGCGTCCGGCGTGGTCCCGGCGATCGGATACCCGGCCGCCTCGATGGCGGGGGCCAGCCCGAGCGGGGTCTGGCCACCCAACTGGACCACCACCGCCGCCGGGCGCTCCCGTTCCAGCACGGCGAGCACGTCCTCGGCGGTGAGCGGCTCGAAGTAGAGCCGGGCCGAGGTGTCGTAGTCGGTGGATACCGTCTCCGGGTTGCAGTTGATCATCACCGGCTCGTACCCGGCCTCGGCCAGGGCGAAGGAGGCGTGGACGCAGCAGTAGTCGAACTCGATGCCCTGCCCGATCCGGTTGGGGCCGGAGCCGACCACCACCACGGTGCGCGACCCGGGCGGCGGCGCCTCGTCCTCGGTCTCGAACGTCCCGTAGAAGTAGGGGGTGGCCGCCTCGAACTCGGCGGCGCAGGTGTCGACCGTCTTGTAGGTGACGGCGGTCCCGGCGGCGATCCGCTCGGCGGCGATCTCGGTCTCTTCCCGGCCGGTGAGGTGGGCGATCTGGCGGTCGGAGAACCCGAGCCGCTTGGCCGCCCGCACCGTGGCGGCATCGGGGTGCCCGGTCTCCAGCTCGGTGCGCATGGCGACGATCGCCCCCATCTCCTCCACGAACCACGGGTCGTACCCGGCGGCCCTGGCCACCTGGTCCACCGGCATCCCCCGCCGCAGCGCCTCGGCGACGAGGAACACCCGGTCGGGAGTGGGGACGGCGACGGCGTCGCGCAGCTCGGTGTCGCCCATCGCCAGCGCTCCCGCCTCGGCAGGGTCTCCTCCCAGCCCTGCACGGCCGATCTCCAGGCTGCGCAGCGCCTTCTGCAGGGCCTCGGGGAAGGTGCGACCGATCGCCATGGCCTCGCCCACGCTCCGCATCGAGGTGCCCAGCGTGGTCGGCATCGAGGGGAACTTGGCGAAATCAAACCGGGGCGCCTTGACCACCACATAGTCGAGGGCCGGCTCGAACGAGGCCGGGGTGGCGCCGGTGATGTCGTTGCGGATCTCGTCGAGGGTGTAGCCGACGGCGAGCAGGGCGGCGATCTTGGCGATGGGGAAGCCGGTGGCCTTGGAGGCCAGCGCCGACGACCGCGACACCCTCGGGTTCATCTCGACGATGATCCGCCTCCCCGTCGACGGCTCGACGGCGAACTGGACGTTGGAGCCCCCGGTGGCCACCCCGACCAGCCGCAGACAGGCGATGGCTTCGGTGCGCATCGCCTGGTACTCCCGATCGGACAGGGTCATCACCGGGGCCACCGTTATCGAGTCACCGGTGTGGATCCCCATCGGGTCCAGGTTCTCGATGGAGCACACCACCACGGCGTTGCCGGCGCCGTCGCCCATCACCTCGAGCTCGAACTCCTTCCAGCCGGCGACCGACTCCTCCACCAGCACCTCCCCCACCGGGGAGGCGGCCAGCCCGGCGTCGACCACCCGGCGCAGCTCGACCGGATCGGCGGCGAGCCCGGTCCCTCCCCCACCCAGGATGTAGCTGGGGCGGATCATTACCGGATAGCCGATCGCATCGGCGATGGCCAGCGCCTGGTCGACCGTCGTCGCCGAACCGGCCCGGGCGGTGGCGATACCGGCCCGGTCCATCAGCGCCTTGAACCGGCCCCGGTCCTCGGCGGCGGCGATGGCGTCGAGCCCGGCCCCGATCAGCTCCACCCCGTACCGTTCGAGCACCCCGTGCTCGGCCAGCTCCATGGTGACGTTGAGTGCGGTCTGGCCGCCCAGGGTGGGGAGGAGGGCGTCGGGGCGCTCCTCGGCGATGATGGCGGTGACCACCTCGACCGTGATCGGCTCGATGTAGGTGGCGTCGGCCAGGTCGGGGTCGGTCATGATGGTGGCCGGGTTGGAGTTGACCAGGATCACCCGGTAACCCTCCCGGCGCAGCGCCCGCACCGCCTGGGTGCCCGAGTAGTCGAACTCGCAGGCCTGACCGATGACGATGGGCCCCGAGCCGATGACCAGGATCGAGTGGATGTCGGGGCGGCGGGGCATCAGCCGGCTCCCACCATGGCGGCGAACCGGTCGAACAGGGCGGTGGCCTCGGTGGGACCGGGGGCCGCCTCGGGGTGGTACTGCACCGAGAAGGCGGGCACATCGAGGCAGGCCATCCCCTCCAGGGTGCCGTCGTTGAGGTTCTGGTGGGTGGCCCGCACCCTCCCGAACCGGGTGGATACCGTCTCGGGGAGCAGCCACGGCCCGGGGATGGCCCCCGGCTCTGCCCGGGGCGGTGACCCCCCGGCCAGGCCCCACAGGTCGACGGCGAAACCGTGGTTCTGCGAGGTGATCTCGACATGGCCGTCCTCGAGGCGTCGCACCGGGTGGTTGGCGCCGTGGTGGCCGAAGGGCAGCTTGTAGGTGCCGGCCCCGAGGGCCAGCCCCAGGATCTGATGGCCGAGACAGATGCCGAACAGCGGCACCTCGCCGAGCAGCGAGCCGACCGTCTCCACCATCCGCTCGACCGGGGCCGGGTCGCCCGGGCCGTTGGACAGGAACACCCCGTCCGGTCGGGAGGCGAGCACCGCGGCGGCGGGCGTGGTGGCGGGGACGACATCGACGGTCAGCCCCCGGTCGGTGAGCCTGCGCAGGATGTCGGTCTTGATGCCCAGGTCGTAGGCGACCACCCTCCCCGCCGTGCCCGACCCCACCGTGTATGGGTGCTCGGTGGTGACCACCGAGGCCAGGTCCCGCCCGCTCATGTCGCCGTGGCTGGCGGTGAGCCGGCGCAGCCGCCTCGCCTCGGTGCGGGGCCCCACCGCCGCCGCCATCGCCCCGGCGGTCCGCAGCCGTCTGGTCAGCGCCCTGGTGTCGACCTCGGTGACGGCGACGATGCCCCGGTCGGCCAGATCGTCGGCCAGCGAGCGCTCCGCCCGCCAGCTCGAATGCCGTCGGGCGGCGGACCGCATCACCACCGCGGCGCAGCCCCAATCCGACGACTGCTCGTCCTGGTCGGTGGCCCCGTGGTTGCCGATGTGGGGCGCCGTCATCACCACCACCTGTCCGGTGTACGAGGGGTCGGTGACCACCTCCTGGTAGCCGGTCATCGCCGTGTTGAACACCGCCTCACCCACGGCAACCCCGGGAGCGCCGAAAACGACGCCATCGAGCTCGGTACCGTCGGCGAGAACCAGCAGGGCGCCGGTGAGGGCGCCAGTCACGACACCCCGAGCGGGTCGGCGGCGAACGTGGGCATCCCGCCGAGCACGGTGAGGCGCACCCTGCCGGTGAGCGGTCTCCCCAACCACGGTGTGTTTGCCCCCCGTGAACAGGTGGACGTCGGGGACCACCGGGTCTTCGGGTCGACCACGGTGAGATGGGCGGGTGCGCCGACGGCGACCCGGCGCCCGTGCTCCCCCAGCCCGGCGATGGTAGCCGGCCGCATCGACATGGCGGCGAAGAACCCGGTCTGGTCGAGCGCCACCTCGGTGAGGACGGCGGCGGCGGCCCATTCCAGACCGGTGATCCCGTTGGGCGCCTCCTCGAACGGGACCTCCTTCTCGTGGGCGGCGTGGGGGGCGTGGTCGGTGGCAACGGCGTCGATCAGCCCCGAGCGCAGCGCCTCCCGCAGGGCGGCGACGTCGGATGCGGGACGCAGCGGGGGCATCATCTTGAACACCGGGTCCATCGTGGCCACCTGGGTCTCGTCGAAGGTCAGGTGGTGGGGGGTGACCTCGACGGTCACCGGCAGCCCCTCGCTCCTGGCAGCCTCCACCAGCGCCAGCGCCTCGGCGGTGGAGACGTGCTGGAGGTGGTACCGGCACCCGGTGAGACGGACCAGGGCCAGATCGCGCGCCACCACGATCGACTCGGCCAGCGCCGGTATCCCCTGCATCCCCAGCCGCGACGAGAGGGCCCCCTCGTGCATGTGCCCGCCCCGGCTCAGCCCGGGGTCGACGGCGTGCTGGGCGACCACCCCGCCGATCTCGGCCACGTACTCCATGGCCCGACGCAGCAGCCCGGCATCGGCCACGGTGTCGCCGTCGTCGGTGAACATCCGCACCCCGGCGTCCCACAGGTCGTCGAGGTGGGCCAGCATCGCCCCGGCCCGCCGGGCGCTGATGGTCCCGGCGGCGGCGACATCGACCAGCCCGACCTGGCGGCCCCGGTCGACCACGAACCGGGCCAGGTGCCCGGCGTCGATCGGCGGGTTGGTGTTGGGCATGGCCACCACCGCGGTGTAGCCACCGGCCGCCGCCGCCGCCGAGCCAGATGCGATGTCCTCCTTGTGCTCCTCGCCCGGTTCGCGCAGGTGGGTGTGGAGGTCGACCAGCCCGGGGCCCACCCAGCACCCGGAGGCGTCGACCACGGCGGCGTCGGAAACGGCGAGGTCCCGTCCGAGGGCGGCGACGACACCCTCCCGCACCAGGACGTCGACGGCGGAGGGCCCGTCGTCGGTGAGCACCAAGCCGCCGGTGATGAGGAGGGGACGCTCAGCCGACATGGTCACCCCCGAGTAGCTGGTAGAGCACCGCCATCCGCACCGCAACCCCGTTGGTCACCTGGTCGAGCACCAGGGCCCTCGGATCGTCCGCCACCTCGGCGTCGATCTCGATCCCCCGGATCATCGGGCCGGGGTGGAGCACCACCGCCTCCGGTGAGAGCCGCCGCAGCCGGTCCCTGGTCATCCCGAACCGACGCCGGTACTCGGCAAAGGAGGGGAACACCGAGGCACCCCCTCGCTCCGCCTGGACCCTGAGCAGGTAGACGGCGTCGAGCTCGCCGAGGGCGTCGTCGAGGTCGGAGGTGGTGGTCACCGGCCACCCCTCGGTGTGGAGCGGGAGCAGGGTGGGCGGCGCCACCAGGGTGACCTCTGCCCCCAGGGCGGTCATGGCGTGGATGTTGGAGCGAGCCACCCGGCTGTGGCGGATGTCGCCGACGATGGCGATCCGCAGCCCGTCGAGCTTGCCGAACCGCTGCCGCAGGGTGAGGCAGTCGAGCAGCGCCTGGGTGGGATGCTGGTGGCAGCCGTCGCCCCCGTTGACCACCGGCACCGAGGCCCATTCGGCCACCCGCCACGGGGCGCCGGTGGCCTGGTGCCGGACCACCATCAGGTCGAGCCCCATCGCCTCGATGGTGAGCACGGTGTCCTTCAGTCCCTCGCCCTTGTGCAGCGCCGAGGTGTCGGGCGAGAACGACATGGTGTCCGCCGACAGCGCCTTGGCCGCCTTCTCGAACGACATCCTGGTCCGGGTCGACGGCTCGAAGAACAGGGTGGCCACGGTCTTGCCCCGCAGCGCCGGGACCTTGGGGATGGGCCGGCGCAGCACCTCGCCGAAGGCGGCGGCGTCGTCGAGGTAGCTCTCGATCCGGGACCGCTCCAGCCCCTCGGTGGTGAGCAGGTGGTTCACGGGGTCGCCTCCTCGTCCCCGCCTTCGGCGGTATCGATGGGGGCGGTCCTCGCGGGGCCTTCGATCACCACCGCCTCGGTGCCGTCGGTCTCGTCGAGACGGACGCTGACCCGCTGCCCGGGCGCGGTGGGCAGGTTCCTGCCGACGTAGTCGGCCCGGATGGGCAGCTCGCGGTGGCCCCGGTCGACCAGGACGGCGAGCTGCACCGTCCCCGGCCGGCCCAGATCGGCGAGGGCGTCGAGGGCGGCCCTGATGGTGCGCCCGGTGTAGAGGACGTCGTCGACCAGCACCACGGTGTGCCCCTCGATCGGCTCGGGGATCTCGGTTCGTCCCAGCGGTGTGGTCGGTCTGGTGTCGAGGTCGTCGCGGTACATGGCGATGTCGACCGAGCCGTGGGGGACCGGGGTGCCCTCGACCTCGGTGAGGAACTTGGCCAGCCGGGCGGCCAGGGGCACCCCTCTGGTGTGGATACCAAGGACGATGAGACGGTCGAGACCCCGGTTGCGCTCCACGATCTCGTGGGCGATCCGTCTCAGGGCTCGGGAGATGTCCTGCGGGCCCATCACCGGGCTCGACGCCAGCGGACCGGTCGGCACGTGGCCTCGCTTTCCTTTCCGGCCTCACGGGACCGGGTTTAAAGGTCTGGTCGGCATGACCGTAGCAGGGTGGGTGCCGGGGTGGGGTGCCGCTCGCCCGGCGGGGTCGTTCAGTCGGTCTCCCTGGCCGCCGAATCGCGGGCCATCGTCCCCAGCACCCCGTTGACAAAGGCGCCGCTGCGGGCGGTCGAGTAGCGCTTGGCCAGCTCCACCGCCTGGGACACGGCCACCCCGACCGGCAGATCGGTGTGGAGCAGCTCGTAGGCCCCGATGCGGAGGATGGCCCGGTCGACGGCCGGCATCCGCTCCACCCTCCACCCCAGGGCGCGGGCGGCGATGGCGGCGTCGAGCTCGAGGCGGTGGTCCCACACCGCCGCCGCCAGCCGGGCACCCCGGCCGGACAGGCCCTCGGTCTCGGGCCCGTCGCCGACGGCGTCGGCGGCGTACAGCGCCAGCAGTGCCTCCTCGCGGGCGGCGGGCCTGGTCACGGGCGGCGGGTCACGAGACCCGGGTGATGTAGTCCCCGGTCCTGGTGTCGACCTTCACCACGTCGCCCCGATCGACGAACAGCGGCGCCTGGATCACCAGACCGGTCTGCAGCGTCACCGGCTTGGTCGCTCCCGACACCCGGTCGCCCTTCACCCCCGGCTCGGCGTAGGTGACCTCCAGCTCCACCGAGGCGGGAAGCTCGATCCCGATCGGCGTCGCCTCGAACTGTGGGATCTGGGCGATCATCCCGGCCACCAGGAAGTTGGCGGTGCCCCCCACCAGGTCGACGGCGACCACGATCTGGTCGTAGGTCTCCTGGTCCATGAAATGGAAGCCGAGGTGGTCGCGGTACAGGTACTGGTACTGGCGCCGGTCGATCCTTGCCAGCCCGACGTTCTCCCCGGCGCGGAAGGTGCGGTCGACGACTCCGCCCCCTTCGAGGCTCTTCAGCCTCATCCGGACGAAGGCCTTGCCCTTGCCCGGCTTGACGTGCTGGTGGTCGACGACGGCGTATAGCCCGTCCTCGAGGTTGAGCGCCATCCCCGGTCGGATGTCGTTGGTCGAGATCATGTGGTGACCAGCTCCTTGGGTGAGGTGGTGAGCACCTGGTGCCCGGTATCGGTGACCAGCACCATGTCCTCGATGCGGACCCCGCCGACCCCGGGCAGGTAGGCGCCCGGCTCGACGGTGAGGACGTGGCCGGGCTCGAGGACGTCGTCCGATCCCCGCCGGGCCCATGGGCCCTCGTGGATCTGGAGACCGACCCCGTGCCCGGTCGAGTGGAGGAAGTGCTCCTCCAGCCCGTGGGTGCGCAGGACGACCCGGCACGCCTCGTCGATGTCGTTGCCGGTGGCGCCGGGACGGACGGCGGCGATGCCGGCCTGGTTCGACTCGACCACGGCGTCGAACAGCCGCCGCAGCTCGGCATCGGGCTCGTCGTCGAGCCACACGGTCCTGGTCATGTCGGAGTGGTAGCCGTCGACGGTGCACCCGTAGTCGAGGAGGAGCAGACCGCCGCCGATGGGACCGCTCCCGGTCTGGTGGTGGGGGCGGGCGGCGTTGGCGCCGGCGGCCACGATCGGTGGCCACCCCGCCCGGTCGCCCCCGGCGGCGACCATGGCCTCGATGAGGGCGTCGGACAGCTCGGCCTCGGTGGCGGCGGCGCCGGCCATCCTGGCGACGGTGGCGAAGGCGGCGTCGCCGGCGGCGGCGGCGGCGGCCAGGGCGGCGACCTCGCCGGCGTCCTTGACCATGCGGTGCCGCTCGACGATGCCGGTCGAGGGGTGGAGGGTGGCCCCGACCTTCGCCCGGAGCGAGGTGAGGAACGACCAGGTGACGTGATCGGCCTCGAGGTCCACGTCGGGGGCGTCGCCGATCAACCCGGCCAGGGCGTCGAGCATGCCCGAGGTCGACACCTCGACCCCGGTGTCGTTGAGGTGGGTGGCGAGCTCGGCGGCCAGCTCCCCGTAGCGGCCGTCGGTGGCGACGACGCACCCGCCGGGCGTGACCAGCAGCCAGGCGGCGGTGCCGGTGAACCCGGTGAGGTAACGGATGTTGATCAGCGACGACACCAGCAGCGGGCGTTCCCGTTCGGCGATGAGCCGGTCGAGACGGCGGGCGTGGTCCATGGGCGTGTGTCCCCTTGCGTGGATGGTGCGCTCCGGCGCCGGTTCACCGATCGGCGATGGTCAACCGACCCCGATGGCGGCGAGGGCGGCGTTCACGGTAGCGGCCCCGACCGGGGTGACGATGGGGTCGCCGATGGCGCGCAGCAGCGTCATCCGCAGGCCGCTCCGGTCCCGCTTCTTGTCGAGGGCGATCAGCCGTCGCACCTCGTCGGGGTCGAGCCCAGAGACGGTCACCGGGAGCCCGAGAAGGCCGAGCAGGTGGATCACCCGCTCCGCCTCCCCGAACCCGGTCTCCACCTCGGATGCGGCGCCGGCGGCCACCATTCCCACCGCCACCGCCTCGCCGTGGCCGATGCCCGCCGCCACCTCGACGGCGTGGCCGACGGTGTGGCCGTAGTTGAGCCAGGCCCGTCTGTCCTGCTCGGTGGGGTCGGCGCTCACCAGCGCCGCCTTGACCGCGATCGCCCTTTCCACCACCTGGTCGAGGGGGGCGTCGAGCCCGTGGCGCTCGTAGACCGCCACCAGCTCGGGATCGCCGATCAGGCCCGCCTTCAACGCCTCGGCGGCGCCCTGCCTGATGAGATCGAGCGGGATCCGGTCGAGGATGTCGAGATCGACCAGCACCCTGACCGGGTGGTGGAAGAGCCCTGCCAGGTTCTTGCCGTCAACGTTCACCGCCGTCTTTCCGCCGATGGAGGCGTCGACCGCCCCGAGCAGCGTGGTGGGGACCAACACCACATCGACCCCGCGCAGGTAGGTGCCCGCCACGAACCCGGCGACATCGGTAAGGGCGCCGCCCCCGACCCCGACCACCAGATCGTGCCTGGTGAGTCCGAGCCGGTTGAGCTCCCGGTAGGCGCCCTCCACCACCGACAGCGTCTTGGCCGCCTCGCCGTCGGGGAGCGTCACCACCTCGACCTGCGCCCCCGTCCTGGCGATTGCCGCAGCCGTGGCGGCGCCCCACCGGTGCGGGCCGGGTTGGGTGAGCACCGCCACCCGCTGCCGCCCCTCACCGGGTGGAGCGATCAGACCGGCGTCGGCGGCGATCCCGCGGTCGATCACAACCTCGGTGAGCACCGTCCCGGCTTCGGTGATCAGGTGACGCCAACCCACCGCGCCTCCACTTGGTGGGCGACCCGGTCGGCGTTGAGATCGTCGGTGGCGATGCGCTGGTGGGCGACGGCCGCGTACCGCTCCCGCCGCTCCGCCAGGACCGCCTCGAGCCGGTCGGCCACCGACCCCGGACCTGCGGCGGAGAGCAACGGTCGGTCGCCCTCTCCATCGACCCGCTCCGCCAGGACCGGCGGCGAGGCGGTCAGCCACACCACGGTGCCCGACCGACGCATCAGGTCGGCGGACACCGGGTCGAGCACCGCGCCCCCGCCGGCGGCCACCACCTGCGGCTCGGGGAGCGAGGCGACGGCGGCGATGGCGGCGGCCTCGGCCATGCGGAAGGTGGCGCCGTGGTCGATGGCCCACAGGGCGGGGAGCCGCATGGCGGTGGCCGCCTCCACCATGTGGTCGGTGTCCTCGAAGTCGAGCCCGAGCCGGCGGGCGACCAGGGCGCCGACGGTGGTCTTGCCGGAGCCCATCATCCCGATCAGCCACAGGTGGCCTTGGTGCGGTGGCGGTGTCATGTCAGAAGGTGGCGAGGCGCTTCTGGTAGGCGGCAACCGATTCGACCAGATCGGCCACGGTGTCTCCGCCGAACTTGCGCTGCACCTCCTGGGCCAGCACCACCGCCGCCACCTGCTCGGCCACCACCCCGGCGGCGGGTACGGCGCACACGTCGCTCCGCTCCCTGAAGGCCTTCTCCGGCTGCTTGGTGGTGACGTCCACGGTGTCGAGGGGCCGCATCACCGTCGACAGCGGCTTCATGGCGGCCCTGACCCTGACCACGCCGCCGATCGACATCCCACCCTCGATCCCGCCGGCCCGCCCGGTGGAGCGGGTGAACCCTGCCCCGTCATAGGCGATCTCGTCGTGGGCGTGCGACCCACGCCGGGAGGCGGAGGCGAGCCCGTCGCCGACCTCGACCGCCTTGATCGCCGGGATCGACATCAGCGCCTCCGCCAGCCTGGCGTCGAGCCGCCGGTCCCAGTGGACGTGGCTCCCCAGACCGACGGGGACGTCGAAGGCGAGCACCTCGACCACCCCGCCCAGCGTGTCCCGGTCGGCAAAGGCCGCTTCGATGACGGCGATCATCGCCGCCTCCGCCCCACCGTGGAATGCCCGCACCGGGGAGGCGTCGATGGCCTCCAGATCCGCCGGGGTGGGCAGCGGCTCGTCGGGGGCGGTGGCCTCCCCGATGGCGACCACGTGGCTGATCACCTCGACCCCGATCCGGAGGAGCAGGGTCTTGGCCAGGTAGCCGGCAACGGTGCGAGCCGCCGTCTCTCGGGCGGATGCCCGCTCCAGGATGTCCCGGGCGTCGTGGGTGCCGTACTTCTGCATCCCGGCCAGGTCGGCGTGACCGGGGCGGGGGGCGGTGAGCGGGCGGGCGGGCTCACCCGGCTCGGGGGACATCTCGCCCTCCCAGCGGGGCCATTCGGTGTTGCGGATGAGCACCGCCACCGGGGAGCCGAGGGTGATCCCGAAGCGCACCCCGCCCAGCACCTCGAGCTGGTCGCCCTCGATCAGCATCCGCTTGCCCCGGCCGAAGCCGAGCCGGCGCCGGGCCAACTCGGCGGCGAGGTCTCCGGCGGCGAAGGGCAGCCCGGCGGGGAGGCCCTCGACGATGGTCACCAACCCGGGCCCGTGGGATTCGCCTGCGGTGAGAAAGCGGAGCATCGGTCGATGGTACCGCCGGGCGGTGGCGGCGACCGTCAGCCCAGATACCAGTCGACGATCCGTTCACCGAAGGTGAGCCCGATCCAGGCACCGGTCATCAGCGAAGGGCCGAAGGCGAAGTGGTCCCCGGTGCGGCGAAGCCGACCCACCACCAGGACAACGGCGACCAGACCACCCACCATGATCCCGGTGAAGAGCCCGACCCAGAAGACGTCCCAGCCGACGAACGCGGTGAACAGCCCGAGCACGGGGGCGAGCTTGACGTCCCCGAACCCGAACGCCCTCCCCCGACCCGCCACGAACAACAGGGCGTAGAAGCCGGCCAGGATCAGCGCCCCCGCCCCCGCCCTGCCCAACGACGGGGTCCTCCCGGCGGCGAGGGCGGCTGCGGCGAGGAGCACGGCGCACCCCACCGAGCCGGGGAGGTTGATCCGGTCCGGGATCAGCCTCGACCTGAGGTCGGTGATGGTGAGCGTCAGGGTGAGCAGGCCGAACCCGAGAAGGGCCAGAACCAGCCACGGATCGTCGGCGACGGTTCCGGCCACCGGGAACAGGGCCGCCCCGACCACGGCGGCAGCGGCCGGGGCCCACGCAGGGCCGGGACCGGGGGCGTCGTCCCTGGCGCCGAGCACGGCGTCGGCGATGCGCCAGGCAGCGATGCCCGCAATCACCCCCAGCGCCGCCAGCCCGGCCAGCGCCGGTGGGCTCACCCTTCGCCCCGGCGGCGGGCCAGCTCGACCTCGACCGCGGCCCGCATGGCGTCGAGGGGCGCCGGACGGCCGGTCCACAGCCGGAAGGACTGGGCAGCCTGGCCCAGCAGCATCGAGACCCCGTCGGCGACGGGGATGGCGGAGGCCACCGCCGCCGCCACCGCAGGCGTCGGCTCGGTGCCGTAGGCCATGTCGAACAGCCCGGCCACCTCCTCGAGCGGGACCGGGAGCAACTCGCCCCGCATGCCCAGCGGGGTGGCGTTGACGATCACCGCCCCGTCGAAACCGGTTCCGCCGAACGGCTGCACCGAGGAATCGACCCCGAGCCGGTCGATCAGGTCATGGGCCGACGAGGCCGAGCGGGCCACCACCCCGATGGGCCCGGCCCCGATCATCTCCAGGGCCATCAGCGCGGCGGCGGCAGCACCCCCACTCCCCAGCACCATGACCGGCCGGTCGACCGGCAACCCTGCCCGCCCCCAGGCCTCGACCATCCCGGCGACGTCCGTGTTGTGCCCAACGGCCTCGTCGCCGACCCTGGTGAGGGCGTTCACCGCATCGGTGCGCCTCGCCTCGGCTGCCAGCCGGGTGACCAGCCGGGCGGCAAGCCGCTTGTGCGGCATGGTGACGTTGACCCCGTCGAGGACACCGCCCAGCAGGTCGCGGACCACGTCGACCATCCCCGTCGCATCCACCCGGTGGCCGACGTACGACCCTTCGATCCCCAGGGTGCGCAGTGCCGCGTTGTGGATGGCCGGCGACAGCGAGTGGTCGACGGGATCGCCGACCACGGCGAGCCTCACGGCAGGACGCCGTCCGCCCGCGCCTGGGCCACCTTGGCATGGTGCTCCTCGAGGCTGGTGGAGAACCCGTGGCGGCCTTCGAGGTCGATCAGCACGTAGTAGAGGAAGTCGGTCTGCTCGGGATGCGCCGCCGCATCGAGCGAGGCGGCCCGCACCCCGCCGATCGGGGTTGGGGGCAGCCCCGGGTAGCGGTAGGTGTTCCACGGCGAATCGATCTCGAGATGCTCGAAGAGCACCCGGCCCGGGTTCTCACCGAGGGCGTAGATCACGGTGGCGTCGATCTGGAGGGCCATGCCGATGTCGAGCCGGTTGTCGATCACGCTCGAGATCAGGGGCCGGTCCTCGTCGAGCTTGGCCTCCTTCTCGATCATCGAGGCGATGATCAGACCCTGGTACGGGGTGTAGCCCTTGGCCTCGAGCTCGCTCCAGTCGACGGCCCGCATCCGGGCGATCATCTCCTCGTTGAGTCGCTGCACGATCTGGGCGGGGGTGGCGTCGATCACGAACTCGTAGGTGGCGGGGAACAGCAGCCCCTCCCACGCCGTCAGCGGCGGGGTCCCCTCGGGGAGCTCGTCGGGGAGGAAGGGCGAGGTGACCGTGCCGTCGAGGAGCGGGGCGGTGAAGTCGTCGACGCCGTGGTCGGACTGGTCGGCCAGCGACTCCAGCATCTCCTCGATGCGCAGACCCTCGATGACGGTGAGCCGGTAGACGTCCACCGCAGGAGGTCCGGCAACGATGAGGTCGGCGATCGCCTCGACCCCCATCCCGCCCACCAGCGAGTAGTCGCCCGCCTTGAGCTCGTCCGCCACCCCACCCACGGTGACGAACCGCTCGAAGGAGCCGCCGTCGGCGAGCAGACCGGCGTCCTCGAGCAGGTTGCCGATCGCGCGCGCCGTCGCCCCTGCGGGCACGGTGAACTCCACCGGAGCCCCGGCGGCGACCAGGTTGTCGGTGCGGTCACCTGCGGCGAGATCGGCCAGCTTGGGGGCCGCCCAGGTGATGGCGAGGGCGGCGAGACCGATGGCGGCCAGCGCCGCCAGGATCTTGGCGGCGATCACCCCGGGCCTGCTCGCCGGCGGTGGGGGCCGGTACCCCTGCGGTGCCTCGGCGTACCAGACCTCATCCCGGTCGTAGTAACCGTAGTCGTCGTCCGACGCGGTGCCCGAACCCGGGTCGGACGAGCCGACCTGGTGGTCGGGGGGCACCGTCACGGTCGTTGCCTCCGGGCGGTGTCGAGGTAGCTCTGCAGGATCACGGCCGCCGCCACCTTGTCGCGCACCGCCCGGCGGGGGCGGCGACGGACGTTGCCCTCGAGCAGCGCCGACTCGGCGAGCCCGGTGGTGAACCGTTCGTCATGGAACTCCACTGGTACCTGCATTTCCCGGGCGAGGGTTTCTCCCAATGCCCGCGCCCGTTGAGCGGACCAACCTTCCCTACCCGACAGCGACACCGGGAGACCGATGACGATGCGGGTGACCTCGTTCTCGACCAGGATGGCTGTCAGCTCCCCGAGAAACCTCCCGCCCCTGCGTTCGAGAACGGTGAGTGGTTGGGCGATGATACCGAGCGGGTCGGACAAAGCGACACCCACCCGCACCTCCCCGGGGTCGATGCCGAGGATCCGCCCCGGTTCCGTTGCCGTCATCGGGAGAGCAGCGCCGCCCGCCCCGCCACCCGCGCCGCCTCCAGTGCCTGGTCGAGCCGGTCGCCATGGGGCCCGCCCGCCTGTGCCACCTCGGGGTCGCGGCCCCCGCCACCGCCCAGGACCTCGGCGGCCGATCTGACCAGGTCGGCCGCCGAGATCCCGCCCTCGACCAGGTCCTTGCTCACCACGGCGACCACCGTCCCCTTGCCATCGCGGGCCGAGCCGATCAGGGCGATGCCGGTTCCGATCCGCTGCCGCACCTGGAAGGCCAGGGTGCGCAGGTCGTCGGAGGACAGCGCCGGTCGGGAGCCGACCACCAGGGTGGCGTCGCCGTGGGTGTCGCCCCCGGCCACCAGCTCGGCGGCGATCCCGGCGGCGGCCTGGCGCTCGAAGGCGTCGAGCCGCTCCTGCTGCTGGTCGAGCCGATCGGACAGGGCCCGGGCCGCCTCGGTCACCGATGAGGGCTGGGCCCTGAGGATGCGGGCGGTCTCCTCGAGCGTCTGCCGCATCTCGGTGAGGTGGGCGTATGCGGTGGTCCCGGTCAGCGCCTCCACCCGGCGGGTGTTGGCGGCCACCGAGCCCTCGCTCACCAGGATGAGGGGCCCGATCTGGCCGGTGGTGGGGACGTGGGTGCCGCCGCAGAACTCCACCGAGTAGTCGCCGGCCCGCACCACCCGTACCCGTTCGCCGTACTTGTCCCCAAAGAAGGCGAGCGCCCCCATCGCCTCCGCTTCCTGCTTGGTGGTGACCACGGTGGAAACGGTGGCGTTCTCGATGACCCTGGCGTTGACGCTCCCCTCGACATCGGCCAGGGCGGCGTCGTCGAGACCCTCGAAGTGGCTGAAATCGAAGCGGAGCTTGCCCGGCTCGACCTTCGACCCCGCCTGGTGGACGTGCTCACCGATGCCGGCCCGCAACGCCCAGTGGAGGAGGTGGGTGCCGGTGTGGTTCTTGCGGATCCGCTCCCGGCGCAGCGAGGCGATGGCGAGGTCGGCGTCCTGGCCCACGGTCACGTACCCTTCGACCACCGTGCCGTGATGGCCGTGGACCCCGGGAATCGAATAGGTGGTGTCGGACACGGCGATCTTCCCGGTCGGGGTGATGATGGTGCCGGTGTCGCCCACCTGGCCCCCCGATTCGGCGTAGAACGGGGTACGGTCGAGGTAGACCTCGACCGGCCGGCCGTCCTCGACCCGCTCCACGGTCTCCCCGTCCGAGATCATGCTCAGGATCACCCCGGCGCCGTGCTCGTGGTCGTACCCGGTGAACTCGGTCTGGTCGATGCCGCCCAGCAGGTTCTGGGCGGTGGCGGTGGCCTCCACGATGGCTGCGGCGCCCCCCTCGAAGTGGACCCGAGCCCGCTTCTTCTGTTCGGCCATCAGCCGTTCGAACCCGGCCCGGTCGAGGCTCATCCCCCGCTCAGCCAGGATCTCCTCGGTGATCTCGACCGGGAACCCGTGGGTGTCGTGGAGCTTGAAAGCGGATTCCCCGGGGAGCACGCCACCCCGGTCGAGCCCGGCGAGGTCGGCGTCGAGCAGCTGGTGGCCGGAGGCCAGGGTGCGGCGGAACCGGTGCTCCTCGCGCTCGGCCATCTCCACGATGCCCCCCTCCTTCGCCACCAGGCTCGGGTACGCCCTGCCCAGCAGCGAGATCGTGCTGGCGATCAATTGCGGCATCACCATGTCCTCCGCCCCGAGCAGGAAGGCGTGCCTGACCACGCGGCGGAGCAGGCGGCGCAGGATGTACCCCCGTCCCTCGTTCGAGGGAACCACGCCGTCGGCGATCAGGAAGGCCACCGATCGGGAGTGGTCGGCCATCACCCGCAGGCTGACATCGGGCCCGGAAGAACCGCCGTAGGTGACCCCGGTCAGGTTCTCGGCGGTGGCCAGGATGGGGCGGACCAGGTCGGTGTCGAACAGGGCGTCGACCCCTTGGAGCACGGTCGCCACCCGCTCCAACCCGGCCCCGGTGTCGATGTTCTTGGCGGGGAGATCGCCGATGACGTGGTAGGGCTCGTCCTGGATGTTCTGCATGAACACCAGGTTCCAGAGCTCCATGAACCGCTCCTCGTCGACGACGGGACCTCCGTCGGGACCGTACTCGGGACCCTTGTCGTAGAAGATCTCCGAGGAGGGCCCACACGGCCCCGCCACCCCCATCTGCCAGAAGTTGTCCCGATCCCGGCGCTGCAGCCGATCCGGGTCGATGCCGACGCCGTCGATCCAGATCTCGGCGGCCTCGTCGTCGCGGTGGTGGACGGTGAACCACAACTTGTCGGGGTCGAGCCCGAAGCCCTCGGTGATCAGGTCGTGGGCCCAGGGGATGGCCCGCTCCTTGAAGTAGTCCCCGAACGAGAAGTTGCCCAGCATCTCGAAGAAGGTGAGGTGCCGGGCGGTGGTTCCGATGATGTCGATGTCCTCGGTGCGCAGGCACTTCTGGATGCTGACCGCGCGCCGGTACGGCAGCGGCACCTCGCCCAGCAGGTACGGCTTGAAGGGGACCATCCCGGCGACGGTGAGCAGCAGGCTGGGGTCGTGCGGGATCAGCGAGGCGCTGGGCACCACGGTGTGACCCCGCTCCTCGAAGAACCTCTGGAAGGTCTCCCTGATCTGGTCGCCGTCCATGGCCGGGAGGTTAGAGGCTGCATCCCTTTCTTAGGATCCGATGGCGGCGCTGATGACGCGATTCGGTGACAGGAAACCCAGTGCCCCGTTTCTTAGGACCCGTTCGCGTCATGGGTGACGCGTTCCGATCCTAAGAAACGGCTTGGGGATCGGCGTTGAGGACCCTGACGATCTCGGCCACGACCTCGGAGGTGGCGACGGTGCGCTCGTCGCCGGTGGCCATCGTCTTGACCGTGACCGAGTCGGCGGCGCGCTCGTCGGGGCCGACGATCAGCACCACCCGGTGGCCGTGGCGATCGGCGTACCTGAGCTGGCTCCCGATCCGGTCGGCGTCTGGATACACCTCGACCCCGATCCCTGCGTCCCGGATCCCGGCCGCCAGGGTGACCAGGTCGACGCCATCCCCGGCGGCGAACCGGGTGAGCAGCACCGGGGCCGTCGCCGCCCCGCCGCCCTCCCGGTCGCCGATGACGGCGAGCAGCCGGTCGACGCCGAGCGAACCCCCGACCCCGGGGAGCCTGCGCCTGGTGTAGCGCGAGGCCAGGTGGTCGTAGCGACCGCCACTGCAGCAGGCCCCGATCTCGGGGTGGTCGTCGAGGTAGGTCTCGAACACGATTCCGGTGTAGTAGTCGAGACCGCGGGCGATCGACCCGTCGACGACGATCCTGCCGGGGGCGGCACCGAGGGCGCCGGCGCTCTCGACCAGGGCGGCGAGCATGGCGAGAGCGGCATCGGCCGCCTCGTCCCCGCCGGTGAGCGCCCCCATCCCCTCGAGGACGTCGATCCCCGACCCGTGCTGGCGAGCGAGCCCGAGCACGGCGTCGACCTGGGCGGCGGTGGCGCCGACCCCGGCGACCAGATCGTCTGCGACCCAGTCCTGTCCAACCTTGGCCAGCTTGTCCAGGCTGCGCAGCACCTCGGTGGCCTGATCGTGGAGCCCCACCCTGGTCAGCACCGCGTTGAGGATGCGGCGGTCGTTGACCCTGATGGTGAACCGGTCCATCCCTATGGCGACCAACAGGTCGCTGACCAGCAGCACGGTCTCGATGTCGACCAGCGGGCTCTCGGTGCCGATGGTGTCGAAGTCGCACTGGACGAACTCCCGGAACCTGCCCCTCTGGGGGTTCTCGCCCCGCCACACCTTGTCGATGTGGTAACGCTTGAAAGGGGTACCCAGGGTTTCGATGTGCTGGGCGACGAACCGGGCAAGGGGCACGGTGAGGTCGAACCGCAACGCCACATCGCGGCCCCCGGCGTCCTCGAACCGGTACATCTGCTTGTCGGTCTCGGTTCCGGCCTTGCCGGCGAGGATCTCGGCGTACTCCAGCGCCGGGGTGTCGATCGGGGCGTACCCGTACCGCCTGAACACGGCGATGGCGGCGGCGATGATCCGCTCCCGTTCGCTCGCCGTGGCCGGGAGCAGGTCGCGGAAGCCCTTGAGGGTGCGTGGGGTGATGATGTCGGCCATGGGAAACCGGGGGTCAGCGCGCCGCGGGTCGGGGCGGGTCGATCCGGTCGGCGGTGCGGTCGAGCATCGCCACCGCGGCCCGCTTCCCGCTGTCGGCCAGGGCAGATGGCGTCAGCCGCTGCCGCGCCCTGCGCAGCTTGGAGGCGGCGTAGGCGGCCCCGACCAGCGAGCTGAGAGCGCCGAGGATGAACCAGCGGATCCGGAGCAGCACGGCGGCGATGGTAGCCGGGGAGGGGCGTGGCCCTGCGGTCGGCGGACGCCGCCACGGTCGGATTTGCCGGCAGGACCGGGACCGCGCACCCGGGGAGGGGCCGCGGGCTCAATCGGTTCGGCGGCCACCTTCCCGCTTCCCGTTGCCGGACGGCTGGTCGACGTCGCCGGCCTCCGGCACCAGCCGCCCGCCACGGACGGTGGCCCCAACGGCCAAGGCGGCGCCGATCAGCACGATGTTCTTGATGATGTACTGGCCTTCGAGGGTCGGTGCGATCGGGAACGAGGTGAAGGCTTCACCGGGAAAGAGCAGGAGCGGGGTGAGCGTTCCCGCCATCTGCACCGCCAGCAACAGCAACGTGGCCCTCAGGAAGCGGCCGGTGAGCAGCCCGAGCCCGATCAGGGTCTCCCACGCCGCCAGGATGGGGAGGGCGACGTCGGGGGTGACCAGGCCGAGCGACAGCTTCTCCATGGTCCGGGTGGCCAGGTCCTGCGCCGGGCTGAGCCCGGGGAAGAACTTCAGGATCCCGAACCACAGGAACACCACCCCGAGACCGAGGCGGAGGACCGGGACGCCTATCCGGGCGAGGGTGGTGGTGATCCGGGCGTCGTAGTCGTCGAACCGGTCCCCGAGTGGCCCCCAGGTCGTCTTGACATCAGGCACGGCCGGCCTCCTCGGGCCGCCGATCGGGGCCAACCACGCCGCCGCGGTGGGCGCCGATCACCCGAGCCGATTGGACAGCCACCGGCGAAGTATCGCAGGGGGTGGGCATCTCAGCGGCGGCGGCCCTTGCCGAGGATGGCATCGATCCGAGCCAACCGTTCCGCCAACCCCAATTCCTCCCCGTGGGTGCCGGGCCGGTAGACGATGAGGTCCTCGGCTCCGTCGGGGAGGTACTGCTGGGCCACGATCCCGGCCGGGTCGTCATGGGGATAGCGGTAGCCGACGCCGTGGCCGAGGGCGCGCTCCCCGGGGGTGGCGGCGCTGCGCAGATGGTCGGGGACCTGGGCGACCGGAGTCTCGTTCACCGCATCCCTGGCGGCGCCGATGGCGCGAGCGACGCTGTTCGACTTGGGGGCCAGCGCCAGGTAGACGGCGGCGTGTGACAGGGCGTACGACGCCTCGGGCAGACCGACCACCCGCAAAGCGTCGAAGGCGGCGACGGCGATACCCAGCGCCCGGCTGTCGGCAAGCCCCACGTCCTCCGAGGCGAGGATGATCATCCGCCTGGCGATGAACTCCGGGTCCTCGCCGGCGTCGAGCATGGTGTGCAGCCAGTACATCGCCCCATCCGGGTCGGACCCCCGCAGCGACTTGATGAACGCCGAGATCACGTCGTAGTGGCGGTCGCCGGTCTTGTCGTAGCGGACGATGCGGCGCTGCAAGGCCTCCTCGATCTCGATCCCGGTGATCGGCCGGCGGCGCCCGGCGGCGATGCGGGCGGCGATGTCGAGGGCGTTGAGAGCGAGCCTGGCGTCGCCCCCGACCCGCTCGGCGAGCACGGCGAGGACGTCGTCGCCGACCGCAGGGGATCCACCGAGGCCCCGCACCGGGTCGTCGGCGGCGCGGCGGAGCAGGACCGCCACCGCCTCGGGGGTGAGCGGGTTGGTGCGGAACAGGGTGCTCCTGCTCACCAGCGGCGAGGTGACCTCGAAGAACACGTTCTCGGTGGTGGCCCCCACCAGGACCACGATCCCGTCCTCGACCCCGGGGAGCAGGGCGTCCTGCTGGGTCTTGTTGAAGCGGTGGATCTCGTCGATGAACAGGACGGTGCGGCCCCTGCCCTCCTCGAGCCGCCGCCCCGCCTCCTCGAGCACGGCGCGTACGTCACGGACCCCGGCCGAGGTCGCCGACAGCGACTCGAACCGGGCGGACGACGCCGAGGCCACCAGCCGGGCCAGGGTTGTCTTGCCGGTGCCGGGCGGGCCCCACAGGATCATCGACACCGGCCCGGTCTCCACGATCGACCGGAACGCCGCACCCGGTGCGGTCAGGTGCTCCTGACCCACCACCTCGTCGAGCGTCGCCGGGCGCATCCGGGCCGCCAGCGGCGCCACCGCGGCCCGGGCGGCGGAACGGTCGGCGGCGAAGAGATCGGGCTCGGTGGTCACCGGGGGCATCGTAGGGTGCGCCATCAAACCGGTCGGCGGTACCCACGAATCGAGGAGGCGCAACCCATGTCCCTGAGCGAGATGGCGGAGAAGCTCCTGGCGATGCACCGGCCGGGCACGCCGGTCGTGCTGCCCACGGTGTGGGACGCCTGGTCGGCGCGCCTGGCGGTCGAGGCAGGGTTCACCGCCCTCAGCATCGGGAGCCACCCGGTAGCGGAAGCCCTGGGGTCGCCCGACAACGAGGGTCTCACCTTGGACCAGATGCTCGCACAGGTGGCGGTGATCACCCGCTCGGTCGACGTCCCCGTGTCCGCCGACCTCGAGTCGGGCTACGGCGAGAGCCCGGGGCGGATCGTCGACGGGCTGCTTGCGGCGGGGGCGGTGGGGCTCAACCTCGAGGACACGGTGCACGGCGAGGGGAGCCGGCTGCGCAGCGCCACCGAGCACGCCGAGCTCATCGCCGGGGTCCGCCGGGCGGCGGACGCCGCCGGGGTCCACGTGGTGGTCAACGCCCGCACCGACATCCTGGTCAGACCCGACATCGCCGACGAGGAAAGGTTCGACCGGGCGATCGCCCAGCTGGTGGCGTGCGCCGCCGCCGGCGCCGACGTCCTCTACCCGATAGGGCTCCCCGGGCCGGAAGGGCTGCGAAGGCTGGTGGACGCCCTCCCCCTCCCGGTGAGCACCGTCGCCCGACCCTACAAGGAGAACCCGGCTGAGCTGGCCGCCGCCGGGGTGGGACGGATCAGCTTCGGGCCCTTCTGGCAACGCCGGCTGGGCCAGCTCAGCAAGGAGTTGCTCGAACCCTGGCGCTGAGGTCAGCCCTCCGGTCGCTCCCGACCCAGTTCGGCGGCGGCGAGCACCTCGGGACGGATGGCGATGCCCAACTCGTCGAGTTGTGCCTGCTCCACTGCGGAGGGGGATCCGGTGAGCGGATCGGCCCCGGTCTGGGTCTTGGGGAACGGAATCACCTCGCGGATGTTGGGCTCGTCCTGGAGGATCGAGACCAGCCGGTCGATCCCGATGGCGAACCCGGCATGGGGCGGGGTCCCGAAGCGGAGCGCTTCGAGGAACCAACCGAAGCGGCGTCCCGCGCTGTCTTCGTCGATCCCGAGCACCTCGAACACCGCTGCCTGCACCTCGGGATCGTGGATCCGGACGCTGCCCGATCCCAGCTCGGCGCCATTGAGCACCATGTCGTAGGCCATCGACAGCGCCGTCTGCGGTGTGTCCCGCATCGCCTCGACGGAGACCGGGGCGGTGAACGGATGGTGGGCGGGGGTGAGCGACCCGTCGTCGCCGACCTCGAAGACCGGGAAGTCGGTGACGAACAGGAAGGCGAGCTCCTCGTGGCCCTGGGGACGGCCGTGGTCGAGCCTGAGCTGGCCCAGCACCGACGCCACCATCCCGGGCCGGTCGGCGACGAGCAGCAGGTGGTCGCCGGAGGCGGCCCCCATCGCCTCGACCAGGGCGATGCGCTCGGCGTCGTCGAGGAACTTGGCCACCGGCGAGCGCAGCGCCCCATCAGGCTCCACCACCATCCACACCAGGCCCTTGGCCCCGAGGTGGCGGGCCCGCTCCACCTGGGCGTCGAGACCGGAACGGCTCAGCCCCAGCGCCCCGGCGTTGATCCCGCCGACGGCGTCGCCCTCGTCGAGCACCCGGCGGAAGGCACCGAACCCGGTGGCGGAGAACACCCCCCGAGGTCGACCAGCTCCATCCCGAAGCGGATGTCCGGCTTGTCGGTGCCGTAGCGGCGCATCGCCTCGGCGTGGGTGAGCCTGGGGAACGGGATGGGGAGCTGCACTCCCCTGGCCTCGGCCACCACCGCCACCACGATCTGCTCGAGGGTGGCGAGCACGTCCTCCTGACCCCAGAACGAGCCCTCGAGATCGAGCTGGGTGAACTCGACCTGGCGGTCGGCGCGGAAGTCCTCGTCGCGGTAGCAGCGGGCCACCTGGTAGTACCGCTCCACCCCGGCGATCATCAGGAGCTGCTTGAAGAGCTGCGGCGACTGGGGCAGTGCGTAGAACTCCCCCTGGCGGAGCCGGCTCGGCACCAGGAAGTCGCGGGCGCCCTCCGGGGTGGATGCGATCAGGGTCGGGGTTTCCACCTCGAGGAACCCGAGCTGGTCCATGGTGCGCCGCATCGTGGCCACCACCCGGGAGCGGCTCACCAGGTTGTCCCGCATGCGGGGCCGACGCAGGTCGAGGTAGCGGTACTGGAGCCGCTTGGACTCGTCGATCTCGGTGCGCTCGTCGAGTTGGAAGGGCAGGGCCGACGCCTCGCTCAACACCTCGATGGCATCGGCCACGACCTCGACCCCACCGGTGGCGAGATCGGGGTTGACCGTCCCCTCGGGGCGGAGCCGCACCGCGCCGGTGACGGCGATGCAGTACTCGGCCCGTAGCCCGTGGAGGATGTCGACCAGCTCGGGGTGCTCCTCGGGGTTCCCCACCACCTGGACCCGTCCCGATGCGTCGCGCAGGTCGACGAACACCACGCCCCCGTGGTCGCGGGATCGAGCCACCCATCCGGCGAGCCGGACGGTGCGCCCGGCATCCTCGGGCCGGATGAGCCCGGCACGGCTGTCGCGATACAGGGTGGACATGGACGCTCCTGGTGCGCTGGGCCGCACCGGAGAGCGCCGGTGCGGGGCGTCACGGTAGTCGCCTCCAGGATCCGACCCATTCGATCCCTGGGTAGCCTGGAGCCGGCGCGGGCGCCCACCGACATCCCCCGGGACGATGATTTCCACGCCGCGGCGCCGTCCAACTTGCTATCCAAGGCAACGAGCAGGAGGCACCGTGACCAAACCGAAAAGCAGCCCGACCGACGAGGTCATCCTCGCCACCGGGCTGGTGAAGCGCTACGGAGATGTGACCGCCCTCGACGGGCTCGACCTGGCCGTCCCCGCCGGTCGGGTTCTCGGGCTCCTGGGACCGAATGGGGCGGGCAAGACCACCGCGGTCCGTATCCTCACGACGCTGCTCCCCGCCGATGCCGGTTCGGCGTGGGTGGCCGGGGTCGACGTCATGGCCGACCCGGACGAGGTGCGGCGGCGGATCGGGCTCTCTGGGCAGTACGCCGCCGTCGACGAGCACCTGACCGGAGCGGAGCGGAGAACCTTGACATGATCGGCCGCCTGTACCGGCTGGGCCGAGGACCGGCCCGCACCCGCTTCGCCGAGTTGCTCGAGCGGTTCGGCCTGTCGGAGGCGGCCAACCGCCCGGTGAAGACCTACTCGGGTGGGAGGAGGCCGACCATCTGGCCGGTGCGCTGGTCGCCAAGCCGACCGTGCTGTTCCTCGACGAACCGACCACCGGTCTCGACCCGAGCGGCCGGGCCGACATGTGGGAGGTCATCCGCGAGCTGGTCGGTCAGGGCACCACGCTCCTGCTCACCACCCAGTACATGGAGGAGGCCGACCATCTGGCCGACGAGATCGTCGTGATCGACCACGGCCGCTGCATCGAGCGGGGTACTGCCGACGAGCTCAAGCAGCGGAGCGGCACCGAGCGGATCGAGCTCGTGGTCGAGGCCGCCTCCGACATCCCCGAGGCATGGCGAGTGCTCGCCGGCTACTCGGTGGACGGCGTGCAGGTCGAGGACCGCAGCCGCAAGCTGACGGCGCCGGTGCCGGGCGGCGCCGACACCCTCCGGAAGGTGCTGCTCGACTTCGACGCCCTGGGTATCCGCCTGTCCGACGTCGGACTGCGCCGGCCAACGCTCGACGACGTGTTCCTCACCCTCACCGGGCATACCGCCGGGTGGGGCGGGGACGGTGGTGGAGCCGCCGGCTCGCCCGACGTCGCCCCCGACCAAGCCCATGACCCCGAGGAGGTGTTGCGATGACAAGCCTGATGTGGGCCGTTGCCGACAGTGCCGTCGTTGCCAAGAGGAACCTGATCAAGATCAAGCGGGTCCCCGAGGTGCTCGTCTGGGTGCTGATGTCACCCATCATGTTCGTGCTGCTGTTCGTCTACGTCTTCGGCAGCTCGATCGACATCCCAGGCGTCCCGTACCGCGAGTGGCTGATCGCCGGCATCTTCGCCCAGACGGTGGTGTTCGGCGCCACCTTCACCGGGGCCGGGATCGCCGACGACATGTCGAAGGGCATCATCGACCGCTTCCGGTCGCTGCCCATGTCACGATCGGCGGTTCTCGCCGGACGGACCGCCAGCGACGTCGTCTACAACGTGCTCTCGGTGGGAATCATGGCGCTCACCGGGCTCGTGGTCGGATGGCGGGTGCACACCTCGCCGATGGAGGTCGTCGGCGGCTTTCTGCTGCTGCTCCTGTTCAGCTACGCCTTCTCTTGGGTCATGGCCTACATCGGGCTGCTGGTCCCGAGCGTCGAGGTGATCAACAACGCGTCGTTCATGGTGATCATGCCGCTGACGTTCATCTCCAACGCCTTCGTGCCGCTGGAGAACCTGCCGGGCCCGCTGCGTACCTTCGCCGAGTGGAACCCGGTGTCGGCCGTCACCCAGGCGGTCCGGGAGCTGTTCGGCAACATGCCCTCGGCCGAGGTCATCAGCGGTCTGCAGGCGTCCGGGATCGACGTCGCCAGCCCGTCGGACGCATGGTCGCTGCAGAACCCGGTCCTCTACACGCTGATCTGGATCGGCATCATCCTGGCGGTGTTCGTGCCGCTGTCGGTGCGCCAGTACCGCCGGGCAACGACCAAGATGTGAGGCGGTGCCCGGGGTCGGCCACGGCCCCGGCGCCAGCCGTCAGCCCGCCCAGAGGTGCCGGAAGGGGTTGGTGAGGCGCTCCTGCCGCACCGAGGTCTCCGGGCCGTGGCCGGGGAGCACCCTGGTGGCGTCGTCGAGGGCGAGCACCTGGTGCATCGACCCGATCAACGTCGCCAGATCGCCCCCCGGCAGGTCGGTACGGCCGATCGAACCGGCGAAGAGCTGGTCTCCGGTGAACAGCACCCCGGCGTCGGCGAGGTGGAAGCAGCAGTGGCCCGGGGTGTGGCCGGGGGTGTGCATCACGTCGATGGTGAGCCCGGCCAGCTCGATGCGGTCGCCGGCGGCCAGCGGTTGGTAGCCGGCGGGGAAATCGAAGGCGGCGGCCTGCTCTGCGGCCACCGCCCCGAACAACATGCGGAGCTGGCTCCCCGGGTCGAGGGCGAGGAACTCGTCGTCGGGATGCAGGTAGGCACCGACCCCGTACCCGGTGGCCACCGCTCCCCCGCCGGCGTGGTCGACGTGGCCGTGGGTGGTCAGCAGGGCAGCCGGGATCAGCGCGTGCGAGGAGACCAGCGCCTCGATCCCGGCGATGTCGGGAGGAGCGTCGATGATCACGCAGGGACCACCACGCTCGGCGGCCACCACGTAGCAGTTGGTGTCCGCCAGCCACAACGCCCGGCCCTCGATGAGCAGTGCCACGGGGCGAGTCTCGCACGCCCCGGCCCGAGCGCGGCCCCATCGGCCCCGCCTTATTCCGAACTTCAGCGGATTGGTACTCGCCAGGGGTACGCCGAACCTTAGGTTCAACATCAGCGGATCGCGTGTCGTGGCGACACGCAGGAACCTTAGGTTCGCCGAAGGGGCCCCGCCTCCCCGGAACTTCAGCTGATTGGTACTCGCCAGGGGTACGCAGAACCTAAGGTTCGTCGCTGCCGATCGGCCGGTCAGCCGGTCGTCGGGCGCTGGTGGAGCCCGAAGGTCGAGCCCTGGTCGTCCTTGCAGAGCTGGAAGCGGCCAAAGGCGTCCTCCGTCGCCTGGTCGCCGTCGAGATCGAGGTCCACCACCTCCCCGCCCAGCTCGACCACCTGGCGACGGCGGCGTCGATGTCGTCGACGGCGAAGAACAGGTACGGGCTGGCGCCGGCGTCGCCGCCGTGCATCCCGCCCGATTCGCTGGGGGTGCGGATCGTGTAGCCCTCGGTGGGAGCGGGCTCGAAGGTCCACCCGAACAACCCTTCGTAGAAGGCCCTCCCCCGCTCGAAGTCCTCGACACCGATCTCGAAGAAGGCGATCTCGCCTGCCATGCGGTCCTCCTCTGGTAGCGGTCAGGTGGTCTGCGGCACCAGGCGGTAGGCGTCGAACACCCCGGCGATGCCGCGCAGCTCGGCGATGATGCGCTCCAACCGGTTGGTGTCCGACAGCTCGATCTCGAAGCGGATGACGGCGATGCGGTCGCTGCCGGTGACCGAAGACGACCCGACGATGTTGGCGCCCAGCTCGCCGAGCACGATGGTGACGTCCCTGAGCAGCTTGGGCCTGTCCAGCGCCTCGATCTGGAACCACACGGTGAACGAGCCCTTCTGCTCCGGCGCCCACGACACGTCGATCATGCGCTCGGCCCGCTCCCCGAGCGCCCCGATGTTGGCGCAGTCGGCCCGGTGCACCGAGACGCCGCGGCCGACGGTGACGAACCCGACGATGTCGTCACCCGGAACCGGGGAGCAACAGCGCGCCACCCGCACCAGCAGGTCCTCCATCCCCTCGATGATGACCCCGCCGCCCAGCTTGCGAGGCTTGGGCCGCAGCGACGGGACCGACTCGAGATCGTCGTCGTCCTCGTCCCCGCCCGACATGAGCCGGGCGAGACGCCGCATCACGGTCTGGATGCTGATGTGGTTGTCGCCGATGGCGACGTACATGGCGGTGAGGTCGCGGTGCCCCAGATCCTGGGCCACCTCGCCCAGCAACCCGTCGCGGTCGACCGCCTTGAGGTTGAGGCCCTCCTTGCGCAGCGCCTTGGCCACCGCTTCCTTCCCGTCCGCCAGCGACTGGTCGCGGCGCTCCCTGGTGAACCAGCGGCGGATCTTGCCGGCCGCCCTGCCCGACTTGACGAAGTCGAGCCAGTCCCGCGACGGTCTCGGGTCGCGGCCCTTGGAGGTCATGATCTCGACGATGTCACCGGAATGCAGCTCGGTGTCGAGCGACACCAGCCGCCCGTTGACCTTTGCCCCGACGCAGGCGTGACCGACGTCGGTGTGGATGCTGTAGGCGAAGTCGACCGGGGTCGACCCGCGGGGCAGGGTACGCACGTCGCCCTTGGGGGTGAGGGCGAACACCTCGTCCTGGTACAGATCGAGCTTGAGGTTCGACAGGAACTCCTGCGGGTCGGTCGACTCCTCGTGGATGAGGTCCGACACGAAGGGGATCTCGGCCCCGCCCGTCTCCTTGTAGCGCCAGTGGGCGGCGATCCCAAACTCGGCCTTGTGATGCATGTCGTGGGTGCGGATCTGCACCTCGAGCGGCTTGCCGTCCTGCCCGACCACGGTCGTGTGCAACGACTGGTACAGGTTGAACTTGGGCATGGCGATGTAGTCCTTGAACCGACCGTGGATCGGGGGCCACATGCTGTGCACCAGCCCGAGAGCGGCGTAGCAGTCGGCCTTGTCCGCCACCAGCACCCTGATCCCGATGAGGTCGTGGATGTCCTCGAACTCGAGACCGCTGGCCACCATCTTGCGGTAGATCGAGTAGAGGTGCTTGGGTCTGCCGGTGATCTCCGCCTCGATCCCGGCGGCATCGAGCGCCTCCTGCAGGTCGAGGGTGGCCTTCTCGATCGACGCCTCCCGCTCCGGTGCCCGCCTCGCCACCAGCGCCTCGATCTCGGTCATCCGCTTCGGGTAGAGGACGGCGAAGCAGAGCTCCTCCATCTCGTGCTTGATCTCCTGCACCCCGAGCCGGTGGGCCAGAGGGGCGTAGATCTCGAGGGTCTCGTCGGCGATGCGCCGCTGCTTGTCGAGCGGGAGCGGGTCGAGGGTGCGGATGTTGTGGAGGCGGTCGGCCAGCTTGATCAGCAGCACCCGGACGTCGCGGGCCATGGCGATGACCATCTTGCGGATGGTTGCCGCCTGGGCTTCCTCACGCGAGGAGAACTCGATCCGGTCGAGCTTGGTGACCCCGTCGATCAGCGCCGCCACCTCGGGCCCGAAGCCCGATGCGATCGCCTCCAGGGTGGTCGGGGTGTCCTCCACCACATCGTGGAGCAGCGCCGCCTGCAGGGTGGCGCCGTCCATTCCGTACCCGGCCAGGATGCCGGTGACGATCAGGGGATGGACGATGAAGGGCTCCCCCGACACCCGCTGCTGACCGGCGTGGAGCTCCTCGGCCATGCGGTAGGCGCGCTCCATGGGGGCGGTGTCCGCATGGCGATGGTGGCTGGAGAACTCGGCGACGATGCCGGCGAACAGCTCGTCGGGCGTGGGACGGGCGGTCACCGCCCCGGTCTCGGAGGGCTCAGCCGTCGCCATCGCTGACCACCGCATGGAAGGGCACCCCGTTGAGCTTGGCCCTGCCCCCGAGGAAGACCAGCTCGAGCAGGACGGCAACCCCGACAACCTCGGCGCCGACCCGTCTGAGGAGCTCGACCGAAGCCGCCGCCGTCCCCCCGGTGGCGAGCACATCGTCGACCACCAGCACCCGCTCCCCGGCATGGACGGCGTCGGCGTGCACCTGGAGCCGGTCGGTGCCGTATTCGAGGACGTACTCCTGCTCCACCACCCGGCGGGGTAGCTTGCCCGGCTTGCGGATGGGGATGAACCCGGCGCCGAGCCTGCAGGCGATGGGTGCGGCGAACATGAAGCCCCGGGCCTCGATCCCCGCCACCTTGGTGATCCCGGCGGCGGCGAAGGGGGCGACAATGAGGTCGAGGGCGACATCAAAGGCGCCGGGGTCTGCCAGCACCGGTGTGATGTCCTTGAACATCACACCCTTCTTGGGGAAATCCGGCACATCGCGGATCAGGCTGCGGATCAGGGCTTCGCTCACCCGAGAAGTCTACCGCCCGGGGCACCGGGCTTCCCCGCCGCAGGACTCACCGGCGCTTCCGGCGCTGGCGCGGGGGCCGGGCGATGACGTCGGCCGCGGGTGTCTTGACGATCTCGGTCGACGCTTTCGCCGCCGGCACGGCCCCTTCGATGTCTGCGGCCGCCGTCACCCGGGCAGGGGCCGGCTCGGCCGGCTCGAGATCGTCCCCAAAGCGACGCCCGGCCCTGCGCTGCATCCGCTGCCACTCCGGCTCCCGCTCGGTCCACACCGCCAGCAGCGGGGTCGAGATGAACAGCGACGAGAACGTGCCGACGCCGACGCCGACAAACAGAGCCAAGGCGAAATCCTGGAGGGTTTCGGCGCCGAGCAGGAACGAGCCGATGAACAGCAGGCTGCCGATGGGGATCATCGTGGTGAGGGCGGTGATCGCCGAGCGCATCACCACCTCGTTCATCGAGACGTTGGTGATCTCGGTGAAGGTGTGCTTGGCCCCCATGGTGCGGACGTTCTCGTCGATCTTGTCGAACACCACCACCCCGTCGTACAGCGAGTAGCCGAGGATGGTGAGCACGGCGATCACCGTCGCCGGGGTCACCACGAAGCCGACGACCGAGTAGATGCCGGCGGTGACGATGAGGTCGTGGAACAGGGCCACCAGCGTCGTCACCGCCATCTTCCACTCGTAGCGGAGGGTGATGAAGATGCTCACCACGATCAGAAACACCACCAGCGCCTGGATGGCACGGCGGGTGATCTCGGCCCCGAACGTCGGTCCGACGGCGTCAACGGACACGTCGTCGCCGTCGACCCCCGCCTGGTCGGCGAGGGCGTCGATCAGGGCGTCCAGGTCGATGTTGCTCAGGGCCTCGGTGGTGAGGAAGACACCTTCGCCGTCCCCGGTGAGCTGGATCCTGGCGTCCCCTTGGCCGACGACGGCGACGGCTTCCCGATACTCGACCAGGGAGGAACCGCTGGTGTTGGGCGCCTCGAGGACGGTGCCCCCGGTGAAGTCGATGCTGAACTCGAACCCGCGGAAGATGATTGAGATGAGGGAGAGGGCAACCAGCGTCCCGGCGATGGTGAAGTAGAGGTTCTTCCGCGACATGAAGTCGTAGCTGGTCTCACCGCGGTAGACACGGCGCAGGAAGTCCCTCATGCCGGAGCCTGCGCCGGTTTGGGGTGGTTGGACCCACCCATCGCCGTTTCTATGGTCATGAAGCCGTCCCCGTGGCCCAGCCGGCTGCGCACCATCAGCATGGCGGCAGGTCTGGTGAAGAGGTAGGCGATGGCGACATCGATCAGGGTCGCCAGCCCGAGGGTGAGGGCAAAGCCCTTCACCGGCCCGATCGCCAGGATCCACAGCAGCGCCGAGCCGGCGAATGCGATGAAGTCGGCGGTGAGGATGGTGCGGTAGGCGCTCTTGAAACCCTGGTCGACGGCGGCGCGCAGCGGGCGTCCCTTGCGGTGGTCCTCCTTGACCCGCTCGAAGAACACCACGTACGAGTCGGAGGTGATCCCAACCGAGACGATGATGCCGGTCACTCCGGCGAGGGTCAGCGTGGCCCCCTGCAGCCTGCTGAGCAGGGTGAGGATCAGCATGAGGAGCGAGCCGAAGATGGCGAACCCGACGATGGTGATCAGACCGAACGCCCGGTAGTAGAGCACGAAGCCGACGGCGACCACCAGCATCGCCCCCACCCCGGCGATGAGCCCCGCCCGCAACGAGTCGTCGCCCAGCGACGCCGAGACCGACTCCACCCGCTCCCGCTCGAGGTCGGTGGGCAGCGCCCCGTAGCGGAGGATGGTGGCCAGGTCCTCGGCCTCGGCCTGGGCGTTGTCGGCCGAGCCGATGGTGATGTACACCTGGTCGGCGTCGAGGGACGACCCGGGGGCCACCGACTGGTCGATGGTCGGCGCCGAGTTGACCACCCCGTCGACCACGATGGCCATCTGGCGTCGGGGATCGCCGATGGCGTATTGCGACAGGACGGCGGTGCCGTCCTCGAACCTGATCGCACCCTCGGCGGTGAACTCGGGGTCGACGATCACCCCGCCGCTGATGGTGCCGATGAAACCGGCCTGGGCTCCGGTGAGGTCCTGTCCGGTGAGGAAGGCGGGCCCGACGCGGTAGATCAACCCGTCGCGGCCCTGCAGGTACGCCTCGCCGGCGACGTCGTCGATGATGGTGAGCCCGGTCTCCGGATCGAGGTTGTCGGGGATGACCGGTGCCGCCGTGGTGGTGGTGGTCTCGGGGACGGCGGTGGTCGTGGACCCGTCCTCGGCCGAGGTGGTCGACGTGTCAGGGGCGGCGGTGGTGGTCGAGGCCTGCAGCTCTGGCGGGAGGGGGAGGGTCCCGTTGGTGAAGGCGGGGCTGACCACGCCGATCTCGAACACCGGTCTGAAGCTGAGCGTCCCGGTGGTGCCCACCGCCTGCAGGGCGCGGTCGCGGTCCTCGACCCCGGGGAGCTGGACCAGGATCGACCGGGTTCCCTGCACCGAGATCTCAGGCTCCTGGACCGAGCCCAGGTTCTCGATGCGTTGCCGCATGATCTCGACCGCCTTGTCGAGCACCTCGGCATCGGTGCCCTCGGGGGCGACCAGGGTGACGGCGAAGCCGCCCTTGAGGTCGAGACCCAGGGTCGGTCCCCACCCGGCGACGATGGAGAAGATCGCCGACCCCCACGCGATGACCAGGACCACCCCGATGGTGATCCAGAGGCGGCGACGATTCACCCGGTCTCGCCCCCGAGGCGCTCGGCGATCGCCTTCTTGGTGAAGCGCAGGCTGGTGCCCCCACCGACATCGAGGGTGACATCCGTCTCGTCGATGGACGTGACCCTCCCGTACATCCCGCCGATGGTGCGCACCTCGTCGCCGATCTCGATGGCGCTGCGCATCTGCTCGACCGCCTTCATCCGGCGCCGCTGCGGCATGACGATCATGAAGTAGAAGAGCCCGCCCAACACCAGCAGGGGCAGCACGAGCCCGAGCACCGAGCCGGTCTGGCCGGTGTCTGTGGCCTCGGTGGCGAGCAGCACGGTGGCGAGGTATCCCACGAAGTCCTCCTTGCGGACAGCAACCCGGCACGGTCCCCGCGCCGGGTGTCGCCGCAGGTTAGTGAACTTCGACGCAACCGCACGTCCCACCCCGCCTCGCAGAGCCTCGGCACCCCTCCCGATGGGAGGGGAAAGTGGGAGGGGAAAGGAACCAGCGCTCAGAGATCGTCGAGCAGGGACGGCTGCCCGTCCATCGGTTGCGGTGGCGCCGGCTCGAGCCCGAGGTGGGTGTAGGCGTGGGCGGTGGCGATCCGACCGCGCGGGGTGCGTTGGATCAGGCCCTCCATCAGCAGGAACGGCTCGTAGGCGTCCTCGACCGTCTCCGGGTCCTCGCCGACGGCGATGGCCAGCGTGGAAAGACCGACCGGTCCCCCGGCGAACTTGTGGATGATCGCCTCGAGGATGTACCGGTCGACCTTGTCGAGCCCCCGCCGGTCGACCTCGAACACGCCCAGCGCCACGTCGGCGCCGGCGGCGTCGATGGTGCCGTCGCCCCTGACGGTGGCGAAGTCGCGCACCCGGCGGAGCAGCCGGTTGGCGACCCGCGGGGTCCCCCGGGAGCGACGGGCGATGACCTCGGCTCCGGGATCGTCGATGGCGACGTCGAGGATGCCGGCGGAGCGGCGCACGATGGCGGCCAGATCGGCGGGCAGGTAGTAGTCGAGCCGGGCGACGTAGCCGAAGCGGTCGCGCAGGGGCGGGGCCACCCGCCCCACCCTGGTGGTGGCCCCGACCAGGGTGAACCGGGGCAGGTCGAGCCGGATCGAGCGGGCGGCAGGGCCCTTCCCCACCACGATGTCGAGGGCGAAGTCCTCCATCGCCGGGTACAGCACCTCCTCGACCGGCCGGGAGAGGCGGTGGATCTCGTCGACGAAGAGGACGTCGCCCGGCTCGAGGTTGGTGAGCACCGCAGCCAGGTCGCCCGGCCGCTCCAGCGCAGGACCGGAGGTGATCCGCAGCGTGACCTCCATCTCGCCGGCGAGGATCCCGGCCAATGAGGTCTTGCCCAGCCCTGGTGGCCCGGAGAACAGGACGTGGTCGATCGGCTCGTCCCGCACCTGGGCCGCCTGGATCAGGATCTGCAGCCGCTCCTTGAGCGCCGCCTGGCCGATGAAGTCCCGCATCCGGCGGGGCCGGAGCCCGGCGTCGAACCCGGCCTCACCGGGCAGCGGCGCCCCGGCGAGCAGGTTCTCGTCACGCATCGCGCCTCCCCAGACGGCGCAGGGCGGCCCGGAGCAGCTCCTCGACCGGCTGGTCGATGTCGAGCCCCGACACCGCGGCACTGATCTCACCGGCGTCGTAGCCGAGACCCTCGAGGGCGATGCGCACCTCGGCGACACTGCCCGCGATGACGACCACCGCCTCTCCGGCGTCGAAGCGGGGGCGCAGCTCGAGCATCAGCTTCTGGGCGCTGCGCTTCCCGATGCCGGGGGCGAGGGTGAGGGCGTCGACGTCGTCGGTGAGCACCGCCCGGCGCAGGTCGGTAGGCGACAGCGTCCCCAGCATCCCCATCGCCACCTTGAGCCCGATCCCGGGAACCCCGACCAGCAGCCGGAACATGTCCCGCTCGTCCTCGGTGGGGAACCCGACCAGCGACAGGGCGTCCTCCCTGACGTGGAGATGGACGTGGAGGACGGCGTCCTCGCCGATACCGGGTAGCTCGACCAGACCCCGTGGGGTGACCGCCACCTCGTAGCCGACCCCGCCCACGTCGAGAATGACCCGCTCGGGCTGCTTGGCCACCAGGGAGCCGCGCAGCCTGCCGATCATCGGGCCCGCTCCACGGCGAGCCGCATCGGCATCGCCTGGGCATGGCACAGGGCGATGGCGAGGGCGTCGGCGGCGTCGGCGGGTGTCGGCGGCGCGGCGAGACCAAGCCGCATCGTCACCACCCGTGCCACCTGGTCCTTGCCGGCCGCCCCCGAGCCGGTGACGGTGAGCTTGACCGCGCTCGGGGTGTACTCGGTGACCGGCACCCCTGCCTGGGCCAGCGCCAGCATCACCACCCCCGAGGCGCGTCCAACGGCCATGGCGGTGTGCAGGTTGCGGTTGACGAACACCTCCTCGACGGCCGCCTCATCCACCCCGACCGACCGGACGACCTCGGTGATGTCGGTGTGCAGGTCGGCCAGGCGGGAGGCAACGGGTGCGGAAGGGTCGGTGCGGATGACACCGGCGGTGACGGGGCGGATGCCGCCGGCCACCACCTCGATGATGCCGTAGCCGGTGGCGGTGAGCCCGGGGTCGATGCCGAGAACGAACATATGTTTGGTCAGCGTACCCAGCGCCGCCCCGGTCGCCAAGCCTTTCGTATCGATCCGCCCGCCCGGTGGTCGGCTGCGGTGGGACTGGGCTCAGCCCACCGCCTCGAGCACGTCGTCGGGGAGGTCGAAGTTGGCGAAGACCTCCTGGACGTCATCGAGGTCCTCGAGCGCCTCGACCAGCCGGAGCACCTTGCGAGCGTTGGGCTCGTCGAGCACCACGGACGTCGACGGGTACTGGGTGACGTCCGCATCCTCGATGGTGACCTCGGCCGTCTCGAGCGAGGCGCGCACCGTACCGAGGTCGCCCGGGGCGCACAGGATCTCCCACAGCTCCCCGGCGGGGGCGACGTCCTCGGCCCCGCCCTCGAGGGCGGCGAGCATCACCGTGTCCTCGTCGCCGGCGGCGATGATCAACCCCTTCTGCTCGAACAGGTAGCCGACCGAGCCCGGCTCGCCCAGCGACCCGCCCAGCCTGTTGAAGGTTGCCCTGACGTCGGCGGCGGCCCGGTTGCGGTTGTCGGTGAGGATCTGGACGTACAGGGCGACGCCCCCGGCGGCGTAGCCCTCGTACCAGATCTCCTCGTAGTCGACCCCGTCGACACCGCCGCCGCCACGGGCGATGGCGCGCTCGATGTTGTCCCTGGGAACGGAGGCATCCTTTGCCTTCTGGATGGCGTTGAACAGGGTGGCGTTGCCGTCGGGGTCGGTCCCGCCCTGGCGGGCGGCCGCCTCGACGGCGCGGATCAGCTTGGCGAACAGCTTGCCCCGCTTGGCGTCCTGCCGCCCCTTGCGGTGCCTGGTGTTGGCCCACTTCGAATGCCCTGCCATCAGTCGTCCTCCGCCAGGTCGATCAACAGGTGGTGGATCCGGCCGTCATCGGTGAGCTCGGGATGGAACGAGGTCGCCAGCACCCTCCCCTGGCGGACGAACACCGGGCGGGACTCGCCGGTCGCCGGATCGGTCACCGACGAGAGCACCTCGACCGCACCGCCCACCTTGTGGATCCACGGCGCCCTGATGAACACGGCATGGAGCGAGTGATCGAACCCGACCACGTCGAGGTCGGCCTCGAAGCTGTCCACCTGGCGGCCGAAGGCGTTGCGCTCCACCACCACGTCGAGGGCGCCGAGCTGGGGCTGTTCGGACCCCGTGGTCGATTCGGCCAGGAAGATCATCCCTGCGCAGGTGCCCAGCACCGCCATCCCGCCGGCGATGCGGTGGCGGAGCGGGTCGATCAGACCGTAGAGCCGGGCGAGCCTGCCGATCGTGGTGGACTCGCCACCGGGGATGAGCATGGCGTCGACCAGCGCCAGCTCGTCGGGGGTTCGGACCTCGACCGGGTCGTGGCCGAGACGCCCCACGACCGCCAGGTGCTCACGGAAGTCGCCTTGGAGAGCGAGAGCACCGATACGCACGGCTCACAGCCCCCGGTCCTGCATCCGATCCCGGGGCTGGAGGGTGTCGATGTCGATCCCGACCATCGGTTCGCCGAGGTTGCGGGAGACCTTGGCGATCGTCTCCGGGTCCTTGAAGAACGTGGTGGCCTCGACGATGGCGCGGGCCCGCTCGGACGGGTCACCCGATTTGAAGATCCCGGAGCCGACGAACACCCCGTCGCAGCCGAGCTGCATCATCAGGGCGGCGTCCGCCGGGGTGGCGATCCCGCCTGCGGCGAAGTTGACCACGGGCAGCCTGCCGGTGGCCGCCACCTCCTTGACCAGGTCGTACGGGGCGGCGAGCTCCTTGGCGGCGCTCATCAGCTCGTCGGGGCCGAGCGTGGTGAGCCACCCGATCTGACGGTTCATGATCCGCATGTGGCGAACCGCCTCGACCACGTTGCCGGTGCCCGGCTCGCCCTTGGTGCGGATCATGGCCGCCCCCTCGCCGATCCGCCGCAGCGCCTCACCCAGGTCCCTGGCGCCGCACACGAAGGGGACGGTGAAGGCGCGCTTGTCGATGTGGTGGTCGTCGACCGGGGTAAGGACCTCGCTCTCGTCGATGAAGTCGACCCCGAGCGACTGGAGGACCTGGGCCTCGACGAAGTGGCCGATCCGGGCCTTGGCCATCACCGGGATGGAGACGGCGGCGATGATCTCGTCCACCCGGGTGGGATCGGCCATCCGGGCCACACCCCCGGCGGCCCTGATGTCGGCGGGGACCCGCTCCAGCGCCATCACGGCCACCGCGCCCGCCTGCTCGGCGGTCACGGCCTGCTCGGCGGTGACCACGTCCATGATCACTCCGCCCTTCAGCATCTCGGCCAGGCCGCGCTTGACGGTATCGGTGCCGTGTTCGGCTATGGACATGTCACGCTCCGGAGACGATGGAGCCCGATTCTACCGGCGGAACGCGGTCACCCCGGTCGAAGCCGCCCTGCTCGAACGGCAGGGGGAGCGCCGGTGCGGCGCTCCCCCATTCCTCGGCTCCCGGCGTGGTCAGTACGGAAGCTGGCCGTAGTAGGTCTCGTAGGCGGCCCGGGACTCGTCGTCCCACGCGCTCTCCGTGTAGTCGGGGGCATCCTTGATCTGGTCCTTGGTGAGGTTCACCATGACCTTCTGCGCCTCGTGGTCAACGCCGCTGATGGTCCCTGCCGGGATCAGCCGCTTGTGGCCGAAGATCCACCAGCCGGTGTCGACCACCACGTGGTGGTAGTCCGTGGCATGACCGTCACCGGTGTACGTGCTCGAGTCGATCTTGCCGATGCTCCCGTCGAGGGCCTCGACGTCGTATCCGACCATATCGCCTTCCTGGACCCACTGGGGGTCGCGCTGTGCCCAGAGGTTGGGGTCGGTCACGTTTGCTCCTCTCGTCGGGGGTCCGAGCCTGCGGGGCCGGCTCGGCTGTCCCCCCTCCCCTACCCCGGCGGCACCGAGGGCAAACCCGACCCGCCTCTCGGGATCAGCCGAGGGGGGCGGGCCACTGTGGCGTCCGTTTGCCGAGGAAGGCGTCGATGCCCTCCTGGGCGTCCGCCATGGCGGCGTTGCGGGTCATCACCGCCCTGGTCAGGTCGTATGCATCCGGCTCGGGCAGGTCGATCTGCCGGTAGAAGGCGGCCTTGCCGATGCCGATCACCGCCGAGCTGTACCGGGTGACGGCGGCGACCAGCTCGTCGACGGCCTCGTCGAGCCGCTCGGCCGGGACCACCCGGTTGACCAGGCCCCAGTCGAGGGCGGTCGCCGCCGAGATCGGCTCGCCGGTGAGGAGCATCTCCATGGCCCGCTTGCGACCGACGGCGCGCGAGATCGGCACCATCGGGGTGGAGCAGAAGAGCCCGATCTTGACCCCCGGGGTGGCGAAGCCTGCGGTGTCTGCGGCGACGGCGAGATCGCAGGCGGCGACCAGCTGGCACCCGGCGGCGGTGGCGACCCCGTGCACCCGGGCGATCACCGGCTGGGGGATCTCGTGGATCAGCTCCATCATCACCGTGCAGGCGTCGAACAGCTTCTCGTAGAAGGCGTCCTCCCGGCCGACCATCTCGCCGAGGTCGTGCCCGGCGCTGAAGGCGGGCCCGTTCCCGGCGATGACGACGGCCTCCACCGCGCGGTCGGCGCCCACCGCGGTGAGGGCGGCGGCTACCTCGGTCATCAGGTCGAGGCCGAGCGGGTTGCGGCGCTCGGGGCGGTTGAGGGTGATCCGGGTGACCGGTCCCGAGTCGACCAGGATGTGCTGGAAGGTCACCCGGATCAGTCTACGTCGGCCGCTCCGGTCGCCGGGCGGCGATGGCATCGTCGTACGCCGCCAGGTAACCGGCCAGCACCGGACCGCGATCGAACCGGGCCACCCGCTCGGTGCCCTTGGCGACCAGCGCGGCGCGGGCCGCATCGTCCTCGAGCAGCCCGGCCACCGCCGACGCCAGCGCCTCCGGGTCGTGGGGGGCGACCCACCGGGCGACGTCGCCGGCCACGTGGACGAAGCCGGGCAGCGCAGACGCCACCAGGGCGCAGCCGGCCGCCATCCCCTCGACCAGGATGATCCCGAAGCTCTCCCCCGCCGTGTTGGGGGCGGCCAGCACCGCGCTGGCACCGAGGACCCGGCGCTTGGCCGCCTCGTCGATCCTGCCGTGGAAGGTCACCCCGGCGATGGCGGCCCCGGCATGGTCCGCCCCGACGATGTCGAGGGTGGCCTCGGGGACCCGGAGCCGTATGTGCGGCCAGGCGGCGAGCAACACGTCGAGACCCTTGCGGATGTCGTCCCTCCCTACGAACACCACCGACCCGGCTCGCCCGAAGGCGGACTCCCATGCGGACAGGTCGATCCCGTTGGGGACCAGGCGCGCCTCGGCCACGCCCGCCATCACCGAAGCCGCCACCGGGGACACTGCGGTCACCACCGCCGCCCGCCGCAGCAGGCGGCGCACCGCGGGCCGGCCGACCCTGACCCCGCGCCGCACCAGGGTCGAGGGGTCGGCGTGAAGGGTGGCCACCACCGGCCCGGTCGCCGTCCGCAGCGCCGCCAGCGACACCGCGGGCACCAGCGGCTCGTGGATGTGGACCACATCGGCGTCGGCGATGGCCACCGCCACCCGACGCCACACCCGGGCCCCGATGGCGATCGGCGCCGCCGACCGGTTCACCTCCACCACCCGGGCCGACCCCACCAGCCGGGCCCCTGGTGGCCCGGTGTCGCCGGGGCCGACAACCACCGGCTGGTGGCCCTCGTCCTCGAGCCAACCGGCCAGCTTCACCACTTGGTCCTGGACGCCGCCGAACCTGCCGAGGTCGTACGGGCACACCAGGGCGACCCTCACGCCGGTTCCCGGTCGCGGGGCCAGTTGGGCTGGAACAGGTGCCACTGTTCGGGGGCGCGCCTGATCAGATCCTCGAGGGCATGGGCGAAGGTCTGGGTGGCGGCCGCCACCCGCTCCGCCCTGGTGGGGAGATCGGGGATCTCGATCTCCTCGCCGATGACGTAGATGTTGCCCCGGCCCTTCTCGAAGAAGCACCCCACGGGGAGCAGGACGGCGCCGGTTCGGTCGGCGAGCGTGGCCGGCCCGGCGGGCAGCGTCGTCTGCTCCCCGAAGAAGGTCACCGGCACCCCGCGCCCCGACAGGTCCCGGTCGGCGACCAGGGCGACGGCGCCCCCCTTCTGCAGCCGGCGCAGCAGCGCCGTGGTCACCTGCCGGTCCCCCCCGGCGATCACCACCTCGATACCCATCCGGCGACGCAGCTCGACGAACCAGTCGACGAGGCGCCGGTTCGAGAGGGACTCGGCAACCGCCAGCACCGGCGCCCCCAGATCCTCGGCGATGAGGCCGGCGGACTCCCAGTTGCCGGAATGGGGCAGGGCGACGATCACCCCCTTCCCCCGAGCCGAGGCCTCGATCAACCGTTCCCCGTGGATCGCCCTGCTGGTGGCGAGGATGGCCCCGGTCCGGCGCGGGGTCGCCCAGAAGATCTCGGCCCAGTACCGGCCGTAGCTGGCGAACATCGACCGGGTCCTGCGCACCGTGGCCGCCTCCTCCCCCACGACCCTGGTCAGGTGGCGCCGCGCCAACGCCAGCCGCTCCCTCGCCAGGAACGAGGCCATCCAACCAACGCTCTCCCCAAGACGCCGTGCCGCCGGCTCGGGGAGCAGGGAGAAGGCACCGGCAGCCAGCCGATACAGGGCGTAGGTGCCCAGGCCGTCGAGACGGCTCACCGCTCGAGCTGCTCCCAGGTCCTGCGGATCCTCTGCAGGACGGTGAGACCGGCCAGCACCACGAACACCCACAGCACCGGGTACACCACCTTGTGCCCGCCCCAGATGCCGGCGACGAACACACCGATGAGGATGAAGATCATCCGCTCCGCCCGCCCCATCCAGCCGCCCCTGCCCTCGGCCCCCCAGCTCTCGGCCTTCGCCCGCACGTACGGGGTGAGCAGCGAGAAGGCGAGGGCGAACACGCACAGCATCAGCGCCATCTCCTCCTCGCGCAGGCTGAAGGCGAGCGCTGACCAGATGGCGATCTCGCCGAAGCGATCGGACATGGTGTCGACGAAGGCGCCCCTGATCGATGCCTTGCCCTGATGGCGCGCCAGCGGACCGTCCAGGGCGTCGAGGATGCAGCCCACCCCGGCGATGACCGCGCCCAGGGTGTAGCGCTGGGCGGCGATGAAGACCGACCCGGCGATGGTGACGACAAGACCGGCTGCGGTGACCATCGTGGGGGTCAACCGCGCCTTGGAGAGCGCCACGGCGATCGGGTCGAGGATCGGGGCCATCTGGCTCCGGCCCTTGAGGTCGAGCAAACTCGTCCTCCTTCCGCCGGGAAAGCTACCAGCTTGGAACGGGCGGCCAATGCAAGGGTCGCGCTGCGGGAGGCTCCCGGAGCGCTGGCTACACTCGCCGGGCCCTCACGGACCCGGTCCGTCCTCGAAAGGATCTGGATGACCGACGGAAACCCGAAGCTGCGAATCGATGGGACCGATCACGAGCTGGCCACCGTTCCCTCGACGATCGGTGATGTCGGGCTCGACATCGCCAGCCTGCGCAGCGACACGGGGTACGTCACCTTCGATCCCGGCTACGCCAACACGGCGAGCACCGACAGCGCAATCACCTACATCGACGGCGGTAGCGGGACCCTGTGGCACCGCGGCTACAAGATCGAGGACCTGGCCGAGAACTGCGGCTTTCTCGAGGTCGCCTACCTCCTCCTGTTCGGCCAGCTCCCCGACCAGGCCGCTCTCGACGCTTGGCGGGCCAAGGTCCGCCAGCACACCCTGCTCAACGAGGAGCTGAAGCGCTTCTTCGACGCCTTCCCCCGCAGCGCCCATCCGATGGCGATCCTGTCCTCCGCCACCAACGCCATCTCGACGTTCTACGAGAACTACTACAACCCCAAGGACCCGGCGGCGGTCAGCGAGAGCGCCACCAGGTTGATCGCCAAGATGCCGACGGTCGCCGCCTGGGCGTACAAGAAGTCGATCGGGCAGCCGTACATCTACCCTCGCAACGACCTCACCTACGTGGAGAACTTCCTCCACATGATGTTCGCCCTCCCCGTGGCCGACTCCCCGGTCGACCCCGTGGTGGCCAAGGCGCTCAACGTGCTGCTGATCCTCCACGCCGACCACGGCCAGAACTGCTCGACGGCGACGGTCCGCTTCGTCGGCTCCAGCCAGGCCAACCTGTTCGCCTCGGTGGCCGCCGGGATGAACGCCCTGTGGGGGCCGCTCCACGGCGGCGCCAACCAGGAGGTGGTCGAGATGCTCCACGCCATCCACGTCGACCCTGACATGACGGTGGAGAAGGCGGTGGCCAGGGCCAAGGACAAGGACGATCCCTACCGGCTGATGGGCTTCGGGCACCGGGTGTACCGCAACTACGACCCCAGGGCCAAGATCCTGAAGCGCTTCGCCGACGACGTGCTGGGGACCGTCAGCAAGGACGACCCGCTGCTCGAGATCGCCAACCACCTCGAGCAGGTGGCGTTGGAGGACGACTACTTCGTCAGCCGCAAGCTGTACCCCAACGTCGATTTCTACTCGGGGCTGATCTTCCGGGCGCTCGGGTTCCCCACCAGGATGTTCACCGTGCTGTTCGCCATCGGGCGGCTCCCCGGGTGGATCGCCAACTGGATGGAGATGCACCAGCACGGCGACAACAAGATCGCCCGCCCCCGCCAGATCTACACCGGCGAGGCGCTGCGCGACTTCGTCCCCATCGCCGACCGCTGAGGCATTGCGGCGGGGCGGGCGCCGCTCACCACTGACCGGGGGGGACGTCCTCGGCGTAGGTCTCCACGACGTGGCCGTCGATCCCGTCGATACGCACCAGCCCCCGGCGGGAGGGCGGCTCGTCCGCCGAGAACACCAGCACGTTCCAGACGGGCCGGCTCCGCCATCCGGTGAAACCCAGGGTGGCCGAGGCGTGGCCCACCGGGAATCCGATGGCCCGGTTGGCGGCCTCCAGGGCCCTTCCCTCCCGCACCACCAGGTGCCAGCCGGCCACCCGGTAGTAGGCGGCGATGGCGAGCAGACCGGCGACGGCGATCCACATCCCCGTGGGGAGGCTGCCGAGGCCGATCCCGACCGCGGCGAGCGCAGCGAACCCCACGTACACCATGGCCGCCCGGCGCCGCCGCTGCGGGTCTGGCACGGCGTGGGGATGGATGACCTCGGCGTCGAGGTCGTCGGGCATGGCGGCGGCATCCGCCACCTCGGCCGGGATCTCGATGCCGCGGCGACGGACCCGGCGCCTGGGTCCGCTCATCGGGGCGGGGCGCACAGGGTCCCCAGCTCGGAGACCGCCTCGGCCACGGGGACGCCCCGCCGCTCCTCGCTCTCGCCGCGGAGCCGCAGCCCGACCGTCTCGCCCTCGACGTCGCGGTCACCGACCACGATCACGGCGGGATGCTTGTGGGTGATGGCGCGCCGCACCTTCTCCCCCAGCGACTCGCCGCTGACGTCGACCTCGACCCGCATGCCCTCCCCACGGATCCGGTCGGCCACCGACGAGGCGTAGCCGTCGTGGCGGTCGGCCACCGGGATGACGGTCGCCTGCACCGGGCTCACCCAGGCGGGGAGGGCGCCGGCGTAGTGCTCGATCATCACCCCGACAAAGCGCTCGATGGCGCCGAACTTGGCGCAGTGGATCATCACCGGCTGGGCCCGGTCGTTGTCCGGGGTGGTGTACTCGAGCTCGAAGGCGTTGGGCAGGTTGAAGTCGAGCTGGATGGTGGAGATCTGCCAGCGTCGCCCCAGGGCGTCCCTGACGTGCACGTCGATCTTGGGGCCGTAGAAGGCGGCCTCGCCCTCGCCGACCTCGTACACGACCTGCCGAGCCTCCAGCGACTCCCGCAGCAGCTCGGTGGCCTCATCCCACAGGTCGGGCTCGCCCATCCACTTGTCCGGATCCCTGGTGGACAGCTCGGCCTCGATGTCCTCGAACCCGAAGTCGGCGAACACGGTGAGCACGAAGTCGAGGTGCATGGCCAGCTCGTCGGCAAGCTGTTCCCTGGTGCAGAACGTGTGGCTGTCGTCCTGGGTCATGCCCCGCACCCTGAGCAGGCCCTGCACCGTCCCCGACCTCTCGTAGCGGTAGACCCCGCCCAGCTCGGAGAGTCGGATGGGCAGCTCACGGTAGGACCGGGCCGAGCTGCGGTAGATGAGGACGTGGAACGGGCAGTTCATCGGCTTGACCCGGTAGCCCTCCTCGGCGTCCAGCTCCATCCGTGGGTACATGTTCTCGGCGTAGAAGTCGAGATGACCCGAGGTTTCCCAGAGGTGCTCCTTGGCCAGGTGCGGAGTGACCACGAAGTCGAACCCGTACTGCTGGTGGATCCGGCGGCTGTA